>Ga0208587_1000920_pt1 | contig 16073 bp, 17 predicted proteins | sample NGESurdeep092012_7_FD_184472 | JGI IMG/M metagenome (GOLD analysis project Ga0208587, IMG submission 184472) | Arctic peat soil microbial communities from Barrow, Alaska - NGEE Surface sample 210 deep-092012 (SPAdes) | ecosystem: Environmental > Terrestrial > Soil > Wetlands > Peat ...
TCCAGGCCTCGCGCCGAGAGGATGCGGTCGCGGGCAACCATCTCAAGGTCACCGGTTCGGGGGTCCTGGGGCAGGTAGCCGATCTCGCCGGACGAGGTCACCTGACCTGCGGTGGGGGTGCCGACGCCGGCAAGAACCTTGGTCAGCGTCGTCTTGCCGGAACCGTTGCGCCCGACCAGCCCCACCCGGTCACCGGGGGCGATCCGGAACGTGGCACCTTCGAGCAGCAGGCGGTGGCCTCCGCGCAGCTCGATGCCGGTGGCCGAGATCATGGCGGACTCCTGTCGAGGGCGTGGGATGGACGGTCGGTCAGAAAACGGCATACAGACAGACGCCGGTATGGCGGAAGCGCCGTGCTGGGTTCGGTCCCAGTCTACGTTGAGATGACGGCGGACAATGACGTCCCGTTGTCGTCGCCTTGTTAGAGTCGCGAGCGTGAGTGCTCCCCTGACTGTCGGCTTCGACCTCGACCTCACGCTGGTCGACTCCCACGAGCGCATCATCAGCGCCTACATCCGCGCCCTTCGCGATCTCGGTGTCGAGGTGAGCAGCGACGACCTCGTGCCCCATCTCGGGATACCCCTGACACACACAGCCGCGGCCGTCGCCCCTGCCGTCGATGCCGACGCGCTGGTTCTGCGCTATCGCCACTACTACGACGAACCGGATGCCCCGAGGACGCGACCGATGCCCGGCGCTGTCGACGCCCTGCGATGCGTACGGGCAGCCGGTGGCCGCACGGTCGTGGTGTCGGCGAAGTTCACCCCTGCGGTGCACAACGCCTTGGCCGAGGCTGGCCTGACCGAGCTGGTGGACGTGGTCTACGGCGAGCTTTTCGCCAAGGACAAGGCCACCGCCCTGATCGCCGAGGGTGCCTCGATCTACGTGGGCGACCACCCGGGTGACATTGCGGCAGCGCAGGCTGCCAACGCGTATGCCGTGGGCGTCACCACGGGCGCCAACGACAAGGCCGCGCTGCTCGCCGCGGGCGCTGACGTGACCTTCGCGAACCTCGGCGCTTTCGCCGCTTGGCTGCCCGAACGCGACGTACCCCTGTGACCTCGGGGTAGGCGAACGAAGCGGACGTCGGCCACCGTCACGACTCCCGATCGCCTTCGCGACACCCGATCCGAAAGCCCGACGTTGTCGGTAGATGCGACCGCTGCCACCATCGACGACAACCCGCCACCGCCGTTCTGATGCGCTTGGTCGCTGATGGCCTCAGACCTCGGACATGGGCTCGACGACAGCGGCGTCGGGCTCGGAGAGCGTGATGCGCACGGCGCGGGCACGGCGCAGGGCTCGTTCCAGAACCACGAGCTTGGGGTCCGGCAGGTCGAAGAGCTCCCTGCGTGGCAGCTCCGCCAGGCTGGACAGCCTTGCGTCGGCCAGGACGTCACGGACGAGGCCCTTGTCCCCACCGACCACCAGTGCGTCGCTGGACGAGGCAAGAACGATTCGGAGTGTGTGCTCGATGACGGAACCGACCAGCCCGTCGGCCTGGTTCTTGCGGCGCCGGGCGAAGCGTTGCTGGGACCATCCGCCGGCCGCTGTCCGGGACTGCACATAGCGCGTGCCGACCTTGTGGGAAACCAGCTTCGGACCCTCCCCACACCCCACGGCATACCCACCGCGCCGGACCAGAACCAGCGCCAGGCGATTCGGCGGTTCCGCCCAGCCGGCCAGCACGTCGAGCCCACCCGACGCGCTCGCGGCAGACGATCCGCTGGAGGATCCGCTGGAGGATCCGGGTACGAAAGGCTCCAGGATCGCAGTGGCACCGTCAGCGGCAGACAACACCAAGGATGTCCCCGTGGATGCCATCGAGGTCCCGGTCCATGCCCACGTCAGCTCACCGTGACGATCGGCAAAGCCGTTGACCCACAGCGCAATCCGCTCGGGGTCGACCTCGATACGCCTCGCTACGGCCTGGCTCACACGTTGAAGCCGAGCGCCCTCAGCTGTTCGCGGCCATCGTCCGTGATCTTGTCCGGACCCCACGGTGGCATCCAGACCCAGTTGATCCGGTGGCTGATCACCATGCCCTCGAGAGCCTGCGCGACCTGGTCCTCAATAACGTCGGTCAGCGGGCATGCGGCACTGGTCAACGTCATGTCGATGATGACGTGGGAGTGCTGGTCGACCGTAACGCCGTAGATCAGGCCCAGGTCAACGACGTTGATCCCCAGCTCCGGGTCCACGACATCGCGCAGGGCCTCTTCGATGTCGGCCACATTGGGCGGAATGGGCGCTGACGCCGCCTCGTTCGTGTGATCTGTGGTCGTGTCTGTCATGGGATCTCCGGAGTGTTTCGCGTGATGGTTTTGCTGCTGAGGGCGTACTTCGTGATATCGACGCCGGCCTGGGCAAGTGCATCCGTAAACGCGCTCCAGCCTAGCAGCGCACACTTGATCCGGGCGGGGTACTTCGAGACCCCGACGAAGGCAACGCCGTCGCCGATCTCGTCCTCGTCGCCGGGATCGAGGCCCTTGCTGGTCAGCATCCTGCGCATGGCAGAAAACGAGGTGAGCGCCTCCTCGACGGTATGGCCGATGACCTCGTCGGCCAGCACCGAGGTCGAAGCCGTCGAGATGGAGCACCCGAGCGCGTCATAGGACAGATCGGCGATCACAGCCGACGGGCCTTCGCCGGCGAGCTGGACCCGCAGGGTGATCTCATCGCCGCAGGTGGGGTTGATGTGGTGCACCTGTGCGTTGAACGGCCCGCGCAGGCCGGCGTGATGCGGCCGTTTCGCGTGTTCCAGGATGATCTCCTGATAGAGGTTCCTCACAACGCCACCCCGAACACTGCAGGCACATGGTCGAGAGCCGTCAGGAGCGCGTCCACCTCGGCAAGAGTGTTGTATGCCGCGAAGGTCGCCCGCGTCGTAGCCGTCACCTTCATCCGTCGGTGAAGCGGCCAAGCGCAGTGATGGCCCACCCTCACGGCCACGCCGGCATCGTCGAGGATCTGACCCACATCGTGCGGGTGAACCCCCTCGACGACGAATGAAACCACTCCAGAACGGTCCCGACCGTCGACAGGGCCGATCACACGGACCCAGCGACGTTGCGCAAGACCGGTGAGAAGCGCCTCGGTGAGGGCTTCCTCATGGGCGGTCACCCGATCCATGCCGAGGTCGCTGAGGTAGTCGCACGCCGCGGCCAGGCCAACAGCCTGGGCGGCCATCGGGACGCCCGCCTCGAAGCGCTGAGGCGGAGCGGCGTAGGTCGAGCTCTCCATGTGGACGAGCTCGATCATCGAGCCACCTGTGAGGAACGGTGGCATGGCCCTGAGCAGGTCGTAACGACCCCACAGGACACCGATTCCCATTGGACCAAACATCTTGTGGCCGCTGAAGGCCAGGAAGTCAACGCCGAGATCGACCACGTCAACCGCCATGTGCGGCACTGACTGGCAGGCATCCAAAACGGTCAATGCGCCGACCGCATGAGCCCGATCCACAATGGCGGCAACCGGATTGATCGTCCCGAGAACGTTCGACACATGCGTGAAAGCCACGACCTTGGTGCGGTCGGTGATGACCGTGTCCAGATCATTCAGGTCAAGGCGGCCGTCATCGGTGACGCCGATCCAGCGCAGGGTGGCGCCGGTGCGGCGAGCCAGCTCCTGCCACGGAACGAGGTTGGCGTGGTGCTCCATCTCGGTGATGACGATCTCGTCGCCCTCGCCGAGGGCGAACCTCGCTGCAACCGTCGGGTCGGCACCGTCCATGGCGCCGGAAGCCGCGGCATTGCTGAACGCGTAGGCCACGAGGTTCAAGGCCTCCGTGGCGTTCTTGGTGAACACCACCTCCTGGGCCTGCGCACCGATGAAACGGGCAACGGTCTCGCGCGCGGACTCATAGGCGTCGGTGGCTTCTTCGGCCAGCTGGTGCGCACCGCGGTGAACCGCGGAGTTGTGCTGCTCGTAGAAAGCGCGCTCTGCGTCGAGCACCTGTCGTGGCTTGTGTGACGTCGCGCCGGAGTCGAGATACACCAGCGGCTTTCCGTCGCGAACAGTGCGCGACAAGATCGCGAAGTCGCCGCGAATGGCGGCCGACTCGTGCTCGGTGAATGCCTTGCTCAAGGCGACGTCGGACATGGTGGTCAATCCCTGGCCTAGGCCTCGACCTTGACGAACCGGTCGTAGCCTTCGTCCTCCAAGCGGTCCGCGAGCTCCGAGCCGCCTTCCTCGACGATCCTGCCGTCGATGAACACGTGGACGAAGTCAGGCTTGATGTAGCGCAGGATCCGCGTGTAGTGGGTAATCAGCAGGACGCCGACGTCGCCGCCCGCCGCAACCCTGTTGACGCCCTCGGAGACAACCTTGAGCGCATCGACGTCCAGCCCTGAGTCGGTCTCGTCGAGGATCGCCATCTTCGGGTGCAACAGCTCCATCTGGAGGATCTCGTGGCGCTTCTTCTCGCCGCCTGAGAAACCCTCGTTCACGTTGCGGTCAGCAAAATCGGGGTCCATCCGCAGCTCGGCCATGGCGGCCTTCATGTCCTTGACCCAGTGGCGCAGCTTGGGAGCCTCGCCGTCGATCGCGGTCTTGGCTGTGCGCAAGAAGTTGGAGACCGTGACGCCGGGCACCTCGATCGGGTACTGCATGGCGAGGAAGATCCCGGCGCGGGCACGCTGGTCGACCTTCATCGCGAGGACGTCCTGACCATCAAGGGTCACAGTGCCCTGGGTCACGGTGTATTTCGGGTGGCCGGCGATGCTGTAGGCCAGGGTCGACTTGCCGGAGCCGTTGGGGCCCATGATGGCGTGGGTCTCCCCCGCCTTCACGGTCAGGTCCACGCCGCGCAAGATCTCCTTGACGCCGTTCTCCGTGTCGACCGTGACATGCAGGTCGTGAATTTCCAGTGTTGCCATGGGCTTTCAGTTCTCCTTCGTCACGGAGACGAACACGTCGCCACCGTTGATGTTCACGGGATAGACAGCAATGGGTGTGATGGCCGGTGGGCTGGTGGGCTCCCCGGTGCGCAGGTCGAAGCGAGAGCCATGCAACCAGCACTCGATGGCACCGTCCTCGACGTCGCCCTCGGACAAGGAGACGTTGGCATGGCTGCAGGTGTCGTCGATCGCGTGGATGTTGCCTGCGCTGTCACGAACGATGGCGACCTGCTTGTCGTCGATCTCAACCTGGACAGCACCCACAGTCGGCAGGTCGTTGACCGAGCAGACACGGACGTATCCGTCTGTCATGCCCGCCGTCACGTCCGCTGTCACAGCGGTGGTCTCAGTCATACCGACGCCAGGCCCATCGACAGGGAGAGCTCGGCATCGATCGCGGCCATCAGGTGCTCCTGAACCTCAGGGACGCCGATACGGTTGACGATGTCGGCGAAGAAGCCACGCACGACAAGGCGGCGAGCCTCGTCCTGCGGGATGCCACGCGACTCCAGATAGAAGAGCTGCTCGTCATCGAAACGACCTGTCGCCGACGCGTGTCCGGCGCCGATGATCTCGCCAGTCTCGATCTCGAGGTTCGGCACGGAGTCAGCCCTGGCGCCATCGGTGAGGATGAGGTTGCGGTTGAGCTCGTAGGTACTCGTGCCTTCGGCAGTCGCCCTGATCAGAACGTCACCGATCCACACCGTGTGCGCGGAGTCACCCTGGAGTGCGCCCTTGTACTCGACGTTCGAGACGCAGTTGGGTGTCTCGTGGTCGACGAAGAGGCGGTGCTCCTGGTGTTGGCCCGCATCCGCGAAGTAGACGCCGATCGCGTTGGCATAGCCCCCAGGGCCGGAGTAACGAATGTTGGTGCACACCCGCACGATCTCGCCGCCCAGAGTGACGGTGACGTGCTTCAGCTTGGCGTCGCGGCCGACGAGGGCGTCGTTCTGGGCGAGGTGGATCGAGTCGTCGTCCCACTCCTGCACGGTGACGAACGTCAGGTCCGCGCCGTCACCGACGCGCAGCTCAACGTTGGTGGCGCACTCGGCGGAGCCCTTGTGGGTCAGCACGATGGTCGCCTTGGAAAACCTGCCGACGTCAACGATCAGGTGGCCGTTGACCCGCGGCGGCCGCTGGCCTGACCCGCGATCACCGGTGATCGTGATCCGCACGGACTCGCTGAGCTCGACCTCGTTCGGGATGGTCACCAGGGTGGCCTTCTCGGCGCCGGCCCAAGCGGCGGCCGACGCGCGGTCAGCCGGGCGCAGGACGGAGCCGAACACAGAGTCGCCGGCCTTGGCCTCGCCGATCTCGACGCCTTGCGGCGCGACGACCTCGAACGTCAACCTGGACTCGTCTGTGGCCTCGACCTGGAAGAGGCCGCCGAGGCGATCTACCGGGGTGAAACGCCAGTCCTCCTCGCGGCCGCCGGGGACCGCGAAGTCTGCAACGTCATACGAGGTCGTGCGCTCAGCACGCGACTGGTCGGGGACGAAGGCCGCCACGGAGTCCGTGTGGGCTGTGGCTCCGGGTCGCTGTGCCTCAGGTGATTGGGGGGCAGTTTCTTGCGCGACGGTCATTAACCGACCGCTCCTTCCATCTGAAGCTCGATCAGTCGGTTGAGCTCGAGGGCGTACTCCATCGGCAGCTCGCGAGCGATCGGCTCGATGAACCCTCGCACGATCATGGCCATGGCCTCTTCTTCGGTGAGGCCACGGGACATCAGGTAGAACAGCTGGTCGTCACCGATCTTGGAGACCGTGGCCTCGTGACCCATCGTCACGTCGTCCTCGCGGACATCAACGTAGGGATAGGTGTCTGAGCGGCTGATGGTATCGACGAGCAGCGCGTCGCAACGCACGTTGGACGACGCCCCGTGCGCACCCGCCATGATCTGCACGAGACCGCGGTATGACGTCCGCCCACCGCCCCGGGCCACGGACTTGGAGATGATGCTGGAGTGGGTGTTCGGGGCCGCGTGGACCATCTTGGCGCCGGCGTCCTGGTGCTGGCCCTCGCCGGCGAAGGCGATGGACAGGGTCTCGCCCTTGGAGTGCTCGCCGAGGAGGAACACGGCCGGGTACTTCATCGTCACCTTGGAGCCGATGTTGCCGTCGATCCATTCCATCGTGGCGCCCTCGGCGCAGGTCGCACGCTTGGTGACCAGGTTGTAGACATTGTTGGACCAGTTCTGGATGGTCGTGTAACGGACGCGGGCGTTCTTCTTCACGATGATCTCGACCACGGCGGAGTGCAGCGAGTCCGACTTGTAGATCGGCGCGGTGCAGCCCTCGACGTAGTGCACGTAGGAGCCCTCATCCGCGATGATCAAGGTCCGCTCGAACTGACCCATGTTCTCGGTGTTGATCCGGAAGTAGGCCTGCAAGGGGATGTCGACCTTGACGCCCGGCGGCACGTAGATGAAGGAGCCACCGGACCACACCGAGGTGTTGAGGGCCGCGAACTTGTTGTCACCGACCGGGATCACCGACGTGAAGTACTCACGGAACAGGTCTTCGTGCTCACGCAAGCCCGTGTCCGTGTCGACGAAGATGACGCCCTGCTCAGCCAGGTCCTCACGGATCTGGTGGTAGACGACCTCGGACTCGTACTGCGCGGCCACCCCGCCGACGAGACGCTGCTTCTCGGCCTCAGGGATGCCCAGACGGTCGTAGGTGTTCCTGATGTCCTCCGGCAGCTCTTCCCACGAGGTGGCCTGCTTCTCGGTGGACTTCACGAAGTACTTGATGTTGTCGAAGTCGATGCCGGTCAGGTCAGAACCCCAGCTGGGCATGGGTTTCTTGCCGAAGAGCTTCAGGCCCTTCAGCCGCACGTCGAGCATCCACTGAGGCTCGTTCTTTCGGCCGGAGATGTCGCGGACGACCTCTTCGTTCAGGCCTCGACGAGCCGAGATACCGGCAGCATCGCTGTCGGACCAGCCGTACTCGTAGGTTCCGAGACCTTTCAGTCCGGGGTTGAGCTCTTCGATCATGCTCATCGCGGGGGCCTTTCATCAGAGGTGGTCGCATGGACAGCACTCAGGGGGATGAACGTGGTGCAGACATGCTCGCCGTGGGCGAGCGTGGCCAGGCGTTGGACGTGGACTCCGAGCAGGCGCGAGAACGCGTCGGTCTCGGCGTCACAGAGCTGAGGGAACTCGGCCGCGACGTGCTGCACCGGGCAATGCCCCTGGCACAGCTGCACACCGGCCAGGGGCGTGCCCTGTCCAACAGGTCGGGTGGAGGCGGCGAATCCGTCCGCGATCAATGCCGCCGCAAGTGCGTCCGCACGGACAGTGACGTCATCGCCGGCAGCGGCTAGCTGCGCGGAATAGCGTTGTTCGAGCTCGGCGCTGCGTTCGCGGGCGAACTCGCCCACCGCGTCGGCGCCGGCGTGGTCTGCAAGAAACCGCAGCGCCGACGTGGCGACGTGGTCATAGTCACTGCCCATGCCGGCGTGACCAGCCGGCGAAAGGATGTATGCACGGGCGGGCCGGCCGCGCCCACGGCCCGCACCACCAGCAGTGGCCGGCTCACGCTCCTCGATGGCCCCCTGCTCGGAGAGCGCGTCGAGGTGGCGGCGGACAGCTGCCGGTGTCAGGCCCAGAAGCGAGGCGACGGCGCCCGCTGCGAGCGGGCCATGCTCGGAAATCGTCTGCCGAACCTTGTCCCGGGTGCGCGCGTCGAGAACGTGCGGTCCGGGGTTGGGCCCGTCCGTACAGTCGGAAGCATGCTGGTCGGCGATAAACACAACAATAGTGTGACCTAATTCGTCCTTGCAACTCTAGTAAGGGTTACCTAACTCACCACGAGGACCGATCACCATGCCGATCGCAGCGCGCACATGTCCTAGACTCCGGCGGTGACCGAGGCCGTGACTGTGCGCGATCTGGCCAAGCGTTTTGGCGAAACTCCTGCCCTCCAAGGCATGACGTGGACTGCCCACCACGAGCAGGTGACCGCGGTCCTGGGGCCCAACGGCGCAGGCAAGACGACGACGATCGAATGCGCCGAGGGTCTGCAACGCCCTGACTCCGGCGAGGTTCGTGTCCTGGGCGTCGACCCCTGGCGGGCGGGCGCTGACCACCGCGCCCGCGTAGGAGTGATGTTGCAGGACGGCGGACTGCCCAACGCCACCAAGCCGGTGCGACTCCTGCGTCACCTCGCTGCGTTCCATCGGTCCCCTGCCGATGTCGATGCCTTGGTGAACAGGCTCGGGATCGGCGCCTTCAGCGGCACGACGGTCCGTCGACTGTCCGGGGGGCAGAAGCAGCGGGTCGCGCTCGCCGCAGCTTTCGTGGGCCGACCCGAGGTCGCCTTCCTGGACGAACCGACCGCGGGTCTGGACCCTCACGCCCGGCTCGAGGTCTGGGACCTGGTGCGCGAGACCCGGGACTCCGGTTGTGCCGTGATAGTGACGACTCATTCCTTCGAGGAGGCCCAGCGGTTGGCCGATCACATCGTCATCGTCAACCGCGGGCACGTCGCCGCGCAGGGCAGTCTCGCCGAGCTGACCGCCGAACGATCACTCGAGGACGTCTACTTCTCCCTCACTCGGGAGTCCGCATGATGAACCCTGCCGCACCAGCAGACACCGCGGCTCCAACGCGCAACCGGATCGTGGCCCAGACCCGCTTCGAGACCGGCACCCTCCTACGCAACGGCGAGCAGCTGCTGGTCGCCCTCATCCTTCCGGCCATGGCCCTGGTGGGCCTGGCCATGAGCCAGTCCCCTTCGCTCGGCCCGGGTCGACGCATCGACCTAGCCGTCCCCGGGGTGCTGGCTCTGGCCGTGATCTCCACGGCCTTCACGGGCCAGGCCATCTCCACCGGCTTCGACCGCAGGTATGGCGTGCTGCGCCTGCTCGGCGTGAGTCCGCTCGGTCGAGGCGGACTCCTCATCGCCAAAGCGCTGGCCGTGGTGACGATCGAGCTACTTCAGGGCGTCGTGATCGGCGGACTGGGTCTGGCGTTGGGATGGCACCCTCAGTGGACGGGGCTGCTCGCCGGGGTTCTCCTCGGCTTGGTCGGCACCTGGGCGTTCGTCGCCCTCGCCCTGCTTCTGGCCGGCACCCTGCGCGCCGAGGGCGTGCTGGCACTGGCCAACCTGATCTGGATCCTGCTCCTCGGCCTCGGTGGTGTCATCGTCCCGCGCACCGAGATGTCGTCCGGGCTGTCCCACGTCGCCGCACTCCTTCCCTCCGGCGCGCTCGGGGACGGACTGCGTGAGGCCTTCATCCACGGGCGCCTGGCCGGCATACCGCTCCTCGTGCTTGTCGTGTGGGGCACGGTGGCGACGGTGCTGGCATCACGCACCTTTCGCTGGAGCGACTGATGCCGCGGCTGGTCAACCCCTGGCTGCGCAAGATCCTGCTGGTCAACCTGATTCTCGAAGTCGGCATCGTTGTCACCGGCGGGCTCGTCCGGTTGACCGGCTCGGGCCTTGGTTGCCCGACCTGGCCACAGTGTGTCCCTGGATCGTTCATCCCGGTCCCCCACCAGGAACAGGGGTTTCACAAGCTCATCGAGTTCGGCAACCGGACCCTGACCGGCGCGGTCGGCCTCGCGGCACTGCTGGTGATCGTCGCGGTATGGCGCTGGGCACCAGGTCGTCGCGCCCTGCTCCGAATCTCCGTGCTGCCGCTGGTCGGCGTGCTGCTGCAAGCGATCCTGGGCGGAATCACCGTGCTCACAGGCCTCAACCCGGCCCTCGTTGCCGCCCACTTCCTGGCCTCGATGGTCCTCGTCTCGTTGTCGGCCTATCTGCTGTATCGCGTCGGCGAAGGTGACGCGCCCCCAGTTGCGTTGGTGCGCAAGAAGATCCGGTCGCTGGCCTGGGTCACGGCCGGGCTGGGTGCGCTCGTCCTGATGCTCGGCACCGTGGTTACCGGGTCCGGCCCCCACTCGGGCGATGCCACGACACCACGCTTCGGATTCGACGCGCGAACGATCTCGTGGCTGCACGCCGACACCGTGATGCTGTTCATCGGACTCGTCGTCGCCGTCCTGCTAGCGGTGCACCTGACAGCGACCGACCCACGACCTCGACGGTCCTGGCACGCACTCCTGGGGGTCACGGTGTTACAGGGCCTCGTCGGCTATACGCAGTACTTCACCGGTCTGCCCGAGGTGCTCGTCATGGTCCACATGCTCGGCGCCAGCCTCCTGGCGGTCTCCATCACCTATGGCGTCCTGAGCCTACGGAAGCGCGAGGTGTAGCAGCGGGTCGACCGCGACAGCGAGGAACAGGATCGTCAGATAGCTGATCGAGTAGTGGAACAACCGCATCGGCTTCAACGAGGTGACAGTGACATTCTCGACGGCCTCGGCGCGGTTCAGGAGTCTGTGGGCTTCCAGAAGGAACACGCCACCCGAAAGCACGGCCGCGACCAGATAGATCCAGCCCATCGAGGCGATCGGCACCAACGTCAAGGACGTCGCCACGGTTGCCCAGCTGTAGAGCACGACCTGACGAGCCACCGCTGCGTCATGAGCCACGACGGGGAGCATCGGCACCCCGGCGGCTTCGTACTCGTCCTTGAAACGCATCGACAACGGCCAGTAGTGCGGCGGCGTCCACAAGAAGATGGTCATGAAGAGCACCAACGCCGGCCACGCAAGCGAGTTGGTGACGGCAGACCAGCCGATGAGAACCGGCATACAGCCTGCGGCGCCTCCCCACACGATGTTCTGGGAAGTGCGGCGCTTGAGCAGCATCGTGTACAGACCGACATAGAGCACGATGGCGCCCAGGGAAAGGGCGGCGGAGAGCCAGTTCACCAGGAGTCCGAGCCAGAGCGTCGAGACCACCGTGAGCGCCAGGCCAAAACGTACGGCGGCCGGCGGAGAGATCGCACCGGTGACCAGCGGCCGGTTCTTGGTGCGATGCATGACCGAGTCGATATCGCGGTCCAGGTAGCAGTTCAGCGTGTTGGCAGCGGCAGCCGACAACGTGCCGCCGACCAAGGTCGTTGCGATGAGCCACAACGGTGGCAGCCCGCGCTGGGCCAGGAACATCGTGGGGAACGTCGTGACCAGGAGCAGCTCGATGATGCGCGGCTTGGTCAGGGCGAGATAGTCGGCCGCGGTCTGACCCCAGCGCGGCTGATCGGGCACCGCCGATGGAGGATCGGTGCATGGCTCGAGTGAAGTCACGGCGTCCTAGGAGTGCGGTGTGGAACGGGCGCGTGACCGGTGGAAACGGTGCGCCCATGGCGAAGGGAAGTCTAGCGCCGGCGCATGCCCTCACGAGGAAGGACTCGGTGGGACGCAGGTCACTCTCAAGGATAGGGTCGATCCGTGACTGATCACAGCACCACCGAGGCCCACGACATCGCCCCCAGCCCGAGCTTGAGACGCGACCCCTCTCTTGCCGCTCCGGTCGCCACCCGAGCCGGCTGGACCGACCTGGATGTTCGCGCCGTCGACACGGCGCGACTGCTCGCGGCTGACGCCGTCCAGAAGGTCGGCAACGGCCACCCCGGCACCGCCATGAGTCTGGCCCCGCTCGCCTACCTGCTCTATCAGAACGTGATGCGTCACGACCCCGCCGACCCCCAGTGGCTGGGGCGTGACCGCTTCGTGCTTTCGTGCGGCCACTCGAGCCTGACGCAGTACATCCAGCTGTACCTCTCGGGATACGGCCTGGAGCTGGACGACCTGAAGTCGCTGCGCACGTGGGGTTCTCTGACCCCTGGACACCCCGAGGTCCATCACACAAAGGGCGTGGAGATCACGACAGGGCCGCTCGGCTCTGGGCTCGCCTCGGCGGTGGGAATGGCAATGGCCCAGCGCCGACAGCGGGGTCTGCTGGACCCTGAGGCCGCGCCCGGCGAGAGCCCGTTCGACCACCATGTGTTCGTGATCGCCTCCGACGGCGACATCATGGAAGGCGTGTCCCACGAGGCTTGCGCCCTGGCCGGGCATCAGGAGCTGGGCAACCTGACAGTCGTCTACGACCAGAACCACATCTCCATCGAGGACGACACCAACATCTCGTTCTCCGAGGACGTGGGCAAGCGCTACGAGGCCTACGGCTGGCACGTCGTCACCGTCGACTGGCGCAGCAGCTGGAGCGGCGGCACCCACAGCTACGTGGAGAACATCGACGCCCTCCTTGCGGCGATCGAGAGCGGCAAGGCGATCAGCGACAAGCCGACGCTCGTGGTCCTGAAGACCGTCATCGCATGGCCGGCCCCCACCAAACGGAACACCGGCGCCGCGCATGGCTCGGCGTTGGGTGACCGGGAGATCGCCGCCACCAAGACCCTGCTCGGCTTCGACGCTGCACAGACCTTTGCCGTCGACGACGAGGTGCTTGCCCACGCTCGTGAGGTGAAGTCCCGCGGGAACAGCATGCATGCGGAATGGGACAAGGGGTATGCCGACTGGCGGGCCTCGCACGCCGACCGCGCCTCCCTGCTCGACCGGCTGGTGAGACAGGAGCTGCCGCCGGACTTCGCCGCCGCCTTCCCGACCTTCCCGGCGGACCCCAAGGGCATCGCAACGCGTTCCGCCTCGGGCAAGGTGCTGACCGCCTTGGCCGACGTCATGCCCGAGCTCTGGGGCGGCTCGGCGGACCTGGCCGGGTCCAACAACACGACCATGGACGGCGCGCCCAGCTTCATCCCCACGGGCAGGCAGACGGATGAGTACCAGGGCAGTCCCTACGGCCGGACCCTGCACTTCGGCATCCGCGAGCTCGGCATGGGCTGCATCCTGAACGGCATCACCCTCGAAGGACTCACACGCACCTATGGCGGAACCTTCCTGGTGTTCTCGGACTACATGCGCCCGGCGGTTCGGCTCGCCGCGCTCCAGAAGCTGCCCGTGACGTTTGTCTGGACCCACGACTCCATCGGTCTGGGCGAGGATGGGCCGACCCACCAGCCGATCGAGCACCTGGCAGCACTTCGTGCCATACCGGGCCTGGACGTCGTGCGCCCCGGCGACGCCAATGAGACCTCGGTGGCGTGGCGCACGATCCTGGAGCACACCGACCGACCGGCGGGTCTGGCCCTTTCAAGGCAGGCGCTGCCGACCTTCGACCGCGAGATGTTCGGGTCGGCCGAGGGCACGGCCAAGGGCGCGTACGTGCTGGCCGAGGGCACGGGAGACGCCGCGGGTTCTGTTCCGCGGGTCATCCTCATCGCGACGGGATCCGAGGTCAGCGTCGCCGTCGCTGCACGCGAGATCCTTGAGTCCCAAGGGGTTTCGACCCGGGTCGTGTCGATGCCTTGCCGCGAGTGGTTCGATGCTCAGGACCAGAGCTACCGTGACGAGGTCCTGCCCCCGCACGTCCGGGCCCGCGTGAGCGTCGAGGCTGGAGTACCCATGGGCTGGCGCGACATCGTCGGCGACGCAGGACGGATCATCAGCATCGACCACTACGGCGCCTCGGCCGACGCCGCAACACTGTTCCGCGAGTTCGGCTTCACCCCTGCTGCCGTGGTGACCGCAGCCCGAGAATCCATCCAGGCCGTCGGCGGTCAATGACATGAAGGACGACAACATGACTGACCACCTCAAGGAACTCTCCGCAGTCGGCGTGTCGATCTGGCTCGACGACCTGAATCGTCCGCTGATCACCGGCGGCGGACTTCAGAAGCTCATCGAGACCAGCAGCGTCGTCGGCGTGACCACCAACCCCTCGATCTTCGCGGCCGCCCTGTCCCAGGGAGATGCCTATGGCGACCAGGTCGCGAGACTGGCTGCCCTGGGCAGGACCGTCGACGAGGCGGTGTTCGCCCTGACCACCGAGGACGTCCGCAACGCGTGCGACATCCTGCTGCCGGTATACCGGGCCACCCATGGCCAGGACGGTCGCGTCTCCATCGAGGTCGACCCCCGCCTGGCGCATGAGACCGCCCCAAGCGTCGAGCAGGCCAAGGGACTCTACGCCGCTGTCGACCGCCCGAATGTGCTCATCAAGATCCCCGCCACCGTGGAGGGCCTGCCGGCCATCTCGCAGACCCTGACCGAGGGCATCAGCGTGAACGTGACCCTGATCTTCTCCCTCGACCGCTACCGCGGGGTGATGAACGCCTTCCTGACGGGACTCGAACAGGCGCGGCTGGGCGGTCTGGATCTCTCTGGGATCCACTCGGTCGCCTCATTCTTCGTCAGCCGGGTCGACACCGAGATCGACAAGCGCCTCGATGCCCTCAACACCGATGAGGCCACTGCGCTCAAGGGCAAGGCCGGAGTGGCCAACGCGCGACTGGCCTACCAGGCCTACGAAGAGGTCTTCTCGACCCCGCGGTGGGCCAACCTTGAGGCCGAAGGCGCACACAAGCAGCGCCCCTTGTGGGCTTCGACCGGAGTCAAGGACCCGGCATACAAGGACACGATGTATGTCGTGGACCTCGCGGCGCCCAACACTGTCAACACGATGCCGACCAAGACCATGCTGGCCGTCGCCGACCATGGCGAGATCATCGGAGACCAGGTGACCGGCAACTACGACGACGCGAGGAACGTGCTGGACTCGCTCGAGCGCCTGGGCATCTCCTACGCCGACGTCGTCGACGTGCTAGAGCAAGAGGGTGTCGACAAGTTCGAGAAGTCCTGGGAAGAGCTGTTGTCCGACGTGCAGGTCGAGCTCACCAAGGTCGCGCCATGACCACGGTGGCTCTGGGCGTCCTGGCCGTCGGACCGGCCGCCGACGCGGTGACCCGGCACGTGCCCCAGCTCGTCGCGGACAGGTTCGCGAGCAGGCTGTTCGCCAAGGATGCGTCGTTGTGGGGGCCAGCGGCCGAGCCCGAGTCCGCCGTCAGGCTGTCCTGGGTCACCCTCGGTCGCACCTCACGGCCCCTCGTGGGAGAGGTCGCGGCCCTGCGTGACCATCTTGCTGAGCAGGGCGTCGACCACGTCGTCCTCTGCGGCATGGGCGGGTCGTCCCTGGCGCCCGAGGTCATCTGTGCCACCGCCGGGGTCCCGCTCACCGTGCTGGACTCCTCAAACCCTGACACGGTGCGCGCTGCCCTTGCCGAACGGCTTGACCGCACGGTCGTCGTGGTCTCGAGCAAGTCCGGGTCCACGATCGAGACCGACTCCCAGCGTCGTGCCTACGAGGCTGCGTTCACCCGCGCCGGGATCGACCCGACCCAGCGCATCGTGATCGTGACTGACCCGGACAGCCCGCTGGACAAGAACGCGCGCGCTGCCGGATA
>Ga0208587_1000922_pt1 | contig 16067 bp, 13 predicted proteins | sample NGESurdeep092012_7_FD_184472 | JGI IMG/M metagenome (GOLD analysis project Ga0208587, IMG submission 184472) | Arctic peat soil microbial communities from Barrow, Alaska - NGEE Surface sample 210 deep-092012 (SPAdes) | ecosystem: Environmental > Terrestrial > Soil > Wetlands > Peat ...
CCCTTTCTGCCAAGATCGAGTGAGACACCCGCCCGCTGGGAATAGGTGACACGCTGCGAGGGCGGGGAGAGGACCCACGAAAGAGATGCTCGAACCCTTGGCACCCCGCGCCCTGGTGGGCCAGGCTTTGCCGATGCCCGACCCCGAGGTCAGGGAGCGCCCGGTCCGCCGGCGCTTCAGCGCCGAGTACAAGCGCCAGATCGTCGAGGAGGCCAACGCCGCCGCTGAGCCCGGCGCGGTCGGCGCCCTGCTGCGCCGCGAGGGCCTGTACAGCTCCCACCTCGTCGAGTGGCGGCGGTTGTACCGCGCAGGCGCCCTCTCGGGCCTGGCCCGGCCACGGGGCCGCCCGGCTCCGCACCCGCTGGCGGCAGAGAACGACCGCCTGCGGGCCACGATCGAGCGTCTCGAAGCGCGCCTGGTCCGGGCCGAGAAGGTGATCGCCGTCCAGGGAAACGTCTCGGCGCTCTTGCGGGAACTCTCCCTCGAGAGCGCCGAGCAGAAGGATGGGCGATGATCGCCGCAGGGGTTGACGAGCTCGTAGGGATGGTCGGCACGCGGGGTGCCTGTGCCGCCCTCGCGGTGCCCCGGGCCTCCCACTACCGGCACCTCCGCGGCCCGCTCCAGGGCCCGGCGCTGCCGCGTCCCGCTCCAGCGCGGGCGCTGTCGGATCCCGAGCGCGCCGCGGTCCTCGGCGAGCTCCACTCCCCACGCTTTCTCGACGCGTCGCCCGCCGCGGTGTACGCCACCCTGCTCGATGAGGGCACGTACCTCGCGTCGCAGCGGACGATGTACCGCATCCTCGCCGCGTCGGCCGAGGTCCGCGAGCGGCGCGACCAGCTCCGCCATCCTGCCTATGCCCGGCCCGAGCTTCTCGCCACGGGACCCCGGGAGCTGTGGTCGTGGGATATCACCAAGCTCAAGGGTCCTGCGAAGTGGACCCACTACCACCTCTACGTGATCCTCGACGTGTTCTCCCGCTACGTGCCCGGCTGGATGGTCGCCACAGCTGAGAGCGCCGTCCTCGCCGAACGGCTCATCGCGGCGACCGCGGCGAAGGAGGGCATCGAGCCCGGGCAGCTCACCCTCCACGCCGACCGGGGGACCTCGATGCGCTCGAAGCCCGTCGCCCTCCTGCTCGCCGACCTCGGCGTCGAGCGGAGCCATTCCCGGCCCCACGTGTCCGACGACAATCCGTTCAGCGAGGCGCAGTTCAAGACCCTCAAGTACCGGCCGACCTTCCCGGACCGCTTCGGCTCGCTCGAGGACGCCCGGGCCTTCTGCGCCGCCTTCTTCACCTGGTACAACACGCAGCACCGCCACGCCGGGATCGGCCTTCTCACCCCGGCCGACGTCCATGCCGGGCGGGCGGCCGAGATCACGGTCGCCCGGGCCATCACCCTCGACGCCGCCTACGCCGCCCATCCCGAGCGCTTCGTCCGCCGACCACCCACGCCGCCCGAGGTCCCCACCGCGGTTTGGATCAACCCGCCGGCGAAGAAGGAGGTGCCACCTCAGTAATCTGCACGCCGGGTTGTCTCACGGGGCTTGACAGGTTCCGGACGGCCCGGGTCGGGAGGGCCAGGATCATCGGGTGAGCCGATCGCCCGATGGCGTATCGTGCTCGGAAACGCGGCCAACCTCGTGGTTCGCCGCGTTTTCACGCTCACCGACGACGATCCCGATCGGGCCAGCCGATTCCGGGTCGCCGCGCGCCAGGGAGATCGCCGCGCGCCCGGGTCGCCGCGCGCCCGACATCCGCGCGCCCGGGAGATCGCGCCGAGGCGCCGTCGTCCACGCCGGCTGCGAAATGTTGCGGTCAGGGTGAGAATCCCCTTGACGTTTGTCACGGCCCCGATGCAACGTGTGCGCAATCGCAACCAACCGAAGTCCATTGTCCAGCCAGGAGATCCCGTGACCGCGAAGGCCGCCAACGTGCCCGATGGCGTCTTCGCGCGCGAGCGCCAGGAGCAGATCGCGCGGATGGTGGAGGAGAACGGGCGGGCCAGGGTGACCGACCTCGCCGGGAGCTTTGGCGTCTCTGCGGTCACGATCCGCAAGGACCTCCTCGTCCTGGAAGGCAAGCGCCGCGTCATCCGCACCCACGGCGGCGCGATCACTCCGGGCGACAATCGCCCGGAGCTTGCCTTCGAAATCCGGGAGCGGCTCCAGCGGGAGGAGAAGATCGGCATCGGCGCGGCCGCGGCGGATCGCGTCAGCGATGGCGAGAGCATCGTGCTCGACGCAAGCACCACGGCCCTGTACATCGCGCGCCGCCTCAAGGACCGCGAGGCCTGGCATGGGCTGACCGTGATCACGAACAGCATCCGGATCGCATCGGAGCTGGCCGGCCACCCGGGCATGACCGTCCTGATGCTGGGTGGCCGTGTCCGCTGGGAGGCCCTCTCGGTGGTCGGTCCGCTCGGCGACGCCGTCTTCCGCCGGGTGAACGTGCAGAAGGCGTTCGTCGGCGCGGCCGGGTTCACGATCGAGGCGGGACTTTCCGACGCGATGGAGGAGGAGGCCCAGATCAAGCGCTCGATGGTCAACGCGGCCCGCGAGGTGTACGCCGTCGTGGATCACACCAAGTGGGGCCGCATCGCCTCGGCCACGTTCTGCCGGACGGACCGCCTGACCGGCGTGTTCACGGACGGCGATGCACCCGCGGGGATGGTGGCGGCGCTGCGCGACATGGGGATCCAGGTCACCGAGCTCGGCCAGCCGGGGCTGGCAGACGTCGCGGGCCGCAGTCCAGCGGCAGCGTCGTGACGCTGCCGCTGACGGCCCCGTCTGTGGGGCCGGAACCGGCCACCGTCTCCGTGCCGTCGCGCGTCGAGCTCCGTGGCATCTCCAAGCGGTTCGGGGCGACCGCCGCCCTGACCGACGTCTCGATGGATCTTCGCGCGGGCGAGATCCACGCGCTGGTCGGCGAGAACGGTGCCGGGAAGAGCACGCTGGTCAAGATCCTCGCCGGCGTCTATCAGCCCGACAGCGGGACCATCCTGCTCGACGGCGAGTCGACGCAGATCCACGGCCCCGCCCACTCCCGCTCGCTCGGGATCGCGGTCGTGCACCAGGAGCCTCGCCTCTTTCCGGACCTGACCGTCGCCGAGAACGTGTTCATCGGTCACGCCCCGTCCGGGCGCCTCAGCACGATCGACTGGGGCGGGACGCGCCGGGCGGCGAAGGCGCTGTTCGACGAGCTCGACGTACAGGTCGACGTGGGGGCGCCGGTTCGGGGTCTCTCGATGGCCGACCAACAGCTCATCGAGATCGCCAAGTCCCTGTCCCTGGAAGCGCGCGTCCTCATCCTGGACGAGCCGACGGCCTCGCTCTCCGCCCACGAGGTCGCGCGGCTGTTCACGATCGTCCGCCGGCTTCGCGACCGCGGGGTTGCGGTCCTGTTCGTGAGCCACCGACTCGTCGAGGTCTTCGACGTGAGCGACCGCGCGACGGTCTTCCGGGATGGCCGGCACGTCGTCACGACGGCCACCCGCGAGCTGACGACGGCCGACCTGGTACGGCACATGGTCGGACGAACCGTGTCGCTGTTCCCGAAGGTCGAGACACCGATCGGCGACGTCCTCCTCGAGGTCAGAGACCTGACGAGGGTCGGGGTCTTCCGCGATGTGGGGTTCTCCGTTTGCGCCGGCGAGATCGTCGGGTTCGCCGGGCTGGTTGGGGCCGGTCGGACAGAGGTCGCCCGGGTCTTGTTCGGGATCGACCAGCCCGACGGCGGCGAGATCCGGCTCGGCGGCCTGCCGGTCAGCTTCGCGAGCCCGTCGGAGGCGATGCACGCGGGGATCGCGTACCTCCCCGAGGATCGCCACCAGGAGGGGCTGGTGGAGGATTTCTCGATCGCCCAGAACGTCACGCTGCCGATCCTGCGGCGCCTGTTCCCTCGGTTCCTGATCCGCTCCTCCGTCGAGCGCGCGGTCGCACACGAGTACACGGAAGAGCTCAACGTCAGGATGACCGGAGTCGATCAGCTCGTCGGGTCTCTGTCGGGCGGCAACCAGCAGAAGGTCGTGCTGGCCAAGTGGTTGGCCTCCAGGCCCAGGGTCCTGATCCTGGACGAGCCCACGCGCGGGATCGACATCGGCGCCAAGGTCGAGGTCCACCGGATCATCTCCGAGCTGGCAGCGTCGGGGCTCGGGATCATCCTCATCTCGAGCGACCTGCCGGAAGTCCTGGCAATGTCCGATCGGATCCTGGTCCTCCATGAAGGGCGGATCACCGCCGAGATCCCGCGCGATGGGGCGACCCAGGAGCGCGTGATGTTCGCCGCGACCGGCAGCGTGGCCGACGACGACCACCCGACGGCGGTCACCGAAGCCACGAGCGAAGCCACCGGGGGTGGCCTCGATGGCTGAGTCTGGCGTGACCGCCACGGTGGGCGCGGGACGGACCCGGGGACAGTGGTTGTCCACGGTCGCGCGTCAGCGCGAGCTGAGCCTTGTCGCGATCATGTTCGTGCTCGGTGGGCTCGTGTCGGTCACTGCCCCGCAGTTCCTGACGCTCTCGAACCTCAGCCAGGTCGCCGTTCTCGCGTCGATCGTTGCCGTCGCGGCCGTCGGCGAGGCCCTCGTCATGATCACCCGGAACATCGACCTGTCGGTCGAAGCGATGATCGGACTGGTCGCTTATTGCGTGGCCATCGTCCTCCAGCGTCATGCGCTCGACGCTCCAGCGGCGATCGCACTCGGGATCGGGATCGGGCTGGTCCTTGGGATGATCAACGGGGCGGTCGTCACCCTGCTCAAGGTCCCCTCGATCGTTGCCACGCTTGGGACGCTGAGCATCTTCCGCGGCGTGGACTACCTGATCGCCGGAAGTCACCAGGTCCCGCTGGCCGGCCTCCCGCCCGGCTTCACCGATCCCGCGCGCGACAGCATCCTGGGAATCCCCATCTTCGTCCTCGTCACGCTGCTCGTCGTGGTCATCGGGAGCGTCGTCCTCCGGTCGACGCGGTTCGGACGGCAGGTCTACGCGGTCGGGAGCAACCCGGAGGCTGCGGCCATCCTCGGGATCCCGTCCCGCCTGGTCGTGTTCGCCGCCTTCTCACTGTGCGGCCTGCTCGCCGGCGTCGCCGGCATACTCTGGGTCATGGAGTTCGGGACGATCAACGGGACATCCGCGACGGGCACCGTGCTATCGATCGTGGCCGCGGTCGTCGTCGGGGGTGTCAGCACCCTCGGTGGTATCGGGACGCTCGCCGGCGCCGCGCTCGGCGCCCTGTTCCTTGGATTCATCGCGAACGCGCTGATCCTGGTCGGCCTGTCGCAGTTCTGGCTCCAGGCCATCTACGGCGTCGTCATCCTGGTTGCCATCAGCGCCGACGCGATCATCCTGCGACGGATCCAGCGGGCGACCGTGGAGAGCCGCGCACGATGAGCGCACCCGTGGCTCCCGGCAACGGCGAGCGGCGCTGGACGCACCTGCTCGCGCGCTGGGAGACGTTGCTCGTCGTCGTCGTGGTCGGGCTCGTCGCCCTCGGGGCGTCGTTGTCGCCGTTCTTCCTGACGCCCGGCAACTTCTCGAACCTCATCGCAGCCCTGATGGAAGTCGCGATCATGGCGCTGCCGATGACCCTGATCATCGTGGCCGGTGAGATCGACCTGTCCGTCGAGTCGATGGCTGGCCTCTCCAGCGCGATCCTCGGGTTCCTCTGGGCGGCCGGCGTGCCGCTCTGGATCGGGATCCCCGTCGTCCTCCTCGTCGGGATCCTGGGCGGCCTGATGAACGGCCTCCTCGTGGCGCGAGGCGGTCTGCCATCCCTGGTCGTGACCCTGGGAACCCTGGCCCTCTTCCGCGGCCTGGCCCTGATCGTCCTTGGACCGCGCGGCGTCAGCGACTTCCCGCCCGCGTTCACGGAGCTGGGCTTCGGTCACGTTCCCGGCACGCTGATCCCGTGGCCGTTCGTCATCTTCATCCTGCTGGCCATCCTGCTTGGCATCCTGCTCCATCGGACCTGGGTCGGTCGCCAGGTCTATGCGATCGGCAAGAACGCGGGCACTGCCCGCTTCTCCGGCGTGCGCGTCACCCGGGTCAGGGTCGGCCTCTTCGTCCTGTCCGGGCTGGTCTCTTCCCTGGCCGGCGTCATCCTGACGTCGCGCCTGTCGAGCGCCCGAGCCGATGCCGCACAGGGCATGACGCTCACCGTCGCGACCGTGGTGCTGCTCGGCGGCGTCAACATCTTCGGCGGCTCGGGCACGATCCCGGGCGTCGTTCTCGCTGTCCTCGCCGTGGCGATCATGCAGAACGCCCTTCGCCTCGCCAGCGTCTCGGTCGAGGTCCAGAGCATTGCCCTCGGGCTGCTCCTGATTCTCTCGGTCGTCATCCCCAACTTTGCTCACCAGGCCAAGTCGGCTCTCGATCGAGTTCGCAGAGGTCGGCCTCCGCCGGCCGACTCGATCGCTCATGGTGAGGCGGCTGTGTCATAGATCGAGGAGGAACAGTCTTGGAGCTCAGATCAGCCGGGCGATCCATCGCCCTTGCAAGCGTCGCGGTTTTGATTTTCTCGGCATGCTCGGGCAGTTCGACGCCGAGCCCGTCGGCAGCCCCGTCGGTGGCCGCCCCTTCGGCGGCCGCGTCGGCCGCTCCTTCGGCGGCCGCCTCCGCGGCCGCGTCGGCTGCTGCCGGACCCATCACCGTCGGCTACCTGCCGAAGGACATCGTCAACCAGTACTTCGCAGCGGCGAAGACCGGCGTCGACAAGGCTGCCGCGGAGACCGGCAGCAAGGTCATCCAGGTCGGGCCGAACGAGGCCAAGCCGGATCTGCAGATCCCATTCATCACCGATCTCACCACTCAGAAGGTCGGCGCGATCATCATCTCAGCCGATGGCAAGGATGAGGTCGCTCCGGCCCTCAAGCTGGCGATGGCGGCAGGCATCAAGGTCGTCGGCTTCGACTCCAGCCCGGCGGTCGGCGCGTACGACGTCTTCGTCAACCAGGTCGACTTCAGCGGCGTCGGCGTGAACCTTGCGGATTGGGCGTGTGAGCTCGCTCCGAGCTGCACCGGGGAAATCGCGATCCTCTCGGCGGCCGCCACGGCGACCAACCAGAACGCCTGGATCGACCTCATGAAGACCACCCTCAAGCTCGACAAGTACAAGGGTCTCAAGCTCGTCGACACCGTCTACGGCAACGACGACGCCACCGTGAGCACCACCCAGGCCCAGGGCCTGCTCACCAAGTACCCGAACCTCAAGGTCATCGTCGCACCGACCACCGTTGGCATCCTTGCGGCCGCCCAGGTCGTCAAGCAGGCCGGCAAGTCGGCCACGGTCAAAGTGACCGGCCTCGGCTTCCCGAACGACATGAAGCCCTTCGTCAAGGACGGCACCTCCCCGGTCTTCGGGCTGTGGAGCGTCCCGGACCTTGGCTACCTCTCCTATCAGGTCGCGGCCAAGCTCATCAGCGGCGAGATCACCGGCAAGGAAGGCGAGACCTTCACCGTGAAGGGTCTCAACGGCGACAAGCCGTACACGATCGGCAAGGACGGCGTCGTGATCCTCGGGCCGGCGTTCCGGTTCGACAAGACGAACGTCGACAACTTCAACTTCTAGCCCCGCCTTCGACGAACGCGGGTCAGAGCCCCGGAGGCGACGCTTCCGGGGCTCCTGGATTCGGAGGAGCCACGATGGAACGCGTGGGATTCACGATGAAGCTCCTGCCCGGGTCGGAGGCCGAGTACCGGCGGCGCCACGCCGCGGTCTGGCCGGAGATGCTCGACGCGCTGCGCGCGGCGGGCTGCCGCAACTATTCGATCTACCAGCGAGACGAGGACCTGTTCGGCTGCTTCGAGGTCGACGATTTCGACCGCTTCCGGGCCATGATGGACGCGGCCCCGGTCAATGCCCGCTGGCAGGCGGACATGGCGTCCCTCATCGATCCCTGCACGGACCCGGCGACGGGCTTCCACCGACGCCTCGAGGAGGTGTTCCGCCTTGACTGACTCGCCGCTCCGCCTGGTGGCCATCGACCTTGGCGCGGAAAGCGGTCGCGTCGTCGTCGGGACCTTCGACGGCGGCCGCCTGGCCCTCCAGGACGTCCACCGCTTCGCGAACGTGCCGGTGACGCTGGCCGGCACGCTCCACTGGGATTTCCTGCGCCTCTTCGGCGACGTCACCGCGGGCCTGCGGCGGGCGGCCGCCGGTGGCCCGGTTGCCTCGGTCGGGGTGGACACCTGGGGCGTGGACTTCGGCCTCCTCGACGATCGCGGCCGGCTCCTCGGCAACCCGGTCCACCACCGCGACGCACGCACCGCGGGTATGCCCGAGCTGGCCTTCGCGACAGTCCCGCGCGAGGAGATCTACCGCGCCACGGGCATCCAGTTCATGCCCATCAACACGCTCTTCCAGCTGCTCTCGATGGCCCGCGCGGGCGACCCGCAGCTCCGCCAGGCGGACCGCCTGTTGATGATGGGCGACCTCTTCGCTCACTTCCTGTGCGGGAGCTCCGTCGCCGAATACACGAACGCCAGCACGAGCCAATGCCTGGATCCGTTCGCCCGCGACTGGGCGCGCCCGTTGCTGGAGCGGCTGGGCATCCCCACCGGGTTCTTCCCCGAGATCGTGCAGCCCGGCACGGTGCTGGGCCCGCTCCGCCCCGACGTTGCCGCGGACACGGGCCTCGCGGATGCCCGGGTCGTCGCCCCGGGATCCCACGACACCGCGTCCGCGGTCGTTGGCGCCCCGCTGGCCGGCCCAACAACGGCGTTCCTCTCGTCGGGGACCTGGTCGCTGATCGGCCTGGAGGTGGCGGCCCCCGTGGTGTCCGACGTGACCCTGGCCGCCAACCTCACGAACGAGGGCGGCGTGGCGGGCACGATCCGCCTGCTTCGCAACGTCATGGGGCTCTGGCTGGTCCAGGAGAGCCGGCGCGCGCTGTGGCCGGCGGGCGACGCCCCCTCGTACGAGGAGCTGGCCGCGCTCGCCGAGGCGGCGCCCGCCTTCACGGCGTTCATCGACCCGGACGACGAGCGCTTCCTCCGCCCGGGCGACATGCCGGCGCGCGCGCGCGCCTTCTGTGCGGAGACCGGGCAGCCGGTTCCCCAGGATGCCGGGACGCTGATGCGCGTGCTGCTCGACAGCCTCGCGCTCCGCTATGCCGTCGCCGTCGACGAGCTCGCCCGGGCCTCCGGCCATCCCATCAAGGCGATCCACGTGGTGGGCGGCGGGTCGAATCACCGGCTGCTGTGCCGGCTGACCGCGGGCGCGACTGGCCTCCCGGTCCGGGCTGGCCCCGTGGAGGCGACGGCGATCGGCAACCTCGCCGTCCAGGCGATCGCCGCCGGGGAGCTCGCGTCGGTCGCCGAAGCGCGCGAGGTGGTCGCCCGATCGTTCCCGGTAACCGGGTACGACCCCGAGGGCGACTGGGCCGAGGCCCGCGCCCGCTTCGCGGCATTGGTCGCCCGCCCCGCACCCGAGCCCGCCAGCGCATCCACCGCGCCCTGAACCGAAGGAGACCGCCATGCCCCTGACCGAGTCCGTCGCCCGCCCCGCCACGGCGCCCGCCATCGAGCGGATCGGCTGGGCCATGTCGGGCCTCGCCATCGAGCTGCCGTCGTGGGGCTTCGTCAACACGGGCACCCGTTTCGGGGTCTTTCCGCAGCCGGGCGTGCCACGTACCGCGTTCGAGAAGGTCGACGACGCGGCCACGGTCAACCGGTACACCGGGGTCACGGGCTCCGTCGCCCTCCACATCCCGTGGGACCGGGTGGACGATTGGCCGGCCTTCGCGGCCTACGCCGCGGAGCGCGGCCTGCGCATCGGCGGCATCAACAGCAACACGTTCCAGGACCAGGACTACAAGCTCGGCTCGCTGTGCCACCCATCTGCCGCCGTGCGGGCCAAGGCGGTCCGGGCCATCATCGAGTGCTGCGAGATCGCGGCCGCGACCGGGTCGAAGGTGGTCAAGGTCTGGCTCGGCGACGGGACCAACTATCCGGGCCAGGACGATATGCGCTGGCGGCGCCACCACCTGGTGGAGGGCCTGCGCGAGATCTACCCGCACCTTCCGGCGGACGTGCGCATGTTCCTCGAATACAAGCTGTACGAGCCGGGCCTGTACTCCACCGACGTCCAGGACTGGGGCCAGGCGTTCTCGGTCTGCCGCGCGGTCGGTGAGCAGGCCACCGTCTGCGTGGACACGGGCCACCACGCGATGGGCGTCAACATCGAGCAGATCGTGGCGATCCTCCTTGCGGAGGGGCGTCTCGGCGGGTTCGACCTCAACGACAAGAAGTACGGCGACGACGACCTGATGGTCGGCTCGATCGACCCGTACCAGCTGTACCGGATCGCGCATGAGCTGGTCAATGCCATGCGCGACGATGCCGACCCGGTCGCCCAGCGCTGCGCGAACGAGGTCGTCTACATGCTCGACCAGTGCCACAACATCGAGCCGAAGATCCCGGCCCTGATCCGCTCGGTCATGAACCTCCAGGAGGCGATGGCGAAGGCGCTCCTCGTCGATCGCGCGGCTCTTCTCGCGGCGCAGGCGACAGGCGACGTCCTGGAGGCGAACCGCCTGCTCGCGGACGCGTTCGCGACGGACGTCCGGCCGCTCCTGGCGGAGCTGCGCACCGCCCGCGGCCTGCCGGCCGATCCGTACCGGGCCTATCTCGACAGCGGCGAAGCCGAGGCGCGGGCGGCGGCACGGGTGGGCGGCGCCGCGGCCGGCTGGGGCTGAACCTCCTCGATCGACACGAGGACCTTCCCGTCGGCCCGCGTGCTCATGGCGTGTCTCCGGTTGGCGCCGGGGCGGACGGATCGATGATGACCTTCAGGCCGTCTCGACGAACCGCGGTCCGGAACGCCGCCTCGAACTCGGCGATGGCGAACCGGTGGGTCACCAGGGACGAGACCTCCACCAGGCCGGCCTCGACCATGGCGATAGCCCGGGGATAGGCCCGGTTCATCCGCCGCGAGAAGCGCAGGTCGAGGCCCTTGCGCCGGGCGAACGAGGCCGCGATCGTCGAGCGGTCGCCTGCCGGGATCCCGGCCACGACCACCGTGCCCGCCGGTCGCGCCAGGACGACCGCCGTCTCGATCGCGTCGTCCTCTCCGGCGATCTCGATCGCGGCGTCGACCCCCCGCCCGGCGGTCGCGTCGAGCAGGACGTCGCGCTCGGTGCCGCCTGCGACCAGCGCCGCGACCGCGCCCAGGCGGCGGGCCGCGTCCACGCGGTGGGGTAGCCGATCCGTGGCCACGATCGTCGTCGCGCCCGCGGTGCGGGCCAGCTGGATCAGCAGGAGCCCGATCGGCCCGCAGCCGAACACGCCGACCGAGTCGCCAGGCCGGACGCGTGCCAGGTGGAGCGCGTGGAGGGCCACGCCCAGCGGCTCCAGCATGGCGCCCGCCGCGTCGTCGATCGCGTCCGGAAGCGGAACCAGGTTCGCCACCGGCCAGGCCAGCAGCTCGCGCATCGCCCCGTCGGTCAGGGAGTGGCCCAGGAATCGCACCTGCGGGCACAGGTGGCCGCGGCCGGCGGCGCACGTCTCGCACGCGCCGCACGAGACCTGCGGGTCGAGCGCGACGCGCTGGCCCGCCCGCGGTCCGTCGACGATCACGCCCGCCGCCTCGTGGCCCAGGATCAGCGGCTGCGTGAGCACGGCGTCGCCGATCCCCGACTCGTCGTACCAGTGCAGGTCGGAGCCACAGATGCCCACGGCCGTCACCCGGACCAGCGCCTCGGCCGGTCCCGGCACCGAGGCCGGCTCGTCGGCGAGGCGGAGGTCGCCGACGCCGTGGAGGCGGAGCGCCTTCATCCCCCGCCTTCGTCCGCGGCGGCGGCCAGCAGCGCCTCCTCAGCCGCGCGGGTCCAGCGCCCGTCGCTGAGACCCGCCGCGACGGTCGGGAAGCGCACCGCGAGCTCCGACAGCCGGATCATGCCCAGCTCGTGGAGGGCCGGGTAGACCACGATCTTGCCGCCGGACGTGCGCGCCTCGACCGCGGCGAGCGCCTCTGTGACGCCCTCCATCCCGGTGATCGCATCCACCGAGATGTTCGTGTCCAGCTCCCCGCGCTCGAGCTTCCCGATGACCGTCTTCATGTCCGGAATCTCGGAGCCGCTCGTCCCCAGGAGGTAGCCACGCTTGGCGATGAGCGCATCCAGGTCCAGCGCGGCCCGCGTCCCAACCGCGAAGCCGGCAAACAGGTTCAGGCGGCAGCCCTCGCCGGCCAGCTCGATTGCCTGGGCGACGATCGCCGGCGCCGGGACCATGACGGCGACGTAGCTGAATCCCGGCTCCACGTTGGTCGTCCGGCCGTTGACGAACTCGACGCGGACGCCATGCTCTGCCGCCAGCGGCGCGGCGATGCCGGCGAGGTGCGCGAGCCGCGCATCGTCGATGTCGATGGCAACCAGGGCAATGCCGGAGCGCCCGCACGTCGCGGTCCGGATGACGTGCATGAACCCCATGGGGCCCGCCGCGCCGATCACGGCGACGCGGTCGTCGTCGCGCAGCTCCCCATCGGCGGGTGCGATGGCGTACCCGTCCAGCGCCGAGCGGCCGGGCGTCCCCACCCACCGGGTCAGGTCATAGTGGACCCGCCCCACGTCCACCGCGACCGGCCGACCGATGGCCTTCCCGCCCAGCACCACGTCGATCACGCCGCGCGGTGCCAGGTGCGCCTGGAGCCGTTCGATGACCTCGGCGTTCGCACCGAAATAGATGACGTCGTCGAACGATTCGACCGGGATGGCGTCGAGGCCATCCTTGAGCTCGATACCCGGTCCGGCAGCGTCCGCGATGGCGCTGAGGGCGAGGCGCTGGGCCTCGTCCGCGACCACCGCGATCGTCGTCGCCGGGGGCACGGCCGCCAGCAGCGGCGCCAGCCCCTCGATCGCGTGCCCCGTGTCCGCCACGATGAGCAAGCGACCGCCCGGCGCCAGCGTCGCGCGCTGGCGGGACGCGTACGACGCTTCGACGCAGGCCCACGGCTCGAGGAGCGCGACTGCCGACCCGGACGGCTGCTCGTCGACAGGGATCAGGAAGCGCTCTCCGGTCCCGGGCTCGATGATCATCCGCTCGTCCAGGAGGACGTACTCCTGGAGCCCGCCCTCGAAGTTGTAGCCGAATGCCGCGTTCGAGCTGGCGGTCGGCAGGTGGCGGTAGTCGGTCTGGACGAGGACGCGCTCGCCGGCTCGGTGGCGGCGTACGTCATCGCCGACCGCGACAATCCGGCCGGCGCACTCGTGCCCCGGAACCGTCGGCCGGTCGCCCGGGACGTAGCTGGGGTTCTCGGCAAGCGCGGCCGGGTCCAGGCCCGCGAGCACGTCACTCTTCCGCGGATGCGCGGTGAAGGCGTGGAGCAGCTTGGTGTCGGAGAAGCAGATCCCGACCGCCTCGACCTTCACGACGAGCTGGGTCGGGCCGGGCACGGGCACGGGCTTTGCGCGGTTGTGGACCAGCTGCCCGGGACCGACGATCTGGATCGCGTGCTGGGTCGCCGGCAGCGCCGGGGCGGGCGGCAGGGGTTCGTTCACCTGGCGGCTCCTCGTGACGGCGGGGCGGAAACGGGCGCGGGCGGGGCGGCCGCGCGGACGGGATGGCAGTTCAGCTCAACATCACCTGGCCGCCCGTGACGGGCAGGGCCTGGCCGGTCTCGTACCGCTGGGCGACCAGGTAGTAGAGCGCCTCCAGCACGTCGGCCGGCATGCAGCCACGGCCCATGGGAACCCTGGCCTCGTAGAAATGGCGAACGTCGTCGAGCGTCTTCGCACCGGGCACCTTGCCCTCACGGAGGTACTGGACGAAGAGGCCGTTCTCCGGGTCGGCCCACAGCGGCCCGTCGAAGAAGTTGCCCGGGCAGATCGCGTTGACCTTGATGCCGTCGCCGACCAGCTCCAGCGCGAACGACTGGGTGAGCCCGATCCCGCCGAACTTCGACCCCGCATACGCGCTGTTACGGCTGGAGCCGGCGAGCCCGGACTTGGAGTTGATCTCGATGATGTCGCTCCACTGGTCGGGCTTGGCGCGGTGCTGGCGGGCCATGATCGGGGCGGCGAACCGGACGCCCAGGAAGTAGCCGCGGTAGTTGACCTTCGTGACGAGGTCGAACTCGGCCAGCGGCTGACTCATCACGCCGCCGGCGCGCAGCACCCCCGCGTTCGAGACGAGGACGTCGAGGCCGCCGTAGCGCACGACCGTCGCGTGGAGGCCGTCTGCGACGGACTGCTCGTCCATGACGTTCATCGCGATAGCGCTCGCCCGGCCCGGGCCGTGGCGGGCCTCCAGGTCGCGGGCGTTGGACTCCGCGAGCGCCGCGTTGAGGTCGGCAAGCACGACGTGGCCACCCTGGGCGACGAGGTCGGCGGCGATGGCAAGCCCGAAGCCCTGCGCGGCACCGGTGACGAGCGCGACCTTGCCCACGAAACGGCCGGTGCCGGCGTCACCGGCTGCCACGTCGCGCCGGTAGGCCTCCGCCTCCCACGCCTCGATGAACGTCCGCTCGGCGTCGGCCAGGGCCCGTACACCGCCGAGAGAGAGGGCGCCCTCGGCGACACGCAGGGCATCCAGGTAGATGTGGCGCGCCGTGTTCGCCTGGTCCCACGTGTCACCGGCCGCGAACAGGCCGAGACCCGGCACGACCACGATGATGGGCGTCGTGCCATGGTCCGCGACGTGCTCCGCCAGGCGCTCGCGCAGCAGGGACGGCACGTCGTCCGGCGCGACGTCCTCGGGAACGTCGAGGAGGAGCGGCCACGACCCGGCGTACACGATCTGGTCGGGGGTCAGCGGCCCACCCAGCACGACGCCCCGCCCGGCCGGGGTGGCCGTGAACGACGCCGCGAGCGGCCCGTCGTCGAACGTGATCACCGGGAGCGCGTCGCCGCGTGCGAGGAGCCCGCGGAGCGAGGGCGCGATCACGTCGACCAGCATCCGGGCGCGAGCCGGGCCCATGTCGGCCGGAACCGGGTGCGCCGCAGGGGAGGCGGTGGGCGCAGCGGCGTCGTCCATCGCCGCCCGCACGGTCTCGACGAGCCAGGCGGATCGCTCGTCGATCTCGGCCGCCGAGTTCCCCCCGACGATGAGCCCGTGGTTCTGCATCAACGTGACGGCCGGGGCCGGCCGGCCGGTGCGCTCGACGTACACGCGGCGGGCTTCGACGATGGCCCGCGCGAGCGGGAGGCCTGGGTCCGTTTGGGGCACCCATAGCGCCCGGTCCCCGAACAGCCGCCCGGCGAGGGCGGCGCCGTGGCTGTTGCAGGTGACCGCGTTGATGTCGATGGGGTGCGTATGCAGGACGAAACGCTCGGGCAGGAAGGCGTGGAACAGCAGCTCCACCGAGGGCCGTCGCCCGCCGGCGTCGGCAAGCCGGGCCGCCATGGCCGTGCGCATGACCGGGTCCCCCGCGGCGCCGGCGGCTTCTCCCGCCGCGTCGGCTGCGGCAGCGTCGGCTGCCGCGTCGCCGGAGTAGAGCAGCACCAGCAGCGGCTCCATGTCCAGCGGCACGAGGTCCCCCGCGGTGAGCGTCGCGAGGGCGACGCCACTCGGCTTGATGTACAGGATGCCGTCTTCCTTCGCCGATGCGTTGCCGCCTCCGCCCCTCGAGAACTCGGGGTCGCGGCCGAACCGCCGGGCGACCTCGATCAGCTCGTCGAGCGTTGCGACCGGCGTCGGGGGCAGCAGCCGTCGGCCGAGCTGCCGGCCGTTCATCGGGCCACCGCCAGGGGCGCTGCGCCGATCAGCTCCGCCCCCAGCTCGGCGAACCAGCGGATGCGCGCTTCGCCGTCCGGGAAGCCCGGGTTGAGACGGCCCTGGCCGTCGACGTAGCCGGGCCTTCCGGATGTCCGGAGATGCTGGTGGGCAGCCACCACGCAGGTGGCCTCCCAGAACGCCGCGCGCGCGGTGAGCGACGGCAGCGACCCGTCCACGCAGCGGGGCTCGAGCGGGATCCGCTGCCGGGTGTTGTGCTCCGTCCCGGCCAGGACGACGATGCCGGCATCGCGGAATGCGGCCACGTACGCGTCCACGACCTCCGGCCGGTTGCGCCCGGGGATCAGCTCCGCGGCGGGGATCCCACGGGCTAGCAGCCGCTCGGCCAGCCCGGCCGGCGG
>Ga0208587_1000926_pt1 | contig 16018 bp, 11 predicted proteins | sample NGESurdeep092012_7_FD_184472 | JGI IMG/M metagenome (GOLD analysis project Ga0208587, IMG submission 184472) | Arctic peat soil microbial communities from Barrow, Alaska - NGEE Surface sample 210 deep-092012 (SPAdes) | ecosystem: Environmental > Terrestrial > Soil > Wetlands > Peat ...
AAAATCGATTCGCCCTTCTTCGCCCGGTTCTTCAGCAGCGCAAAAATAAGTTCCTGTTTGCGCAGGCGGTTGGCGCCTTCGATTTCATGTTCCACCGCCATCTGGACCAGCTCGGTGACGTGCAGGGTTTTAAGCTCGGATAATTGCATGCGGAGACGCTCGTATGGAACGAAAAGGCTAAAGAGGCCTTGGGATTTGAAACAGGGATGAACTGGCGTCCGGATCCGGCTTAGAAGTTCGCCGGTGACGCTTCAGGTGCAAGGATAGAGTGTCTAGATGTTGCTGTCAAGGAACGCCGTGAGCTGGGATTTCGACAGCGCGCCCACCTTGGTGGCCTCGATGTTGCCGTTCTTGAACAGCATCAGCGTCGGGATGCCGCGGATGCCGTACTTGCGCGGTATTTCCTGGTTCTCGTCTACGTTGACCTTGGCGACCTTGAGCTTGCCCGAGTACTCTTTGGCGACTTCCTCCAGAGTGGGGGCAATCGCCTTGCACGGGCCGCACCACTCGGCCCAGTAATCGACCAGCACCGGGCTCTGCGCTTGCAGCACCTCGGCTTCGAATGTGTCATCGGTAACGTGATGGATATGTTCGCTCATGCAGTCCTCGTATTCGTGTGTTGGGGTTTGTTCGCAACCCGCAGCCGTGAAGGCCGGGGAGGGGTGAACCCGAATTCTAGCCCTATTTCGAACTTGCCGCTGCGGCGGGCCTTGCCTGTATCTGGAGGCAAGCCGCCGGGTTTCAAGTTTCGAATCGCGAAAAGGCTATGGTAAAATCAAGCCTCAAGAGTTCAGCGGCCGTCTTTTCAGGACATTACCCATGACCTATGTCGTAACCGAATCCTGCATCAAGTGCAAATACACCGACTGCGTCGACGTCTGCCCCGTGGATTGCTTCCGCGAGGGGCCGAACATGCTGGTCATCGATCCCGACGAATGCATCGACTGCACCCTGTGCGTGGCCGAATGCCCGGTGGAGGCGATTTTCGCCGAGGACGACGTCCCGGACGACCAGAAGGACTACACGGCGATCAACGCCGAACTGTCCAAGGTATGGAAGCCCATCATCGAGCGCAAGGACGCGCCGGCGGACGCGGACGAATGGGCCAAGGTCAAAGCGAAAAAACACCTGCTGGAAAAGTAGCGAGCAGTGTCGGATCCGCGTCCCGGGCGTGCTCCGGGGTCCGGGGTCGCATCCCTCGCTAGTCGTACAGCCCGGGTCGCGCCTTGCCGCGGAACACGTAGTACGAATACGCGGTGTAGGCGATGATGAAAGGCAGCACGATCAGCGCGCCGATGAGCACCACTTTCAGCGATGACGGGTGCGCCGCGGCATCCCAGAACGTCAGCCGGTCCATCACCACGTACGGAAACAGGCTGTAGGCGAGCCCGAGGAAGGCGAGCACGAAAATCGCCACGGCGCCGGCGAACGGCGTCCATTGCGCGGCGCCTGCTACGCCCCGGGACAAGCGCCCGGTCGAGCGCCACACCCAGATCCACGCCAACAGCGTCACCAGCGGCAGCAGCATCAGCCCCAGCGTCCTCGGAAAATCGAACCATTTCATCTGCACCGTCTGGCTCACGAGCGGCGTGGCGACGCTGACCGCGGCCACGCCGAGCGCGACCCACAACAGGCCCCAGCGCGCCCAGGCCACGGCCTTTTTCTGCACCGTGCCGTCGGTCTTGTAGATCAGCCAGGTCGCGCCGAGCAGGACGTAGCCTCCGCACAGCCCGGCTGCCACCACCAGCGCGAACAGCAGATAGCCGAAGCCGGATTCGAAGCCGGTAATGTAGCGCCCGAGCATCAGCCCCTGCGCGAACGAGGCGATGAACGAGCCGAGCCAGAACAGCCAGTTCCACAGCTCGCGGTGCCAGCCCTCGGCCTTGACGCGGAATTCGAATGCGACGCCGCGCAGCATCAGCCCGATCAGCATCGCCGCCACCGGCAGGTAGAGCGCCCCCAGCACCACGCCGTGCGCCACCGGGAACGCCACCAGCAGGATGCCCACGCCCAGCACCAGCCAGGTTTCGTTCGCGTCCCAGAACGGCCCGATCGAGGCCACCATCAGTTCCTGTTCGCGCGCGTCGGCCGCGGGCATCAGCATGCCCACGCCGAGGTCGTAGCCGTCGAGCACGACGTAGGCGAGCACGGCCACGCCCATCAGCGCGGCAAAAACGAGCGGCAGGTCGAGGTTCATACTGCCTCCTCCTGCGCGGCGGCGCGCGGCGCGCCCGATCCTGTGTCCGAGTCGACCCCCTTGCCCGCGAGGTGGGTGATCACCACCAAGTAAGCTGCGAGCATCAGGGCGTAGACGAGGACGTAGCCGGTGAGACTCGCGCCGAGTTGCGCCTCGGGGACGCGGCCCACCGCCTGCGACGTTCTCAGGATGCCGGTGACCAGCCAGGGCTGGCGCCCGATTTCGGTGACCAGCCAACCCGAGAGCGTCGCCACCCAACCGGAGAAGGTGCAGCCGGCGAGCGTCCACAACAGCCATCTTTGCGGCGCCTTGCCCTGGCGCAGCAACCATGCGCCGGTCCAGGCGACCGCGAGCATCAGCACCCCCATGCCCAACATGACGCGAAAGGCGAAGAACAGCGGCGCCACCGGCGGCGTGTCGGGCGCAAACGCCTCTATGCCCTTCACCTCACCGTCCAGATCGTGCTTGAGTATCAGGCTTGCGACCTTCGGCACCTCGATGGCGAAATCGTTGTGCCGCGTTTCCGCGTTCGGCAGCGCGAACAGCACCAGCGGCGCGCCGCGCTCGGTGTTCCACAGCGCTTCCATCGCGGCGATTTTCGCCGGCTGGTGTTCCAGCGTATTCAGCCCGTGCAGATCGCCGACGAAAATCTGCAGCGGCGCAATCACCGCGGCGATAACGACGCCGGTGCGCAGCGTGCGCAGTGCCGAAGCATCCGCGGGAGCGCGCAGCAGGCGCCAGGCCGACAGCCCGGCTATCACGAACGAAGCGGTAAGCCCCGAGGCGAGCAGCATGTGCGCGATGCTGTAGGGGAAGGACGGATTGAAAATCACCTGCAGCCAGTCGCCCGCGATCAGCACGCCATCGGCCATCACCTGCCCCGCGGGCGTTTGCATCCACGAATTGAGTGCGAGGATCCAGAACGCCGAGGCCAAGGTGCCGATCGCGACCAGCACCGTCGCCGCGATGTGCACCCAGGGCGGCACGCGGTTCATGCCGAACAGCATCACGCCGAGAAAGGTGGCTTCGAGAAAGAACGCGGTCAGCACCTCGTAGGCGAGCAGCGGCCCGGCGATGTTGCCGACGTGCTTCATGAAACCGGGCCAGTTGGTGCCGAACTGGAACGACATGGTGATGCCGGTAACCACGCCCATCGCGAACGAGAGCGCGAACACCTTGGTCCACAGCTTGTAGGTCGCGAGCCAGGCGGCGTCGCCGCTCCACGCGAAGCGGATGCGAAAGTACACCAGGATCCACGCTAGCCCGATGGTGAGGCTGGGGAACAGGATATGAAAGCCGATGTTCAGCCCGAACTGGGCGCGAGCTAGCAGCAGGAGATCGGGATTATCCATGGTATCGACCAGGCAGGAATTGTGAAACATACTCCACGCGCCGCGATCTGTCTTTGACAATAATCACGAAGCGCCGATTGCGGCGGATCGCGCTCCTGCCGTTTGCGCGGGACCCCCTGTCGTGAAATCCTCTTTCGTGAAATCCCCCTTGGTGAAATCCCCATGCCCGCGGGCAATCGTGACTTATCATATGCCACCATGTCCGGCGACGACTACGCAACGCTTTCCAAAGCGCAACTCTTCGCGCGCTTAGCCCGGGGTCTCGACCAGGCTCTCGCCGGCGGCGTCACCGTGATCACGCCCAACCGGCGCATGGCGCAGGCGCTGTCGCGCGAATTCGATGCGGCCCAGGCCGCGCAAGGCCGCAGCGTCTGGGAATCGGCCGACGTCCTGCCGTACTCAGCCTTTGTTGAGCGCTGTTACGAAGACGCGCTGTACTCCGAGCTCGCATCCGGTCTGCCCATCCTGCTCACGCCGGCCGAGGAGCACGCGTTGTGGGAAGACATCATCCGGCGTTCGGATGCGGGCGACGCGCTGCTCGCGATTCCCGAAACCGCGGCGCTCGCGGCGGATGCGTGGAAGACCGCTCACGCCTGGAGGCTTCTCGACAGCCTGCGTTCGGGCCAGTTGAACGAGGATGCGAGCGCCTTTCGCGACTGGTGCGCGCAATACTCCCTGCGTTGCGAACGCGAACGGCATACCGACGCGGCATTGTTGCCCGATCTGGTCGCGGCGCGCGTGAACGGGAAGGAGATGCGCAAGCCGAATTTGCTCGCGCTCTACGGCTTCGACATCAGGACACCGCAGCAGCAGGCTTTGTTCCATGCGTTGCGCTCGGCGGGAACGGAGGTTTTTGTCTCCGCGCAGGAGCGGCGCGAGGCGAGCGTGCTGCGCGTTGCCTGCGTCGATGCCCGCGACGAAATCCAGCGGGCCGCGGCCTGGGCACGCGCGCGGCTCGCAGCCGACCCGCAGGCAAGGATAGGCATTGTCGTCCCCGACCTCGCCAAACAGCGCAAGGCACTCATGCGCACGTTCCGGACGGTGATGGCGCCGGCCTCGATGTTGCCCGGCGCAACCGGCGCGCCACGTGCGAATCAGGACCCGCTGCCGTTCAACGTATCGCTCGGCGAAGCGCTCACCGGCTATCCGCTGGTGCAGGCGGCCTGCCTCATCCTCGAACTGGCAGGGCGCGAAATCGAGTTCGGGCGCGCCAGCCTGTTGCTCCGCTCGCCTTTCATCGCGGCAGGTGAAAGCGAGGCTGCGGGCCGCGCCCGGCTCGATCTCGAGTTGCGCCGCCGCGCCGAGCCTGCGATCACCCTCGAGCGGCTGCTCGACACCATCGACGCCCTCGACGCCGATGCCGCGGGCGCCGGCGCGTACGCGCCGGAGCTGGCGCAACGACTGCGCAAACTGGCCGGGTTCCGCAAGTCCGATCTGTTCGCCGCGCGTGCGCCATCGGCATGGGCGAGGGCCATCACCGATGCGCTGAAACTCATGGGCTTTCCCGACAAGGGCCGCAGCCTCGATTCAGCCGAGTACCAGACCTTGAAAAAATGGCACGAAGTCATCGCCGGCTTCGCCCTGCTCGACCGGGTGAGCGCGAAGATGGGTTATGCCGAGGCGGTCGGACGCCTGCGGCGGCTGGCGGCGGAGACGCTGTTCCAGCCGGAGGTGCCGCATGCGCCGGTGCAGATCCTGGGTGTGCTGGAATCGGCCGGCATCGAGTTCGACCATCTGTGGGTAATGGGCCTCACCGACGAAGCCTGGCCGATCCATCCGCGGCCCAATCCGTTCCTGCCGCTGGACGCGCAGAGGAACGCGAGGGTGCCCGAAGCATCGATCGAAGCCACGCTCGCGCTCGATGCCGCCATCACCCGCGGCTGGCTTGCCGCGGCGCGCGAGGTGGTGCTGTCGCATCCGCAGGCCGAGGGTGAGCGGAAGCTCTTGCCAAGCCCGCTGCTGCGCGATCTGGCGCAAGCCGCTCTTGCGTCACCGGCGTATCCGCGCCATCGCGACCTCATCCATGCCGCCGCGAACATCGAGTCGATGGAGGACGCGGTCGCGCCGCCGCTCGCGGACCCGATGGTACCGCCGCTCGCGGACCATTTGGACCCGCCGCTTGCGGCGGGGGCGGCGCTGGCCGGCGGCACGAGCGTCATCACCGACCAGTCCGCCTGCCCTTTCCGTGCGTTCGCGCTGCACCGCTTAGTCGCACAATCGCCCGCAGCGCCGCACGCAGGGCTTGATGCGATGGAGCGCGGCATCCTCGTGCATCGCGTGCTCGCCAGCGCTTGGGGCCAACTCAAGACCAAGACCAATCTCGATGCGATCGGCGAGGGCGAACTGGAAGCGCTGCTCGCGCGCTCGGCGGACGAGGCCGTGAATCGCGTGAAGCGCCATCGTCCGGCGACGCTCGCCGGGCGCTTTGCCGAAGTCGAGAAAGGGCGCCTGGTGCGCCTGGCGCGCGCCTGGCTGGAAATGGAACGCGAAGCGCGCGGCGACGATTTCACCGTCGCCGCGGTCGAGGACAAGCGCAACCTGGCCATCGGCCCGCTCACGCTGCGCGGCAAGCTCGATCGCGTGGACGAACTCGAAGATGGCCGGCGCATCGTCATCGACTACAAGTCCACCGCCGCGCCTTCGAGCGCGTGGCTGGGCGAGCGGCCGGATGAGCCGCAACTGCCGCTGTATCTGGTCGCGACCGAACCGGACGCCGTGGCCATCGCGTTCGCGCAGGTGAAGGCGGGCGACATGAAGTTTGCCGCGCTGGCTGCGGACGAAACGCTGCTGCCGGTGTGGAAATCCCTGCCCGACATCGGCTGGGACGCGCAAGTCGCCGCATGGCGCGAGGTGCTCGCGCGGCTCGCGACGCAGTTCGCCGCCGGCGAGGCCGCCGTCCATCCGAAAAATCCGCAGACGACCTGCCGCAACTGCGATCTGCAACCGCTTTGCCGCATTCACGAACGGCTGGGCGCGCCGGGGCCGGATCAGGAGGGTGATCTTGGATAAAAACTACCCCAAACCGCTTTTATCCATAACCGTGTTTTTGGTGCGGATGCGCTTTTCATCCGTACCAAAAACACGGTTGGCGCGCGCAGCGCGCAATGACCGTTCGGCGACATTGGCGGACGAAACAGGATACTTCGAGCTGCAACGCCAGAACTTGCGCGGACGGCGTCCCGTCCGCGCGGATCACCGATTGTGCGCGGACGATGAACCCGTCCGCACGCAATCGGCGATCTTATATAGAAGCAACCCCAGGCCGAGTCTAAATGCCAAATGCGGCAAGCAGGGAGCGACGCATGGCTGATGCCGTGCCCATCCCCGACCTGCGCTCGCGCGAGGAGGCGCTGGCTCCGTCGCGCTCGTTCATCGTCCAGGCGCCGGCCGGCTCGGGCAAGACCGAGCTCCTGATCCAGCGCTACCTCGGCCTCTTAGCGACCGTGAACGAGCCCGAGGAGATCGTCGCCATCACCTTCACCAGGAAAGCCGCAGCCGAAATGCGCGAGCGCGTGCTCGAGGCATTTGGGCAGGTGATTGCGGGCAAGGAGCCCGGGTCCGAGCACGAGCGCCGCACGCAGCAGCTCGCGCGCGCGGCGATGGCGCGCGACGGCGCGCGCGGCTGGCGCATCACCGACAGCCCGGCGCGGCTACGCATCCAGACCATCGATTCGCTGTGCGCGGCGCTGACGCGCCAGATGCCGATGCTGTCGAAGTTCGGCTCGCAGCCGGAGAGCATCGAGGACGCCGGCGCGCTCTATGCCGAGGCTGCGCGCGCGACGGTAGAGCTGATCGAAGCGAAAGACCCTGCCGCGGACTATGTCGAGCGGCTGCTGGTGCACCTCGACAACAACGTAGCGCGCGTCGAAGAACTGCTCATCGAAATGCTGCGCCGGCGCGACCACTGGTTGCGCCACGTGATGGTGAAACAGCGCGCCGGGCTCGAACGCGCGCTCGTGGCCGAGCGGCGCACGGTGCTCGATCAGGTGCAGGCGCTTGTGCCCTTGCCTGAGCGCGGCGAGTTGCTCGCCATCGCAAATTATTCGCTGGGCAATCGCGGCGAGGCGCTGCTCGCTGCGTTCCCCGGCAGCGACGACGCGCAAAGCTGGGCGACGCTGGCCGAGGTGCTGCTGACCAGGAATGGCGCATGGCGCGCCAAGGTGGACAAGCGCCATGGCTTTCCCGTGGGCGCCGCAGGCAAGGCGTGGAAGGAGCGTCTGGCCGCGCTCATCGCGACGCTCGCCGACGACCGGCTATGCGCCGCGCTTGCCGACACGCGCAGGCTTCCTCCCGCTACCTACACCGACGAGCAATGGCAGGTGCTCGAAGCGATCACCGAACTGCTGAAGCGAGCGGTGGGGCAATTGAAGCTCGTGTTCCAGTCGCGCGGGCAGGTCGATTTCACCGAAGTGTCGCAGCGCGCCCTGCTCGCGCTCGAAGACGCCGAGGGGCCGACCGATCTCGCGCTCAGGCTCGATTACCAGATCCGGCACCTCTTGATCGACGAATTCCAGGACACCTCGATCAGCCAGTTCGAGCTTGTGGCGCGGCTCACGGCGGGCTGGACGCCCGACGACGGCCGCACGCTGTTCGTGGTCGGCGATCCGATGCAGTCGATCTACCGCTTTCGCGAAGCCGAGGTCGGGCTGTTTCTGCAGGCGCGCGCCGAGGGCATAGGCAACGTCGTGCTGACACCGCTGGAACTGTCGGCGAATTTTCGTTCGCAGGCCGGCATCGTCGACTGGGTGAACGCGACCTTCCGGGAGGTGATGCCCGAGCTCGAGGACATCGGCTCGGGCGCGGTGGCCTACACCGAATCTCAGGCGGTGCATCCGCGCCTCGAGGGCGACGCAGTCGAAATCCATCCGCTGTTTGCCGACGCTGAGGCCGGCGAAGCTGCGGCGGTGGCGAACATCGTGGCCGGCATCGCCGCCGCAAGCGCGGACGCCGACGAGCGCCCCAGTATCGCCATCCTCGTTCGCGGGCGCAATCACCTGCGCGAGATCGTGCCGCAGCTGAAACAAACGGGCCTCGCATTCCGCGCGATCGAAATCGATCGCCTCGACGACCGGCCCGTGGTGCAGGACCTGCTCGCGCTCACCCGTGCGCTCGCGCATCGCGGCGACCGCCTCGCCTGGCTCGCCATCCTGCGCGCTCCCTGGTGCGGCCTGACGCTCGCCGACTTGCATGCACTCGCAGGCACTGACGCTGGCAGCAACGCGCGCACTGCAAGTGAGGGGCAAGCTATTGAGCAAGCGGCCGCAGAAGCGCTACCAGAGCCGCTCTCCAGCCAATCGACCGTGTGGGAACTGATGCACGACTCGCCCCGCCTCACGGCGCTCAGCGCCGACGCCGGCCTGCGCCTGGCGCGCATCCGTCCCGTTCTCGCCGCCGCGCTCGCCGGGCGCCAGCGCTCGTCCCTGAGGGATGCGGTCGAAGGCACCTGGCTCGCGCTCGGCGGGCCTGCCTGTGCCGCATCCGCGACCGATCTGGAGGACGCCGAAGCCTACCTCGACCACCTCGAATCCAAGGAGGAAGCCGGCGCCATCGCCGACTTCGAGGCGTTCGAGCAAAGCCTGGATAAGCTCTACGCGCTGCCGGACATGGCTGCCGGCGACGACGCCGTTCAAATCATGACCATGCACAAGGCGAAGGGCCTGGAGTTCGATCATGTGATCGTGCCCGGCCTGGGCAAGACGCCGCCTGCCGCAGGCAAGCAACTCTTCCTGTGGATGGAGCGCCCGGCGAAGCCGGATGCGTCGACGCAGCGAAGACCGGGATCCAGCACGCATCTGCTCCTCGCCCCGATCGAAGAAACCGGGGCCGAGAGCGATTCCATCTATGCCTGGATCAAACAGCTCGCCGCCGACAAAGCAGCGTTTGAGGATGGCCGCCTGCTCTACGTCGCGGCCACGCGCGCGAAGCGGCGCCTGCATTTGTTGGGCGAGACGCGGCTCCTCATTGAGGGCGATGCACAAGCGGCGCGCAATCCCGACTCGCGCAGCCTGCTGGCCAAGCTCTGGCCGGTGGTGTCGGGCGAGTTTCAACGCGCCGCCGCGACGGCCCCGGCCCCATTGGCGACGGAGGACGAGGGCGGCGACACAGTCCCCGACCAGTCGCTGCGCCGCCTCGCCTCTGCTTGGTCCCTGCCCGCAGCGCCGCCCGCGCTCGCGTGGACCGCACCAAGCGAAACCGCGCAGGCCCAGGACGACATCGAATACTCCTGGGTGGGCGAAACCGCGCGCCACGTCGGCAGCGTGGTGCACCGCTGGCTGCAGCGCATCGCGGACGATGAACTCAAAGGCTGGAGCGCGGCGCGCATCGAGTCCATGCGCGCCAGCTTCAACAACGAACTCGCCGCGCGCGGCGTCGAGGAGGCGCTGCTTGCCGCTGCGACCGAGCGCGTGGCCAGGGCGCTCGCAATCTCGCTCGCCGATCCGCGTGGCCGCTGGCTGCTCGGGCCGCAGCAGGACGCGCGCAACGAATACCGTCTCACCGCCGTGATCGAAGGCGAGCGCCGCAACCTGGTCATGGACCGCACCTTCACCGGCACGGACGGCAAACGCTGGATCGTGGACTACAAGGCGAGCGGCCACGAGGGCACGAACGTGGAGGGGTTTCTCGACCAGGAGCAGGAGCGGTACCGGGTGCAACTCGCGCGCTACGCCCAGGCACTCGCGCAAGGCGAGCCAGCGATGCTGGGGCTTTATTTTCCGCTGCTGGCCGGGTGGCGGGAGTGGGGTGGTTAGCTTATGGTAGCGATGTATCAAATGCATTTCGCAAATTCAACATAAGGAAAATAATCGTGTCTACAAACGTAACGCACGCCGGCGGCATGCCGGCGCCGGCAGGAACATTCGTCTACGTCTCTAACGCCGCGGACGGCGACATCGCCACCTACCGCATGCAGCCCGGCGGCGCGCTGCAGCCTGGCGCGCGCGTCAGGGCCGCGGACGTCGTCGGCCCGATGGCCGTGAGCCCGGACCGGCGCTTTCTCTACGCCGCGGTGCGCTCCAAGCCGTTTTCGGTGCACGCCTATGCGATCGACCCCGGCACCGGCGCGCTGAAACCCCTGTCGGTATCGCCGCTGGCGGAGAGTTGCCCGTACATATCGCTCGACAAGACCGGGCGCTACCTGCTCGGCGCCTCGTATCACGGGCACCTGATCAGCGTCAACGCGGTCGGCGCGGATGGGCGCGTTGCCGCCGCGCCGCTGCAGGTGATCCCGGTGGGCCGCAACGCCCACTCGATCCGCACCGACGAGAGCAACCGCTTTGTCTATGTCCCCACGCTGGGCAGCGACCAGATGTTCCAGTTCGCGTTCGATGCGAAGTCCGGCCGGCTGTCTTCGAACACGCCCGCGGTCGCGCAAATGCAACCGATGACCGGGCCGCGCCACTTCGTCACCTCGGCCGACAACCGGTTCCTGTACGTGTTGAGCGAACTGCTCGGCACGGTGACGACGTTCGCGCTGGACGGCAAGACCGGCCTGCTGACCGAGATCGGCTCGGCATCGGGGCTGCCGCCCGACACCAAGCTCGTGCCCGGCGCGCCGCGCGGGGGGGTCGGCGCACCGACCGCCGCGCCGCCGCGCAACCGGGACCGCGACATCTGGGCCGCGGACATCCACCTGACGCCGGACGGCAGGTTCCTTTACATCTCGGAGCGCACCGGCAGCACCCTGGGGGCGTTCAGCGTGAATGCAGAGATCGGCAAACTGACTTACCTCGCCAGCACGCCCACCGAGAGCCAGCCGCGCGGATTCGCCATCGACGCGAAAGGCAGGTTCCTGGTCGCCTGCGGCGAAAAGTCGGACACGATTTCGGTGTATGCGATCGACCAGGCGAGCGGCACGCTATCGCTGCTGCAGAAATACCCCGCCGGAAAAGGCGCCAACTGGGTCGAGATCGTCAGCTTCGACTGAGATCACCTGCCTAGGGCCTGTTCGGCACTTTGCTCATGGCGCGCTCGCTGATGGCGGTGATCGACAAGGACGGGTTGACCCCCGGGTTGGCGGAGATCATCGACCCGTCGCAGACGTACAGGTTGCGGTAGCCGAAGACGCGGTTGTCGCGGTCTATGACCCCCTCGGCGGCATCGCGCCCCATGCACGCGCCGCCGAGGATATGCGCCGTCGACGGAATGCCGAGCAGGGTTTCGCTGACCATCGCCACCGGTTTGCCGTGCACGATGGCGGCGTAGCGTTCCGAGAGGTCCAGCGCCTCGGGCATGAACGCAGTAGGCGCCGGGCCGACGTCGAGCCGCGTCGCCATGCCGAAGCGGCCGCGCGCGAGGCGCAGGGTGCTGTCCACGGTCTGCATGAATAGCAGCACCTGGGTGCGCTTGGCCCAGTCGTCCACGAACAGGACCTTCAGGTTCATCACCGGGTGCAGCAGCCAGTCGCCGAGCAGTTTGAGCAAGCGGACGAAGCCGTTCGGGTGGTACACGCGAGGCCCCATCAGCAGGCGCCAGAAACCCGAGCCGGCGGCGTAGCGCACCGGCTCCAGATGCGAGTTCTCGTCGGTATGCAGAATGGAGCCGATGGCGACCCCGTCGGAGAACACCGACTTGCCGTCGGGCACGGTTACCGGGATGAGCGCCTCCGAGTTGGTGCGCACGCCGTAGCCGAGCCGGTCCGACAGGCGCGGCAGCGAGGTCTGCTTCAGTTCGAGCAACAGCTCTACCGTGCCCAGCACGCCGCCTGCGAATACCGCGCCGCGGCAGCTCACCGTGCCGCCCGCGCCCTTGCGGGTGGCGCTGGGCTGCCAGTCCACGGCATAGCCGTCGGCGCCGTCGGCTGCTGCGAGCGGGCGCACGCCGGTGGCCAGGGACTCCGGCTGGATCACCGCGCCCTGTTGCTCCGCCAGGTAGAGGTAGTTCTTGTCCAGCGAATTCTTGGCGTTGTGGCGGCAGCCGGTCATGCAGCCGCCGCAGAAAATGCAGCCGGCGCGCTCCGGCCCCTTGCCGCCGAAATACGGATCGCTCACCGTCTCTGCCGGCTTGCCGAAGAACACCGACACCTCGGTCGCTTCGAAATGCTGCTCCATGCCGATCTGCCGCCCCAGTTCGCGCAGGGCGATATCGCCGGTCTCCAGGCGCGGATTGGTAGCCGCCCCGAGCATGCGCAAGGCCGTCCGGTAGTACGGTTGCAGCTCCGTCTCCCAGTCGGCCAGATGGGCCCACGAAGGCGAACTGAAGAAGTTCTTTTTCGGTATCGGCAGGGTGTTGGCGTAGACGAGAGACCCCCCGCCCACGCCCACGCCGGAGAGCACGCCCACGTGGCGGAAAAAGGTCAGCTTGAACAGGCCGAAGCAGCGCATGGATGGCAGCCACAGCCAGCGCTTCAGGTCCCAGTTGGATTTCGGGAAGTCCGCCGCGCCGAGGCGCATCCCCTTTTCCAGCACCAGTACCCGGTAGCCTTTCTCCGTCAGGCGCAAGGCGGAGACGGAGCCGCCGAAGCCGGAGCCGATGATGACGTAGTCGTAGTCGAACGAAGCGCTGCTGTCGCTGGCCGGGTTTGCCATGGGCTTCTTCTCGTGACCTTGGATCGCCGCATTACAACAGACTACGCACAGGCGTGTCCATAAGGGCCCACGCGCGCTGGAGTCTCACCAAACGGTAGTAATTTCTTTCAGCTTGCGCAGCTTCGCGTCCGAAGTAACCAACGGCGCGCGGTGCAAGAGGGCGGTGGCCGCGATCAACCGGTCCGCCGGATCGCCATGCGAAAACGCATCCGATTGCGACAACACTGCGATCTCGGGCGTGATCGGCAACACATGAAGCCGCCGCGCGGCGATAAGGTCGTCGAGGAACTGCCGCGCATCCATGCCGGGATTGAGGCGGTCCCTGGCGATGAGCATGGCGATTTCCCACAGGCTGATGTCGCAGCAGGCGAGTTCGCGCGTCGCGGCGGCGAGGTCGATGGCCTTGCGGGCGCGGGCCGACAGGCGCGCCGGCTCGAGCGCGTCATATACCAGCGCATGAGTGTCAAGAACGATCACGTTCGGCGTCCCATGCTGCGCCGGTCGGGCTGAGGACGTCACCGATGCGGCAGTGCTTGCGCGCGGCGAGCAGTCGCGCGCGAGCCTGCTCGTGTGTATCGCTTTCGGCCACGATGCGCGCGATTACTTTCCCGCGCGACGTGACCTCGATCTCCTTGCCCTTTTGCGCCTCGGCCAGGTAGGCGGGCAGGTTCTGGCGCAGTTCGGTGACGTTGACCTTGGGCATGGCGTACTCCGTTATGTACAGAACAAGTGTACAGCTTGGCGCTGGCGATGTAAATGGCGCGTGCGGCGCGTTCAAATCCATGCTCCTGCCGTGGCTATACGCGCAGCCGTGGAAAACGAGCCGAGGGCGAAAAGAGTAGAATTGCAGCTACTTCAAAAATTTGAATTTTCCATCTTCACAGGGTGACATCGACATGCGCAAGTACCTGCACATCAATCTAGCGGACCGCTCGGTCAGGACGGAGGAATTGCACGGCGAGGCGATCGTGCGCGCGGGCCGCTACTACATTGCCAAGACCCTGCTCGAGAGCGGCATCGCCAAAGTCGACCCGCTGTCCCCGGAAAATCCGCTGATCTTCTCCGCCGGGCCGTTCGCCGGGACCAACTTCTCCAACGCCAACCGGCTCAGCGTCGGCTGCAAGAGCCCGTTGACGGGCGGCATCAAGGAGGCCAATTCGGGCGGCACCTTCGGCTTCGCGCTCGGCCAGCTCGAGACCGCCGGGCTCACCCTATATGGCGCATCGAAGGACTGGGTCGTGATCCGCATCACCAAAGAGGGCGCCATTACCTGGGACAGCGCCGCACCCTACATGGGCAAGGGCAACAACGAGGTCGCGGCGCTGCTGTTCGAGAAATACGGCAAGAAGATCAGCTTCGCGCTGTGCGGCCCGGTGGGCGAGTATCTGGGCCTGATGTCGGGCATCGCCTTCGCCGACACCGACGGGCGGCCGTCGCGGCTCGCTGCGCGCGGCGGCGTCGGCGCCGTCATGGGCTCGAAGAAGGTCAAAGCCATCGTCATCGACGTGCACAAGATGCCGACCTTCCATGACCGCAAGAAGGTCATGGGCGCGATCCGCGAATACGGCGCGCGGCTGGCGAAGGAGCCGGCGATCGACACCTTCAAGAAAACCGGCACGGCGATGATGGCCGACATCACCAACCGCATCGGAGGCCTCCCGGTGCGCAACTTCAGCAACGGCCGCATGGTCGAGGCGTCCGAAGGCCCGTTCAAGCTCGGCGGCGACTACATCCGCGAGCTGAACTCGAGCCGCGGCGGGCAGACAACCCACGCCTGCATGCCGGGCTGCCTGATCGAATGCAGCAACGTCTATGTCGACGCGAACGGCAAAGAGATGGTGTCGCCGCTGGAATACGAGACCCTCGGCCTGATGGGCAGCAATTGCGGCCTGGACCACCCGGACCAGGTGGCCACAGTCAACGCCGTCGCCAACGATCTCGGCATCGATACCATCGAGGCCGGCGCCACGCTGGCTGTGCTGATGGAGGCGGGCCTGGGTAAATTCGGCGACATCGACTTCATGCTTAAGGCGATGGAGGACATTCGCCAGGGCAACGAGCGCGGCCGCATTTTCGCGCAAGGCGCCGCGCGCGTCGGCGCGCATTACAAGGTCGCGCGTGTCCCCGTGATCAAGAAGCAAAGCATCAGCGCTTACGACCCGCGCGTGATCGAGGTGACCGGCATTTCCATGATGATCACGGCGCAGGGCGCCGATCACACTGCGGGCAACCTGCCGGTCTTCGATTGCAAGGACAAGACCACCGAGGAACTGGTGGCAGCGAGCCTCGGGATCCAGACGTCGTGCGCGACGGCCGATTCCCTCGGCCTGTGCATTTTCGGGCGCTCGGTGACCAACGTCAGCGCCGAACTCGTGGTTACCGCGCTCAACGACGCGCATGGCACCAAGCTCGACACGTCGTTCATGCAGACGCTGGGGCTGGAGACGCTGCGCAACGAGTGGGCGTTCAACAAGCAGGCGGGTTTCACCGAGAAAGACGACGAGCTGCCGGAATTCTTTTACGCCGAGCCCCTCGCTCCGAGCAACAAGGCCGCGCGCCATCGCAGCGCCGAAGTCAATCGGAGCATGCGCAAGTTGCTGGCCTGACCTGGCCAGGGGCTGACACTACGGGGGCTTACTGACTGTCCTGAACCGGCCCAAAGCCGTCACTGGCCGTCGTCTCCATTTTCAGCGGATAGCAGGCGTTCGATGACTGCGGACGCATCGACACCAAGTCGTCGACGGGTTCACTGACGTCCGGCTTTGCGGATGATTGATAGCCGGACGTGGCTTGGATTGTGGGCGCAGCGAGGCAAGTCTTCCGCTACCGTTTCCCTTTTCCGGGGTGATTCCACTTCTTGGCGTTCTCGGCGAACTGCGCGCGCTTGGCGTAGACCCCGCCCTTCGATTTCTCCTTCGCGATGTCGACCTCGGTGATTTTGGCCC
>Ga0208587_1000931_pt1 | contig 15992 bp, 14 predicted proteins | sample NGESurdeep092012_7_FD_184472 | JGI IMG/M metagenome (GOLD analysis project Ga0208587, IMG submission 184472) | Arctic peat soil microbial communities from Barrow, Alaska - NGEE Surface sample 210 deep-092012 (SPAdes) | ecosystem: Environmental > Terrestrial > Soil > Wetlands > Peat ...
GATGAGCCGCGTCTCCAAATGCGAAAATGAAAATGGATCAGGCGAACGCGGTGCTTGGCGCCGCAAAACGGTCAAAGCGGTGCATAATGGCGGCTAGTTACCCAATAGAATAGAATAGCGCTGTGCCATAGCATGTCGTTCGGGCGGCCGAAGCCCTGATAGAAGCGCGGCATACAATCGCGAGATGCGCTCGGAGACCTGCACTGCTGGAGACCCTGATGTCAGACGAGCGTCCCCTGACCGACCCTGCTTCCTCTCCCTCGTCTCCTATGGAACGCCTGCCCCGGCTCACACCGGGGGTGGGTTTCACACTGCTCGACGGCGTACGCATCGTGGACCTGACCACCTCGATCGCGGGACCTTTCGCCACGCAGCTGCTGGCCGACTTCGGCGCGGAGATCGTCAAGGTCGAACGTCGCGGCAGCGGCGATGATGCAAGAGCGTGGGGGCCGCCATTCCTGGATGGCGAATCGCTTTGGTTCATTTCCGTCAATCGCAATAAGCGCAGCCTCGCGCTGGACTACGCAAAGCCGGACGGAGCGGCCGTGCTGCGCGAACTCATCGCCAGCGCCGACGTCGTCGTTCTGAATCAGCCGCCACGCGTTGCCAGCAAGTTTGGCCTCGATGTCGACAGCGTGTGCAAGCTGCGCCCCGACATCATCTACGTCTCGATCACCGGCTTCGGGCTCGATGGCGAGCGTTCGGATTGGCCATGCTACGATCTCATCGCCGAGGGCTATTCGGGCGTCATGGATCTGACCGGCGAGCCGGGCGGCGAGCCGCAAAAGATCGGAGCGCCGGCGGCCGACATGCTGGCGGGACAGGATGCCGCGCTCGCTGCGCTGGCCGCACTGTATGATCGAACGCGTAGCGGGCGTGGCCGTGTCATCGATATCGCTCTCGTGGATTCGATGACGCGGTTTCTGACTTGCCGGATCGTTCCCTATCTCGGTTGCGGGGAAATTCCGCGCCGTTCCGGCGGCAAGGACAGCGTCATTGCCATTTATCAAGCGTTCGATACCGCCGATGATCCGGTCACGCTCGGCCTTGGCAATGACAGCAGCTGGAAGCGCTTCTGGGCCGCCGTCGGCCAGCCGCAACGCGCAGAGGACAAATCGACGGCGTCCAACAAGGATCGCCGCATGCAGCGCGCCAAGATCGTCGCCGATATCGCGGCATTGCTCAAGACGCGACCGCGGGCGCATTGGTTGTCGCTGCTGCGTGCTGCCGGTATCGCGGCGGGGCCGATCAACCGCTTGGACGAGGTCAGTGCGGATCCGCTTCTGCTCCAGCGCGGGCTATTTTATTGTCTTGACGACGGTGAGCGGCGGGTTCCCCAGGTCGGGCTCGGAATTCGGATCGACGGGGCCGCGGCAAGGCCCCAGCGCCGCCCGCCGTTGTTGGGTGAACATAGCGAGCAAGTTCTGCGCGAGATCTTAGGCTATGATGATGCCAAGATCGACGAATTGCGGCGGCAAGACATCATCTGAAGGAGGACGGTTTGGCGTTCGAAACCATTTTATACGAGGAAGACGGGCCGATCGGCACGATCACACTTAATCGACCCGACGACGGCAACATGTTCACGCCCGTGACGTGTCACGAAATCCGTGACTGCATCGAAAGCGTCCGGCGTGAGACGCGCACCCGGGTGCTGGTGCTCACCGGCGCCGGCGAACGCTTTTTCTGCATCGGCGGTCGCAAGGATGGTATGGAAAAAACGATCCTGTATGCCGGAACCTTGCCGACGTTGGAAATGTACGAAGCGATCGACAAACTGCAGAAGCCGGTCATTGCCAGCGTCAATGGCTTCGCGGTCGGCGGCGGCAACGTGTTGCAAATGGTTTGCGACATAACAATCGCAAAGGAAAGCGCAGTGTTCCGCCAGGTCGGCCCGATGATGGGCTCGTTCGATGCCGGCTATGGCACCTGGTATTTGGAAGATCTGGTGGGCAAGAAAAAAGCCAAGGAAATCTGGTTTCTCAATCCCAAGATCAGCGCGCGCGAAGCCTTGGCGCTCGGCCTGATCAACAAGGTCGTCCCCGACGACAAGCTCAAGCAAGAAACGCGAAGTCTGGCGTTGGAAATCTGCGAGCGCGGACCGTTTGCGCTGGCCTCGGTGAAGGCGGCGTTCAATGCCCGGCACGGCGGCGTCAGCGGCCTCGCCCGGCTATCGCATGACTTGCTGCTGCGTTCGTATCTCGAGAGCGACGAAAGCCATGAACTGAGCGCGGCGTTTGCCGAGCGCCGCAAGCCTGACCCGTCGAAGTTCGGGAGCTAATGAGTGCGGCCGTTCCTGACCCTTCACCATCCCGCGCGCGCGCGCCAGTACTATGCCGAGGGGACGTGGCAGGCCGATACATTTTATAGCCTGCTTGCGGGCCACGCGCAGGCGCGCCCGGACGCCCCGGCACTGCGCGACGGAGATCGTCGGCTGACCTGGCGTGAGGTCGCGGCACGGGTCGATGCAATGGCGGCGGATCTGCATCGTCACGGGCTCGTGGGCGGCGACCGCGTGTCGATCTGGATGTCCAACAAGCTCGAGACGATCATCACTTTTCTGGCCTGCGCGCGCGAGGGCTTTGCCTGCAATCCGTCGCTGCACCGCACCTATACATGCGCGGAGATCGTGCAACTACTCGACCGGCTGCAGGCAAAAGCATTCGTCACCGAGCCGGGCTGGGGGGCTGACCGCGCCAACGTCGATTTCGACGGCATGCTCGGTCAAGTCGGCTCGCTGCGCAAAGTATACAGCCGCGACGCGTTTCCGCAGGCTGGGCCGGCGATCAGCAAGCCGGTCGCGGATCCCGACAAAGTGAGCTACCTCGCCTTTACGTCGGGCACGACGGGGACGCCGAAATGCGTCATGCATTCGGATAATACGCTGTTGGCGAATGCGCGCGATCTGGTACGCGATTGGGGCCATGGTCCACACACCGTTCTGCTCAGCCTGTCGCCGCTGTCGCACCATATAGCCTGGGTCGCGATGTCGCAGTGGCTGCTGGCGGGATGCGAGCTGGTGACCGACGACCCGCCGGCCGGGATGAGCCGCCTGGATTGGATCATCGAGACGCGCGCGAGCTATGTCATGGGCGTGCCGACCCATGCGATCGACATGCTTTCGGAGCAACGCAAGCGCAACATCGCGCAAATGGGCGCGGTGAAATTGTTCTATATGGCTGGTTCGCCGATCCCGCCCTCGGTGTGCGAGGCGTTCGTCCGGCAAGGTATCAAGCCGCAGAATATCTACGGCATGACAGAGAGTTCGTCGCACCAATACACGCATCCCGATGACGATGAGGCAACGATCGTCAAGACCTGCGGTCGCGGGGGCCCGGCTTACGAGGTGCGTTTGTTCGATCCGCTCGATCCTTATCGCGAGGTTGCGCCAGGAACGGTCGGACAAATCGCCGGCCGCGGCGCGGCATTGATGCTCGGCTATCTTGATAACCAGACCGCGACCGAACAAAGCTTCAACAGCGACGGTTGGTTTCTGTCCGGCGATCTCGGGGTTCTTGACGAGCGCGGCAATCTCAAGATCGAGGGTCGTCTCAAGGATGTGATCATCCGTGGCGGCCACAATATCTATCCCGCCACGGTCGAAGCGCTGGCGTTGCGGCATCCGGATGTTACCAAGGCGGCGGCCTTTCCGGTCGCCGACGAGCGTCTCGGCGAACGCGTCTGCTTGGCGATTATCGGGACGATCGCCAGCGAGGCGATCCTGCAGCACCTTGATGCCGAAGGCCTGTCGAAATACGACATGCCGGAATTTTTCATTTGCGTGGACACATTCCCGCTGACCGCCAGCGGCAAGATTCTCAAGCGCGAACTGGTGCAGATGGTCAAGCGCGGCGAGCTCGCGCCGCAGCCGGTTCGCTTCGACCCTTCGAAGGAAGTCGCCTGATGACCGTCCATCTCGCACGCCGGGAAACAGTGGCCATCCTCACGCTCGATCGCCAGGCGGTGCTCAATGCGCTCTCGTTCGCGATGTTGCGCGAGATCGGCGAGGCGATCGATCAGGTCGCGCAATCGGACGCGCGGGCGCTGATCGTGACCGGAGCCGGCACCAAGGCGTTCTGCGCCGGCGCCGATATCAAGGAGCTGCGCGGGCGCAGTTTGCTGGAGCAGAAGCGCGGCGCCGAGCTCGGCCAAAGCGTTTTCGCCAAGCTGGACGCGCTGCCGCTGCCGTCGATCGCGGTCATCAACGGCCATGCCTTCGGCGGTGGGCTTGAATTGGCCATGGCCTGCACGTTTCGGCTGGCCGCGCGTCAGGCGAAGATGGGATTGCCCGAGATCAAGCTCGGCTTGATCCCCGGTTATGGCGGCACCCAGCGCCTGCCGCGGCTGGTCGGCGAGGCGCGCGCGCTCGAAATCATCATGACCGGCCGCAGCGTGGATGCCGACGAGGCATTTCGCATCGGGCTGGTGCATCGGCTGATTGACGGCGAGCCGCTCGAGGCCGGTATGGCCTTCGCGCGTGAGCTCACCGGATTCAGCCTGCGCACCCTCGAATTTACCCGCGCCGCGGTTCGCCGCGCCGCGGATCTTCCGCTCAGCGAGGGCCTCAAGGCGGAAGCCGAGCTGTCGACGCTGGCCGACCGGACGGCGGACGCCGAGGAAGGCATGGCCGCGTTCGTGGAAAAACGGAAACCGGATTTCCGCGATGCGTGATGGCTGGATATAGTCCACCGATGAAAATTCTCCAGCAGCTCGAGCAGCGCCGTCAATGGGCGGAGGACGAGCAGATCCTGCTCGATCAGGTGCGCCGTATCGCTGATACCGTCATCGCGCCGAATGCGGCGCGCTACGACCGCGCGGAAGCCTTTCCGCAAGACAGTGTCGATGCTGTTAAATCGCTTGGGCTCAACGCGATATTCGTGCCGGAAGCCTATGGCGGCGCGCCGATGTCATATCGGCTCTATCTCGCGGTGGTGCAGACGATTTCGGAAGCCTGTGCGTCGACCGGAATTATCTATGCCACCAATTTCCATGGCATGAAGCCGCTGATCGATTTCGGCACGCAGGAACAAAAGAAACGGTTGTTGCCGCGCGTGGCCGCGGGCGCGCTCGCGTCGCTCGCCATCACCGAAGCGGCGGCCGGCTCCGATGCCACCGCCATGACGATGCGATTCACGCCCGACGGCGACGACATTGTCGTCGATGGCAACAAGCTGTTCATCACCAGCGGTGATGTCGCCGATCTGTTGCTGGTGTTCGGGAAATGGAGCGCGATCGAGGATCCCAAGCAGGCGATTTCCGCGCTCATCATCGAGAAGGGCACGCCGGGTTTCGAGGTGGTGCGCGTCGAAGAAAAGCTCGGTCACCGCGCTTCGTCCACGGCGGCGCTCGCCTTCAATAGTTGCCGGGTGCCGCGCGCCAATCTTCTCGGCAATCCCGGAGAGGGACTTGGCCTGCTGCTGGCGTCGCTCAACAAGTCGCGCCCGAGCATTGCGGCACACGCGCTCGGAATTGCGACCGCCGCCTTCAAGGACATGGTCGCCTATATGAATACGCGCGCTGTGGCCAAGCGCCGCGTCATCGATTTCCAAGCCAATCAATTCCTCATCGCGGATCTCGCGGCTGAGCTGGCGATGACCGAGTCGTGGCTGGACTATGTCGCCAGCCTCATCGATGACGGCGCGAGCGATTTCGGTCTTGAGGCGTCGATCGCCAAGCTGCGGGCCAGCGATCTGGCCATGCGCATGACGACCGAAGCGGTACAGATGCATGGCGGTTACGGCTATATCCGCGACTACCGGGTCGAGCGCTTGATGCGCGACGCGAAAATCACCCAGATCTGGGAAGGAACCAATCAGGTGCACCGTCAGCTGATCGGGCGGAGTTTTATCGACAAATGACGTCAGCCAGTCGGACCGTTGCCAAAATGCGAGAGGAAGCCGCGTGAGACCGCTCGAAGGCGTGCTCGTTCTGGATTTTTCCACGCTGCTGCCGGGGCCGATGGCAACATTGCTGCTGGCGGAAGCCGGCGCCGAAGTCGTCAAGATCGAACGCCCGGGCAGCGGCGAGGATATGCGCGCTTACCCGCCGCATTGGGGCGCCGACGGCGTCAATTTCGCCTTGCTCAATCGCGGCAAGAAAAGCCTCGCCCTCGACCTGAAGAACCCGGAACAACGCGCCAAGCTCGGCCCTTTGCTGGCGCGCGCCGACATCATCGTCGAGCAGTTCCGGCCGGGTGTCATGCAACGGCTCGGCCTCGACTATGCCAGCGTCGCCAAGATCAATCCGCGCATCATCTATTGTTCGATCACCGGCTACGGGCAAACCGGGCCGAAGCGCGATGCCGCCGGGCACGACCTGAATTACATCGGCGATACCGGTCTGCTGGCGCTCTCGATGGGGAATACAGATCGGCCGGTGGTTCCGCCGGCGCTGATCGCCGATATTGCCGGCGGCGCTTACCCGGCGGTGATGAACATTCTGCTGGCCGTGACCGAGCGCGCGCGCACCGGCAAGGGCCGCTATCTCGACATTGCCATGACCGACAATCTCTTTCCCTTCATGTATTGGGTGCTGGGCGAAGGGATCGCAACCGGTCAATGGCCGCAGAACGGGGCCAGCCTGGTGACCGGCGGCACCGCCCGCTACCGGCTCTATCCGACGCGCGACGGCCAGGTCGTGGCGGCAGCACCGATCGAGCAGAGGTTCTGGCAAAACTTCTGCAGCATCATCGGGCTCGAGCCGCAATATGCCGACGCCAAGGATCCCGCTGCCGCCGCCGCGCGCGTCGCCGCGATCATCCGCGGCAAAGATGCCGCGCATTGGGAAAATCTCTTTCGCGGCCAGGATTGCTGCTGCACCGTGGTCAAGACTGCGCGCGCGGCGATGACCGATCCGCAGTTCGTCGCCCGCGGCTTGTTCGCGCACAAGCTGAGCAACGCGCAGGGCCAAGTCATACCGGCGCTTCCCGTTCCGGTGAGCGATGCGTTCCGCGCCGCGTCCGATACGCCGATCGCGGCGCCGACGCTGGGGGCGCACAACGCGGATTACATTAAATGAGAGCGGTCTACGTTCGCGCCTTCGCGCCGTTTGAAACTGTCGGCGTCGAGGAGGTCCCCGATCCGCAGCCGGGCGCGGGCGAGGTCGTGGTCGACGTGGTCGCGGCGGAAGTCAATTATCCCGATATGCTCGTGATTGCCGGGCAATACCAGTTCAAGCCGCCGCTGCCGTTCTCACCGGGCAAGGCGGCGGCCGGGCGTGTTTCGGCGTTGGGTGCCGGCGTGCGCGATCTCGCGGTAGGCGACCACGTCGCCGTCCAGGTCGAATATGGCGCCTATGCCGAGCGGTTGAAGGCGCGCGCGGTGAACTGCTTCAAGATGCCGGCGGGCATGGCTTTCCATACGGCGGCGGCGCTGGGACTTGTCTATCAGACCGCCTGGTTTGCGTTGAAGGATCGTGCCGCATTCAAGCCGGGCGAAATCGTCCTCGTGCTGGGCGCGTCAGGCGGCATCGGTTTCGCGAGCGTGCAACTCGCCAAAGCGCTCGGCGCCAAGATGGTCATCGCCGGCGTGCGCGGCGAGCGCAACGCGCATTTGGCGACGCAAGCTGGCGCCGATCACGTGATCGATCTCGCCGTGCCCAATCTGCACGACGTATTGCGCGAGAAGGTCTCTGCGCTGACCGACAAGCATGGCGCCGACGTGGTCATCGATCCCGTGGGCGGGGATGCCAATGCCGCGGCCTTGCGGGCGCTGGCTTGGTGCGGCCGTCTGATCATTGTGGGCTTTGCCAGCGGCCAGATTCCGAGTTTCAAGGCCAACTATCTCCTGCTCAAGAACATCGCTGTCATTGGCATCCAATGGTCGGACTATCGCGAGCGTACGCCTGAGCGGGCGTGCGAAGCTCAGCGCGAGATTTTTGAGTTCTACCAGCAAGGACGACTCGTTCCCCACATTGACGAGCGATTGCCGCTCGAGCTATTCGCCGATGCTTTGCGCGCGCTGCGTGACGGCAAAGCGCTCGGCAAGTTCGTTCTTCAGGTGCGGCCCGAATGATGGCTGGCACATGACCCCATCGCAACCGCTCGATACGCCGCTGTGGGCCTTCGCGCTTGCCGTTTATGGCCGCGACGGGGTGGCTGACGAATGCCTCGCACTGCAGGCGCGGTTAAACCTCGACGTCAATCTGTTGTTGTTTGTCGCCTTCGTCGGCGCGGTCGAAGGCGTGCGGCTCGATAGCCAAGATATTGCCGCCGCCAACGCCGCGGTCGCGGGCTGGCATCATGATATTGTACGGTCGCTGCGCAGCGCCCGCCGCGCGCTCAAGCCCACCAGTACCGATGCCGACAATCCGTCGCGCGACGCGAGCGCCGCGCTGCGCACGCAGGTCAAGACCGCCGAACTAGACGCTGAAAAGATCGAACAGGCGATGTTGTGGCGGTGGTCGCGCGAGAAGTTCGCGGACCGGCCGCGTAGCGACCGCCAGCGAGCGCTCGCAAGCAATCTTCGCGGCATGCTGGAATTCTACGGCGTGGCCCCCGCTCAAGCGGACGCCTCGGCGGCCATGCCATGTCTGTCCGATGCCACCGCGGCCTATGCCTAAGATGAAGTGAGTCCGCTCAGGAACCCTTGCCGTTACCGCCCTGCCCTGACGTATCGCGATCGGGCCGGTACTTGGTTTCGGGCTTGAGACCTTTGCGGCGGAGCTTTTCGCTGATCCGGCCATTGTCGAGATAGCGGCCTTGCGCGGCGCGCTTGGCGGCGTCGTCCCATTGCGGCAGCCAATCGCCGAGCGAATAGCCGAACCACGGCGCCTGCGGCCGCAGCGCACCGAGGTCGAGCTCCTGCCAGATCGCCTTGGCGCGCTCCATATATTCCTGTTTCGGAAGCGCCAGCGGGGGCATGTCGCCCTTCATGGTGGCGTCCATGAGCAGCGTCGAATCCTCTTCCTGGTCGTGCTCGCGCTTGGGCCCGTGACCTTGGCCGCGATGCGGCACCACCTGCAGGTCCTCGACCGGATTCATGCGATAAGCCATCGCCCACAACAGTGCATCGGCATTGTCGACATCGATGTCCTCGTTGACGGCAATGCAGATCTTGCCGCAATCGGCCTTGAAGAATGCCGCGCCGTTGAGCGCGCGCCAGACCTCGGTGCGCGATACCCCCTTCTCCAGCGTGACGACAATGACCCGCAACAGTCCGGTCAGCGGTTCGTGCAGCGACACTTTCTTGACGCCGCGGATGCCGAGCGTGTTGCGCAGGTGGGCGGTGAACAGCGGCTCGTAGGCGACGCGCTTGATCACGCTCGATTCGCTCGGCGCCACCTGACTGATATAGGACGGAATAATCGGGTTCTTGCGGTGGGTGATCGCGGTCACCCGCATCGGCATGTTGAATTCCTCGAGCGCGACATGGCCGTGCGACTCGCCGAACGGCGCTTCCGGCTCGAGATATTCCGTGTCGATCAGGCCCTCGATGACGAGTTCGGATTCGGCCGGAATCATCAGGTCGACCGTACGCGCGCGCACGATGTTAATCGGCCCGCCGGCAAGACCGCCGGCCACGGCGATCTCGTCGACGCCGATCGGCAGCTTCTGCGGTCCCATGAACGCCACGTAAGGCGGACAGCCGAGCACGATGGCGCAAGGCATCGGCTCGCCGCGCTTCTGGTATTTGAGATAGTGCTGGTAGCCGCCGGCGCCGCCGACGCGCGTCGCCATGCGCACCACCAGCCGATCCGGCGCTTTCAACGCGGCGCGATAGGTACCCATGTTCTGCACGCCGGTCTCGGGATCGCGGGTGATCACGTTGGTCGCCGTCAGGGTCGGCGCGCTGTCGAAGCCGGGCGTCGAAATCGGGATCGGCAGCCGGTCGAGACCGTGCCCCTCGCCTTTGAGCGCGTCACCTTCGATCACGACTTCATGGCAGACCGCCTCGTTGACCAGTCGCGGCTCGACCGGATTGGCGATTGCCGCATCCCACTTGGCCTGGATGTCGGCGAGCGGCGCCCGCATGCCGATGCTGTAGATTTCCGGATTGGCGGCAATGGCGCCGACCACGACCGGCATGTCGTATTTGCGGCCCAGCCCGTCGGTGATGTTGGTGAACAGGAACGCCTTGCGCTCCGACTCGTCGATGCCGCCGACGAATTGCCAGCGCACCAGCGGATGCATTTCCGCGTCCTTGTCGATTCTGCGATCGATTCTGTGCAGCAGGCCGCGCTGCTCCAGCGCCGCGAGATGCTCGTGCAGATCGGGATAGCTTCGCGGCGCGTCGGTCATTGTTCGTTCCTTCCGCAGTCAACGCGGGCATCGGCATTGCGCGACGCCGGCAGCAGCCGGACGCCATCGATCGCGCCGGATGCGGCGGGCGCACCAGGGCTCCGTCTGTCTAATCCGCCCCGGGGAACCGAGCCAATACGGCCGAGCGCATCGCTCGGCGACGACACGCACAAGCTCACACAGAAAGCTTCGCGAGCTGCGGTCGGGCTCCTGCTCCGACCACAAATCGAAGCGGCAAAATTCTCCTAAGCTATTGATATTATTGGTAGCGGGAGCCGGACTCGAACCGGCGACCTCCGGATTATGATTCCGCTGCTCTAACCAGCTGAGCTACCCCGCCATTCCGAAACCGATATCTGCCGGAATGAGGGCGATATAGGAAGCGGCAACAAACACTGTCAAGCAAACAAGGCAAAAAACCGTTCTGGAACGGCTACTTCGGCCGAACCGACGGGTCGCCACCGGTTCCCACCCCGGATCAAGTCCGGGACAGGCTTTTTCGGGATCATGCGGCTCAAGCCGCGGTGCGGCGCTCGTCATCGGCGAGCCGCTCGAAGCGCACCAGCGAGAAATGCCCCATCGGCGGCATCGGCCGGCGCTCGATCACGCGCACGCCGCCGTGGCGCTTGGCCCAGTCGGCGAGCCGTCCGAAGCGGAACTCCGGCCGCCAGCCGAGCCGGCGCGCCAGCGGCGCGAAGCACAGCTCGAACAGCCGGCGCGGACCGGCCTCGGCGCCGATATGATTGACCAGCACGATCTCGCCGCCGGGCTTGATCACGCGCGCGAATTCATCGAGCGTCGCTTCCGGATTGGGCACCGCGGTGATAACGAATTGCGCCACCACCACGTCGAAGCATTTATCCGGCAGCGCCATGCGCGCGGCATCCATCACCGCCAGCGCTTCGACATTGCTGAGCCCATGCGCGGCGACGCGGGCCTGCGCCTTGCGCAGCATCGGCTCCGACAGATCGACGCCCACCAGACGATTGCTGCGCGCGTATTCGGGCAGCGAAATCCCGGTGCCGACGCCGACTTCGAGAATGCGTCCGCCCGTAGAACCGCAAGCCTGCTCGGCCGCGGCAATCGATGCGCGCCGGCCGGCAGCGAACACCGCGCCGAACACGAGATCGTAGATCGGCGCCCAGAGCGCATAAGCGCGCTCGACGCTGTGCTGGTCGATGTCTGCCATGACTTATTTTCTGCGCATGATCTTGATCGAAAATCAGTTCCCACTTTTCGGGATCATGCGCTGCTTACCCGCGCGCGGCGGCGGCCGCCAGGCGTTCATCGGGCGCGCGCGTGAGATCGGCTGCCGCCACCGCGCTCTTGATGAAGCCGCCGCCCAGCACGCGTGCCTGACCAACGCCGGCGTCGTAGAATACGCAGGCCTGGCCGGGCGAAACGCCATGTTCGCCGTCCACCAGTTCGACCTCGTAGCCGGCCGCGCCATGGCGCAGCCACGCCGCCTGCGGCGGCTGGGTCGAGCGCACCTTCACGAACACCTCGCGGCGGTCGTCGGCGAGCGATTCAGCGATGTTGTCATCACCGATCCAATTGACGTCGCGCAGCACGATGCGGCTGGTGCGCAACGCGTCGCGCGGACCGACCACGACCCGGCGCTGGTCGGCATCGAGCCGCACCACATAGAGCGGCGCGCCGGTCGCCAGTCCCAGCCCGCGGCGCTGGCCGATGGTGAAATGGATGATGCCGGAATGCGCGCCCAGCACCTTGCCGTCGAGATCGACGATGTCGCCGGCTTCCGCCGCGCCGGGCTTGAGCCGCTCGATAATGTCGACGTAATGGCCCGACGGCACGAAGCAGATATCCTGGCTATCGTGCTTGTCGGCGATTGCCAATCCGAACTTGCGCGCTAGCTCGCGCGTCTCCGCCTTGGTGCGCTCGCCGAGCGGAAAGCGCAGCACGTCGAGTTGCTCGCGCGTGGTGCCGAACAGGAAATAGCTCTGATCGCGCTCTTCCTCGCGCGCGCGATAGAGCGCGCGTTCGCCGGACGGCAGGCCGCGCGACGCGACATAATGCCCGGTGGCCAGCACCTTGGCGCCGAGCTCGCGCGCGGTGATCAGCAGATCGTGGAACTTGATCGACATATTGCAATCGACGCACGGCACCGGCGTTTCGCCGAGGATGTAGCTTTCCGCGAAACGGTCAATCACCGCTTCCTTGAAGCGGCTCTCGTAGTCGAGCACGTAATGCGGGATGCCGATGCGCTCGGCTACCGCGCGCGCGTCGTAGATGTCCTGGCCGGCGCAGCAGGCGCCCTTGCGATGGCTGACGGCGCCGTGGTCGTAAAGCTGCAGCGTGACGCCGACCACGTCGTAGCCCTCGGCCTTGAGCAGGGCGGCGGTCACCGAGGAATCGACGCCGCCGGACATGGCGACGACGACACGGGTGTCCTGCGGGCGGGCGTCGAGATCGAGGGTGTTTCGCATGGCTAGCTTCTTACTATAGGTGGCGATGGATGGCGCGCAATGTGAGCGCCTTTCGAACAAATCGCAGGGCCGCCGGCCGGCAAGTCTTGCCGCCTTGCGCGCAGGCGGTGCCGGGTCGGCGCCCTCCCCGGCGTCCCGCCTCCCACATAAACCATTGAATAAACAAGTCTATTTGACAAATTCAGGGCTGGCCTGACGATTGCAGATCAAGCGGCGGATATCCGGAGGTCCGCAGTGCCGCAAGTTGCGTCCGATACGAAAACTTATGCCCTCAATCGTCCGCTGCCGCCTTCGGCCCGGCCGGCGCCGGCGAGCGACCGGGCGCAGGCCTCTAAATTCGAGAAACTGCTCGATGACGGCGCGCAGGCCGCCGGCGACCCCACCGGGCAACCGGCAACCGACGACAGCGCTTCGCCCGCCGCACCGCCGGACCTGGCCCAAGCGACCGCCAAGGCCAAGGGCAGCAAAGCGGCCAAGACAAACGGCAATGCCATGTTCGCCGATGTCGGCAAAATCACCGATAGCGACGAAACCGGCAAGACCGACAAGGCCGACAAGACCGCCGGCGACGCCAAAGCCACCAGCGAGGACAACGCGACTGCGGGCGCGAAGACTACCGAGCAAGCCGCCACCGGCGACATCCTCAAGTCTGCAACCGACGACAAGAAGCCGGCGAGTGACGGCAACCCGGCCGACGGCGTGACGCCCAACGATCCCGCTGTCGCCCCTCCCACGGACCCCATTCCGATGATTACAGTGGCCGACGCAGTCGCCACCGCGCTTGCGCCTGCGCCCGGCGCAGTTCCGCCAGCCGCGCCCGCCGCAAAAACTGTCGCGATCGTCGCGACGACAAATGCAACGCCGAACGCAAAGCCGGACGCGCTCGCAGCCCTGCAAACCGACGCCGGCAAGGGCTGCGGACGAATCGAAGCTGGCGGCTAAAACCGCATTGCAATCGCATAGCGACGCGAAGCCGCAAGGTCCCGCCAGCGACGCCGACAAGGACGCCAACGCCCATGCCCGCGGCGAGGTCGCCGCCAAAGACAATCGCGCCGCCACCATGGAAACGCCGGGCACGATCGTTGCCGACGCCTCTGCCGCGCCGAAAGCAGCAGCCGACGCCGCACCGCCCCTCACTTTGACCGCGCCGTCGCCCACCACGGCGGCAGCCGCGGCGGCTCCGACAGCCCCAACTCCGCCGCTGCCGCCAGCGGCCGCGATCCCGCTCGCCGGCGTCGCGATCGAAATCGCCGGCAAGGCGCTCGCCGGCAAGAATCACTTCGAGATCCGCCTCGATCCGCCCGAGCTCGGCCGCATCGAGGTTCGCCTCGACGTCGACCGCGACGGCAACGTGACCTCGCGCATGATCGCGGACCGTTCCGACACGCTCGACCTGTTGCGGCGCGATGCCGCCGGCCTCGAGCGTGCCCTGCAGGATGCCGGGCTCAAGACCGCCGACAACAGCCTGCAATTCTCGCTACGCGACCATTCCACGGGCCAGGAGCAAGCCAACGGCGGCTCCGACACGGCGCGGCTCGTGGTGGAAGACGAAACGCTTGCCCCCATCGACACAACGCCACGCGATTATGGCCGTCTCGCCGGTCGCGGCGGTGGTCTCGACATCCACGTTTGAGGAGAAATCCATGGCCTCCATCTCGTCGACGACATCCACCACCAGCGCCGCCGCCGTCTCCGGCGCGGTCGACAACGCCATGATCGCCAACAATTTCACGACGTTCCTGCAATTTCTGACCACGCAGCTCAAGAACCAAAATCCGCTCGATCCGCTCGACACCAACCAGTCCACCCAGCAACTGGTGCAGTTCGCGCAGGTCGAGCAGCAGATGAAATCGAACGACCAGTTGACGACCCTGGTCTCGCTGGAAAAAACCGCGCAATCGACCGCCGCGCTCGGCTATGTCGGCGCCACCGTCGTGGTGGACGGCTCGACCGCGCCGCTCAGCAAGAGCAGCGCCACCTGGACGCTCGACGTCACCAAGCCCACGACCGCGACCGTCACGATCAAGGATTCGACCGGCAAGACCGTCTATTCCGGCAGCATATCGGTCAATCCAGGCGGTCAGAAATTCACCTGGGACGGCCACGGCAATGACGGCACGCAGTATGCGGACGGCAATTACACGCTGACCGCCACCGCCGTCGACGCCAACAAGCAATCGGTCGCCATTTCGACCGAAGTGCAGGCCACGGTGGATTCGGTCGATCTCACGCAGGATCCGCCGGTTCTGTCGATCAACGGACAGGACTACACGATGGACAAGATCAAGCGGATCGTGCGCTCCACCAGCTAACCGAGCGGCGCGCGGGGCTGGTAAAGGTGTCGCGGCCGCCCGACCAGCGCTGGATCAGAAAGCCGCCGGCCACGCCTTCCAGCGTGTTGCCCAGGGCGAAAATGGCGGAGGTTTCGAGCGTTCCGGCGATGGCGCGACCGCCAGCAGCCTGGCGATATAGCGGCCAATCGCGCCCCAATCGGATGAAGCCGCAGGGAACTTTTTCAGCGGCGCACCCCTAAATACTCGTTTAGCGCTATATTAGCTAAGTCACGGGGCTTTGTTTCAGCCAAACCGGATGCCTAATCGCGCGCCCTATCCGTAACCAAAAGGTTAGCAAAATCAGGGCAAACATTTCCCATTCTGCGCCCCAGGCTTAGGCAAATTTTAAGTCGCGGCTTGTAGTTTCCATTCCAGTAGCTGTCAGTCGAGTCCTGTGCTTGTGAGTGTGCCAATGACCGAACCCCACCGCCCGAGGGTAAAATATGTCATCGGGCCCGATGGCAGTCCGCTCACCATCGCGGACCTGCCGCCGCCGACAACGAAACGCTGGGTCATTCGCCGCAAGGCCGAGGTGGTCGCAGCGGTACGCGGCGGCCTCTTGTCGCTGGAAGAAGCCTGCGCGCGCTACACGCTGACGGTCGAGGAATTCCTCTCCTGGCAGTACTCCATCGACCAGCATGGCCTCGCCGGCCTGCGCACCACGCGCATCCAGCAATACCGGCAGTAGTTCACCGCCACCGAATTTCGTTTCGAAACGCCGGCCCCCGTGGCCGGCGATTTCGTTCGCGCGAGCGCTTGATCCGGAAAAGCGCGAACCGGTTTTCGGAAAAGACCACACGCACGAGTGCGCACGAGAAATATCCACTTGGCCGGATTGTGCATTGCCATACGCTGTAATTTTTCCGAGTTAACCGGCTTTCAATTACCCACAATTCGGCTTTTCTGCTGCGTGATGGGATTTGGCTAGTTCTTGAGTTGTTGGAATCACTTGTGATTCATTGTTGAGCACCTGAT
>Ga0208587_1000935_pt1 | contig 15981 bp, 12 predicted proteins | sample NGESurdeep092012_7_FD_184472 | JGI IMG/M metagenome (GOLD analysis project Ga0208587, IMG submission 184472) | Arctic peat soil microbial communities from Barrow, Alaska - NGEE Surface sample 210 deep-092012 (SPAdes) | ecosystem: Environmental > Terrestrial > Soil > Wetlands > Peat ...
ACGTCGCCGATCTCGACTCGCGTGCGCAGGTCCTTCACCATGCGATAGGGCTGCAGCACGTACGACCGGATCTGCGACCCGAAGTCGATGTCGAGCTTGGAATCCTCGATGCCTTTGGTTACCGCGCGCTTCTTCTCCAGTTCGTACTCGTACAGGCGCGAGCGCAGAATGCTCATGGCGCGCTCGCGGTTCTTGTGCTGCGAACGCTCGTTCTGGCAGGCGACCACGATTCCCGTCGCGATGTGTGTAATCCGCACCGCCGAATCCGTGGTGTTGACGTGCTGTCCGCCCTTGCCCCCGGAGCGATAGGTGTCCGTGCGAATGTCTTCCGGCTTGATGTTGATTTCGATGGTTTCGTCGATTTCGGGCGAGACGTAGACGCTGGCGAACGAGGTGTGCCGGCGCTTGGCTTGGTCGAAGGGCGAGATCCGCACCAGGCGGTGCACGCCGATCTCGCTGGTCAGCAGCCCGTAGGCGTGCTCGCCATTGACGCCGAAAGTCGCCGACTTGATGCCCGCCTCGTCGCCCGGCTGATACTCGTAGAGCTGCGTAGAGAAATTCTGGCGCTCCGCCCAGCGCAGGTACATGCGCATCAGCATCTCGGCCCAATCCTGCGACTCGGTGCCGCCGGCGCCGGGATGAATGGTCACGATGGCGCTGCGCTCGTCGTTCTCGCCGGAGAGCAAGGTCTCGGTCTCCAGTTTCTCGACTAGGCCGCGCAACGCATCAACTTCACGCCGCAGATCGGAAGAGACCTCTTCGCCTTCGCGCGCCAGATCGAAATAGGCGGTGATGTCGCTCGAACGCCGCGCCAGTTCGGTCTCAGTGGCAAGCAAGCTGTCCAGGCGCTTCTTCTCGCGCATGACCTGCTGTGATTTTTCGGGATTTGACCAGAGCGTGGGATCGGCGGTTTGTTTCTCGATCTTGCTCAGTTTTTCGCGCAGCTTGGGTGCGTCAAAGATACTCCTGTAGATCGTGCACCTTGTCGCGAAGGGCTGCGTATTCCTGTTCTAATTCTTCGACCATGTTCGGTTCGCTTTTCGCTTTTCGCTTTTCGCTTTTCGCTATTAGCTCTTAGCTCTTAGCTCTTAGCTCTTAGCTCTTAGCTTTCAATCTGATCCGTGTTCATCCGTGAAATCCGTGGTTGCTTTTGACTTTGGCTCTTGATTCTCTGTGTCTCCGTGCCTCTGTGGTGAATAAAGATTTTCCACTGCTCAAGGCTGCGCCGTGCCCGCAGGCCTGAAGACGCGCAACAACAGTCCCAGCAAGGTGATTATCGCACACACCAGCGGGAACCAATCGCCGTGGCGAGTGTAGAAAGTCGTGCTCTCCTCCAGCGAATATGCTGCCTGCAACTGGGTACGCCGATTGCGTGGAGCCTCGGCCACCACGCGCCCCAGTGGGTCAATCACCGCCGTAATACCGGTGTTGGTATCGCGCAGCAGCCAGCGATTGTTTTCCACCGCGCGCATGCGTGCCTGGTTCAGGTGCTGCCACGGAGCGCCTCCCTCGCCGTACCACCCGTCGTTCGAGATGTTGACGAACAGTTCAGCGCCGTTTTTTGCGAACTGCCGGACTTCATCAGGGAAGATCGACTCGTAACAGATAAACGTGCCAATCTTCGTGTCGCCGACTTGCAGCGGGAGCCGCGATTTGCCGCGGGCGAAGGTCCCGATTTCGCGCGTGAGCCCGCTGGCGAAGCTGAACAGTTTCTCGAACGGCACATACTCGCCAAACGGGACGAGATGGATCTTGTCGTAGCGCGCCGTCCATGTGCCGTTGGGCGCAACCACAGCCGCCGAGTTGTAAATGTCGGGCTGGCGATTCCGTTCCCCCGCGTGGTCAATGCCCATCGAGCCGGCGACGATATAGGAATTCGTGGCGCGCGCCACATTGGCCAGGGTGCTCCGCACGTGCAGATCGGTCACGAAAAATGGCGCCGGCGATTCCGGCCAGATGATCAGTCCGGGCGTGCCCGCCTTCTTGTGCTGCGGGGAAACGCTCAGCGCCGCCAGCGAGTCGAGCGTCTGCGTGAGGTAGTCGAGCGACCACGCGCCGGAATCGAGAATGGGAATATTTGCCTGCACCAGGGTCGCACCGTCGGCGGCCGGAAGCGCCGCGGGCTTTATCAATTTGCCGGCATGTAAAGCGATAGCCGCAGCCAACGCCGCAGTGAACAAAAACTTGCGGCGTGCGCGCGGTACCAGGAAGGCGGCTGCAACCGCGGTATTCACCAACACAATCTCGAAAGAAATGCCGTACACTCCGGTGACCGTGGCGACGCTCGAGAGTGGGATGTTGTCGATCTGCGTCGTACCCAGCAGGTCCCAGGGAAATCCAGTGATGTAGGTGCGCGCCAACTCAATCGCGACCCACAGGAACGGTGTGAAGACCAGCGCCCGCAAGCTGAATCCGTTGCGCCGCGCGGCGATGAGAGCGAGCAGAAATCCAAAGAGCCCGTGATACAGAGCTAGATAGAGCGCGTACATCAGCAGCAGCACGCACGATGTTGCAACACCAATCCCACCGTACACGTGCATTACATAAAACACCCAATAGCAACTGCCGAGGTACCAGATGACGCCGCTCACGTAGCTGAGCAGGAACCCCTGCCACGCTGTCGCGGGCGCAAGAAAGAGTCCGCCATCGGCGAGCGCCATGGTCACATCTTGCTCGCGGCATTTCAGGATTGCGTAAATCAGCGGGGCGAACGCCACCCAGCTCAGTAGATAAAGCGCGGGCTTGGGGAAGATCAGCACCTGGAGAATTCCTGATGCACAGGCGAAAATCCAGGCATTCGGGCGGATTCTTCTCACTGAGCGAGTGTAGCAAACGGACACCCGAACGCCATGAGGATGTACCTTTCGCGTAAAGCGCGGTCAATATGTGCGCGTTGCACCTTTCTCGGTTATTGTCCAAGACGGTTATTGTCCAAGATTGACCATCTTGGACAGAGATGATAATTTCGAATCGCACGGACTTGAGAGCAGATAATGAATGTCCACCTAACTCCCGAGCTCGAGACGCTGGTCCAGAACAAGGTGAAGAGCGGCCGCTACAACTCCGCCAGCGAGGTCGTCCGCGACGCGCTGCGGCTTTTTGAGCAGAGAGAAAGAATTCGAGAGCTGCAAATCCAGGAATTGCGTCACAAAATCAATCAGGGCTGGTCGTCCCTGAAACGGGGCCAGTGGGTGGACGGAGAAGAGTTCTTTAAAGGGCTCGAGCGAGAGGAACAAGATCTGGGACACAAGCGCAAGCGAGCATGAAACGCTTCAAACTCTCGCCCGAAGCTGCCAGCGGAGGTTACGTGTTGACTGGCAGGTACGCTTTCCAATGAGGCACGCTAGAGGCTAGACATCCTCTCCAGCCGCTGAGGCATGAACTTGAAGGTCACGAAAGAGTGGCGACTCTAAATTCCTCATGCCTTCTTCGTCGAAAAACATTCGGTGATCGCCTCGAATCTGAGGCTCCCCATCCTTAAATCGAACGGGTTGGCATCGATAGCCCCGTGACTGATGAGGCTTGATCGTTTTCATAGGCATGTGGGCGGTAAATGCTGGGATCTGTTCGGCACTCTTTGAGAAGAATGGAATAGCTAGCACCATCTCAGGGTGCAATTCCAACTTTCCCACGTAGCCGTATAGCTGCTGGTCGCCCTTGTCCTCGGTCGGATACTTGCCCTTCACTTGAACCGGCCGGATCAAGAGTTCGCCGCTGGGCACTCTCTTCATGATGATGAAGTCGAAGCCCTGGTCACGATGCGGGAAGTACACGTTCCAGCCAGCGTCCGCGACTCTTCCCGCGACAAACAACTCCGCAAAATAGTCTGAGACCTTCATTCAGTAATCTGCGAGTTCTCGAAGTTCCGCTCAACACCGAAAAGCCCAACCCCATCTGCGCGACAAGGCGGGACAACTGTTTTTGCTAATTGCTAGCGGCTAATTGCTGCTTTACTTGATCGCCACCAGCTTGTTCATCAACTCCGAATAATCCTTCTTCTCCACGCCGTACACCTGCTTGTTGTACTCGTCCACTTTCGCCGAGTAGTTCATGGAACAGAACTTCGGACCGCACATGGAGCAGAACGCCGCCTCTTTGTAGTAGGCGTCGGGCAGCGTTTCGTCGTGCATGCTGCGCGCGGTCTCGGGATCGAGCGATAACGCAAACTGCTTGTCCCAATCGAAGGTATAGCGCGCGTAGCTGATGGCGTCATCGCGGTCGCGCGCTCCCGGACGATGCCGCGCCACGTCCGCTGCGTGGGCCGCAATCTTGTACGCAATGATGCCGTCCTTCACGTCTTTATCATTCGGCAGGCCGAGATGCTCCTTCGGCGTGACATAGCACAGCATCGCCGCGCCGTACCAGCCGATCATCGCCGCGCCGATGGCGGATGTGATGTGGTCATAGCCGGGCGCGATGTCGATGACCAAAGGCCCCAGCGTATAGAACGGCGCGCCGTAGCAGAGTTCGACTTCCTTCTCCACCTGCTCCTTGATTTTGTCGAGCGGAATGTGCCCCGGGCCCTCGATCATCACCTGCACATCGCGCTCCCAGGCCTTCTTGGCGAGCTCGCCCAGCGTCTTGAGCTCGGCAAATTGTGCCTCGTCGCTGGCATCGGCGATGCAGCCGGGTCGCAGGCCGTCGCCCAGCGAATAGCTGACGTCATGCTTGGCAAGAACCTTCGTGATGTCGTCGAAGCGCTCGTAGAGGAAGTTCTGTTTGTGGTGATGGGCCATCCACTGCGCCAGAATTGCGCCGCCGCGGCTTACGATGCCGGTGATGCGCTTGGTGATCAGCGGCAGATATTCCACCAGCACACCCGCGTGGATGGTCATGTAATCCACGCCCTGCTCGGCCTGCTCTTCGATCACTTCGAGCATGACGTCGGCGTTGAGGTCCTCGATGCGCTTCACGCGCGAGACCGCCTCATAGATCGGCACGGTTCCGATCGGCACCGGCGAATGCCGCAGAATGGCTTCGCGAATCTCGTGAATGCCGCCGCCGGTCGAGAGGTCCATCACCGTGTCAGCGCCGTAGTGGACGGAGGTGTGCAGCTTCTTCAACTCCTCGTCAACGTTGCTGGTGACCGACGAATTACCTATGTTGGAATTGATCTTGCACTTCGACGCCACACCGATGCACATCGGCTCCAGCTCAGGATGGTTGACGTTGGCGGGAATGATCATGCGCCCGGCAGCAACTTCGTCGCGGATGAGTTCGGGCGCAACCTGCTCGCGTTCGGCGACAAAAAGCATTTCTTCGGTGAGCAGGCCTTTGCGCGCAAAATGCATCTGCGACATGTTGGTGTCGCCAGTACGCGCAGCCTCTTCGCGGCGCTTCGTGATCCATTCGGTCCGCGGCTTCACCGATCCCGTGTCATTGCCGTTGCTGCCGTTAGTTGCACTCATGGCTTCGGAATCCCCCAGAGAAGATTATACCGCCGTGAATCGAGCCGGGAATTCGGTGGCACAGGCGGACCGAATTCTCCTCAGTGTGACGAACTGAAGATTCAGATGACTGCTCGTTTCCCCCATTCTTGCTTTACAATCTGTTGCGCATGAACCTTCTGGCATTTACCCTGCTGTCTTTCGCCCTGCAAGTCTCCTCGGCATCCACCGGGAAAGCACCTGCCGCTCCCGGCGATTCCGTTCAGCCAGGCGATCCCGTTCAGAAGATAAGTGCAACGTACCGAGATCAGAACAGCGGGACACGCACCAATCGCGGCGAAACCCTAGTTGCTCAAAGCGCCGCGCCTTCTTTCGAGAGCACCAGCAAGAGCCAGACCGCCGATACCAGCGGGAACAGACGTGGCGAGCCCACCCAGACCGTTAAGGTGAGCGACCTTCCTCCCCTGTCGATCGCCAAAGATTGGAGCGACCGCGCTTACTGGCTCTTCACCTTTTTCCTGGCCGCCATCGGTGGACTTCAGGTCTTTTTGTTGTGGGGGAATTTGCGAGCCATCGAGCGCCAGGCAATCCAAATGGAGCGCCAGACGGGCATTCTGGAGAAGTCGGTTGCTCTTGCCGAGAAGAGTGCAGAAACGGCGAGGCAGAACATAGAAATGTTCGTCAGCCGCGAACGAGCACACCTTCGCGTGGAAGTGATGCCCCTAGAGTGGCCGCTGCAACCCGGCCCAGCGAACCTGAAGTACAAAGTCACGCTTTATGGCGCGACGGAGGCCTACATTGCGAGCTCGTGCGCCCGGGCTGAAATCATGGATTCACTGGAACCGCCGGATGATGCGAAGTGGTGGCCGGCAATGAGCATTCCACCGGTGATCGGTCCCAATAACAGAGTGGTTGAAGCGGTCGTTCAAGGCATATTTCCCAAGATGGACTTGGAACAGCCGGACATCGACGCGATTGACGCGGGCAAGAAGTTTATTCACTTTCGCGGGTTTGTCCGATATGAGGATGTGTTTGGAACGGAGCGATCGACGCGCTTCCGGCGGGTGTGGGAACTCTCGAAAGTTCGCAACCCGGATGGCACACGCTCTGCTCACTGGAGCAAGCGCGGCAGCCCAAAGGACAACTCGGAGACCTAGACGGGGTCCGTAAATCCTGCGAATTTGATTGGCCGTGCTAAGGCGCGATATTGCAGAGCTGAACCCCATCTACGATTTCATGCAATGCTCAGGCTTGCTTTTATGTACGGCTAAGACGTGCTGCACCCGGGACAGTCAAATCCTCAATCCGCGCTAGCTCACCCTCGCCGTTCGTTTCCCCAGCCAGTACAACACCACGCCTCCGCCCAGCAGCACAGCGCTGAGCGCAATGATCTTCCCCACCGCCAGCGCCTTGTTGGGCTCGCTCGCATCGGGAACCATCGAGCCCAGAATGACCGCGCAGGTGGTCACGAAGCCTACAGTCGCCAGCGCAATCGCAACTGGTTTTCCGCCCGGAACTCGGACTACCCCCACCTCGACCGGCTCACGTTGCAGGCGAATCATCGCCGCGAACATGAATAGATACGGCACGAAGTTGGTGATGATCGTCATGCTCACCAGCACCTGGTAGGCGCCGTGGACGGTACTGCCGAATTGCCCCAGCACGATGAAGAGCACACAGCAGAGCGACTGCACGATCAGCGAAACGTAGGGCGTCCCCCATTTCGGGTGGATGCGGCCGAATGCCGGTGGCAGGAAGCGATCAATGCCTGCGACGAACGGAATGCGCGACAGCGCCGCTAGGTAAGCGCCCACTCCGCCGAGATTGGAGATGCAGATCAGCAGCGCTACCGCCGGTCCCAAGCCGCTCCAGCCTACGCGTTCGGCGCTGCTGGAAATGGCTTGCATGATCCCTTCAAGACTGTTCAGTTGACTGTGCGGCAACACGACCAAAATGGCCACCGTTCCCAGCATGTAGCCCGCAGTGATAAGAACTCCAGCGACGAGGAGAGCGCGCGGAATGGTGCGTCGCGCATTCTTGATCTCGCCGCCCATGAAGGAAGCCGACTCCGCACCGCTGAATGCATAAAGCACGGTGGACCAGACGCCGATCGTTCCCCACTGGAACGAAGGCTTCATCGACGTAGCGGAGAAGCTGGTCGCCGAGCCGAACTTCATCCACGCCAAAACTCCCACGACGCAAAGCAGGCCGATCGGCAGCCACGTCCCGATCGCTCCAAGGTTGCTCAGCCACTTGCCAATGTCGAGGCCGACGATGTTCAGCGCCAAAGCCAGTCCCAGCCCAAGCAGCGAGAATGCCACGAAGAATCCGGCATTGCTTTGCAGCCCTTTCCATTTACTGCCGCCGACATAAAGAGCATTGCTGGCCGCGAAGTAAAGCACTGCGGGGAAATATGGCAGGTTGCTGGTCCAGTAGATCCATCCGGTCAGAAAGCCGGCGAAGTCGCCGAAGGCCCGCTTGCTCCACACATACATACCGCCTTCCTGGGGATAGCGCGAGGAGAGTTCGAGTACGCACAATGCCAGCGGGATGAAGATGGTTGCCAGGCCGATCAGCCAGATCACCACCGTGCTCGGTCCCGCGCTGGCCGCCACCGCAATCCAGCGCAGGCTCAGCGTGGCGACCACGTAGAACATCACCAGGTCGCGGAAACCTAGGACCCGCTTGGGTTGCGGGGAAGTGTCACGCTCGGCGGCTGGTCGATTGGCTCTCGGGTCGATCTTCATTGCTGGCTAGTGCATGAAATTCCGGCTGTCACAGTGGCAAACAATATCGGTAGAATTCCTCATCGCGCTTCCAGCCCAAACTTTCGTACAACTTTTGCGAGGCGTAATTGTCGATCGCGGTCTCCAAGGTTAGGCCGTCGGCCTGCGTGTCCTCGGCCAGTTGATGAGCGCGCTTCATCAGGGCGCGTCCCACGCCAAGCTTGCGGGCCTCTGCAACCACGTACAGGTCGTTGAGGATCCATTGTCGCGTCAAGTTCACCGACGAGAACACGGGATAGAGATGCACAAAGCCGACCGTTCGCGCGTCGTGACGAGCGAGGAACAGCACCGATTCGCCTTTGCTCAATCGTGCGAATAGAAAGCGGCGCGCCGCTTCCAAGTCGGGAGGCTTCTTGTAGAACTGCCGATAGGCATCGAAAAGCGGCGCCACTTCGCCGACATCGGCCGGCGTGGCCTGCACAACTTCCAGAGACTCTGCTGGGAAACGCATGGGGACAAGGAAACACGACGGCGGCTGGCCGTCAACTCTTTTGTTGCGCGGTCCCCTGCTATGATCTCGAAAAACCAGTTCAGCAGCGCTGCTTTGAAGGGGCACGCCTTCAGGCCTGCCGTAAACTGTGCAAGTTACGCTCGGCTTTAGCCGCTGGGGTAACGCCCTTCGAAATCGATTCGGAGCCTTTGTAGATGGACTTTTCGCTGCACGACATCCTCGCGTCCTACAACGACCGGAGCCCGCTCGATCACGCCTACACCATTCCGGCTTCGTGGTACGTGGACGGGCGCGTCGCCGAACTGGAGCGCCAGAACGTATTTGGGCGCACGTGGCAGATGGTGGCGCGAGCGGACCAGGTGCAGCATCCGGGCCAGTACGTCACCACCGATCTTGTCGGCGAACCGCTTGTCATCGTGCGCGGCAACGACCAACAGTTGCGTGCGTTCTACAACGTCTGCCGTCACCACGCCGCTGCGGTCGTGACCGAGGAGCAAGGTACGGCGAGCATCTTTCGCTGTCCCTATCACGGCTGGAGCTACGGTCTTGATGGCTCGCTGAAAGGCGCGCCGGAGTTTGAAGGCGTCTGCTCGTTTGATCGTGCGCAGAATGGACTGCTCCCCGTGCGCGTGGGAAACCTGGGAGCAGTTCGTCTTCGTGAACCTTGACCCGAAAGCCGCGCCCCTGGCGGATTTCCTGGGCAGGCTGGTGCAGCGAGTTGCTCCGCTCGATTTCGGCTTGGTCCACTTCTTCGAGCGCCGGTCGTACAGCATGAACTGCAACTGGAAGGTGTTCGTGGATAACTATCTCGACGGCGGCTACCACGTGCCGCACTTGCATAAGGCACTGAACAGCATACTCGATTACAAGCAGTACACCATCGAGAACGAAGACCGCTACTGCCTGCAATCGAGTCCGATGGTCGCATCGAACGAAGACGCGGCCACCTCGGCAACCCGCACTGGCGACCGAGCGCGGTACTTCTGGCAGTATCCCAACTTCATGATCAATCTCTACCAGGGCTACATGGATACCAACCTGGTGCTGCCCGATGGCGTCGATCGCTGCAAGGTCATTTTCGATTTCTACTTCGACGACGTGAGCGACTCTGCCGCCGAGCGGAACCGGCAGAGCATCGCCGTCGGCGAGCGGGTGAATGACGAGGACGTGGGCATTTGCGAAGCGGTGCAGCGCGGCTTGCACTCCCGGGCCTACGGCGCAGGACGTTTATCGGTGCGGCGGGAGGCCGGCGAGCATCTTTTCCATCGACTGCTGGCGGCGGACTTGAAACGTGGGTTAGAGAACACGACCGGGATACGGTAGGCGTTTCGCTCCACTATCGATTGTCATTACGAGCACCCCGCCGTTGGGCGCGAGGAATCTGCTGTTCGACAATAGCCGCAAAGAGCAGATCCCTCGCTCCGCTCGTGATGACAATTCAGATAAGAATCAGTTCACTTGCGCAAATCTTTAAGAATCTCTCTAGCAGCGTTTGCGCCCGATCCGCCTGTCAAGCCAATCCCAGGATGCGTGCCCGACCCGCATAAATATAGGTTCTTGATCGGCGTGCGATACTGCGCCCAGTTGAGCAGCGGCCGCATGGTGAACAACTGATCGAGCGCCAACTCGCCGTGGAAGATGTGTCCGCCGGTCAGGCCGTAGGTTTGCTCCAGGTCCTTGGGCGTGATCACCTCGCCGGCTTCGACTAGCCCGGGCAGATCGGGGGCGTATTCTGCGAGGGTGTTCACCACCACGTCGCCCAGAGCATCGCGTTGCGAGTCCCAGTCGGCATTGCGCAGCTTGTACGGCGCGTATTGCATGTAGATGGACATTACATGCTTCCCCGCCGGCGCGAGCGACTGGTCCCACAATGTGGGAATGGTCGCCTCCAGGTAGGGATGCTGCGAACACTCCCCGTACTTCGAGGCATCAAAAGCGTGCTCAAGGTAGTCGATGTCAGGCGAGACCTGGATTCTGCCGGACAAAACGGCCGCATTACCGTTCGCACCTTTGAATTTCGGCAAGCCACCGAGTGCAAGGTTCACCTTGGCGACGGTCCCGTTCACCCGGTAATGCTGGAGCTTTTGCAGGAAGCTCGGCTTCAGATACTGAGGATCGACAAGCCCGAGCAGGGTGCGTTTCGGATCGCAGTTGGAGACGACTGTGTGGGCATCGATCTCGTCACCGTTGGCGAGAACGACCCCGGCGGCAGATCCGTCCTTCACCTTGATGCTTGCTACTTCGCAGGATGTCCGAATCTCAGCGCCGGCTTCTTTCGCCGCCGTAGCCATCGCTGCAGTGAGCGCGCCCAACCCTCCCACAATGTAGGACCCAGAGCCTGCCGGGTTTCCATTCGACGCGCAGCGCAAAAGCAATGTTGCACTGGAGCCTGCGGACCACGGGCCGAGAAACGTTCCGAAGATTCCCTGCGCGGCGATGGTGCCGCGCAATAATTCAGTGTCAAACCACTCGGCGACCAGATCGGCCACGGCCATTGGGCCCCATCGCATCATGCGATAGAGGTCCTTCTCGCCCAGGCCACGTACCTTGCGGCCAGCCTTTATCAGTTCCCACAAATTACCTGCTGCCGGATCTTCCAGGTCAGGCGGCGTCATCGTCATCAGGAGATTGGCAACTTCTCCGATATGGGCCAGGGGTTTCTGAAATTCAACGTAATTCGTGGCGTCTTTCTGCGAAAACCTGGCGATCTCCTGCTGCGACTTGCCGGCATCGCTATACAGAACGAGCGGCTTACCGTCGCCCGATAGCGACAGCACTCGCACCTCCGGGATGTAAGTCTTCAGCCCATGTTTCACCAAGTTCATATCTCTCACAATGTCAGACCTCATCGGTCCGGCACTGTGGGCCAGCCGGGAGCAGCGGAAGCCGGGATGGAATTCCTCAGTGATGGCGCAGCCGCCGACCGTTGGCCTACGCTCCAGAATGAGCGGCTTAAGTCCGGCCTTGGCAAGATAGAACGCCGTGACCAGCCCGTTGTGCCCAGCGCCGAGGACGACGACGTCGCGCGTCTGCGCCATCGCTAGTTTTTCCCTTTCGCGTGCTTCAGGATTTCCAGCGCCGCCAACCGGCCCGGTGCGCCCATGATGCCGCCGCCCGGATGCGTGGCCGAGCCGCACATCCAAAGGTTCTTGATGGGCGACTTGTACTGCGCAAAACCCGGTACCGGACGCAGGAAGAACAATTGCTCCAGAGAGAGTTCGCCCTGAAAAATATTTCCCTCGGTCAGCCCGAATTCGCGCTCAAGGTCTAAGGGCGTCACCACCTGTCGGCCTACAATGATGTTCTTCAGATTGGGCGCAAACTCGGCAATTGTGTCGATGACATTGTCGCCAAAGGCCTCGCGCTTCTCGTCCCACGTGCCCTCTTTCAACTTGTAGGGCGCGTACTGCACAAAACACGACATCACGTGCTTACCCGGAGGCGCGACCGAAGGATCGGTGAGGCTGGGGATGACCACGTCAATGTACGGCCGCCGCGAGTAGTTGCCGTATTTGGCGTCGTCGTAGGCGCGCTCCATGTAGTCCACGCTGGGGGAGATGGAGATGGCACCGCGCAGATGATGCCCTTCGCCCGGCAGGCATGTGAAGTCAGGCAGACCATCGAGCGCAAGATTCACCTTGCCCGACGAGCCACGGTACTTATAGCACTTCACCTCGTGGCGAAATTCGTCGCTCAGGTGCTTGGGCTCGACCATCTTCAAAAACGTGAGATTGGGATCAACGCTCGACGAGATGACGGAAGCGTAGTACTCGTCACCACTTGTCGTCGCGACTCCGACCGCTTTGCCATCGCGGACCAGGATCTGCGCGATTGCGGTCTGCGTCTTGATCTCGACTCCAAGCTCGCGCGCCGCATCGGCGATCGCGTTGGAGATGGCTCCCGTCCCGCCGCGAGCGAAACCCCAGGCGCGAAACGCGCCGTCAATCTCGCCCATGTAGTGGTGCAGCAGCACGTAGGCCGTCCCCGGCGAGCGCACTCCAAGAAAGGTGCCGATGATTCCCGAAGCCGACATCGTCGCCTTCAGCACATCGGTTTCGAACCACTGGTCGAGAAAGTCGATGGCGCTCATGGTCATGAGCTGCACCTGGTTGTACTTGTCTTCGCCGCTCAGGTCCTTGAAGCGGCGGCCAAGAAAAAGCAGCTTGAACAGGTCCTTGGGGTTCAGCGTGGTCGGATCGGGTGGCACCATTGCGAGAATCGGCTTTACGAAGCGGCACATCTGCAACATGGCCTTGCCAAATTCCTCGTAGGCCTCGGCGTCGAACTTGGAGTGACGCCGGAGCTCGCGCATGGTCTGACCGTGATCGTTCACGCGCCACAAGTGGTCGCCGTTCAGCATCGGCGTGAAGGTGCCGTCCAGGGGAAGGATCTCGAGACCATGCCGGGGAAGATCGAGGTCGCGGATGATTTCAGGACGCAGCAGGGAAACGACATACGAGCAGACCGAGAACTTGAAGCCGGGGAAGATCTCTTCCGTGACCGCGGCGCCGCCGAGGACGTGACGGCGCTCCAGCACTAAAACCTTCTTCCCCTGCTCGCGCAAGATACGCGGCGTTCACCAAGCCGTTGTGACCGCCGCCCATCACGATAGCATCGTATTTTCCTGTATCCTTCGGGCCCATGGTTTCCTTGTACAAGTTTTCACCACCCCATTAGGCGTAAAACCGCGCGTAATGGGGGACTCCGATGCATCGCGATTTGTGCGGTGCGCCTCATTCTAAAGGCTGGCGGCGGATTTGTCGTTAGCGGCGGGCGTTGACGGAAGCAGCGCCGCAGTCTGCTGCGCTTCATCACGTCCACTCAATCGTCCTGTCAGCCTGTCAGCCTTGCCGCGCCGCGCTCGCGGTAGCTATAATCCGCGCACGTCGAAGCGAGGGAGGAATCACGTGCCTATAGGACCGGCAGTCCACGAACGAACCTTCCCTCTCTGCCAAAGCCTGAACTACCGCGAGTGGTCGGGATTCTATGCGGTCAGCGTCTACGAGACCCATCACGAGCACGAGTACAACGCTATTCGCAATGCCGCCGCTCTTATCGACGTGACTCCGCTGTTCAAGTACATGGTCGCTGGACGCGACGCCAGCCGCTTGGTGAATCGCGTGATCGCACGCGACATCAATAAGGTCGCCGTCGACCAGGTGATCTACTGCTGCTGGTGCGACGAAGAAGGCAAGATCATCGACGATGGCACCATTACGCGGTTGGAGGAGAACCTCTATCGCTGGACCGCTGCCGACCCCAACCTGCGCTGGTTCCGCCAGAACGCCATCGGACTGGACGTCCAAGTCGAAGACGTCACGGAAAAGGTCGCGGCCCTCGCGTTGCAAGGACCGACTTCAGGAAAGCTGCTGAAGAGCGTAGCTGAAGCCGACATCGAAAACCTCAAGTACTTCCGCAAGACCAGCGGCAGGATCGGTGGCGTGCCGGTGGACATATCGCGCACGGGTTACACCGGCGATCTGGGGTATGAGATTTGGATCTCGTGGCAAGACGCAGTCAAGGTGTGGGACGCGCTGATGGAGACAGGCCGGGGATTCGATATACATCCCACGGGCATGCTGGCTCTCGATGTCGCCCGAATCGAAGCCGGGCTGATCCTCGCCGACGTGGATTATGTCAGCAGCAAGAAAGCGCTGATCGCATCGCAAAAATACACTCCCGCCGAAGTCGGCCTGGGCAAGCTCGTCCACTACGAGAAAGAAAATTTCATCGGCCGGCAAGCGCTTCTGGAAGAAAAGCAGACCGGCCCTCGGCGACTTTTGATGGGGCTGGAAATCGACTGGAACGAAGTCGAAACGCTATTCGACCGGACGGGACTGGCGCCGCAGACGCCCGCTACCGCTTCGCGCGTACATGTACCCGTGTACAAGGGGCGCGATCAGGTCGGGAAGGCGACCTCGACTACGTGGTCGCCGTTATTGAAACAGCTGATTGCCTTGGCCAGCCTGGAGCCTCATTGCGCAATGCCGGGCACGAGAGTGCTAATGGAAATGACCGTGGAAGCGGTTCGGCACAAGGTGTCAGCCACCGTCCGTTCCCTGCCGTTCTTCAATCCACCGCGCAAAACCAAAACACCGATTTAGCCGGATCAAGAAAGACACGCTCGCTGCAGAGCGCTGGGGACTTGGAGACGCCGCAGGCTAGTGGCTCAAAGATCCATTAGCGGCGGCAACGCTGGCCTTGACTTCTTCGCGAGGATAGAGCAGACGCTCAACCGTACGATCCATCGTGTCCAGGAGGCTATCCGCTGCGGGCTGAACTCTGGCATCCTCCAGCGCGTAATTCCAGTCCTTCGGCCGAGCGGAGGCGAGAGCAACCCTACTACCAGCGGGCGCCAGAGCGGTGTAGCCTAGCCAAATTATGACAGCGACGTTGTACGCAGCACTGTTGATCTGGCGCAAAACTGACACATGCACAAATGTCCCGTGCGCCACGGCCGCCGCAACCAGCATGCTGACGGAGGCGAAAATACCGAAACCCAACGCGATACCAAACAGAACGTGGCGTCGCGAGATGCCAAGGTATTCGCTGAAAAGCAGAAGGAAAAACACCAATCCGCACTGCATTAAACGGACGCTACGTTCTACGAGAAGAATCCCATCGGTAATCGCGTCAACCTGGCTCGAGTGCGCGGCCGAGATAGCCCACATCACCCCGACCAAAAGCACCACCAGGGCCGACCAGCGAAATAGGATCACACTCAGATCTCGCAAGGCCTCGTAGGGACGAAATGCGTCGTGGAAGATCTCCTGAAGTACCGCAAACGAAACCAGAGCGCCGAGTGCTGTCGAAGACCAGTAGCCCCAGTAATACATTGGGTACGAATGCCTCTGGATCACAAAGAGGGCCGGCCCGCTTAGGACTTGCAGGACGGTATAGTTGAAGAAGTAAGGATAATCGCGATGCAGTCCACGCCTGTACATCGCCGCCAACACCCCTAACTGCATGAGGGGGCTTGCGCACCAGAGGACGTAATCGAGCGGGCGTAGATGCATGGCGCTTCTTAAGCATAGCTCCGAAATTGGCGCAACACAAGCACCGTTTCAGGAGGCCAAAGGACCATGCTCGCCTGAGGCTGGCTCCGGATTGCTTTTTCCTCTCTGGTAGGTTTTCCTATAGCGCCATCAGCAGCCTTTCCTGGCCGTTGTTGCAGTGATGGCCGGGAGCGCAATATGGCGCCGGTCCGCCATCGGCTACCTGCGGCAGCAACTGGCCGTTGTTGCAGTGATGGCCGGGAGCGCAATACGGCGCCGGTCCGCCATCGGCTACCTGCGGCAGCAACTGGCCGTTGTTGCAGTGATGGCCGGGAGCGCAATACGGCGCCGGTCCGCCATCG
>Ga0208587_1000938_pt1 | contig 15928 bp, 11 predicted proteins | sample NGESurdeep092012_7_FD_184472 | JGI IMG/M metagenome (GOLD analysis project Ga0208587, IMG submission 184472) | Arctic peat soil microbial communities from Barrow, Alaska - NGEE Surface sample 210 deep-092012 (SPAdes) | ecosystem: Environmental > Terrestrial > Soil > Wetlands > Peat ...
CAGACCGCCGACGCGGACGTCGAGGCGATGCGCGCCGAGTACGACCGCCGCCGACGGCTCATCGTGGACGGCCTCAACGCGCTGGGCCTCGAGACCTTCGAGCCGCGTGGAGCCTTCTACGCGTTCCCGCGCGTCACGTCCACAGGCATGGACGACGAGACGTTCGTCGAGCGCCTCATCACCGAGGAGCACGTGGCGGCCGTGCCGGGGAGCGCCTTCGGGCCGTCAGGCGCCGGCCACGTCCGGATGTGCTACGCGACGAGCTACGCGAAGCTCGAGGAGGCGCTCGTGCGGATCGGACGGTTCGTGGAGCGCCACTCGCGGACCTCCGGGAGCGCGTAGGGCTCTCGGGCCTCACCCGGACCGCGGGGCCGGCGCGCCGTAGGCACCGAGCGGCCGCGGCGCGGCGGTCTCCCGCTTGGCCCGATACATGGCGACGTCGGCGGCCTTGAGGAGCTCCTCCGCATCGCGGCCATCCTCCGGATACAGCCCGATCCCAACGCTGACCGTGACCGTCGCGTCGCCTCCCGGAAGCGAGAACGGTTTGCCGAGGGATGCCTGGATCTTCTGGGCGAGGGGGATCGCATCGTGACCAGCGCGGAGCGCCTCGACCAGGATGACGAACTCGTCGCCGCCGATACGTGCGACCGTGTCAGCAGCTCGAACGCTCTGGCTGAGCCTGTCCGCGACCCCGCGGAGCACCAGGTCGCCGACGTCATGCCCTCGGGAATCGTTGATTCGCTTGAAGCCGTCCAGGTCGATGAACAGGACCGCGAAGCCGGTCTCGTAGCGCTCGGCCCGGACCAGGAGCTGGTTCAGGCGGTCGAACATGAGATAGCGATTCGGCAGGCCGGTGAGCGTGTCGTGGGTAGCCAGGTGCTCCAGGGTGATCTCGGCCCGTTTGAGCTCATTGATCTCTCGCGTGATCCCGAGCAGGCCCACGACATTGCCCGCCGGGTCGTGGAGCGGCGTCTTGGTGGTGAGGGTCCAGTTGACCTGGCCGCTCTCGAGCTGGCGGCTCTCCGTCAGGCCGACGAGGGGTTCATCCGTCTCCATGATCCTCAGGTCGTCCAGCATGGTCACCTCGCCGAACTCCTGGCCAAACAGCTCGATGTCGGTCCTGCCGATGAGCTCCGCCGGATCGTCTCGCCCGAGGTCCCGCGTCATCTTCCGGTTCACCCGCACCAGCCGGCACTGACGATCCTTGAAGTAGATGCTGTCGACCATCGTTTCCATCAGGGAACGGAAGAGGAACTCATCGCCCAGGGAGGCGGCAGGCGTCATCGTGATCACCCTCGTGGCGGGCGCGGATCGTGAGCTTCCGCTGCGGCGCGTCCGTGCTCCAAGAGCAACGGTCACGCGTCGCGTCCATATTGGACCGCAGGTCTCGCCACCTGCAGGGTGGCCCCGCATTCGCGACATCAAGACGCGCCACCGGGGTGCTCGGCGGCTCAGCGCAGGGTGACCTCGATCCTGACTGTCGTGGTGCCGGGCGGTGGCAGTGGGACGACCGAGCCCGGGACAGGTCGGCCGTCCACGATGAGCGACACGACGTTCCCGGGCCCGTCGCGGCGTGCATGGATCTCGTACGCCACGCCCCGGAATTCCCGGCGTGCATCGAAGCCGGGCCAGGACGCGGGAATCGCCGGGGCGATCTGGAGACCATCGAAGGTCGGCCGGATCCCGAGGATCCACTGGGTTGCGGCGACGAAGGCCCAAGCCGCCGTCCCCGTCAGCCAGGCGTTGCGGGCCATGCCGAACTGCGGGTGGGCCGGGCCGCAGATGTTCTGCGAGTAGACGTAGGGCTCCGCCCGGAAGACGTCGGCGTCCGTCCGGGCGAGGGGCAGGATTCGCCGATAGTGAACATAGGCGTCGTCGCCCCGACCGAGCATGGCGGCGGCGATGACCAGCCACGTGTTGGCGTGGCAGAAGATCCCGCCGTTCTCCTTGGCGCCGGGCGGGTACGTCGAGGTGCCCCGCACTCGGTCGTCCCCTCCATCGTACGGGGGCCACAGGAGCGCCGTCCCGAACGGCGTCGCGAGGAGCTCGGCGACAGCGTCAATGGCCCGTTCCGCGCGCTCGGGCGGTGCGACCTCGCCGATGACGGACCAGGTCTGCGGATTCAGGTTGATCCGGTGCCGCTCCTCGCTCGCCACGCCGATGGGCAGCCCGTCGTCGTCGAACGCGCGGGCGTACCACGAGCCGTCCCAGGCGACGGCGTTGACGAGCGCCGCCATCTCCCGGTGGAGGTCGCGGAGCGGGATGGCGCCAGCGAGCCGGCCCGTGTGGCGGCACAGATCAGCGAGGTCAAGCACGGCGCGACAGAACTGCATCGCGGACCAGACGCTCTCCGCCTTTCCCGATCCATGGTCGACATTGAGCGTGTCGTCCCAGTCGGCGAAACCGGCCCGGGGGAGGCCGTGCGGGCCGCGATTGGCGAGGGTGAACTCGATCGCCTGGCGCATGTGCGTCCAGATCGTCGCGACGTCGCCATCGGCCCACGGGACGAGCTCGTCGAGATAGGCGATATCGCCCGTCTCGCGGAGATACGCGCACGTCGCGATGACCAGCCAGAGGTGATCGTCGGAGAACCACTGGGGCCAGGTTGGGAACTCCGCGGCGAGTCCGGGGCCGCCCTCGCCGGAGAGTGGGAAGAGCTGGTGCCACGTGTGGCCGTCACGGAACTGCAGGGTCCACGTGCGCGTGAGCGTCCGCCGGGCCTGCTCGGGCAGGCTGTGCATCGTCCCGAGCGTGTCCTGGGCGGAGTCGCGCGTTCCCATCCCGCGTCCCAGCCCAGTCTCATATCCCGAGACGAAGCGCGACCAGTTGAGGGTCGTCCGGCACTGGACCTGGTTCCACACGTTCAGCATCTCGGTCATCTCGGGATCCGGCGTCGCGACGGTGAACCGCCCAAGGTATCCATTCCAGTCGGCACGTAGCTCGTCGAAGGCGGCCGCGAGCTGGGCCGGGTCCCGATAGCGCGACACCACGGCGGCGATCTCTTCGGGATGGTCGGTCAGGCCGAGGACGTACACGAGCCGGTGTTCCTCGCCCGGGCGCAGGTCGAGGTCGTGGCAGAGCGAGCCGATCGAGTTGCCTCGCGGCGAGCCGGCGTTGGTCGGCTCGCCGGTCTCCACCACGACGGGCGCGGCGAGGTCACGGCAGCGACCCACGAAGTCCTCGCGGTCGCCGGTCCAGCCGCACGGCGGCTCGCTGGCCGCGAGGAACGTGGTCGCCGGGCGAAACCGCGTGGATGCGAGGATCGCGCTGCCCTCGAGCCGACTGGAGACGATGTGCTGCGACCAGTCCAGGTTCTGCTGGTCGCTCAGGCTGTCGACATACCCGAACTCGGCATACGAGAACGAGCGCAGGTGCCGCACCAGCGGGCCCGCGTTCCGGATGCGGAGCACCCACAGCTCGCACGGACAGGGCCCGTCGGCGTTGGCGGGCGGGACGAAGTAGAGCAGCTCGGTCTCGATCCCGTCGAACGCGCTCCGGATGCGCGTGTAGCCGGGCCCGTGCCGGCACTCGTAGACGTCGAGGTCTCCCCTGACGGGCTGCCACGAGGGGCTCCAGAAGCGCCCGGTCTCCTGATCCCGGACGTACACGTAGCGGCCGGGCTGGTCGGCGGGGATCGCGTTGTAGCGGTAGCGGGTGGCCCGCCGTTCGCGCGGGTCCCGGTCGAATGAGAAGCCGCCTGCGGTGTTCGAGATGATCCCGCCGTAGCCACCCTGGCCGATGTAGTTGAGCCAGGGAGTAGGCGTATCGGGTCGGCTGATCACGTATTCGTGGGTCGCGGCGTCGAAATGGCCATACGGGGAGGCCGCCGACCGATCCCCGCCCGATCTCACGGCGTCGGCTCGACGAAAGCCACCACGCCGATCTCCGCTCCCGGAGAGGCGGGCAGGGGGGCGACGTTGCCGTCGATCGGCCGGCCGTCAACCTGGAGCCGCGTCACGCGGCCGGAGGTGCCAGGCTGCTTCACGACGTCGATCCGGTACGTCGCGCCCCGGAACCGCCGTGTCACTGTAAAGCCGCCCCACGCGGCGGGCACGCACGGATCGATCCGCAGGCCCGCGAGCTCGGGCCGGATCCCGAGGATCCACTGGCTGATCGCGACGAAGTTCCAGGCGGCGGTCCCGGTCAGCCACGTGTTCTTCGCCTCGCCCGGGGTCGCCGCGTCCTCGCCGGCGATCATCTGGGCGTAGACATACGGTTCTCCGCGATGGATCTCCGACCGGTCCTCACGGGCCGACGGGTTGATCCGGAGGTAGTAGTCGAGCGCCCCATCGCCGTTACCGACCCTGGTCTCGGCGATCATCACCCAGGGGTTGGTGTGGCAGAACACGCTGGCGTTTTCCTTGTACCCGGCCGGATACGTGGAGATCTCACCGAGGTGCAGGTGGTAGCGGGTGAACGCGGGCTGGAGCACGACAATCCCGTGCGTCGTCGCCAGGCGCCCCCGGACGGAGTCCAGCGCGAGGCGAGCCCGCCCATCGTCGAGCCCGATGCCGGCGAGCACGCACATCCCCTGCGGCTCGATGAAGATCTGGCCCTCCTCGTTCTCGGCCGAGCCGACAGCCCGGCCATGGAAGTCGTAGGCCCGCCGGAACCAGGCGCCGTCCCAGCCGTGCCGCGCGACCACGTCGCGCATTTCCGCCGCCGCCGAGACACAGCGGGCGACTTCAGCCTGGTCCCGGCGGGTTGCGGCGATCTCGGCAAGCTCGCCCGCCGCCACGACGAAGAGGCCCGCGATGAAGACCGACTCGGCGACCCCTCCGCTCCTGTTCTCGGTTGTCTGGAACGACTCGCCGGGCGTCTCCGAGAAACAGTTGAGGTTCAGGCAATCGTTCCAGTCGGCTCGCCCGATGAGCGGCAGGCCGTGCGGCCCGCGACGCGCAAGGGTGTACTCGACCGACCGCTGGAGATGCTCGTAGAGGGGTCGTTCGGTGCCGGCCTGGTTGTCGTACGGGAGGGTCGCATCGAGGATGGACGCATCGCCGGTCTCCTTGAGGTAGGCCGCGACAGCGAGCACGAGCCAGAGCGGGTCGTCATTGAACCCGGACCCGATGTCGTTGTTGCCACGCTTGGTGAGTGGCTGGTACTGGTGATACGCCCCGCCTGACGGCAGCTGCGTCGAGGCGACGTCGAGGAGCCGCTCGCGTGCCCGCGAGGGGACCAGGTGGACGAACCCCAGCAGGTCCTGTGTTGTATCGCGGAACCCCATCCCGCGGCCGATGCCCGACTCGAAGAGTGACGCCGAGCGCGACAGGTTGAACGTCACCATGCACTGGTAGGGGTTCCAGACGTTGACCATCCGGTCGACGTGCTCGTTCCCGGTCTGTGCCTGGCAGGTCCCGAGGAGGTCGGTCCAGCTCGCCCGCAGCGCCTCGAATGCCTGGGCCACGACCGCTGGCTGCAGGTACCGGGTGATCGTGGGCCGGACCAGCCGCTTGTCGATCGTCTGCGACCCGGGTGGATCGAACTTCGCGTCCCGGGGGTTCTCCGCGTAGCCCAGGACGAAGACGATCTCCTTCGTCTCACCCGGGTCGATCTCCAGGCGGACGTGGTGAGAGCCGGAGGGTTGCCAGCCGTGGGCGATCGAGTTGGACGATTCGCCCCGTTCGACCGCGATCGGGCGATCCCAGCTGCGATACGGCCCCAGGAAGGCATCCCGCTGCGTATCGAAGCCCGCCAGCGGCTCCGAACAGGCGAAGAACGCGAAGTGGTCGCGCCGCTCCCTGTACTCGGTCTTGTGGTAGATGACACCGTCCTCTACCTCCACTTCGCCGACCGAGTAGTTGCGCTGGAAGTTGGTGGCGTCGTCCTGGGCGTCCCAGAGGCAGAACTCGATCGAGCTGAAGAGCGAGATGTGCGCCGGCTCATCCCGTTCGTTCGTCACCCGGGCGCGCCACACCTCCAGGGTCTCGCCCCCGGGCACGAAGTACAGCGTCTCGGCACTGATGCCCTGGTAGCGCGACGAGATGACGGAGTAACCGAGGCCGTGGCGGCAGGAGTAGTCCTCCAGGTCGCGCTGGGTCGGCTGCCAGCTCGGGCTCCAGTAGTCGCCGGAGGTGTCGTCGCGGAGATAGAGGTACCGGCCGCCCAGGTCGAGCGGTGCGTTGTTGTACCGGTAGCGGGTCAGCCGGCGGAGCCGCGCGTCGCGAAAGAAGGAGTACCCGCCCGCCGTGTTCGAGATGATCCCGAAATACTCCTCGCTGCCGAGGTAGTTGATCCACGGGAGGGGCGTGTCGGGACGCGTGATGACGTACTCGCGTCGGACGTCGTCGAAGTGCCCGTAACGCATGGCTGGCCTCTTCCGCAACGTGTCGGTCAGGACCGCGACCGAACGAACTCGATGACCCCGGACAGGGATCCGTGAGCCATGCAGACGACGGTGTCGGCCCCCCCGTAGTAGATCGTCAGCCGATCGCGCTCCTCGTCCACGAGGGCGGCGCAGGGGAAGGCGACGTTCGGAACGTCGCCCACCTGCTCGTAGGGAACCTGTGGCGAGAGGAGGTAGTCCCGGCTGCGCGCGATCACCTTCCAGGGCTGATCGAGGTCGAGGAGGGCCGCGCCCATCGAGTAGACATACCCGTTGCACGAGGTCAGGACGCCGTGGTAGATGAGGAGCCAGCCTTCCGGAGTCTCGATCGGCGTCGGGCCCGCCCCGATCTTCGTTGACTGCCAGGTCCACGGGATAGGCGCCATGACGTGGCGATGGCGACCCCAGTAGACCAGGTCCGGGCTCGCCGAGAAGAAGATGTCGCCGAATGGGGTGTGCCCGTTGTCGCTGGGTCGGCTGAGCATCGCGTACGCGCCACGGATCCGGCGCGGGAACAGGACGCCGTTGCGGTTGAACGGCAGGAATGCGTTGTCGAGCTGGTAGAACGTCTCGAAGTCATGCGTATACCCCACGCCGATCGTAGGCCCGTGATAGCCGCTGCACCACGTGATGTAGAAGCGATCCTCCAGCCAGGTGACGCGCGGGTCGTAGGCGTGCTCGAACGAGCCCTGGATCTCCGGGATTCGGTCGTCCGCCGGTTCGAAGTCGATCGGTTGGGGCGAGATCCGCCAGGCCACTCCGTCGGGGCTCCGCCCGACGTGGATGTTCATCGTGCGCGTGGTGTCGTCCACCCGGAAGACCCCGGCATAGCCGTCGCGGAACGGGACGATGGCTGAGTTGAAGATGCTGTTCGACCGGGGGAGTTGGTCGCGCCGGATGATCGGGTTGCGCGATGACCGCCAGAGGACGCTGGTCGAGCCGGCCGGCCGGTCCTCCCACGGAACCAGCGGCGTGGTGTCCGGGCGGGACGCGCGGTCCGGTGTCGGCTCTGGCGTGGTCATCGGAGCTCCCTTCTCGCGTTTGGGTCGACGGGGATCGCGCCCGAGGAGCGCTCAGGCCGGGGGGCCGCCGGTTGACACCTCGTCGTCGAGCGGGAGCCGTCCGGAACGCGCCAGGGCGCCCATGAACCGGGCGCTGTCACGGACGCGCCGCTCCAGCGTCGGGTAGTCCACGTGGATGATGCCGAACCGCGGGCCGTAGCCCTGCGCCCATTCGAAGTTGTCGAGCAGGGACCACACGAAATACCCGCGCAGGGGCACACCTCGTTCGAGAGCGTCGAGGGCCACGGCGAGGTGCCGGCGCAGGAAGCTGACGCGCGCCGGATCGCGCGCGGGATCGGCCTCGTCCACGGGATAGGCGGCGCCGTTCTCGGTGACGTAGAGCGGAAGATCTCCGCTCCGCGAGGCGACGAACTCCAGCACCTCGGCGAGGCCGGCCGGGTAGACCTCCCAGCCCATCCCGGTACGCTCCGGCGGATCTCCGGCCGGCCCAAGCGGCGGGAGGAGCGCTGAGCGGACCCGACTCTGGTTGTAGTAGTTCACGCCGATAAAATCGAGCGGCGCGGCGATCAGGTCCATGTCGCCGTCCTGGATTTCGCTTCGGACCCCTCCCGGGGCCCAGGACGGGAGCTCTGGATACCCGCGCCCAACGAGCGGGTCGAGGTACCAGCGGTTGAGCCAGTCGTGTGCAGCGGACGCCGCCTCCAGGTCGAGTGGGTGCGGGGAGGCGGGGTGCTGCGGCGCGAGGTTCAGGACAATCCCGGCAGGGGTCGCGGGCGCGGCGGTGCGGATGGCCTGCATGCCCAGCCCGTGGGCGACCAGGAGGTGATGGGCCGCGGCGATCGCGGCGGCCGGGTCGCTCCGCCCGGGAGCGTGCGTGCCGTTCCGGTAGCCATGATCCGCGACGACCCACGGTTCGTTGAACGTGGCGATGCTGCGAACCCGGTCTCCCAGTCGCCCGGCGACGATCCCGGCATATTCGGCGAACGCCTCCGCCGTGGCGCGCCGCGGCCAGCCGCCCGCATCCTCGAGGGCCTGCGGAAGATCCCAGTGGTAGAGCGTCACAAATGGCGCGATCTGGTTGGCCAGCAGCTCGTCCACGAGCCGGTCGTAGAAGTCGAGCCCCGCGGCGTTCACGGCGCCGGTTCCAGCCGGGAGCACGCGCGGCCACGAGATCGAGAACCGGTAGGCATTGAACCCAAGCCCGGCCATCAGCGCCACGTCTTCGCGGTAGCGGTGGTAGTGGTCACAGGCCACGTCACCGGTGTCGCCGTTGCGGACACGACCCGGCGTATGGGAGAAGCGGTCCCAGATCGATTCCCCGCGGCCGTCTTCGCGGGCAGCCCCCTCGATCTGGTAGGAGGCCGTTGCGGTCCCCCAGACGAACCCGTCGGGGAAGGATCGGTATTCCACTCGTGCTCCTCGGGTTGGAAGCGCGCACATGTCGGCCCGGTGCCGGAATCGGCATCCCAGCCGAGAATGGTACAGCATCACCTTGACAGCCGGGTTGCGGTTGGGTAACGTTGGAAGCGCTTCCAATCCTAGGCGGGTAAGGCATCCGGTGGACGAGCTGGCGCGGCTCAGCGGCGTTTCGCGGGCAACAGTCTCTCGCGTCATCAACGGCGGCTCCGTTTCGGAGAAGACCCGGCGCCGCGTGGAGCACGTGCTGGCGGAGACGGGGTATCGGCCCAACCTGGCCGCTCGGACGCTCGCGTCGGGTCGATCCGGTGTCGTGGGCGTCGTGATGCACATCGACCCGCACCTGCTGTTCCGTGACCCGTACTTCGGCCAGCTGCTCCAGGGCATGAGCGACCAGCTCGTGGACCTCGCCGCCGGGATGATGTTGTGGCTGGGAAACCGGACCAAGGAAGCGACGCTCGATGACATCCTCTCCATGGGCCTCGTGGACGGAGTCATCGTCACGGCCCACTACCGCGAGGACCCGCTCGTGGATGGGTTGCTCGCCTCGGATATCCCGACGGTCCTCGTCGGTCACCGCCGCCACGACCGCACCGCGAGCTACGTCGATGTAGATCACGTGCATGCCGCGGACGTCGTGACCTCGCACCTGGTCCAGATCGGGCGCACCCGCGTCGGGCACATCACCGGGATGCGCGGCACTGTCGCCGCCGAGGACCGGCTCGCCGGGTATCGGCGGGCAATGGAACGGGCAGGCCTGCCGAGCGACGAGCTGATTGTCGACGGCGACTTCAACGCCCCCTCCGGCGTGACCGGCGCCGAGGTTCTGCTCGACCGCCATTGCGATGCGATCTTCTGCGCCAACGACGCAACCGCAATGGGTGCCCTCGAGACGATCCGCGCCCGTGGCCTGCGCGTCCCCGAAGACGTGGCGCTGGCCGGGTTCGACGACCTCGACTTTGCGGCCCGCCTCGACCCCCCGCTTACGACTGTCCGGCAGGGTGTCCGGGAACAGGGCGGCGAGGCAGCGCGAACGTTGTTCCAGCTCATCGCGGACCGCGACGGCACCCCGCGCCGCGTGATCCTCCCGACGGAGCTGGTCATCCGCCAGTCGACGGTGGGAGGTGTGACGCGCCCCTGAGAGGTTCGATCGCCTTCACCATCGGTGGAGGCCAACAAGGAGGATCCAGGAGGAGTTCACGCATGGCAAACAGGCATCGACTCGTCGCATTGCTGGCGACCCTGAGTTTGGTGGCGGCCGCGTGCTCGAGTGGCGGGACCGCGTCGCCATCGGCAGCCGCACCGGCATCGGCAGCCGCACCGGCATCCGCGGCAGCGCCGGCGTCCCCGTCCGCCGCGCCGTCCGCGGCGGCCGTCGAGAACTATCCGCGAGCCGAGACCATGTACACGAGCGGCAAGCAGTATGGCGCCCCTTCGACCTGGAACCCGTTGGATCCCAACGCGGCGATGGGTGTCGTGGGGCTCCAGTACGAAACGCTCTTCCTGTACGACCCGCTCGCCGACACGTTCACGCCATGGCTCGCGGAGAGCGGGACGTGGACCGACGCGAACACCTACACGCTCAAGATCCGCCAGGGCGTCCAGTGGTCTGACGGCCAGCCGCTGACCGCGGACGACGTGGCCTTCACGATCGGCCTCGCGACGTCGATCAAGGCTCTCGGTTCCAACCTTTCGGACTTTGGGACCACCGCGACGGCGACAGACGCATCCACCGTCGTGGTCAAGTTCACCAACCCGGCCTACCAGGAATGGTCGACCTGGACCTACAACAGCCCGATCGTCCCGAAGCACATCTGGGCGACGCTCGCAAACGAGGAAATCCTCAAGACCACGAACGAGAACGGCGTCGGAACCGGCCCCTACATGTACAAGACCCATGCGGATGACCGCATGGTCTGGGTCAAGAACCCCAACTGGTGGGGCATCGCGGCCGGGCACCCCGTCATGCCGACGTACATCGTCGACATCGTCAACGGCTCCAACAGCAACGCGCTGGGCATGGTGCTCCAGGGCGGCCTTGACCTGAGCAACAACTTCCTGCCCGGCGTCGCCGAGCTCGTCAATCGCGGGTACGTCCAGACCTACTACCCGAAGGCGCCGTACATGCTGTCGGCCAACACGGCCTGGCTCGTCCCGAATACCAAGAAGGCGCCGCTCAATGATCCGCAGTTCCGGATCGCGATCGCGGACGCGATCAACGTCAACGACGTCATCAGCAAGGACTACGGCGGCATCGTGTCCGCGGCCAACCCGACGGGCCTGCTTCCCTCGTGGGACAAGTACGTCGACAAGAGCGTCGTTGCTTCTCTCGGTCCCACGTACGACCCGGCCAAGGCGAAGTCGATCCTGGCCGCGGCCGGCTACAAGGCGGGCAGTGACGGGTTCGTCACGAACAAGGACGGCTCGCCGATCAAGCTGACGATCTCGGTTCCGACCGGCTGGTCCGACTGGGAGGTTGCTCGAGACATCATCATTACCAGCCTGAAGGCCGTCGGCATCAACACCGAGTCGAAGCCGCTCGACTACAACGGCCTGGTCGCAGCCCGCAACAGCGGAGACTTCGACCTGCTCATCAACAACGACATGCAGCTCGCCAACACGCCGTGGGGCTACTACGACTACATCTTCCACATGCCCCTGATCGCGGGCGCGGGCAAGAACCGCAACTTCGAGAGCTATGAGAATCCGACTGCCTGGGCCCTGGTGCAGCAGCTGGACAAGACGCAAGTCTCCGACGTCGCGACCATGCAGTCGATCATGAGCAAGCTCCAGAAGATCCAGCTGACTGACGAGCCGATCATCCCGATGTGGTACAACGGGCTCTGGTCGCAGGTCAACAATTCGGTCTGGACCAACTGGCCGTGCGCTGCCGACACGTGCAACCACAGCCTGCCATCTACCTGGAATGGCTACTGGCAGATGGGTGCGGTCTTGATGCTCACCCAGCTCAAGCCCGTCCCGGCCCCGTAACCCTCGAGGACCGATGCCCCTCCTCCCGCTCACGCGGGAGGAGGGGCAGTCCGTACCAAGCCCGCTCTTCCCGGCCTGGAGATCGAGTGCGACGCTACTTCGGACGCAAGCTGATCGTCTACGGGCTTACGTTCTTCATCGCTGCCACCATTGACTGGTTGATCCCCCGGTTCATGCCCGGGGATCCCGTCCAGAGTCTCGTCAGCCGCCAGGGATTCGGCCTGAGCCCAGAGGGCTCGCAGGCCCTGGTCGACTACTACAACCGGCTCTTCGGCCTGGGCCGCCCCATCTGGGAGCAGTACCTCAACTTCTGGGTGGCGCTCCTCCATGGGGACCTGGGCAGGAGCGTCTACCTGACGGGCAGGCCGGTCACGAGCGTGATCATGAGTGCCGTGCCGTATACGCTGGGCCTGCTCATCCCGGCGATCCTCCTTAGCTGGTGGTTGGGGAACAACTTCGGCGCCCTCGCCGCCCGACGGAAATGGATGGACAACGCGGTCCTGCCGGCGGGCTATGTCCTGACCGCAACGCCGTACATGTGGCTGGCGATCATCGTGGCCTGGGTGTTCGGGTTCATCCTGAATATCTTCCCAATATCGGGTGGCTACAGCTATTCGATGGAGCCGTCGTGGACGCTCGGGTTCCTCGGGAGCCTCCTCTCTCACTGGTTCATGCCCTTCCTGTCGCTCTTCCTCGTCATGTTCGGGGGCTGGGCGATCGGCATGCGCAACATGATCATCTACGAGCTCGATGCGGACTACTCGCGCTACCTCAATGCGCTGGGTGCACCGTCCGGCCTCGTGCGCCGATACGCGTTCCGGAACGCGGTCCTGCCCCAGGTCACCGGCCTCGCCCTTCAGCTCGGCGCGATCGTGACCGGTGCCCTCCTGACGGAGATCGTCTTCTCGTATCCCGGGATCGGCAAGCTGCTGCTCGCCGCGATCCAGAACGAGGACTTTTTCCTCCTCCAGGGCATCTTCCTGTTCGTGATCATCGGCGTCCTCATCGCGAACTTCCTCGTCGACATCGCGTATGTACTGGTGGACCCGCGGACACGGGTCGGAATGAGCGGGGGAACCGCGTGACAGCCCCGAGGCCCGTGGACGACGTCCCGGCCGCGGCCGTGCCCGGCGAGATGCGGCCGGCCGAGGGGGCGGCGACGGGCGCACCGCTCGCTGCCCCGGTCATCCGTGCCAGCGAGAGCGTGAGCGGCCGCCGCGAGATCCTCCACTTCGTGCTGCGGAGCCGGAAGGTCCTGATCGCGGCGGTCATCCTCGTGATCCTCATCGTGCTCGCGGTGGTCGGGCCCATCCTGCGCCCGGGCGACCCAAACGCCCTGGTCGGTCCGTTGTCGTCACCGCCTTCGGCCGACTACTGGTTCGGGACGACGACATTCGGCCAGGACGTCTTTGCGCAGTTCGTCTCGGGCCTCGGCGCGACCTTCCTGGTGGGTCTGGCCGGCGGCGGGCTGGCGGCGGTGATTGGCGTATGCGTCGGGTTCGTGGCGGGCTACCGGGGCGGCTTCGTGGACGAAGTCCTCTCGATGATCACGAACGTGGTCCTCGTGATCCCGACCTTCGCGCTGCTCCTGGTTGCAACCGCCTACCTGCAGGCTCGCGGGCTGCTGGTGGAGGCCGCGTTCATCGGCCTGACGTCGTGGCCCTGGGCGGCGCGGGCGATCCGGGCCCAGACGTTCTCCCTGAAGTCGCGCGAGTTCGTTGACCTTGCCCGAATCAGCGGCGTGTCGAGCATCCGGGTGATCTTCCGGGAGATCGCCCCGAACATGAGCTCCTACCTGTTCTTGACGTTCGTCCTGCTCTTCGGTGGCTCGATCCTCATCGCTGCCTCGCTGGACTTCATCGGGCTCGGGCCGACCGACGGCACATCCCTCGGGCTGATGATGTACAACGCTGTCGCCTGGAGCGCGCTCCAGCTGGGCCTCTGGTGGTGGTTCGTGCCGCCCGGCCTGGCCATCACCGCGACCGTCGGGGCGCTCTATGTCATGAACGTCGGGCTCGACGAGATCTTCAACCCTCGGCTCCGGGAGTCGTGAGCCGATGAGCCTCCAGGTCACGGACCTCCGGGTCTACTACCGGACACTTGCCGGGGACGTCAAGGCGCTCGACGGCGTGACGCTGGCGATTGCCGATGGCGAGATCATGGGTCTCGCGGGCGAGTCGGGCTGCGGCAAGTCGACGCTGGGCAACAGCCTGATCCGGATCGAGGGCCGCATGAAGCACGTCGGCGGCACGGTCACGCTCGACGGGGTTCCGTTGCCGATCGACGACCAGCACGACATGGACCACTTCCGGTTCGCCGAGGTGTCGATCATCCCGCAGTACGCGATGAGCGCCCTGAACCCGACCCGCAAGATCGGCAAGATGGTGGGGGAGCTCCTGGCGTCGCGAGGGGTGCGTTTCCGCGACCTCCGCGAGGAGCTGGAACGCCGCCTTGTGCTCGTGGGGCTCACCCACGACGTCCTCGACCGCTACCCGATCGAGCTCTCCGGCGGGATGAAGCAGCGGATGGTGATGGTCGTCTCGACGCTCCTGAACCCGTCGCTCCTGATCGCCGACGAGATCACCTCGGCGCTCGACGTGTCGAGTCAGCGCGCGGTCGCCCAGACGCTCGTCGAGTTCCGGGACCGTGGTTTCGTGAAGAGCATGATCGTGGTCACCCACGACGTCTCGATCCTCTACCAGATCTCGAACACGCTGGCGATCATGTATGCCGGCAAGCTGGCCGAGAAGGCCCCGACCGACGTGATGATGTCCCGGCCGCGCCACCCGTACACCCGACTGCTGATCTCGTCGCTGCCGGAGATCGGCGTCCGCTTCGAAGAGAAGCGCCTGACCGGCATCCCGGGAACGCCGCCGTCTCTCCTCGACCCGCCGAGCGGGTGCCGCTTCCGGGACCGCTGCCCACTGGCCATCGCGAAGTGCGCCGAGGAAGAGCCGCCCTTCGTGGAGCTGGAGCCCGGCCACTCGGTCGCCTGCTGGATGGCCTCCTGATGCTGACGCTCGAGCGGGTCTCCAAGACCTACAAGGTGGGCCTCTTCGGCGGGACGGACCTTCCGGCCGTGAGCGACGTGAGTTTCTCGCTCCAGCCCGGCGAGGTGATCTCCCTGATCGGCGAAAGCGGCAGCGGCAAGTCCACGATCGGCAAGATGATCCTGCGGCTCCTGTCCGTGAATCGCGGGGCGATCACCCACGATGGAACGGACATCGCGACGCTGCGCGGGGCTGCCCTCCGCGCGTATTACCGGACCGTCCAGGGCGTCTTCCAGGATCCCTTCAGCTCCTTCAACCCGATCTTCAAGGCCGACCACGTGTTCGGCCTCATCCGGGGCGTCTACTTTGGCTCTGCCTCGACCTCCGACTGGCGGCGGCAGGTAGGTGGCGCGCTGGAAGCGGTGAGCCTCGATCCGGCGCAGGTCCTCAACAAGTACCCGCACCAGCTGAGCGGCGGGCAGCTTCAGCGTCTCCTCATCGCGCGGGCGCTGCTCCTCGACACGCGCTACCTTGTCGCCGACGAGATCATCAGCATGCTCGACGCGTCCACCCGGATCGACGTGCTCAACCTCCTCGGCGACCTCAAGGCGCGCGGCCTCGGGATCCTCTTCGTCACCCACGACTTGTCGCTCGGGAACTACATCAGCGAGCGCACCGTGATCCTGCGCCGGGGCCGCATCGTGGAGATGGGCGCCACACCGGCGGTCTTCGGGCGACCGCTCCATCCGTACACCCGGATGCTCATCGCGTCGGTCCCGCAGCTCCACCAGAAGTGGGGCCACGTCGAAGCGGAAGCGCGCGCCGGAACCGGTTGGGCGCCGGCCCCCACCGAGTTGTGCCACTACCACGCGGCGCTCGCGGGATCGGGCGGAGCAGCCGGGCCCGCCGGTCCGACGGGGTCGGGACTGGCCGAGGTGGAAGACGGTCACTTCGTGGGCTGCGTCCAGCCACGGGCGGACGGAACGTGCGGGGGAGAGCTGGCAGCCTCGGGCTGAGCGGGTCGCCTCGGGCTGAACGGGTCGCTTCGGGCGGCGGATCGGCAGGCCGTATGCGACACTGCACGCCATGCTCGGCGTGACCCTCACCGCGTGCGGCCTCGTGGCGGCCAGCTTCGGCACGTGGCGCGGGTACGCCAACGCGCGCACCGCGGTCGTGTCCCTAGC
>Ga0208587_1000942_pt1 | contig 15867 bp, 11 predicted proteins | sample NGESurdeep092012_7_FD_184472 | JGI IMG/M metagenome (GOLD analysis project Ga0208587, IMG submission 184472) | Arctic peat soil microbial communities from Barrow, Alaska - NGEE Surface sample 210 deep-092012 (SPAdes) | ecosystem: Environmental > Terrestrial > Soil > Wetlands > Peat ...
TCATCCCCCAGTGCATACACAGACGACAACATCAGATTCATCTGCGGCGGAGGAGGAGGGGACCCCGGGCCACCGCTGGTGTCGTAAGTCACCACAAGGGTCCCGCCGGGCGCGGGGATGACGGTGGAATCAACTTCGTTGGTTACGCTCGCCAACACTGGCTGAATCGTACCTCCCGCATAGGTCAACAAGAACTGTGGGAGGCTGAATCCTGGCGGGGTGCTGTCCGTTCCACCCGTTTGCGGCTCGAACGATCCCGCAGTAACAGAGCTATCGGTGCCGATCACAAATCCCCGGTTCGCGCCCGCCAGGTACCACACCGGCTGGGGGCCAGTGCCGACGCCCGTGATGGGGTCAACCCGACCCGTCGCCGGATCTACCATGTAAGTACCGGTGGAGGGGGCGGCCGGGATGTACGTCCCACCTTTGTTCTCGTCCGTTTGGAACAGTTTGATAAGGCCCGCGCCATCGAAGGTACCTACACCCAGTGATACGTCAGGTAAAGGAGTGCTGGTAGTGTTCCCTCCATTGAGTTCCATTACGCTGGAACCATTCAACGAGGCGTCGCTGAATCCGCCGCCGGTGACGTTAAGTATTGGCTGAAGCAGGGAGACCAAACTCAATGAAGCGCCACCGGAGGCTGCATCCGTCTGCACTGCGACCAATTCACTCTTCGGATTCACAACATAGAAAGCGTAGTGCAGGGCGTTTCCGCCCACGTTCAGGGTGGCCGTGCCGCGGCCCGTCGTCATATCCAAGTTCGTATCGAACGAGCCGTTGAACGATACCTGGCTTTGCACCGTTCCGTTATCGTTGGTGTCTTCTATTCCGGTCAAACTTCCGGAGGTAGTGGCCTTGAAAGAACCAGCACCAGCAGAGCGATTGCCTGTTGGATCGACTCCAAAGAAACCCAAAGCCCAACTACCGGCCAGCGACGACACCGAAAGGTTGGAAGGAAGGTTCTGTGCCTTGATGACGCCGGAACCGTAAATTTGTGGGGAGTTTGGATCGGCCAGGATGAACTTCAAGTCCCCATTCAGTGACGGGGCCAAGTCGCTGTTGTAGGTGACGCCCGAGAAAGTCAAGGTCATGGTACCCAGACCGTTCGTACCAATGCTATACGTTCCGGTTAATGGCGCTTTAGTGATGGGGGGCGCGCCGACACCGTTCTGGTCGAGAACGCCGGTAAGGTTGCCAAATCCATCGCCGACGAAGCTGCCTACGGTGTAGAACGGTTGCCCGTTGTTAAAGCCATTGAACGAGAAGGCAAAGGTCCCCTGTAGTTTTCCCACGATCATAATGCTGACGTTGGCGCTGGCGGTATTGGAATCGGCGTCGGTTACCTGGATGGTGAAGTTGGAAGTCATTGCGGGCCCGGTAGGGGTCCCAGAAATCGAGGCTCCGGTCAGGCTCAATCCCGCAGGCAATGGGTCTGGATTGGGGACAATGGTCCAAGTAAAGGGAGCAAGTCCCCCCGAGTTCGTCAAAGCGCCGCCGTTGTAAGGTAAGCCTATGGTTCCGTTAGGAAAAGTGGTTGAGGTGACCACCGGAAGCGGATTGATGATGATGGAAAAGCTCCCCGTCTGAAAGGCGGCGGTCGGCGTCTGCGAGTCCGTCACCTTTACCGCGAAGCTATAGGTTTTGGCGTTCCCGCTGGAATCTAGATCGGTGATAGGCGGCGTGCCGCTAATCACACCACCGCTGCTCAGGGTCAAGCCCGGAGGCAGGGTTCCAGAGTTGATGATCCAGGTGTACGGCCCTTGTCCTCCCGTGGTGGTCAGAGTCGTGTTGTAAGCAGACAGTACTACGCCATCGGGCACAGTCTTTTGAACGATGTTCAACGCGCCGGGGCCATTTGGCGGGTGACTGCTGCCGCATGCGGTCAGCACACAAAAGTAAAGTGTCAAGGCGAGAAACGGGAAAAGCTTAGACCCTTTCATGCAACTCCTCAATGTATTCTGAAAGCTGGTTTTTGGACCCCACTCCCGGAAGACCGGCCGACTTTCCTGCGGCGCAGCCTGACTGCACCGTCCGCCGCGAGCACCCGCGCAGAACGATGGAAGCGGTCCCCATTACAGAGCAGGGTAATTCACCCGTACTTAAATGCAAGCTTTTTTTGACCTGAGCGCCTCAACCGCGCGCACCTTCATGTCACCCGATTTTCTCATAGAACACCGACAACCGGCGATACTCTTCGCCAAAAGAAGAGGCCTGGGAGATCGTCCGCGGGTCAAAGCGGGAATGGCCGCTCGCCAACGGTGGCCGCTGCGCCTAACGGCGAATCAGTAAATTCGCGTGTAAGCTCTTCCCTTTTCCGTAATCGCCAGCACTTCGTGATTGCGAAATTGTGAATTGCTTGTCCGAAAGAGTTGAACACGACGCAAAAACTGACGAATGCTTTGCTGCTGGTTATGAGCTGCACTTTGAGAGGTGCTAAAATCGCGACATTCTTCGTGTCGGCGACATGCCTCTGCTATCCTTGCCCTTCCTTCGGAGGACAGCCGTGAGCTACAAGCCGTTCCTGCTTTCATTCTGTTTGGTCGCCGCAACCACTTTCGCTCAGCAACCTAGCGGGCAGACGGCGCCACCGGGGGCCGCTCCCAGCAAAGCGCCTGGTGCAGGCCAAGGTCTGGTTGAGCCCACGTTGCCCTACATCCCCAGCCTCGATGTTTCCGCGATGGACCGCTCGGTCGACCCCTGCATGGATTTCTACCATTACTCCTGCGGAGGCTGGGAGCAGAAGAACCCCATTCCTGCCGACCAGGTCCGTTGGGACGTTTATTCGAAGTTGTACGAAGATAATCTCAATTATTTGCGGGGCATTCTCGAACAGGCATCAACGGCCAAGAATCCCGATGCCGTTACCCAGAAGATCGGCGATTACTACACCGCCTGTATGGATGAATCGGCCGTCGAGAAACTTGGCGCCCAACCAATGCAGCCGGCACTCGAGCAAGTGCAAGCGCTCAAGAACGTTCACGATCTCGCGCCGGTGGTGGCGCGCCTTCACCTCGCCGGCGACTCCTTGCTCTTCGACAGCGGCTCGCAGCAGGATCCGGATAACTCCGACGCCATGATTGTCGGAGTGGGCCAAGGCGGGTTGGGCCTTCCGGATCGCGATTACTACACCAGCGACGATGCCAAGTCCAAAGAAATCCGCGCGCGCTATCTCCAGCATGTGCAAAAGACGTTCGAGCTGCTCGGCGACTCCCCTGCCACCGCGAAAAAACAAGCTGACACGGTGCTGCGCATCGAGACCGGCCTGGCGAAAGCTTCGCTGACGCGTGTCGACCGGCGCGATCCCTACAAAGTGAAACACAAGATGAAGGCGCCGAGCTGAACGTGCTTGCTCCAAACTTCGATTGGAGCGTGTACTTCTCTACCTCCCAGGTCCCCCCGTTCGAGATTCTGAATGTGGAGTCGCCTGCATTCGTAAAGGAGCTCAATGCGCAGTTGACTTCGGCTTCGCTCGACGAGTGGAAGAGTTATCTGCGCTTTCATGTCGCCAATTCCCGCTCGCCATTTCTCTCTTCGGCTTTTGTCACCGAGAACTTCGTCTTCTATCGCCAGTACCTGCGCGGGGCAAAGGAACTGCAACCTCGCTGGAAGCGTTGCGTGCAATATGTGGATGGGCAACTGGGAGAGGCGCTCGGACAAGCCTATGTGCGCAAAACCTTTCCGCCCGAACTGAAGGCCGCAACTCTCGACATGACCAAGGAGGTTGAAGACGCCATGGCGCTGCGCATCCAGCAATTGGATTGGATGAGCCCGCAGACCAAGCAGCAGGCGATCAACAAACTGCATGCGATTCGCAACAAGATCGGCTATCCCGACAAATGGCGCGACTACAGCTCGGTCGTGATCGTGCGTGACGATTTCTATGGCAATGCCGAGCGCGCCGAAGAGTTCGAGAACCATCGCGAGTTCAACAAGGTGGGCAAGCCGGTGGACCGGGCGGAGTGGGAAATGACCCCGCCGACCGTGAACGCCTACTTTAACCCGCAGATGAACGACATCAACTTCCCTGCCGGCGTGCTGCAACCGCCGCTCTACGACGCCAAGTTGGACGATGCGCCCAACTATGGCAACACCGGCTCGACGATTGGCCACGAGCTGACCCATGGCTTCGACGATGAAGGCCGTCAGTTCGACGCCAAAGGCAACCTGAAGGATTGGTGGACCACGCAGGACGCCGAGCAGTTCGTCAAGCACGCCGACTGTGTGGTGGATCAGTATGCGAAGTACGTCGTCGTGGACGACATCCACATCAATTCCAAGCTGACGGAGGGCGAGGACGTCGCCGACTTGGGCGGCACGATTCTGGCTTACATCGCGTGGAAAAGTGCCGACAAGGGCAAGCAACTAACGAACCGGGACGGCTTGACTCCGGACCAGCGGTTCTTCGTGGGCTTCGCGCAGTGGGCCTGCGCCAACGATCGGCCCGAAGACCTGCGGGCGCGTGCCATTACCGATCCGCACTCTCCGGCGAAATACCGCATCAATGGAGTAGTGGTGAACATGCCGGAGTTCGGCACAGCATTTTCCTGTAAAGCGGGCCAGCCGATGGTGAAGCCTGCGGACAAAGTGTGCAATGTGTGGTAAGAAATTGCTCGACCGAGAAAGCAACTTTGGAATCGCTTTAGGCATTCATGTCGCGCAGAATCTCCAGTATCTCCGACTCCACAAGAACGCGGCTGGACCGTTTAGCCAGGTCCAGTATGGCCTTCACGATTTCGGGTGTACTGGGGAGACCTCGAGTGCTGAGATAGCAGACCACGTTGGACATACCCGACATTGGACCTACTTCGATTTCCTGGGTCCGGCCAATCCATGCAGCCGGCACTCCCGAATAGACCCGGTCGGCCAGCCATACGTCACCTTTCTTCTGGGCCTTGATGACTGCGGATGCATGAACTCCGGTGGCCGTGCGGAAGGCGTCGCGTCCAACGATGGGCATGTTAATCGGCAGGGGAACCCCGGTGGCGGTGGAGACCATTTGAACGTAATCCGGCAAGCGCGAAAGATTGTCGTGGCGCACACCCAGGAGCTGGAGGTTGACCAGAAGCTGCTCCATTGGAGTGTTGCCCACGCGCTCGCCGATGCCCAGTGCCGTACCGTGGACCCGGGTGGCGCCGGCCTCGATCGCTGCCAGACTGTTGGCCAGATCTAAACCACGGTCGCGGTGACCGTGCCAGTCAATGCCAATCTCGGCACCGAGTTCCTGCACCAGTGCTTTCACCCACGTCACCAGATTCCACACACCTTGCGGAACCGCCGCGCCGCAGGTGTCGCACAGGCAAAGGCGCTTAGCGCCGACTTCCACCGCTGCGGTCAGGAGGACGCGCAGGTGCTCGGGAGAAGAGCGGACCGTATCTTCCGTAACGTACATCACTTCCAGCCCTTCACGGACTGCAAACCGAATGGCCTCGCGCGTGTGACGGACAATATCGGACAACTCCCACTCTTCGGCGTACTGGCGGATGGGGCTGCTGCCAATGAAGACGCAGGCTTCGATAGGCACGCCGGTCAGTTGAGTGACCTCCGCGATGGGTTGAATGTCCACCATCAGGGTCCGTGCGGCGCAGTTGGCCCGGATGCGCAGCCGTTGGTCGGAGATCTCGCGGCACAGGCGCAGGACAGCATCGCGCTGGTGCACACCGGCGCCGGGTAGGCCAACGTCGGCCGTCTCGATGCCCAGGCTTTCCATGAAGTGGAGCAGTTCGACTTTCGTGTCAAGCGGAGGATCGTTGACGGATGGGCTTTGCAGGCCGTCGCGCAAGGTCTCGTCGTCGAGCATGACGTGACGCGGATAATGCGCTCTTCGCGGGCCTGCTTCCGCCCAATCGTGGATGAGGTTGCTTTCTTCGCCTGGGTTCATAGTCTCCTCCCGCGGTCAGGAGGTGCCGCTTTGGGCTCGACCGAATTCATGGGCGCGCCGGAGGAGGTCTTCCGCGCCGTTCTCGTCCCCTTTGCTGCGCCGAATTATGGCCAGATGGAACAGACTGCTCACTTCTCCCACGGCCTCATCGAGACTGCGCCGGAACTCGCGCTCGGCGGCTTCGGTTTCGCCCCGCCGCTCGTGAATCACTCCAATGTGGTAATTCGCCATCAAGTACTCGGGCGTGAGTGCGATGGACTGTTTGAAGTGATTCGAGGCTTCTTCCAGTTGCCCGGCGTGAAACAAGGACACCGCCAAACGATAGTGTGCGGCGTTGTAGTTCGGGTCAATCTCCAGGCAACGGCGAAAGGCACGGATGGCTTCCGGCATGTTGCCCCGGTGATACCAGGCAACGCCCAGATCGTAATGCGCCAATACAAAAGTGGGAGCTGCTGCCGTCGCTAGTTGATAGCGCTCGATAGCCAGATCGAGCGTGCCTTGATGGAAGTAGAACGTGCCTAACATGTGATTGGCCAGCACATGGTTCGGTTCGGCTTGCAACAGGTGCTCCAGTTGCTGACGAGCTTCGCGACTGTGGCCGTCTTTTTCTTCCACCAGCGCCAGCAGGAGCCGGTGATCGAGGTAGGCATCGCGCAGGAACAGCCCGCATTCGGCACAGAATTTGTCGTGCTCCGCGGCTGGCCGGCCGCAGCGAGAGCAGCGCACCGTGAGCTGCGGTGGTGTGCTTTTTACAGCGGATTTCGTGGCCTTTCGAGCAGGTTTCTTTTTTGTCTTTGTCATGGCAAGTCTCACTTTGTAGATAACAAACAGCGGCTCCTCTAGTCGTCGGCGGAATCTTCCGGTCGAGTCGGATCCAAAGTGCACTCCAAGCAGATCCTGCTGGAGGGCTTGAACCCTTGACTTCTGAAGAACCCCAAGAGGCCGAGATGGTCCCAGGAAACTTCGGTCCGCAAGGTTGTGATTTGCAGGGCCCCCAGATTGAGGCGCAACTGTCGCATCAGCGCCTTACCAATGTTTTTCCCGCGAATGCGAGGATCCACCGAAATAGCGTCAATGGAAGCTGAAGGCTCCACCACCCCATACTCACCGTAGTAAAGGGAGCCAATGACGAAGCCCACAACTCGGTTGTCCACTTCCGCCACCAGCGAGATCTGCAGGCCTGCCTGGGTTATGGCGCGCTGCAGCATGAGCTCGAAATAGCGAGGACGGCGGCGCCCGCTAGCGGCGGCATCAATCGCCACCACCGACGGCAAATCGTTTTCGCGCATGGTGCGCACTGGCACCGCATCGGTCTCCAGCACACCGGTTTGTTCCGAGTCCTCTGTCGCCATGGTTTTCCTCCCGTGACCTGCTACACACTACCTCCCAGAAATTGGCCCGCGTCCACGCGCAGAATCTGGCCGGTGATACGGCTTGCCCCCGGACCGCACAGAAAGACTACGGCGGCGGCTACATCGGAAACTTCGAGCAGATTCCCCAGCACACTTTCGGCTTCCGCGGCTTGGCGGGTGGCTCCTGGCAATGCTTCCGTCAGTGGTGTTCGTACCCAGCCGGGCTCGATCACGTTCACCAGAATTCCAAAGCGGCCGGTTTCGCGGGCGACGCTTTTGGCCAGGCCCAGCAGTCCCGCCTTGCTGGCTGAGTAGGCGGAAGTACCAAACTTGCCGCGCGATCCGTTGATGGAACCGATCAATACCACGCGACCGCCCCGCCCCTGTCGCATCAGAGGAATGGTATGCCGCAACAGCAAGAAAGCGCCACGCAAATTGACCGCTTGGATCGCGTCCCAATCTTCGACCGCAAGCTTCCAGACGACCGCTTCACGCGAAATTCCGGCCGCGTGAATCACCAGATCGAGCCGCCCATTCTGCTGAAAGAACTGTTGCACGGCGGCGCCCACGGAATCGTCGCTGCGCACATCGCACTGCAGCCAGGGAATGTCATGGTCGGGCGGTAGCGAGAGATCGAGAGAAGTTGCCACGGCTCCAGCTTGTTGCAAGGTGCGAACGATGGCGCTTCCGATTCCTCCCGACCCGCCGCTGACCACGGCGGTCTTGCCCGCCAATTCTTTGGCGCTGGTCATTGCGATACCTCCACCTGACCGGCCAGCATACGATGACGATACGCTCCCCACAAAGCCGCCCCCAGCGCGCCGGCGTAGATGGCGTTGGGGTGGGTGCGGATTTCCACGTCGAGGCCGTCTTTGCGTGCGCTTTCCTGCAAAGCCTGCGCCAAGCCCGTGTCCGCGGAGAGACCGCCGGTGATCGCCACCTGGCCATGCACATCAATCGCCCGCAGCAGTTTCAGGTAGCGGCCAGCCATGGAAAGATGAATGCCTTTGAGAATGTCAGGGGTGGAGATTCCCCGGCTGACCATGTTGATTACATCGGTCTCCGCCAGAACGGCGCAAATGCTGCTGACCACTTGTGGATTGCCGGCGCCACAGGAGAGAGGGCCAACGTCCTGCAAAGCGATACCCAGGTAACGCGCAACATTTTCGAGAAACTGGCCGGAGCCGGAAGCGCATTGGCCGGTCATGCGGTAGCCGAGCACGCGGCTGCGTTCGTTAATGCGCATGGCGCGCGCGTGCAAGGCCCCGACGTCGAGAACGGCGCGGACTTCCGGCATAAGAAAGATGGCGCCGCGGGCGTGGGTGGTCATGCCGTAGAAGTGTCCCCGGCGAAAATCCACCAACTCGCCTTCGCCGGTGCTGGCCACATAGCAAACCTCTTGCGCAGCCACGCCAGCCGCGCGGAGTGCCCCCTCATACCCATCGTTGACTACCTTGCGCAACTCGCGGCGCCGTATGCGCTCGGTAAGCAGCGTAAGCACCTCGGTCTCACCGCCGCTGGTAGTGAGCAGTACGGCAATCTTCACCGCGCTGGAACCCACATCGACGCCAGCGGTGATCTGCCCCTCCGCAGATCGAGTCCTCGACGCCATGGTGGTGGTTGTCATGGGTTGGCCTGTGCGCTACGCCGGGCGAACAAAGCTGCGCCCAGAGCGCCGGTGTAAATCGAATCGGCGGAAATGTTCAGCGTCCGCTCGCCGTAATTCTCTTGCACCAACTCGCGCAGTGCGTCCACTGCCGCCGGATTACGGGCCACCCCGCCGGTGAACGTGAACTCGTCACTGACACCTCCGGAGCGCGCCAGCAGCGACATCGCGCGCAAAATGATGGCGCGATGCAGTCCCGCCAGTATGTCCTCGCGATTCTGGCCGAGGGAGAGACGCTCGCGCAACTCCGCACCGGCAAAAACCGTGCACGTGCTGTTGATCTTCACCCGGCGCTGGCTCTGTTGGGCAAGCGGTCCCAACTCATGCAACCCCAGGTTCATTTCATCGGCGATGTACCCCAGGTAACGCCCGCATCCAGCAGCGCAGCGGTCATTCATCTGGAAGCTGACAACTATTCCGTCGGCGTCCACTTGGATTGCCTTGGTGTCCTGTCCCCCGATGTCCAGCACCGTCCGGGTGCTGGGGAACATGGCATGCGCGCCCAGTCCGTGGCAAAGAATCTCGCTGCGAATCTGCTCCTTGGGGAAAGGCAAGCGCTGGCGGCCATATCCTGTGCCCACGGCGCCGGCCTCTACGATCTCGGCGCGACAGGTCGCCTCCACCACGGCGCGCAGCCGCGGCGCCTGCTCCTGCACCGCCCTCGTCGCCGACGCCAGAGTAGGCTCCAGCGCGCCCCGCAATTGTGTTTCGAAGCTACCCTGAGTGGTCGAGTTCTCCACCACCAGGATCGCCGCGTCGAACAACCCACATAGCATGTCGAAGGTGATTCCACGTGAATCGCTATGCTGCTCCGCCAACTGCATGTAGTCGGCGGTGGCAAGATCGCGGAAGAAATCGCTCTTGCGTACGGCCAGCTCGCTGAAGTGGACTGCGGCCCGCTCGACCATCCCATCCAGGATGCTTTCGAGCGCAGTAGTTAGTTCGCTACGATGAGCGCTGTGGCGCGCATCGCCGGTGGCGCGGAGCAGGGCTTCCCGCAGTCGCGCGAGCTGATCGAGATGCTGCCGAAACCGGAAGTTTCGCTGCAGCGAGGAAAGGAAAGCTTTCTCGACCTGGGCCAGAGCGGGATCACCGCCGATGGCCTGCCGAGTGAGCGTGAAGCGGGTGCGGACCATCGCTTCCTCCCGCACCACCTGGCAGGCGACATCGTAATTACTGCGGCTGTTGGTGATGCCGCGGCCGATAACCTCGCCGGCGTCGTTGAGGACGACTGCCTTAGTGGTAGTGGAACCCAGATCAATGCCGACATGGACCCGCAGTGTACTCATGGGTTCGCGCCTGCACGCTTTTGCTCGAGCATCTGCAAGTAGCTCTCGATGCGGTTCTTGATGTTCGCGGCGGAGAAGTAGCGAGGATCCACCAGGTCGCTTTCGATAAAGCCGCCGGGGACGCCGGTGCGCTGCTCGAGTTGGCGCAGCATCAGGAGCTGGCCCACGCTAAAGGAATTACAGCTCTTGATGCTGTTGATCATGAAGCCGTCGGCGCGATACTCGCGAATGTATCGCTCGAGCAGCTCAACACGCGTTGGCAAGCCGAGATTGGTGTAACAGCCCATGCAATACTCGGCCAGCGTCTCCAGCGGTCGCCTGGGATCGTGGCGGAAGCCGCCGTCGTACAGCCCCCCAACCTTGGTATAGCTGCTGGCCACGACCACCGCGCCTTCGTCGTAGAACATCTTCCAGAACTCGCGGAAGCTGGTCCAATTCGGTGGACCTTCCATCACCAGCCGGTAGCGTTCCTTCCCCTGCGATCCTTCCGGCGTCAGCGGACCCAAACCTTCGCGCAGACGCGCTTCCACTTCTTCGCGCAGGACTCGGTAGTACGACACGCCTTCGGCGGTCCCACGAAAAGCGGTGAACATGGGCCCGATGTAATACACGCCGCCGAAATAAGCATCGATAGGCGAGGGAATGTGTTTGGCCGATTCCAACACCCAGACCAAGTCATCTTCCGCCTGCGCCGAGAGCCGCAGCATTTCGCGCAGACGGTCCTCGTCGTAGCGAAGCCCGCTTACTTGTTCAAGTTTGGGAATCACCTCCGTGCGCAGTTGCTGGACGATGTAGTCGAGATGATGGGGCAGAATACGGCCTTCGGACTGGTACGGAACATGGAGCATGGCTACCGGGCAGTCGTATTCCTGGCGCAGCAGTTCGAACCACTTCATGAACGTGAAACAGCCGGTATAGGAGAGCAGGAGCAAGTCCGGTGGGGGCAGCTTTTCGCCGGTGGGACCGATGTTGCCCTTCTTCAACATTCCGATGTCGCACTTCACGTAGGTGCAAACGTCTTCGCTATGCCCGTGCTTCTCCGCCTCGGCAATGTAGTCGCCCGAAAGCTTGCGCATGCCGGACTGGAGCGCATTGATTTCAGGAAGCATCGGAAGCAGATTGAAGGACCGCAACAATTCGGTAAGATTGCCGGGAACGAAGGTATAAACCACCTTGCGGCCGTCCTGCGGAGCACGTGAGAGCGCGGTGTAATGGCCGGCGATCATCTGCTTTTGCAGGAGCATGCTGCGTTCCTTGCCGCCTTCCGTGGGGACGCGAGGGCTCGCGGATGCAGCAGTCATGCTTGGCTCCACAGGCGGATGGAATCGGAGAATGTGCCCGCCTGCTCGCGAATGACGGCGAACTGGCCGGTATCTTCGGAGTATTTGAATTGCGTGTGGGGGATGCCTTCGCGGTCGAGCCTGGATATGAGCATGGGCTGCTCCAATAGGGCGGGATCGCAGAAACTGGGCGCACAAAAGATGACGCCTTCGGCCCGGTTGCGGCGGACAGATTCCACGAGTGCCCGTCCGTGTTCGCCCTCCGGCAGGTAGCGCGCCGCCGTCTCGGCGCTCTTGGTAAGGAAGGCCTCGACTAGGGCTTGCAATGGATCGCCGGCGCACGAGATCTCACCCATGGTCCAGCGGAGCCCCAGAAGCAGGTCGTCATCCACGATCCAGCATCCGGCGCGTTCCAACGTAAGCAGCAGGCCCAGTGGCGGCTGCTCGCAGAAGGTTCCCACTAACACGATGCGGCTCTGGTCACGATCGCGGCGCTCGGTTTCTAAAGGCGCCAGCCGCAGATATTCCCGCAGCAGCATGGTGTGATCTTCAGGCGGAAGGAGGTTTCCTGCTCGCAACAGCAGGTACACTTCAGAGGTCGGGTACACCCAAGGCTGGCGGCTGCGGGCGCTATACAGCTCGCGGATCGTGGAGCGGTTTTCGTTGTATACGGCGATGCTGTGTCGCAGGGCTTCATCTTCGATCGGCCGACCGCTCACGCGGCAAAGGTCCGCGCGCAGCGTCTCCAGTTCCCGGCGCCAGTAAACCCCACCCACTTCGGGATCGAAGTTCTGCGGCAAATCCACGTAACGGACGTAGCGTTCCGGGAACAATATGCTCCACATGCCTGACAGGTTGCGGATCACGTCGCAGATGGAGGGAAACAACATGCCATCCAGCACGTCGAGCCGGCGGGTAAGAGCGAGTTCGATGGTACTGCGGGGAATATGGCAGATGTAGCTCTGGAAGTAGGCGTCGCCGCGGATGATCTCTAATCGCTCTCCCGCGCCCATAATGCCGACCGGCAACATCCCGGCAGCATGGATCAACTCACGCGGAACGTAGATGGGCATGTAGCCAATGGCTTTGCGCCCGGTCTCAGCTTCCTTCCAGGTCCGCACCGCTGTCAGGTCAAAGTCGTCGTTCAACTCCTGCGCGCGCTGGATCAGATTGGCGAGTTCTGGGCTCACGCTGTCGCTCCCGACTGGCGCCAGCGTGGCGGCCGCTTCTCAAGAAAGGCCACCTGCCCTTCTTGTTCAAACTTCAGCCTGGCTTTGCTGGTGGAACTCATCATGGTTTACTTGTGCCCGCAGCCTGTGCCGTCCAGGGGGCAACCTCTTCAATCAGTTCATCGCTCCACGGCACGCCTTCCGCCAGACGCCGGCGCAATAAAATGAAATCCACCTCCCGCTGCTCTTTGCTCCCGTAATGGAAGGCACGGAAACCGGCGCGGGCCTCGGTCATCATGTTGAGCGACAGCCAGGCGCGATTGGTTTCGCGGTTGCGGTCCCAGTGTTCCAGCTTGTGTTTGCGCAGGCTCTCGATGGTCTTGGTGAGGCAGTCGGGCATGGTGTACAGCAAGTTGGTGGACAGCGCATCTACGGCCTCATCAAGAAGGGTCAGATCTACGGAACCTTTGGCCAGCAGCGACTTGCCTTGTGCGCGTTGGTCTCCGGTTTTCGCTTCGCCGATCGACAGCCGACCGTATTCATCGAGAACACGGTCCGTAACCACCAGGGGATTGGGTATCCACTGCCCGTCCACCTTGAGCGCGGGAACAATTTGGGTCAGACCTCCGAGCCAGTAGAAGCGGTGCGCACTCCAGGGTTCACATAGCGTGCCACTGGCCATGGCGCGTTCCATCCCAACAAATAAAGGCAGAAAATCCGTGGATCCGCCATCGGGTGCTGACCCGTGCCGGGGGCCGGCCTGGCTGAAAACCGCCAGGTCGCTGGCCACGGAAAAATCGCACGCCATGCCCACCTCCTGACCTCCGCCGACACGCATCCCGTTCACCCGGCAAATCACCGGCTTGTCGCATTGCAGGACGGCCGTCACCATGTCGTTGAACAGGCGCATGTATTGCCTGTACTCGCCCGGATTGCCGGCGTAAACTTCCGCGTACTCACGCGTGTTGCCCCCGGCGCAGAAAGCGCGCGATCCGGCGCCGGTTACAACCACGGCCACTGCGGCGCGATCGTTGCTGGCGGCCCGCACCGCCAGAATGATTTCCTTCACCATATCGGTCGTGTAGCTGTTGAGTTCGGCCGGATTATTCAGGGTTATCCACAGGTTGTGCAGTCCTTCGACTGGCGCACCCGATCGATCTTTCACCGCTCGCTGCTCTACCAGGATGAAATGGGTGGGAAACGACTCCACCAAGTTGTGGTTCTGCACGATCGTGTCTCCTTTACTGTCCCCCGCGATTTGGGATGAGAATCACGCGTTTGCGAATTTCATGACGGGCCACCGCTTCCAGCAGTGCGGGCACCTCGTCCAGCGAATGCCGCTCCACATAAGGTCCCAGAACTACTTTGCCTTGCAGCACCAGCGCCAGCGCGGCCGGATAATGTTCCGGCGGGCAACCCCAATTGCCACGCGCGGTAGCATCGAACGCCATAAGGTTGGAGAGCCGCAGTTCCACCTTGGCGGGTGTGAACCCGACCACAGCCAGGTAACCTCCATGATCAAGCAATCCAAACGCGGTGGTTTGGCCTGCTGGCGTTCCGCTGGTCTCGAAGATCTTCAGTCCGATGCCTTTGCGCCCGGACTCTTTAACGAAGGAGCGCAAGGCGGCTTTCAGCTCTTTCTGGTTTGCGGAACTGGCATCCAAAATCAGCGAAGCGCCGTGCTGGGCAGCCATATCGAGTCTGCTGCGGTCGACGTCAATGGCCACAACGGCCGCGCCCATGGCGGCAGCGATCTGTACGCCGAATCCACCCACTCCTCCCACACCAACAAATACAGCCACGTCATCCGCCCCTAAGCCAGACCGTCGAATCGCCTCGAAAGGGGTAGTAACCGCATCGGCTACCACGGACAGGAGATCGAGAGTGATGCCTGGCGGCAGATTTTCGGGAACCGGACAGAGCCCGCGGGCGGGAACGCGGACGTGTGTCGCAAAACCTCCATCGCCGTCGTTGCCGGGCATGAACTGCTGCCGGCAGATCGTCGGCTGGCCGGCTCGACATGGACCACAATCGCCGCACGGGATCACCGCAGGAACGATTACGCTACAGCCTTCCCACTTCGTGGTGTGCTCGTCCGTCGCCACGACGCGACCCGAGATTTCGTGTCCGAGAGTGAGTGGTAATGGGGCGCGCGTGGGCACACCTTCGAAAGCGAAGCCGACATCGGTATGGCAAACGCCGCAGCCGGCAACTTCTATCACAACTTCGTCAGCCCGCGGCTCAAGAGCGAGGAATTCGTGTCTCTCCAGAGGTTGAGCAGGAGCAGTCAAACGGTAGCCGTAGCCACCTCGCGCCGACGACAAGCAGGAGACCCCCTGTCCCCAAAGATCGCCTTTAACTGCGACGCTGGGGGAGTTGCTACCATACCGCGCGGCAACCCAGAACTCTGTGATCTAAATCACTAGGACGAGTGAGGGATGAGTAGAGCCAGGCTTACCGCATGACGCGACGAGGACAGGCGGCTCGCGCTCAACTCCAAAACGCCAGAGCATGTTTGGCTTTGGGTTGGACATTCGCCCCATGCGGGCTTCCTGGCGGGGTCAAGCTGGTGGCCCATTTTCTCATCTGTCGGGAAAATTCCGAATTCCCTCCCGGACCAAGAGGCTTGCCCGAATTCATGGCGGCAATGAGTTCGATGGAGCTGTTTGGAATGGTCACGGCCACCGGCAGGTTGACAGCTTTTTCAATTTCCTCCAGCTTCACTTCACCCTTGGAGCGAAAACGATTGATGGCAACATTTAATTTTCCTGGTGGGAAGTGATACTGCAACAGCCGGTCAACATATCGTGAGAGGTCGCGCAGGGCTGGGATATCGGGCGTTGCCACCAGAAACAACTTGTCGCAATCGTCGATGGTGGCGACATTAAGTCGGCCCAGCCCGTGCGGACAGTCGACCAGGATATAGTCGTAAACTCCGCGCAAAAATTTCAGCGTCTGATGGACCTCGTCTACGGTCACCTCGGTAAGGGCAAACAGCCCGTCGGGTGCGCCAATCACATCCACGCCATTGGCGTGCATCAGGAAACCGCCCAGCAGGTCCTTGTCCAAGCGTTCGACGTTTCTGGCCAAGTCATAAAAGTGATACTTAGGCACGGGCAGTCCCATGTACAGGGCAATGTGTCCGAGCTGCCGCTGCTGATCGATGATGAGGGTCCTCTTGGCGCCGAGTTGAACCAGGAAGGTGGCCAGGTGAATGACAATTGTGGTTGCCC
>Ga0208587_1000944_pt1 | contig 15844 bp, 13 predicted proteins | sample NGESurdeep092012_7_FD_184472 | JGI IMG/M metagenome (GOLD analysis project Ga0208587, IMG submission 184472) | Arctic peat soil microbial communities from Barrow, Alaska - NGEE Surface sample 210 deep-092012 (SPAdes) | ecosystem: Environmental > Terrestrial > Soil > Wetlands > Peat ...
CACAATCATTCGATACTCACTATGGCTCGTGCTCGCGCTGCTTCTCGACTTTCGCGATGGAGTAGCGTTTCGACGGATGAAGGTCTAGTGTGAGTGCGGAGATGACAATGCACGCGATGCTCCTGCGGCAACCAGCGGCGTACTCCAGCAACATGTCGCCCCTCGAGATGAGCGAAGTTACAACTCCCACGCCCGGAAATGGCGAGGTGCTGGTGCGCGTATCCGTCTGTGGAGTATGCCGCACAGACCTCGATATCGTCGAAGGACACGTCGCGGCGCCGCGCTATCCGGTCATTCCAGGACATCAGGTGATCGGCCGCGTCGCGGATGTCGGCAGCGGCGTCTCTGGCTTTCGAGAGGGCGATCGCGTCGGCATCGCCTGGATCAACTCCGCCTGCGGTCACTGCCGCTGGTGCCGCACGGCTAAGGAAAATCTCTGTCCGCAATTCCGATCGACGGGCTGTGATGTGGACGGTGGATACGCCGAGTACGCTGTCGTGCCGGCAGCATTCGCCCACGCCATACCGGACGCACTGGCCGATGCTGAAGCGGCGCCTTTGCTATGTGCGGGTGCGATCGGATGGAGATCATTGCGTCTTGCCGGCTTGTCTGACGGCGAGCGGCTGGGACTCGCTGGCTTCGGCGCCTCTGCGCATCTCGTGCTGCAGTTGGCGCGGCACCGCTATCCTGCATCCCCTGTCTACGTCTTCGCGCGAAATCCGGAGGAGCGTGCCTTCGCGCTCGAGCTCGGTGCCGCATGGGCGGGTGACACCTCGGATGCGCCGCCCGAGCAGTTGGACGCAGTCATCGATACGACGCCGGTCTGGAAGCCGATCGTCGACGTGCTCCCACGCCTTGCGCCGGGCGGCCGCCTGGTAATCAACGCCATTCGCAAATCTTCTACCGATCAGAACGAGCTGCTGCGTCTCGACTACGCAGCGCACCTGTGGATGGAGCGAGAGATCAAGAGTGTCGCGAACGTGACCCGCGAGGATGTGAGGCAAACCCTGGCGGCCGCTGCGGAAATCGGTCTGCGTCCAACAGTGGAGATGCTACCGCTGCAGCTCGCCAACCAGGCGCTTGCGCGACTCAGTGGCGCCACGCGACTGCGTGGCGCGATGGTGCTCGACGTCGCGGTTCGATGACTGATCTCCGTAAGCGGGAGATTCTTCCATTGCATGCATTCTCGGCGCGCGATCTTGGCATTGGGTGGACCGCTTGCGGTGATCATCTCAGGCGAGCTCGCGGAGTGAACCGCCGTCCAGCAAACGTCGAATGGCCGTCGCGATCAGCGGCGCCACGGAGACGATGATGGGACGCAGCTCCTTCACCGGTTCGCCGGTAATCTCGACGCTATCAGTTACGATCAGTTTCCGCACACCGGCCGAAGCAATTCTGCGTAGCGCCCCAGGCACGAGCACCGCGTGCGTCGCCGCGACCGTGATATCCGGCATCGCGTTCGCGGCCCGTAGCGTGCGAACGCATTCGACGATTGTTCCGCCGGTGGTGATCATGTCGTCGATGACGACGCACGGCCTCCCCGCGACGTCGCCAGTCACGCGGCTGATGCTCACGTGGTTGCCGCTGATCCGGTGCTTGTGGCAGATCGCGACCGGCAGTCCGAGAATGGTCGCGTATCGATCGGCGAGATGGCTCGCACCCAGGTCGGGTGAAACGATCACCGCATCGGACGGCACTCGCGCCCGCAAGGTGTCGGCGAGCACCGGGACGGCCGTGAGGTTGTCGACCGCGATCCGGAAGAATCCTTCAACTGCAGGCGTGTGAAGGTCGAGCGTGATCACATGGCCGATGCCCGCCCGTTCCATCAGGTCGGCCAGCAGGCTTCCCATGATCGGCGTGCGTCGGCCATCGCGGCGATCGGAGCGCGCGTACCCGAAGTAGGGGATCACCGCCACAATGCGCGCGGCGGCGGCCCGGCGGCATGCGTCCGCCATGGCAAGGAGCTCGATCAGGTGATCGTTGACTGGCGGCGACGTCGGCTGCAGCAGCACGACCTCGAGTCCTCGCACCGACTCGTCGATTCGCACGAACACTTCGCCGTCGGGAAAACGCTCGGTGGTGCAGGCGGCGAGCCGGATCGCAAGCGCGCGCTCCACGCGATTAGCAAGCCGAGGATTCGCCGAACCGGCAAGGAGCGCCGCCGGAAACGGTGATGGTGCGGGTCCGGCGGCAGTCCAAGCGAGTTGCCGCTCGACATTTACGGGTGTGGTCGCGACGGCCATGGCCTTCCCCTCCAGTGACTGCACAAAGCTGCGTGGTACGCTGTACTGGAAGGTGCTGGTTGCGCGGAGCATCGTCCATCAGGATTTTGCCGTTTCGGCGTCGGGGAATGGTGCAAGATTCTGTAAACGGAACACGCAGGCATTCCCCGATGCACAATTGAGGGTTTTGCTGACTGACGGCACCGTCAGTGGGCCCGATGTTCAGTGTCGGTGGTCTCTGCCGTAGAGTCGCTGCTCCCGTTGTCGGAAGAAGCGAGACATCCCATCGATCAAGAACTGGAGCGGAGGCCCGATGAAGTGGTCATGGAAGATCGGACGCGTTAGCGGAATCGATCTGCGGGTGCACGCGACATTCGCGATTCTGCTGATTTGGCTGGCGCTCCTCTACTATCAGGATACTGGTACCGCCGCGGGTGCGGCGCGCGGCGTACTCTTCACGCTCGCAATGTTTGGATCGGTCGTCCTCCACGAGCTGGGTCACGCACTCACGGCGCGCCGATTCGGGGCGTCAACCCGCGACATTACGCTGCTGCCGATCGGTGGCGTCGCGCGCCTCGAGCACATACCTACCCAGCCACACCAGGAGCTCTGGATCGCCCTTGCTGGTCCAGCTGTTACCGTCGGAATTGCGGCGGCAATTTACATCCTCTTGCGTGTGCTCGGATTGCCGGTAGGGTTCGTCGAGAAGGCGACCGCGCACGGGGAACGCGGTGCCTTTCTCGCTCAACTCATGTGGGTCAACGTCTCGCTGGTCATTTTCAATCTGCTGCCTGCGTTCCCGATGGACGGTGGTCGGGTGTTGCGCGCCGTTCTTGCGTTCCGCATGGACTACCTTCGCGCGACCGAGGTGGCAGCGCGCGTCGGCAAGTGGTTCGCGCTGCTCTTTGGAATCATCGGTCTCCTGGTCAGCCCGTTCCTTGTGTTGATCGGCTTGTTCGTCTGGCTCGCAGCCGCGAGCGAGTCAAGCGCCACACAGATGCATACTCTTCTGGGCGGCGTGAATGTCGAACGGGTGATGATTCGCGACGTCCGCACCCTTGCTGCTAGCGACACTCTCGAAGCGGCGCTCGATCACGTGCTTCAGGGCTTCCAGCATGACTTTCCGGTCGTCGAGAATGGCAAAGTCGTCGGAGTACTTACGCGCGCGGGATTGCTCGCGGGCCTGGCGCGACATGGTCGCGAGGCGCCGGTAACTGGTTCAATGGAGGCTTCGTTTCGTACCGCCAATCCAAGCGAGCTCGTGGAACACGCTATCGCGCGGCTGGGCGATTGCCCCTGCCACACGCTACCCGTGCTTAGCGACGGCCGGCTGAGCGGCGTTCTGACGCTGGAAAACGTTGGTGAGTTTGTGATGATCGAGGCGGCACTGCGCTCGTTGGCGTCACAGAAGACGTAACTTTCCCTCTAGAGGTTGAAGCATCGTGCCACAGACAGCCGAGGGCCCGGATCGTACGTCAAATCGCTCTAGAGCCGGCAAGCTTCGACCATGAGCATGCTTCAGGACCTCTACCCTGATGACTTCGCCCACTGCTACGGGTGTGGCCGACTCAACACGAACGGCCTGCACGTGAAGAGCGAGTGGACCGACGGCGAGGCCATCGCGCGGTTCAAACCCGCGCCGTATCACATGGCACTTCCGGGCTTCGTCTACGGTGGGCTGATCGCTTCCCTGACCGACTGCCATGCGATCGCCACCGCCGCGGCCGCGTCGATGGTTGCTGCGGGCGCGCTTCCGGGACGGGATCCGACGCCACGCTTCGTCACGGCGTCGCTGCACGTCGACTTTCTGCGCCCTACCCCACTCGGCCCGGAACTTCTGATTCGAGCACGCCCCGTGGAGGTCGGCAAACGCAAGGTCGTCGTGGAGCTGAGCGTCATCGCCGAGGGCGCGGAGTGTGCGCGCGCTCGCGTCGTGGCAGTGCGGGCGCCGATGACGATGGTGCGCTGAGGCGACGGCACAGAGGGGCCATGGCGCGATCTCCGCTAATCATGTCGTGGCGGTGGGGACGTGTAGTCGTCGAGGCCGCGCCGGGTCCGCTGCGAGATGCCGTGCTCTTTCCAGGCGGCGCGCGCGCGTGGGATTGGCGGGCAAGCGGAACGGGTCATCGTGCCGGCATTCAGCCCAACGCCGTTCCGGAAGCAATAGAGCGCTACAATGCCCTTGCGGCCACCGAACCCGTCGGCGCCCTCATTCACTCCACCTGCTGATCAGAAGGCGCGACGCGGCCGGCTCTCTCGCCGTCCTCTTTCCGTGCGCCGGCGTGGAGCGTAGTCCAGCCTGGAGGATCACTTGCCGGAAAGCTGTCAAAACCTGCCTCGTCGACGCGGTCGATAGTGCGCTCGACAGCGCGATCGAGCCTGGGCGAAGCAGGCTGCGAGTCGACTGGTGGGCGTAGCATGCTTCTTACCCTGTCAGCCCAAAGCGCCTGACGTCGAGCGCCGGGCACGCACGGTTGTGTTCGAGTCGAGCTTGTAATGCGAAAAGCATTCGCTCTCGCGGCCGCGAACGACGCGCCGCCGAGCGAGCGGGCCCCGGCGTTCCGTCACCACGGTGCACTGCCGCTCGCCGTCGCGGCCGTCCCAGTAGATAACGACCCAGTCGCGCATGCGATTGAGCCTGTGCGCGGTAGCGGTGTTGGAAAAGAGAGCGGTGTAGTGCCGGTCTCCGCGCGTCGTGTGCAATATGGGAAGCCAACGCTCGCCCAACGGATTGAACCGCCGAGGAGCGATCGTAGGCAGTTCCCCTGCCAGCCCGCGCTCCCTGTACTCGCGATCCACGTCGAGCAGCTCGGCGACGTCCGGCAGTGTGTCGGGTCTGCCATCTCTCCACCGCGAACGCAGACGCGTCGTCAGTGCATCACGAATTCCGGCCAGCCGTTTCGGGCCCATGCCGGAGAGACTCGCCAAGCGACCATCGTGCGCCGCGAGCTCGAGCTCTTCCAGCGATTCGATCCCGAGTCGGTCGTGGATGCGTTTGGCGAAAGTGTGTCCAATGGCAGGCACCGATGCCAGCAGCGCAACCGGATCACTCTCGCCGCGTAGCCTCTCCAGCGTGGCAAGACGTCCTGTCTCGATCAGCTGGCGCACCGCACGTGCGAGTCCGGGCCCGATTCCAGGGAGCCGGTCCAGCCCCTCGAGCCCTTCCTCATCGAGAAGCTCTCGCACAGGCCTCGCGAGACGGCGAATGGTCGCGGCGCCACCGCGCCACGCCTGTACGCGAAATTGGTTCCCACCCTGCTCCTGCAGCAGGTTCGCGACGTCTTCCAGACGCTCCGCAACATCGGCGTTCGACAGTGGCGCGGCAATTGTCGGCTCTGCATTGCTTGCGATCATTCCAGCTCCGTCATTACACCATGCTTGGCACGTCCGGATGCTCGAGGACGTCATTAGATCCTATTGTGAAATCGCGTGCTGCGGCGGCGGCGGCGAGGCTCCGCTTTTCTCCGGGATCGCCTGACACGTTGTGAGGATTGTCTCCATCAACGGCCGGCCCGACAAAGCCGTCTCGTCGCAACTCGCCACAGTGCTGCGCCACGGCATCAGCCGCTCTATCGCGTAAGTCGACCGCGGCTTTCCATCCGGTGCCGACGGCTCGGAGCGGCTCGCCGATCCAGACATGCGCGGGGCCGGGGTGTGGCAGGTGAGTGTCAGCGGGAAGTAGCCGCCGTGTTCCGCGCAGAGCAACCGGCAGGACTGGCGCCCCAGTCGCGACGGCAGCTTCGAACGCCCCGAGGCGAAACGGCCGAAGACCGCTGGCACGGGTGAAACCGCCCTCGGCGAAAAACAGAATGGCCTCTCCATTTCGTAACCGGCGCTCGATGGAGGCAGCGTCCGCGAGACTTTGCGACAAGTGCCAACGGTCGACCAAAGGATGCTCTCCCCGTCGCGAGAACGTGCCGATTAGTGGCCAGGTGAGGATCTCCGTCATGGCGACGATCACGAAGTCGATGGGCAGCGCCGCGACAAGGACGGGAGTATCCGCGTACGAAGCGTGATTCGTGACCAGAACGAGGGGCCCCTGCTTTGGAAGTTGCGCGAGCCCCTCGATCTCGATCCGGCAGCCGCTGATCACGAGCGCGATGCGAGACACGATCTTACTCAACACACGTACCGGTCGGCCAACGGGGAGCGTGTGCATGAGTATCCACACGAAGGGCCCCAACACCACCAGCGTGAGGCTCCAGGCGAGAACTAGATACGCGCACTGCGCGACCCTGAGCCCCGTGCGCACACCACTCTTCGCCGCGGCCAGCGCGATCCCCGCCGCAAGGCTCGCGCGCAGCAGCAACGGAGCGGGCCGCCTGCCGGAAATCGCTCCGGACTCGAATGCCGCGCGCGCCGCCGCGCGTCTGATCTTTCCGCTCGGCGTCTTCGGCACCGCTCCGGGCGGCACGACACGCACGACGTCCGGAGGCACGCCGACACCTGCAGCCACCTGTGCCACGATGTCACGCTCGAGGCGCTCGCGCTCCTCATGGAGGCGCGTGTGCGATTCGGCGAGCACAATCAGTCGTTCGGTGCCAGTCGAGGCGTCCGGAATCCCGAATGCTGCCACGCAACCCTTGCGAATTCCTTCGATCGAGCCGACTACTTCCTCGATCTCCTGAGGAACGAGGTTGCGACCGGCCTTGATGATCAGGTCCTTCACGCGTCCTGTGACGAACAGCTCGCCGTCGCTCATGTAGGCGAGGTCGCCGCTGTCGATCCACCCGTCCGGCAAGACCGCGCGCGCGGTCGCTGTGGGGTTACGATAGTACTGCGCCATGCACGAAGGGCCACGAAACAACACGCGTCCGACAACTCGTTCGGCGACGTCGCTACCGCTCTCGTCGGCAACCCGGACCTCGTGCTGCGGGAGTGCCTTGCCCACGGAGACGAAGCTGAGCGGCGCTGCCTCATTCAACATCGCTGGCACCGCGCGACCTTCGCGCGCGAACGCTTCTCGCGCGACACGCTCCACTCGAGGTGCTCTACCAACCGGCGGAAGACACAGGGCCACCGAGCTCTCGGCCAGTCCATACATCGGCGTCATCGCCTCTCGGCGGAAACCGAAACGTTCGAAGCGGTGGACGAACCGGTCGATCGTCGCGGCGCTTACCGGCTCCGATCCATTGGCGGCGCAACGCCAGGAGGAGAGGTCGAGTCCCTCGATGGCTTCATCGCGAATTTTTCGCACGCACAGCTCGTACGCGAAATTCGGCGCGGCCGACAGCGTCGCGCGTCGCTCGTGGATGGCCCATAGCCAGCGTTCGGGGCGCGCGAGGAATGCGAGCGGGGACATCAGCACGAGAGGAATCCCGTGAACGATCGTGTTCAACCACGTGCCGATGAGGCCCATGTCGTGGTACAAAGGCAACCAGCTCACCCCGACGTCGGTCGGCCGCAAGTCGATGCCTGCCGCGATCGCACGAATGTTCGCCAACAGGTTGAAGTGCGAGAGCAGCACGCCCTTTGGGTCCCCCGTGCTGCCGGACGTGTATTGAATCAGCGCGTAGTCGCTCCCGGTCACCTCCGGGCCATCGCCCAGCTCCGCGCCCGTGCGAAGCGCCTCGACGGTCGTGGTTGTGGAGAGAGAGCGTGCACCAGCGCGAAGCAGACGGGCGACGGGGGCAGCTTCCGGCATGGAGATCAGGAGGCGGACGTCGGCATTCGCGAGGATGCGAGATTGACGTTGGAGATACTCTTCCATTCGGTCGAGTCGCGCGGGCGGATATAACGGGACGGCGATCGCACCTGCAGTGAGAACGCCCATGAACGACTGAAGGTAGTCGAGGCTCGTCGGCAACATGATCGCGACTGGCTCTCCTCGCTTGATACCGCGTGCCGTCAATCCGGCGGCAATCCGCCTCGCTCCATCCCAGAGCTGGCCATAGGTGACAGGTTGCGTGCGTGTGTCTACACGCAGGTGAACATGGACCCGTGCCGGCTCGGCGGCCGCCCGCCTGCTCAGTGCCTCGACGAGCGTCGCGATGTCGGGGAGAGCCACGGCACTCGCGGCGGCGGGATGCACAATCGGTGGCGTCTCTGTTCGCTGGACGGCAGGGGCTTGAGACAGCGCGCGTGCGATCTCGCGTGGAGTATCGAGCATCAGAAAACGATCGCCCAACTCGCGCTGAAGGCTGCTTTCCAATCTGGTGAGGAGCTCGACTCGCTCGAGGCTACCGAGACCGATGTCACGCTCCAGCGAAGCGGTCGGAGATACAGCGCTCGCGGCGCGATCGCCGCTCAACTCGAGCGCGAGCTCGCGTACCGCGTCCATGATGCGCCGTTCGTCCTGCTCCTCGGAGGACCCCGGCGCCGAACTCACTGGTCCTAAGGTCGTCGCCATGATGATGAGGCGCCCGTGTTGCGCCCGCGGCGCGGTCACGCGCCGTATATGCTCACGGTACTCTTGCTTCAGACTCGCGTCTATAAGGGCATCCCGCGTGCTCCGTGCGGGATGCCCTGACGTTCGTTCTCTCAGGCCGCGGCCCGTTCACCCATGGTCGCGACAATCGACTCGATGGTTCGGTGCCCGGTTTTCCCCGTCGGTGTTCACTCCCGGGGTTCGGCGGGCTGAGTGCGAGTAATGCCTACACACCACTGCGAGTTTTCCTGACTGCGCTGAAAGTCGGAGGGATGTACCGTGCAGTCGCATGCTAAACTTCTCACAGCTGGTCGCGCTGGAACATTCGCTCAGAGGCACGCGCGTTCTGAGTGTATATCTCGATGGGACCGCGAGTGACCCCGCGCAACAGCGCGCGTGGCGGGTGCAGCTTGACCACAGCCTGGATGATCTGCGCGTCTGGCTGGCAGGGTCGCCGCACGCGGAGCGCGAAGACTTCGAACAATGCGTGCGCTTGCTGGACCATGAGCTCGAAGCGTTCACCGGGAACGTGGAAGCGCACGGCTGGGCCGCGTTCATAACGGCTGATCGCTTGCACGAAGCGTCGCCGCTCCCCGTTACGATGCCGACGCAGGCCGTGTGGAGCACTGGGATTAGTATGGCGCCCTACATGCGCGCGCTGAAAGAGATCCGGCCTGTCGCTATAGTGCTCGTGGACTCTAAGAGAGCGGATGTAAACCGGTATTATCGCGGCAAGATCGAGCATATCGAAACGCTGCACGCGCATCACACGGTCATGCAGCCTTCGCATATGGGTGACGCACCCCGGCCGGGTTTCCACTCGGGCACCCGCGGTGCCACCGGCCATGACGAAGCTCAAGAGAGCTTGCTGGCAGGGACGAATCGCATGCTCGCGGACGCTGCCGAGCGCGCGATGCATGTCGCGGGCGCCGAGGGATGGATCGTCACGGGTGGTATTCCGAAGGTTGGCCGACAGCTGGCGGAGAGGCTGTCTTCGCTCGCGAGAGACCGCATTCTGAATGTCGAGTCTCTTGATATCCACGCCTCGAAAGCTGATCTGGCGGAGGCGGCACGCGTGGGGGCGTCGACACTGCGCAATGCAATGGATGCGGCGCGCATCGCCGAGATCGCCGATAGCGGCGGAGCGACCGGGCTGGGCGCGCTGGGACCCGCCGCTACGAGAGAAACTCTCGATCAGCGCCGTGTACGAGACCTATTCCTGACACACCGCTATCTGGAGAACCATGCCGCAGAGGCCGAGGATGCGGTTCGATCAGCGATCGATCAAGGTGCCATGGTGGAGGAAGTGTCGGGAGCCGCCGCGGAACAGCTGGATGCGCATGGGGGCATGGCAGCGCGGCTGCGATATCGCTTGGCGTACAACGACAGCGCTACGCCATGACGAAGGACGAGACCTCGGAGAGCACACAGGACTTACAAATGAGCAGTGATAATGACGGTACCGGGTTTCTGCGCAGAATGCTGTGGATCGTGTTCGCGGTAAGCTTGGCGGGAGTCGCCTTTTCAGGAACTCTCACGTACCGGGAGCTCAGCGGAACAGCTGCCTCGTGTCCATCAGTCGGAGCACCGGGGACGATTTTCGGTCTTCCGGCGTGCGTTTTCGGCTTGGTGATGTACGCGCTCCTTGCGGTGCTCGCAGGATTTGCGCTCATGCACACGCGGCCCGGAGATGACACCCGCGCTCGTTAGCCACTTCTGGCAGGTGGCGCGATGAGCATCGACCAGCTCCCTTCCCGCACAAGCTTCCTGGTAACACTTCCGAGAATCAGGCGGGTGATGAGGTGATGTCGCTGGCTCGCAATCGTGATCAGATCGGGCGAGATCAGTGCTGCCGCAGCCATCAGCTGCGCGCCGGCATCGCCGGTGCGGCTAACGGTTTCAACCTGAATCGATTTGCCTTCACTGATCTCATCGGTAAGGTGGAGAAAGGCGTGTTCGATTCCCTCAGTCTGTACGAGAGCCGCACCCTCGTCTCCCTCTTCAACGATCGGTGTTGGCAGACTCGCGTGAACGAGGATCACGGAACCGCCCGGATCGGCCAGGTTTGCGGCGAGGTGAGCAGCTTCGCGGCTGGCGTTTCCGAAGTCGGTGGCGACCATGATTCGCCGCGGCAATCCTGATAATGCCGGACGCACGCCAAGCACTGGTACGGCTGCCCTTGCCATCACGCGAGTGGCAGTGTTCTCACCGATTGCCTGCTCGAACGCGCCGTGCCGGTGGATCCCTATCACCAGAAGCTCGGAGTCTGTTGCTTGTGTTTCCTCCGTGATACAGAGAGCTGGATCCCCCGTCACGCTTGTTACGGCCCATGGTTGAGCCATCCCCGTGGTGCTTTCAATCAACGCACGGAGGGAATGCACCTGTGCCTCGTGGAAGTCTTCCCCGAGAACGGCCTCGGCGAAAAACACCATCGAGTCAGGAGTCCCGGGAACAGGTGCCATCACCTCGGTGGCACGAATAACCGTCGGCACCGCGCCTCGTGCGGTCAGAGCATCGGTCACGCGAATCGCGGCTCGAGCATTGTCATCGTTTTTGATGGCCAGCAGGAGCTTGAATGAAGTACCGGGCCGGAAGAGGTGACGAAATCCTCGCGCGACTGACGAAGATTTTGATTCCGCGGCCGGCGTCTCAGCTGTCTGCGTTGTCATGGCTCGTTTTTGCTCCTTGCGCTACTTCGTCCGCGCAGATTGTTAGATTGGAGTTGGGGCGCTGCCCGCCCTACCACGAGGCTGCTTCACCGATGTTGCTGTGAAGGGATGCGCGTCAGCCCACGGCAGTAGTGCGACGTGCGTCAAACGCACGCGTTCGGTATCAGTCGTTGGTCGAGGCTCTTTCTTAGCTTCCGGCATCCCACAGAAATCTCCGTGAAGCGCCGAGAGGATCTCGTCTTCAGCCAACTCGGACGGAGTGCGGTGTCCGTGACGCGGAGGTCTTTCTTCGTAGAATCCCATGATCTGAATGTGCAACCGCAAGTGGTCCGCGTCCGTCGGAGATGTGCTGTTTTTTTGTGAGAGTTTTCCTCACCCGGCTCAGGAGGCGGTCGGCGATCTTCCGCGCTCCGCCCGGTCCTTGATCCCGAGAAGCATCCTGCGCTCCATGATGAAATGGGCGGGTTCGAAGCCCAGTACTCCGAGCGGCGACAGGGCAACACTCTGCAAGCTCGGCGTGCCTGGGCCACGCAGGCGGATCAGCAGCCGCGTCGTGCGCTGATCCGTAGGAACGAGCACAAATGCACCCCAGCCTTCGAGAACGATTGCGCGGCCAGGGACGATCTGAGCGACTCGCCAGCCTATCTCTTTTCCAAACACTCCCCCCATCCAATTTGGAGGGACTGAGCGCACGACCTCCCCGATGTACCGCTGTTGCCACTCGGGAACGATCCGATCGGCATTGGTGACCTGGGCGCCGATTGTGTTTTCGAGGTTCGAATAACTGTAGAACCCACCACGATCCTGGCCGATCTGTATGAGCCATGGCCAGACCGCTTCAACCGGCGCGTTGATCGTGATCGCGTGATCGATTCGGTAGTGAGCGACGGGCATGAGCTGGTCACCGGGAAGGGGCATCGCGAACTCGGCGTCAGTGGTCCCCCAACGTGAATTCCACGGACGGAGCGCGAGCACCAATGTGACGTAGATGAGAATGGCCCAGGCGATGACCGCTCGGAGGCTGCGGCCGACTCGTCCGCGGCCTCCGAGCACGGGATTGTCCGGCGGCGAGGCATCACGAGAGTAGATGACGAACACAACCGCCATGACGTCGATCGCCATCCCCACGACAAACAACCCACTCGGCGCCAGCAGGAAGAGGAGGAATGATCCCACTGCCGCGACGACGGTGAGGCCGCGCCAGTAAGGCCGAAGCGCCGCAACTCCCAACGCACCGAAACCCGCCGCCAGGAAGCCGACCATCCCGAGCTCCCACAGCGAAGTGACGATCCACCAGCGGCCCGTCTCGCTCGCCCACACCCCGACTCCGGCGTGAGCCAAGCCGTGAAACATCAGAAACGCTCCGAACAGTTTCCGCTGCGTTGATGTGAGGTCGAAAAGAGCCCGCGCACGCGCTGCGCTTCGTGGTACGAGAATGGTGGGCGCGGTCACGGATGAAACCTCTGATCGGGAGACAGCGGCAAGTTGTCAGCGCGAGATTGGATCAGGCTGGCGACGGCGCAAGAGCTTCCATCCTTGCCCCAGCAAGGCCGGAATCGCGCCAAGTGCCACGGCGATGATCCATCCTCTGGCGCTCAGGGGCGCCGTCCCCAGTGCCCGGCCCACCGGTGGAGCGACGACGGCAAGCACCTGCAGCGCCACGGTCAGCACCACCGCGCCCAGCGCGTACCGATTGGTCAACGCGCGATGCCGGCTCACGACGTGTTGCGTGCTTCGAGCGTTGCCAAGATGGAAGATCTGCGCAAGCGCCAGCGTCGTGAAGCTGAGCGTCACTGCGCGCGCGGGCTCACCGGGCCACTCGCGCAATCCCCAGACAAGCGCCACTATCGTCAGGGCGGCGATCAGTAGCGCGTAGAGAACAGTTAGCCGCAGCATGCCGCGCGACAGCAATGGTGTTTTTGGCTCGCGCGGCGGCCGGTGCATCACCGTCGGGTCCGCGGGCTCGAGAGCCAGCGCCAGCGCTGGGAAGGTGTCCGTCACCAGGTTCAGCCAAAGGATTTGGAGAGGCGTCATCGGCAGCGGCAGGCCGGTGAGACCCGCACCGAGCAGGGCGAGGATCTCACCGAGATTGCAGCTGAAGAGATAGAACACGAACTTGCGAATGTTGTCGAAGACGACACGCCCCTCCTCGACAGCGGCCGCGATTGTCTGGAAACGGTCGTCCTCGAGCACCACGCCCGCCACTTCTTTCGCCGCGTCGGTGCCGCGACGCCCCATCGCGACGCCGATGTCGGCCTTCTTCAGTGCCGCGGCGTCGTTGATCCCGTCGCCCAGCATCGCAACGATATCGCCCCGTCGTTGCAATGCGGTGATGATCCGCAGCTTGCCCTCGGGACTGGCCCGGCTCACCACGCCGATGCCCGATGCACGACTCGTCAGCTCGTCGTCGGAGAGGCGATCGACGTCGCGGCCGTCGAGCGTCTCGTGCTCGTCTGGCACGAGGCCGACACTCTGTGCCACGGCGCGGGCAGTCGCCCGATGGTCACCGGTGAGCATCACCGTCCGGATGCCAGCGCCGCGCAACGTCGCGATCGTCTCGACGACGCCCGGAGCAGGCGGGTCGGTCATCCCCGCGAGGCCAACGAACCGAAGATCGCGCAGGGCGGGTTCATCAGCCTCCGCTACGCTGCCCATGGCGAGAGCGAAGACGCGCAGTCCGCGCGACGCCATCGTCGATGCCTGCTCGTCGACGACGCGCTGCCACTCAGAATCGAGCGCCACGTCTCTGGCGTCGCTGCCGACCCATGCGCACAGCGCGAGCACGCGGTCATGCGCGCCCTTGGCGAAGGCCACGAGGTCGCCGCTCCTGTCACGATGGAAGGTCGCCATCATCATCCGCGCACTGGAAAACGGGAGCTCACTTACTTCTGGCCAATCCCGAAGAAGTGCCGGACGAAGCAGCCCGCCCTTCCGTGCCGCAAGGAGGAGCGCCACCTCCGACGGGTCGCCCCTGCCCTCCCAGTGTTCATTGGCCCGCCGAATCTCCGCGCGGTTCGCCAGCGCGCCGATGCTCAGCGCCTCGCGTAGCCGCCGTTGGTCGGCGGACCCGAGGGGCTCGCCGCCCGCAATGAAGGCGCCACCACCGCCCGTGCCGTCGTCAGTCACCTCGACCTCGACCTTTGGAAGCCAGATTGTCGTCACCGTCTGCTGACCAGCGGTGAGCGTGCCCGTCTTGTCGGTACAGATGACCGTGACGGATCCGAGGGTCTCGACCGCAGGGAGTCTGCGCGTCAGCGCATGACGGCGTGCCATACGGCGTGTCGCGATGGCCATTGTCATCGTGACCACGGCGGGAAGTCCCTCGGGGACGGCCGCGATGGCGACGGCGATGCCAGTCTGAAGCACAGCGGCCAGGTAGTCGCCCCGATACAACGCCACGAGCGCCACGAGGATCCCGACCGCCACAGCCACTCCGGCAAGTCGACGGCCCAACGAATCGAGCCGCCGCTCGAGGAGAGTGGGCTCCTCGCGAATCGCGCCGACGAGTGTGCCGATCCGCCCGACCTCCGTCCGCATCCCAGTGGCGACGACCACGGCCCGCGCGACGCCGTCGGCCACGGTCGTACCTTTGTAGACCATCGTCACCCGGTCGGGTAGGGACGTGTCGGCTGCGAGTTCCGCTTCGGCGCTCTTCGCGACGGCCGTCGACTCGCCGGTGAGTGACGCCTCGACGGTCTGGAGCGCAGTCGCGACGAGCAAACGCGCGTCGGCCGGAACGGCCTGTCCGGGCTCGAGCTCGATGACGTCGCCGGTAACGAGCTCACCCGCATCCACGGCGCGTACGCCGCCTTCTCTCACCACCACGGCGCTCGGCGTGTCGAGCCGCAGCAGCGCCTCCACCGCCCGGCGCGCCCGGAGCTCAGTCGCGAAGCCGATCCCGACGTTCAAGAGAAGCACGGTGAGAATTGCCCCGGCGTCTACGACATCGGATGTCCACCAGGCGAGTACGGTCGCAACGACGAGAAGGCCGACGACGACACTCCGGGCCTGCCTGATGAGAATGCGCCACGCCGCCTCCGCGGGTGTGACGGAGAGGACATTGGGCCCATAATGCGCGAGTCGGCGAGCCGCTTCCGCTTCCGAGAGTCCGCTGGCATCGCCATCTACGGCCGACAGCACTTCGTGCGCGGGTAACGCGTGCCACGGAGGCGTGAGTGGCGCACCGCCGATCGTGCCCTTGAGCGGCCCGCCTTGTGCGCTGGACATCAGAAGCTCCCCACTTCGCAGCGCTCAGCCGTTGCCTGCAAGGGAACGTCCTCACCGAACGAGGCTTCGCGCGCGTCGTACTCTGTGAAGTACCCCTTCAGCAACTCGAAGAGATGTGAGATCCCGAGCGGACCGACGTGCAAAGCGCGGACATTTACGCGCCCGCCTGAGTCTGGGCTTCGGAGCGCTCCGGTGTGTTGTCGGTAGCTGCGCTGCGTTTCGGGTGAAACACGAGAAGAGACGTCAGCGATTTTCGCGTGACCTCGTCGGCGACAGTTCCGAACACCAACCGGCTCATTCCACCACTCCCACTCGTGGCGATGGCGATGAGATCAGCTCTCGTGCGTATCGAGTAGTCC
>Ga0208587_1000946_pt1 | contig 15816 bp, 15 predicted proteins | sample NGESurdeep092012_7_FD_184472 | JGI IMG/M metagenome (GOLD analysis project Ga0208587, IMG submission 184472) | Arctic peat soil microbial communities from Barrow, Alaska - NGEE Surface sample 210 deep-092012 (SPAdes) | ecosystem: Environmental > Terrestrial > Soil > Wetlands > Peat ...
GGCCTAGGCGCGGCCGCGGTATTGATAATGGTCAAACGGCCCGGCACACCGGCCAGCAGGCTTGCGTGAAGGACTGAACTGTCAGGGACGCAACTGCCACGAAAGCCAATAGGGACGCGGGGTTCTGGGTGTCAGCGACGCTAATTTTCTTCTTCCGGCGGCCGTATTTTTCTGAACATCGCGAGCAGGAGCAGGTCGTAGACGATCTTCACGCCGCCCGCCACCACCAGCGGCCAGCCGAACGTCGACAGGCCCAGCATGTAGCCCGCGAGGAACGGGCTCATCGCGGACGCGAGGCTGCGCGGCACCGAGGTGATGCTCGCGGCGGCCGGCCGTTCCGCGGGTGTCACGATCGCCATCACGTAGGAACTCCGGGTCGGCACGTCCATCTGCGACAACGCGCTCCTCACGAACAAGAGCGCGATCGCGTAACTCACGTCGGGGACGAACGGCAGCAGGATCAGGCAGACGCTCGACGGGATGTGCGTGAACACCATGGTATTCACCAGCCCGAAACGGCCGGCGACGCGCACGGCTACGAGATACGATGCCGCGCTAAGCACGCCGGTCCAGAAGAACACCACGCCCGCCGCCGCCATCGACATGTCGAAGCGCTGATAGAGCCACAGCGCCACCATCGACTGCACCACGAAGCCGCCCGCGAACGCATCGAGGCCGAAGAGCGCCGCCAGCGTGTAGATCGTTTTTTTCGATTTCTGCAGCGGTGCCATCGGTTGCCGCGCGTCCGTCACCAGCGCCTTGGGCAGCCCGCGATAGACGAGGCCGGACACGCAGGCAATCAGCGCATACAGCACGAACATCGCCTGGATGGCATTCGTCGAAGACATGCCGCTCACGCTGACGATCGTCGCGGGAAGCGCCGCCGCGAGCGATCCCGCGGCAGCGAGCAACGAGCCCACGAGGCTGTAGCGCGCAAACGTCGCCGTGCGCTGCCGGTCGGTCACTACGCGCGAGAGCACGGCATGCTCCAAAGGCAGGAACACGCTGACATCCCCGCTCGAGGGATTCAGCGTTCCCACCAGCGCGACCAGCATCAGCGGCCAGAAGTCGGTGAGCAAGGCGAAACCGAAACCGGTGCCCGCCATCAGCACCGACGCGGCAAGCAGCAGGCTCCGGTAGTGGTAGCGCCAGGCATGAAGCCCGACCACCAGCGTGAGCAGGCCGGAACCGATGAGGGTGGTGGTCGCAATGATGCCCACCTGCAGCGGGCTGAAGCCGAGTTGCAGCAGATACAGCGGCAGCAGCAGGCTCACGTAGCCGTCGCCGAACGCCCGCAGGCCCTTCGCGACGAGCAGGCGATTGACATGGCTGGATACCGAAGACATGTTCTCTCTCAATTTTGCGACGATGCACTTCGCCTAGCGCGACACCGAGGCCAGTAGCCCGTTTGCGTGATTTACGGAAACGCCCGTCCCTATTGGGTTCTCGGGCATCGGACTCGATCAGACAAAATCCACTTCGAGCACGCCGAACTCGCCGAAGTCGCACTTGATGCTATCCCCCGCGGAGACCGGCACCGGAGTGAGGCAAGTGCCCGTGATCACCACATCGCCGGCGCGCAATCCATCGCCATAAGTGCTCAGTTCGTTGGCGATCCAGGCGAGCGCGCTGCGCGGGTCGCCCAGCACATTGGCGCCAGAGCCCTGCCCGGCGAGTGCTCCGTTACGATAGGCCGCGACGCTGTGCCGCGCCAGATCAAGGGCACGCCAGTCGACGCGCGTCGCCGGGCCGATCACAAACCAGCAGGCGCAGGCGACGTCTGCGATCAATTGCGCTGCGCCGACGCGGGCAAAGTCCTCATAGCGCGAGTCGGGCACTTCGATCGCGGGATGCAGCGCGGCGACTGCGGCGAGCACCTCCGGCACGCTGTAGGCTGCAGCGCGTTTGGGCAAGTGCGCGCCCATGCGGAAGGCGAATTCCGCTTCCGCGACTTTCATATGATTGCCCGCCAGGGAAATGCGCGCACCGCCTTCGACTGCTCGCGCCGAGAGCAGACAGCCGGCGAGCGGCCCATCGACACGGATGTGTTGCTGCCCGGCCGTGCTGGTCGCCGCTATCTTCCAGCCGACGATGCTCTGGCCGGATAACTTTGCCACCTCGGCCTGGATAGCATAACCCTCGGCACGACTACCCGGCCGGCAGCGCGCCGGCAGTTCATCCAGGCGGGTGGATTGCTGCCAGTGTTGCCACAGGGTGGCGGCGGCGGCGTGGATGTCCTGCTGATTCATGTGCTTTCCTCCAGAGCGCGCAGCATGCGGCCATGTAGGATAGCACCGCTGCTGAACCTGGCGTTTCTGCGCCAATCGCAGTCATTAACCAGCCCTTCGTGCAGGCGGCGAAACCCCTGCGCAGACAACTGTGCTATGTTTGCGCGACAACACCACACTCATGAATTCAGGGAGAACCGCATGAAAATCCGCGCCGCTGTGCTCGACCAAATGCAGATGCCGCAGCCTTATGCAAAAACCAAGCCGATCAGCATCGAGACCATCGAACTCGACTCGCCCGGCCCGGGCGAGGTGCTGGTGAAAATCGCCGCCGCCGGCCTGTGCCACTCGGATCTCTCCGTCATCAATGGCGACCGGCCGCGGGTGATGCCCATGGTGTTGGGCCACGAAGCGTCCGGCATCGTAGAAGAGCTCGGGCCCGGGGTCGTGGATTTGCGGCGCGGCGACCATGTGGCGCTCGTGTTCGCGCCCAATTGCGGCCACTGCATGCCCTGCAGGGAGGGCCGACCGGCGCTGTGCGAGCCAGGCTTTGCGGCCGCCGTCGCCGGCACGCTGCTCGGCGGCCACCGCCGCTTTCACCGCATGGACAAGAGCGTGCTCAACCACCAGGCCGGCGTGTCCTGCTTCGCCGAGTATGCGGTGTTGGCGCGCGGTTCCCTGGTCAAGATCGACCCCGAGCTGCCGCTCGACATCGGCGCGCTGTTCGGCTGCGCCGTGCTCACCGGCGTCGGCGCGGCGATCAATTGCGGACAGATGAAACTGGGCTGCTCGGCCGCCATCGTGGGTCTGGGGGGCGTAGGCCTGTCGGCGCTGCTCGGCGCGCTGGCGGCGGGCGCGCGCCAGATCGTCGCCATCGACAAACTGGAATCGAAACTGGAAATCGCGCGCTCGCTCGGCGCCACGCACACCTTTCGCGCCGACGATCCGGACCTGGTGGCGAACGTCAAGGCGGCGACTAACGGCGGCGTTGAGGTGGCGATCGAGGCGGCGAGCGCGGTTGCCGCATTGGATACCGCTTACAAGATCACCCGGCGCGGCGGCACCACGGTTACTGTCAGCCTGCCTCCGCCAAGCGCCACGTTGAACGTGCCGGCGGTCAACCTGGTGGTCGAGGAACGCACGCTCAAAGGCAGCTTCCTCGGCTCCGCCGTTCCACAGCGCGATTTACCGCGCTACATCTCGCTTTATTTCGCCGGGCGGCTGCCGATCGACAAGCTGGTGACGCATAGAATCAAACTGGACGAGATCAATCTCGGCTTCGACCGCTTGGCCAATGGCGAGGCGATAAGGCAGGTGATCGTTTTCTAAGGCTGATCGGGTTGCACCGCGCGGCCGGCGGCGGCCGCGCGGATCCGATCCCTGAAACGCGCATACAGGCGCGCAGCGCCAACCAGGTTCCATTCCAGCCAGAGGCAGGAGGCGCTAAACACCAGACCGGCCGGCAGCGCCAGCGCGGGCCACAGGACGGCCGCGAGCAGCAGTACCAGGGCTGCGAAATGCAGCCGCATCTGACCGCGCATCGCGCGTTCCGGAATCATCTGCTTCATGTTGGGCGGCGGCATCGCAACTCCGCCCTGCCGCTGCAAATGCAGCCAGTTGAGAAAGGGCATGATCTTGTAGAGCATGCCCATGATCACGGAGAGGAACACTCCGGGCAAGGCGAGAACGCCCAGCCAGAGCGGCGCGCGCGGGTGGCTGCCGAGCTGCGGCAGCGCCTCGAACAGCAGCCAGGAAGCGGCCAAGCCGAGCAGCGCGAGCATGGCGCCGCGCCAGAAGACGAAAGTGGTATCGGCCTGGCGCCGCCGCCGGCGCGATTGCAGCCAGAGGGTAGCAACGGCGAAGAGTCCCGCCAGCAGCATGCCGGCCAGCGCCACGCCAGACTGCCATGTCTGCGCTTCGCCCGTGTCAGGCAGGAGTTGCAGCGACCACAGGCACAACACCAGGAACAAGCCTGCCGGCACGAGGCGCGTCAGCCAGACCGGATAGGCCGGCGTGAGCTGAAACATCGGTACCACCAGATAGGAAACACCGATCACCAGCATCAGCGCCCAGCCGCCGAGCCCCCAGGCGACATGGACATTGATCAGCGCGAGCAGCGACCAGACCGATTGCAGGCTCTGCTGCAAGCCGAGGGTGCTGGCCAGGGTTACACCGAGCACGACCGTCACCAACAGGCCTAGCACCGCCAGGCGCAGGACATGGATACTCATGCCGCGTGCCGGTGTGCGCAGCAACGCCATTGCCATTACCGTCAGGAACAGGCCCAGGGCTGTGGCAAACACCAGCGCGGCGAGCAGGAACAGCAGCTGCTGCTCCAGCAAAAAAGCCGTCGCCAGGAACACCGCGCCCGCAGTGATCAGCGGGTGCACGATAGCCGCGACCAGGCGCGGCCGCCAGATGTTGGCGCCAGCCACCACGGCCACGAATTGCAACAGCGCACCGCACATCGCCTGCAGCATGAAGTCGACCACGATCAGATGGGTCATCGCCAGCGCACCGGGCGACCAGCGCGACTCGAGCGCCGCAGGCCCGAGCCAGGCCAGAACCAGACCGGCCACCGCGCCGAACAGCGGCGCCGTGAGAAAGAAGCGGTAGGGCACCGATATCGGCGGCGCCTGCTCGAACGACAGGGTGGGCTGCATTGAACTCGCGGGTCAGGCTTTTTGAATGTGAATCTCGTTGGTGCCGTCGGCGCGAAGCTCGGAGCGGTGGCGGTAACCGTTCTGGTCGAGGATCGAATACAGCGGCAGCGGTTCGCAATGCAGCAGCAGCACCAGTTCCCCGCCGGGAGCGAGGGTCGCGAGCTCGGCCAGTGCCAGTTCCAGCGGCTCCGGCGGCTGCAGTCCGCGGCCATCGATCACGCGCGGCTCAGGCATGCCCTTGTTCCAGCAGCGCGCCCATCTCCAGCGCGACCCGCTCCGCCTCGGCCCCGAGTGCCTGGTCGCACATCGGATAGAGGATGTTCTCTTCCTTCATGTTGTGCTGCTGCATCAGCATCAGCAAGGTCTCGGCGACGCCGGCGTAGCTTTCGCCATCGTGCGCAGCGCAAGCCGCCTCGAGCTGCGACAGCAAAGAGCGCATCTGTTCATGCTCGTGGCGCATCATCTGGGTCGGGCCTGCGCTCATGCCGGTAGCGGCCTCGAACGCAGGGAACAGCAGACCCTCCTCGGCGTCGAAGTGCGCCTTCATCTGATCGTTAAAACGCTCGAAGGCGGGTGCGGCCGCCGACCAGTCGCCGCGCTGGGCGGACACCTCCGCGGCGACAAACAGATCGTCGCAATGCCGGTGGTGAGCGGGAAGTATTTGCGTGGGAAGGCTCATGGCGATGTCCGGAAGTGGGATGATCGCTCAATGTTAGCAGCAGCCCCACGGCCATGACCTTGTGGGAGATCAAAGATTTCACAAGTGCCGGCGCCAGAACCGGCCATTTGACGGGTCGAACCCGGACGGCGTAGGGTAGTTGTTCCACATAAGGAGGGAGACGCTCATGAAACCCGAATTGTCCATACTGGTCTGGTCGGTGGCCCTGGCTTTCGTGCAGGTTCTGATCGCAGTGCAGGGGGCGATGATGCAGGTCGGCCTGCCGGCGCTTGCCGGCAACCGCGAAGCGCTACCCGCGATCACCGGCTGGGCCGGACGCGCGCAGCGCGCGCAGCGCAACATGGTCGAGAATCTGCTGCTGTTCGCCGCGCTGGTGCTGGTGGCGGTCGCCGCCGGCAAGACCAACGACATGACGCTGCTCGGCGCGCAGATTTTTTTCTGGGCCCGCGTCGTCTACACCGCCGTCTATATCGCCGGCATTCCCTGGCTGCGCACCGGCGTCTGGTCCGTGTCGGTGATCGGGATGATCCTGATCTTCGCGCAACTGGGCTAGCACGTACTTGCCGGGCGGGCTCCGCTGGTCCGGAGTTCGGATTTCCGTCCCGACCCGGCGCACCTTTGCCGGCGTTCGCGCGACGCGGCTATTTTGCGGCGTCCTCAGCCCGCTCTGCGCTTTGCTGGGTCTGTTCCATCGCCTTCCCGATATTCTGCTGCATCTGCTCCATGGTCTTCTTGCCTTGCTCGATTTCCTTTTTCTTGGCGGCGGCGACGGTCGCGGCGGTGGTCACGATTTCTACGCCGCAGCCGGCAAGCGCAGCGATTGCGACAATGGCGATGATCTTTCTCATGGATATTCTCCCCGGTTAGAGCCGGTTTCAAAATGAGGGGATATCCCCCGAGGGGACTTCCTTCGGGGCGCCTCCCCTCATGCTCCCCTAGATCGGCCCGTTGCAAAATTCATTTTGCAACGGGTTCTTAGGTGGCTCGATGCACGGCAACGCCGCGTTCAGAGCCTGCGTTCCTTGGCATTCCAGTGCCGCTCGAGATTATGCACCAGCTGCTCGCTCAAGTGGCAAAACGCCTGCTCGTAGGCGTAGGTCGCCATGTAGGTGCGGAACGTATCGAGCGGCTCGGTCTGGATTCGGATCGCCTTGCGGTTCCCGCCGGCGCTGATCATGCCCGAGCCGACGGCGTTCGCCACGCAGGCTTCCACCGCCTGGTCCAGGCGCTCGCGCGGAAACACTTCGTTCACCAGCGTGCGCGCCTCGGCATCGTCGACGCGGAAGGTCTTGTCGAACATGATCGCCTCACGCGCCATGCGCTCACCCATGAAGCGGGGCAGGCGCAGATTGGCGCAGCCGGGAATGATGCCCTCCTTGCGCGCCGGCAGATTGAAATAGGCGCCGGATTCCGCGATCACGTAATCCATCACCAGCAGAGTCTGGCATCCGCCGCCGATGGCGAAGCCGTCGACGACGGCGAGCCACGGCTTCTCCAGCGTCTGCTCGGGCTCCTCCGGGCGAATCTCCAGCGTACCGGCGCGATTCACCGCGGCGAGCCCGCGGAACAGCTTGTTCAGCAGTCCCATGTCGCGCGTGAGGTAGAAGAGGTAGCTCTGCTGGCCCCGGTAGATCCGCGTGAGGTTGATCCCGGCCGAGAAGATGCGCCGCCCCTGGTACTTCGGATGCTCGACCGGCGCTCCGCGCAGCACGCCCATGCGCAGGCCCGGATGCATCAGGATCAGGTCGCAGGCGGTCTCCTGCGGGGGAAGCGTTTCGTCGTCCTCGGCGTTGAGGGTGCGTGGATGGTGAAAGTACAGATATCCGGCGTCGCCCTTCGCCTCCACGCGCACGGCTCCGAGATCGAGCTTGCCTGTGCGCTGGAATTCCTCCAGGCGATCGAGTGCCGCGGCGGTCGGCAGGAGCATCGCCGTGCACAGATGCAGGCCGATTTCCCTGTCGCTCAACAACTGGCCGAAGAACAGTCCCTGGTGAATTTCGAGCCCGTCCTTGTCCGCCTGCAGGCTCAGGCTTTCGCGGGCCAGTTCCGCCTGCGTCGGCAGGATTCCGGGGAGCAGATCGGCGCCGGCCCAGGCCAGTTCCTCGACGCGCAAGGCGCGCATGCGCCGACCGGTCAGGGCGTCGTAGATCGGCCGTCGATACGCGCGAAAAAAGCGCCAGACGGCGTCGGCGAGCAAGTGCACCAATGCGTGGCCCGCGGCCTTTTCGTTCGCATTGCGCTTGGACTTCCCCGGCAGGCGCGAGAGCAGTTCGCGGCCCTGGCGGCAGACCTGCCCCAGCCGCGCGGAAGCCTGAGGCAACGATGCCGCGCCGGCGCCAGCGGGCTCCGGGCGGACCGATTCCCAGTCGCGCAGAAACCCATTTATCGCGGACTCGGGGATTCCGGCAGCCTGAAGGCGGCTGGCGCGCTCGTGCACGGGAATTTCATCGATCATAATGTTGTCTCAGTGGTTGTCGTAGCTGCTCACCGGTAGACCACCCGGTCTGCCGTTTGGGTCCGGCGAAACTCTACCGCAAGATTCCCTTTCTGTCGCAAAATGTCATCGTCGGCGCTTAATCATGTGTTGAAAAAGGGGGAACCCCATGAGTAGCGGCAGGACCACGCGCGAGTTGCAAAGAATCATCGAATCCGTCGCCGCCTCCGACGGCGCCGGGGTGAAGCTGCGGCGCAGCCTCGGGCAATCGCCGTTCGCGCGCCTCGATCCGTTTCTGATGCTGGACGAGTTTTCGTCTTTCGATGCGAACGACTACATCGCCGGCTTCCCGGCGCATCCGCACCGCGGCTTCGAGACCGTGACCTACCTGCTCGACGGCCACATGCTGCACGAGGATCATCTGGGCAACCGCGGCGACCTGAAAAGCGGCGCGGTGCAATGGATGACTGCGGGCCGGGGCATCATCCACTCGGAGATGCCGCAGCAGGAGCACGGGCGCATGCGCGGCTTCCAGCTCTGGATCAACCTGCCGGCGCGCGAGAAAATGAAACCGGCGGGCTATCGCGACATCGATCCGGCGGAAATTCCAGTGGTCTCCCTGCCGGGCGGCGGCCGCGCCAAGGTCATCGCCGGCACGCTGGAGTCCGATGGGCGGTCCGTGCCGGGCCCGATCCAGGGACTCGCCACCGATCCGCTGTACATCGACGTGGTGCTACCCGCGGGCGCCATATTCACGCAGCCGGTGGCAGGCAGCCGCAACGCGTTCATCTACGTGTTCGAGGGCAGCCTGAGCGTAGGCGCTCCGGCCGCGGCGCGCACCCTGGTCACGCACGCCGCGGGCGTGCTGGCCAAAGGAGACCAGGTCGAAGTGACCGCCGGCGCCGACGGTGCGAGGTTTCTGTTGCTCGCGGGCCGCCCGCTGGGCGAACCGGTGGTGCAGCACGGCCCGTTCGTGATGAACACGCGCGAGGAAATAGAGCAGGCGATACGCGACTACCAGGGCGGCGAACTCACGCGCCCGGCAAGCTGACCAGGCGCCTCCCGCTGAGCGCGCACGGCCCGTTCCAAGCGCGCTGTCGCCGGATTAGATAAGCCTGGATAGGATAAAATGGCGGCACGCACCGATGGGAGTTGCAGCAATGGCAAGAATGGTGAAATGCATCAAGCTCGGCCGCGAGGCCGAGGGCCTGGATTTTCCGCCCTACCCGGGAGAATTAGGCAAGCGCCTCTGGGAAAACGTATCCAAGGAAGCCTGGCAGCAGTGGATCAAGCATCAGACGATGCTGATCAACGAGAACCGCCTCAACCTGGCGGACAGCGCGGCGAGGAAGTATCTGGCCGAACAACTGGAAAAGCACTTCTTCGGCGGTGGTGCCGACGCCGCGGCGGGATACGTGCCGCCGCAAAAATAACATTTCCGGAGCCGGGACCCGGGCCGGCGGCTGGCGCGACCCCGCCGCATCCGCCGCTTACAGCCCTTCGATGTGCGACTCGCCCCGCGTGTGCCGCACGTCGCGGCCCTCGACCATGTAGACCACGTACTCGGCCATGTTCTTGGCGTGATCGCCGATGCGTTCGATGGCCTTGGCGACGAACAGGATCTCCAGGCAGCGGGTGATGGTGCGCGGATCTTCCATCATGAAGGTGATGAGCTGGCGCAGGATGGAGCGGAATTCGTCGTCCACCCCGCGGTCCTGCTTCACCACCTGCAACGCGGCATTGACGTCGAGCCGGGCAAACGCGTCGAGCGCCTTGCGCAGCATGGATAAAGCGAGGCTCGCGACGTGCTTCAGCTCCAGCCGCGGCAGGTGCACCTGCCCGGCCCCGTGTATCAGCTTGGCCATGCGCGCGATTTTCTCCGCCTCGTCGCCAACGCGCTCGAGGTCGGTGATGGTCTTGATGACCGCCATGACCAGGCGCAGGTCGCCGGCCGCGGGCTGGCGCCGGGCGATGATCTGGCTGCAGCTCTCGTCCAGCCCGACCTCCATGGCATTGACGCGGTGATCGTCGTCGATCACGCGCTCGAGCGCCTGCAGGTCGCCGCTGCTGAGTCCGTCCAGGGCCTTGACGATCTGCTCCTCGACCAGGCCGCCCATCTGCAGCACGCGCGAGCGCACCGCCTCCAGTTCGGCATCGAACTGCTTCGAGATATGTTCAGGCATTTCCGGAACTCCCATCAGGGGGGCAGACTATCATGGCATTGTGACAGATTGGTTACCGCGAGCGCTTTACGCTGTTCACGCTCCGCGCCGTGGCGCTACTTCCTTTTGATCGTCTTGACCCCGGCCGCCGTGCCCAGCAGCAGCACGTCGGCGCCGCACCTATTTTACGAACGCGTCGCAACGCTATTTTCTCTTGATCGTCTTGACCCCGGCCGCCGTGCCCAGCAGCAGCACGTCGGCGCCGCGTAGGGCAAACAAGCCGTTGGTGACCACGCCGGTGATGTTGTTGAGCGCGGCCTCCAGTTCCAGCGGCTTGAGAATGGTGAGGCCGTATACATCGAGAATGAGATTGCCGTTGTCGGTGGTGAAGCCCTGACGCAAAGCGGGCTGTCCGCCGAGCTTGACCAGCTCGCGCCCGACATGGGAGCGCGCCATCGGAATCACCTCCACCGGCAGCGGAAATTTTCCCAGCACCCCGACCAGCTTCGATTCGTCGGCGATGCAGACGAACTTCTCCGCCACCGCGGCGACGATTTTCTCGCGTGTGAGCGCGCCGCCGCCGCCCTTGATCATGGCGAGGTGCTCGGTGATTTCGTCCGCGCCATCGACATAGACGGGCAGGCCACCCACACTGTTCAGGTCGACTACGCGGATGCCGTGGGCCTTCAGGCGATCGGCGGTCTTCTGCGAGCTGGCCACGGCGCCATCGATCCGGTTCTTGATTTTCGCCAGCTCGTCGATGAAACGATCCGCCGTCGAACCGGTGCCGACGCCGACAATGGCGCCCTCGACCACGTACTTGATCGCCTCTTTCGCGACCGCCTGCTTCAGCTCATCTTGCGTCATCGCAAGCTCCAAATTGCAGAATTAACCACGCAGGACACGAAGCGCACAAAGGAAACCTTGCTTCAGAAAACCTTCGTGTCCTTTGTGGTGAAAAATCCTTTCATTTCTTGGGCAGGTACAAATCCGTGATCGAACCCAGCGCCATTTCGGCGGCGAAGAAAGGCGTTTCGGACAGCGTCGGGTGCGGATGGACGCTGAGGCCGATGTCCTCCATGTCGGCGCCCATCTCCAGCGCCAGCACCAGCTCGGCGATCAGTTCTCCCGCGTTCACGCCGACGATGCCGGCGCCGAGAATGCGCTTGGTGGCTTTGTCGTATAGCAGCTTGGTCACACCCTCGTCGCGGCCGATCGAAAGAGCCCTGCCGCTTGCGGCCCAGGGGAAACTTGCCTTGTCGTAGGCGATGCCCTGCTTCTTTGCCTCGATCTCGGTCAGCCCCATCCAGGCGACTTCCGGGTCGGTGTAGGCGACCGAGGGGATGGTCATGGCGTCGAACGCGACCTTGTGCCCGGCAATGGTCTCGGCCGCCACCTTCGCCTCGTGCGTGGCCTTGTGCGCGAGCATCGGCTCGCCGCAGACGTCGCCGATGGCGAAGATGTGCGGCACGTTGGTGCGCTGCTGTTTGTCGACGGGAATAGTGCCGCGCGCGTCAACCGCGACGCCGGCGCGCTCGGCGCCGATGTCACCGCCGTTGGGACGGCGCCCGACCGCCAGCAGCACGCGATTGAACATCTGCTGCTGCGGCTTCACCTCGCCATCGAACGTGGCGAGCAGTCCTTCGGGCCTGGGTTCGAGTTTCGCCACCTTGGTATTGAGATAGATCGCCTCGTAGCGTTTCTCGATGCGCTTGGCGAGCGGGCGGATGAGGTCGCGGTCAACGCCCGGAATGAGCCCGTCGGCCAGTTCCACCACTGTGACCTTGGCGCCGAGCGCGTCGTAGACGCAGGCCATCTCCAGGCCGATGATGCCGCCCCCGATCACCAGCAGCCGCCGCGGAATGTCGGCCAGCTCCAGCGCCCCGGTCGAGTCCATCAGCCGCGCATCGTCATAGGGAAACCCCGGGATCCTGGCCACGCGGGAGCCCGCGGCAATAATGCAGGAGTCGAACGAAACGCGCTTTACGCCCTCGGCTGTTTCCACCGCGATCTGGTTGGGCGACTCGAATTTCCCCACGCCTTGCAGCGTGGTCACTTTGCGCTGTTTGGCCAGGGCTGCCAGACCCTTGGTCAACCGGCCGACGACCGCGTCCTTCCAACTGCGCAGCTTGTCGACTTCGATCTTCGGCTTGCCGAATTCGATGCCGGAGCGCGACATCTCTTCGGCCTCCGTCACCACCTTGGCCGCATGCAGCATCGCCTTGGACGGAATGCAGCCGACGTTGAGGCACACGCCGCCGAGCGCCGCATAGCGCTCGATCAACACGACTTTCTTGCCCAGGTCGGCAGCGCGAAAGGCGGCGGTATAGCCACCGGGGCCGGCGCCCAGCACCACCACTTCGGCGTGCAGGTCGGCGCCGGCCGCTGCCGCAACGGGCGTTGGCACTGACACCGGAGAAATCCCCGCGGCCTCGGCACCGCCTTTTGACAAAGGAGGGACGGGGGAAATTGTCGCTGCGGCCGGCGCCCCCGCCGGCTGCGGTGCCGGCGCGGCGGCCGCTGCACCAGCCGTCTCGAGCAGCATGATCAGCGTACCCTCGGACACCTTGTCGCCGATTTTGAGCTTCAGTTCCTTCACCACGCCGGCAGCAGGCGAAGGGATTTCCATCGTGGCCTTGTCCGATTCCACCGTGATGAGCGAGGTTTCCTTCTCCACCGCGTCGCCCGGCTTGACCAGGACCTCGATGACATCGATATCCTTGAAGTCGCCGATGTCCGGGACTCTGATCTCGACCGTGTCGTTCATTCAATTCCCCGCTTCAGTTTGATGGTGTGCACTTCGTAGGGCGCGGCCGAACTCTTGCCGAATTCGCTGCCGGAGTCGGCATTCGTCTCGCGCCTCGAGCCTGGCGCCTTGGGCCATTGCCTATAACAACGTGCGGCGGATGTCCGACAGCACCGACGCGAGATAGGATGTGAAGCGCGCGGCGGCGGCGCCGTCGATGACGCGGTGATCGTAGGATAGCGACAGCGGCAGCATCAGCCGCGGCATGAACTGGCCCGCAGCCTCGCCTTTTCCACCAGCCCACACCGGGCGCATCGCCGATCTGGACACGCCGAGGATGGCGACTTCGGGGGCGTTGATGATGGGCGTAAAGGCCGTGCCACCGATGCCGCCCAGGCTGGAAATGCTGAAGGTTCCGCCCTGCATGTCGCCCGGCTTCAGCTTCCTGTCGCGCGCGAGTTTGGACACTTCGGCCAACTCGCGCGCCAGGTCGTACACACCCTTCCTGTCAGCATCGCGTATCACCGGCACCACCAGGCCGTCGGGCGTGTCCACCGCCACGCCGATGTGGAAATATTTCTTCAGCACCAGGTTCTCGCCGCCGCGCTCGAGCGAGGCATTGAACTCGGGATATTGGCGCAAGGCGGTGACGCAGGCCTTGATCAGGAACGCGAGCAGGGTGAGCTTGAAGCCCTGTTTCTCGCTCGCTGCGCCGCTTTCCTTGCGAAATGCCTCGAGTTCGGTGATGTCGGCCTCGTCGAACTGGGTGACGTGCGGAATGGAAATCCAGTTGCGGTGCAGGTTGGCGCCGGAGAGTTTCTTGATACGCGACAGCGGCTTTGACTCGACCGGGCCGAATTTGGCGAAATCCACCTGCGGCCAGTCCGGCAGATCGAAGACAAAGCAACCCGCCGGCGGCGCCGGCGCTGGCGCCGGCGCCTGGGTCATTATGCCCTTGACGAATGCCTGCACGTCTTCCTGGGTGATGCGGCCCTTGGGGCCGGATCCCTTCACCTTGGCCAGATCGGCACCGAGCTCGCGCGCGAATTTGCGCACCGATGGACTGGCGTGCGGCTTGAACGCGGCCACCTCGGCGACGGGCTCGATCGGCACCGGCGCGGGCCTGAGTATGGGTATCGGCACGGCCGCCGGCTCAGTCGCGGGCGCGGGCGCCGCCGCAGGCTTCGGCGCCGGCGCGGAGGGCGCAGAAACTTCTGCGGACTTAGGCGGCTGCGCCGCGGGAGCTTCGCCCGGGCTTGCTTCCAGCAGCAGAATCATGCTGCCTTCGGCGACCTTGTCGCCCAGCTTGATTCTGACCTCTTTCACCACACCTGCGGCGGGCGAAGGAATTTCCATGGTCGCCTTGTCCGACTCGACCGTGATCAGCGAGGCCTCCTTGGCCACCGAATCGCCCGGCTTGACCAGGATCTCGATGACCTCGACCTCCTTGAAATCGCCGATGTCGGGAACCTTGATTTCCGTGATGCTGGACATGGATGTTCCTTTTACACCGTTACCGGATTGGGCTTGTTCGGATCGATGCCGTATTTCTTGACCGCCGCCGCCACCACCGACGCCTGGATGTCTCCTTGGTCCGCTAGCGCCTTTAGCGCAGCCAGCGCGACCCAGTGGCGGTCGACCTCGAAGAAGTCGCGCAATTTCGCGCGCGTGTCGGAGCGGCCGAAGCCGTCGGTGCCGAGCACGCGATAGGCCCGGCCCGCGGGAATGAACGCTCGGATTTGGTCGGCGAAGGTCTTGATGTAATCGCTCGAGGCCACCACCGGCCCGGCATGGCGCGCGAGGCATTTCGCGACCCAGGATACTCGCGGCGGTTCGGTCGGATGCAGCAGGCTCCAGCGCTCGCAGTCCAGGCCGTCGCGGCGCAGCTCGGTGAAACTGGTGCAGCTCCAGACATCGGCGCTTACGTCCCAGTCTGTCTCCAGCAATTCGGCCGCGGCGATGACTTCGCGCAGGATGGTGCCCGAACCGAGCAGCTGCACCCTGAGCGGCTTGGCCGCGCCCGTCCCGGCTTTGTGCTTGGCGCCGGGCTTGAACAGGTACATCCCCTTGATTATCCCTTCCCCGGCTCCTTCAGGCAGACCCGGGTGCGCGTAGTTCTCGTTCATCACCGTGATGTAGTAGAACACGTCTTCCTGGTTGGTGACCATGCGCCTCAAGCCGTCATGGATGATCAGCGCCAGCTCGTAGCCGAAGGTCGGATCGTAGGAGACGCAATTCGGGATCACCGAGGAAAGGATGTGCGAGTGCCCGTCCGCGTGCTGCAGGCCCTCGCCGTTCAAGGTGGTGCGCCCGGCGGTGCCGCCGAGGAGGAAGCCGCGACAGCGCTGGTCGCCCGCGGCCCAGGCGAGGTCGCCGACGCGCTGCAGCCCGAACATCGAATAGAAAATGTAGAACGGCACGCTCACCACGTTGCTGGTGCTGTAGGAGGTGGCGGCAGCGATCCAGGAGCAGAACGCGCCGGCCTCGTTGATGCCTTCCTCCAGGATCTGGCCGGCCTTGTCCTCGCGGTAGTAGGTCACCTGGTCGCGGTCGACGGGCACGTATTTCTGGCCCTCCGACGAATAGATGCCGAGCTGCCGGAACATGCCTTCCATGCCGAATGTGCGCGCCTCGTCCGGAACGATGGGCACGATGTGCTTGCCCAGGTTCTTGTCGCGCAGGAGTGCGTTGAGAATGCGCACGAAAGCCATGGTGGTAGATATCTCGCGCTCCGTGGCTTTTAGCACCGCGTCCAGCGCCGATAGCGGCGGCACCTCGGGCACGGTGTCCGCCTTGCGCCGGCGGCTCGGCAGGTAGCCGCCCAGCGCCTGGCGGCGTTCCTGCAGGTATTTCATCTCCGGCGAATCGGCCGGCGGAACATAGAACGGCAACTCCTCCAGCTTG
>Ga0208587_1000948_pt1 | contig 15808 bp, 11 predicted proteins | sample NGESurdeep092012_7_FD_184472 | JGI IMG/M metagenome (GOLD analysis project Ga0208587, IMG submission 184472) | Arctic peat soil microbial communities from Barrow, Alaska - NGEE Surface sample 210 deep-092012 (SPAdes) | ecosystem: Environmental > Terrestrial > Soil > Wetlands > Peat ...
GGTGCCGGTGTTCACGCCGGAATACTGGGTGTGGTTGGGAGCGTTGAACATCTCGGTGCGGAACTGCACGAACTTGCCCTCGCGGAACAGAGGGAAGCGCTTGGTGATGGAGAGGTCCCAGTTGTTGATTCCGGGGCCGGTGCAGACGTTCACGCCGGCGTTGCCGAAATTGGCCATGGTGACGTTGGGGTTGCCCCACGCGCCGATGGCCGGAGGCGCAGCCATACCGGTGTTGAACCAATTGAAGAAGGTATGCGTACCAGTGGACTGGCAGGAGCCGACGATGTTGGGGCGAGCGCCTTCGGCGGAGCCGGTCGGATCCTGCGTGTTCGTCCAGCCGAGACCCGGGTTGAAGGGGGCTCCGCTGATGAACGAGGTCACGCCGGAGACTTCCCAGTTGTCCAACACTACTTTGGCGACCCCATTGTTCAGCTTGGTGCCGAGCTTCGGCAGCGAGTAGACGTAGTTGGCTACGAATTGCTGCGGGCGGTCAAACCCGGCCCGGCCGTAGTTGCGGAACCGCGGCGCGAAATACTGGCTGACCGTCGAGGTGTCTCCATCGGCCACATCCAGGGCCTTGGAGAACGTGTAGGAGGCTCCCAGTTGCAGGCCGTTGGCAAAGCGCCGCTGGGCCTGGATCTGTAGGGAGTGGTAGTTGGAATTGTAGGCGTTGGTGAGGGTGGTGATGCTGCCCCAACCGTAGTACGGTCTCAGGAAGTTGTCCGGAAGCGGCTTGCCGGGCGCTGCCGGATCCTGGAACGCCGGGTTGAAGTGCCCGCCGATCGGAATCGGGTTGATGTCCTTACCGGCAATCAGGTGGTATGCGGCGGAACCCACATAAGAGGCCTCGATGGCCATATTCTTCACCTGCTGCTGTATGCCGAAGCTCCAGTTGATAGTGGTCGCCGGGTTGTTGTATCCGAGCAGGTTGTTGATGCCCGTCGGTCCAATGGCGCCGCCGCTGGAAGCGTAATTATCCAGCGAGCCGTAGTACAGGGTCGGGCTGAAGGCCACCGGCGGGTTGCCGTTGGTGTTCATGGTCGGGTTGCCCTGTAGGCGATCCTGGAACATGCCGGCGCCGCCGCGAACCGCGGTCCGGCCGTTGCCGAATACGTCCCACGCGAAGCCGAGGCGCGGACCAAAGTACATGCCGCCCGTGGTGTAGAGGCCAGCCGGGTAGCCGTTCACTCCGCCGACGCCGGATCCGATGAAGTTGGTGCCGGTGCCCGGAATGAAGGCGCCAATCAGCGGGTTGGGATAAATGGTGCCGTTGCGCGGGTCAACCGCCATGCGCTTGCCGGTCGCTGGATCGATGATCGGCATATAGAGCAACGGGGTCTTGGATCTGTCGTACAGCGAGGGGTCGAAGCCGGCGATGGTCTTGTTGGTGTCGGTCTGCGGCGGCAGGTGATAGAAGCGCATACCGATGTCGAGCGTCAACCGCTTGCTCAGGCGCCAGTTGTCCTGGACGTAGAATTCCAGGTTGTTGAAGATCCAGTCGCCGTTGACGCGCTGATTGCCTTCCGAGTAAGTCTGGATGACGCCCAGCATGGCGTTGGAGTAACCGTCGCCGGTGTCGAACGGGTTGGTGGTGGTGGGACTGAAGTTAAAGGCGCCGCGGGGATTGGTGCCGCCCACCTGGAACTTCTCCGTGTGCTCGATGTACACGCCCGCTTTGATGTTGTGCGCGCCCACCATCTTCGAGACGTTGTCCACGAAACTCATCACCGTGTTGTAATTCTCGTAGGGGATGTTGCCGAACGATGCAGTCGCCGGGTTGGCGTGGTTGCCGCCGAACGTCAGGTTCGGCATGTAGTTCGTCTTGTCGATGTAGCTGACGCCGGTGGTTGTGTCGGGATACCACTGAGCCGGATTGCCTACCTTGGAACGGTCGATTTGCGTCGGATCCGTCGGGTAGAAATACAGCTTGTTCTTGCTCAAGCCGAAGATGAACTCGTTCACCAGCGTGGGCGTGATGCTCTTGGTGATGTGCGCCACGTGGCCCTTGCCGGGCTGGCCGAAAGTGATCGGCGCCAACAGGTAGTTGATGTTGCCGTTCACCCACAGGCCGTAGGGCACCTGCTGTTCGTCTTTGTCCTGCACATACCGCCAGTACACCTGCAAACTCGGCGTGATGTTGTAATCGATGCGGACCATGTCCTCGCGCTTCGGATACCCGCCGGAGTAGGTGCTCTTGTAGTTCGAGTTATTGACGTTGGTCGGGTCCACGTAGTTCGGCGTCGGCAGGAAGTTCAGCATGGCCATTCCCAGCGTGCTGAAACGGTTCTTGGGGACGATGTTGCCCGGGAACGCAATTTGCGTCAGCGGGTCCAGGATGGTGATCTTCGTGCCGGAAGTGGTGACGCTCTTGGAAAAATCGCCGTTGCGCTCGTCGGTCGTCGGCATGGTGGACAGGCGCGTGCCGTAGTCCTTCCTCTGTCCCGTGTACTCCTGGTTCCAGAAGAAGAAAAGCTTGTCGCGCTTGGTGTTGAACTTTTTCGGAATGAAGATCGGGCCGCCCACCGTGTAGCCGGTGATGCGATAGCGGTAGGGCGCCTTGGCGACGCCCGTGCGGTTGTTCCAGAACGAATTCGCGTTCAGGCTCTCGTGACGGTACGTGTCATAAGCGCTGATGTGGAAATCGTGGCCGCCGCCGCGCGTGATGACGGTGATGACGCCGCCGCCGTTGCGGCCATACTCGGCCTGGAAGTTGCTGGTCAGCACCTTCACTTCGGCGATGGAATCCATGTTGGGCTCGAACTGAAGCGTATTGTTCGATCCCGTGTCGAGATTGGTAATACCGTCCACCGCGTAGTTCTTGGCATTCTCGCGGCTTCCGTTGATGAACGTCCCGCGCAGCGAGTCCGGTGAGGTGGTCTCGCGCCCCTGCGACATGTTATCCACGATTCCGGGAATGGTAATCATGTACGCAAACATGTCGCGGCCTTTGACCGCCACGTTCTGTAATTGCGTCATGGAGATGGTGCCAGACTTCTCCGCGGTGGCCAGGTTGATCTGCGAGACCTCGCCGGTAACCTGGACGCTCTCGGTGAGGGCGCCGACTTCCAAAGTCAGGTTGCCCAAGGTCCGCGTGGCGCCCGCCTCGACGGCAACATTTTTCACGGACAGTGCCTTGAAGCCCGTGGCCTGGACCGTGAAAGTATAGGCGCCGCCCGGGATGATATTGAACACACACGATCCCTGCCCATCGGATTTGATGGTCAGGACCGCACCGGTGTTCTGGTTGGTTATTGCGCACTCGGCCCCTGGAACCGCGGCGCTTGAGCTATCCAGGACGATGGCGCGTAATGAACTGGAGACGTTCTGCGCGAATGCAAGACTGGCCGCGCAGGCGAGAATAGCGATCAATTTAGAAAACTTCTTCATGGAACCTCCCATTGTGCCGGCAACCCCAGTCGGCTGTCCAGAGCCCAGGCGAGGACCCCAAGCAGTCACAAAACGTAGAGCTGCAGGGAATAAGCTAAAACAATCTATTTACCCTAAAACAATCCCAAGATCAGGGTACTCCAATTGGCCATTTCTTTACAAGGGGGGGGTAGTTCGACAGGCAAACTAATTGCGGCCGGGCGCAGGACCATGTGGACGAAATCGTACGGACGCGCGATTCAGCTTCCTCGAAGACGTGGGCACGCATGTGGTCACCGAGGGTAGCGGGCGGCGGGCGGCTCCCGGCAAGCGGGAGCCGCTCAGGCTCTTCCGCCTGCCGCCAGACCTGCCTCATCGAAAGCGGCGAGATCGCCGCAAGCAGTGGGATCTTAGCCTTTACCTCAAATATTTATTGAAGAACTCAAGCGTGCGTTGCCACGCCAGCTTGGCCGCTTTCTCGTCGTAGCGCGGAGTGGTGTCGTTGTGGAAACCGTGATTGGCGCCCTCGTAAATGTATCCGGTGTAGGTCACCTTGTTGGCCTTCAGGGCTTCCTCATAAGCAGGCCATCCGCCGGTCAAGCGCGTGTCCAGCGACGCGTAGTGCAGCAGCAGAGGCGCCTTGATCTTGGCGGCGTCCGCGGCCGGGGGTTGCCCACCATAGAATGGAACCGCCGCCGCCAGGTCGCTGCCCATGCGGACGGCCAGCGTGTTGGCGATGCCCCCGCCGTAGCAGAAACCCACCACGCCGATCTTCCCCGTGCAGTCGCTCCGCGCCTTCAGCCAGCGCGCCGCCGCTACGAAATCCTCGGTCATCTTGGCCCGGTCCACCTTGCCAAACGCCGCGCCGCCCTTCTCGTCGTCACCCGGATAGCCGCCCACGCTGGTCAGCCCGTCGGGAGCGAACGCCATGAAATTCGACGTGCCCAGGCGCCGCGCCACGTCCTCAATGTAAGGATTCAGGCCGCGATTCTCATGCACCACCAGCACGCCCGGCAGCTTTCCAGTGGCCTTCGCCGGCCGCACCAGATACCCCTTTATGCTGCCATTGCCATCTGGCGACGGCACGCTGGCGTACTCCGTCTTGATCCGGCTATCGTCTTTAGGCACCTGTTGCGCCCACGCGTAATTCGGCCGCAAACTCTCCCAGATCGCCGTGGCGGTCACGCCACCCACCGCGAACTTCTGCGCGCCATCCAGGAAGTTACGGCGGTCGATCTCGCCGTGAACATAGCGGTCAAACAGATTCAGCAACTCCTGGGGATAATCGCTCGCCTTCTTTCGTTCCATGGGAACGTCCCTCCTCAATAGGGCAAAGATACCACACTTTGCCAGGGTATAGAATGGCTCGGATGACTTCATCGCCGGCAATTGCGCGTACGGCACTCTCGGGCAAGGAATGGCGCGTCCTCATCCTTCTCGTCCTTTCCGCCCTGATCAACTACATCGACCGCACTACGCTATCGGTAGCGGCCACCGATATCCAGCGCGAATTGCATCTGACCAATATCCAGGTGGGCTTGCTGCAATCGGCTTTCTTTGCGTCATACGCGCTCTGCCAGCTCAGTTTTGTGGCGGGCTGGGTGGTGGGCCGTTTCCCCGTCGGCTGGGTGCTGGGGTTCGGGTTCCTGCTGTGGTCCGGCGCCACCTTGATGACCGGAGCGGCGACGGTGTTCGTGATGATCTTGGCCCTGCGACTGCTGCTGGGTATCGGCGAATCGGTGACCTACCCGTCGTATTCGCGGATTCTGGCCAGCGAGTATCCGGAGCATCATCGCGGGTTCGCCAACGCGCTGATCGATTCGGGGACCAAGGTAGGGCCCGCGTTGGGGATACTGGTGGGCGGCCTGCTGGTGTCTCAAGTGGGATGGCGCGTTTTCTTCGTCGTCCTCGGCGGGGGCAGCCTGTTGTGGCTGATTCCGTGGGCCGCGTGGATGCCTCGGGGGAAGAACGTGGCGGCGCGCGAGGATGCGTCCGAGATCCCTTCCATTGGTGCGATTCTGAGCGAGCGGTCCGCCTGGTTCACCGCATTCGGCCTCTTCTGCGGCAACTACTACTGGTACTTCCTGATCACCTGGCTGCCGGCGTATCTGGAAAAGGAGCGCCACTTTCCAAAAGCGAAGATGGCGTTATTCGGCTGGCTGCCGTTGCTCGGGATCGCGGTTTCGTGCGTGTTGTCCGGGTGGCTCAGCGACCGTCTGATCGCGCGCGGCGGTTCGCCGACGCAGGTGCGCAAGGGCTTCGCGGGCACCGGCCTCGCGTTCGCCACCATCCTGGTTCCGGTGGTGCTGGTCCGCGATCCAAATCTGGCCATGGTGCTGTTGACGCTGGCGTGTATTTCGTTCGGCATCTACACGTCGAATCTTTGGGCGATTACGCAGTCGCTGGCCGGACCGCGGGCAGCCGGCAAGTGGACCAGCTTTCAGAACGGCTTCGGTAACCTCGCGGGAGTGCTGGCCCCTTCGTTGACGGGGTTCGTGGTGGACCGCACCGGCGAGTTCTACCTGGCCTTCGTAGTGGCCGCCGGATTCGCCCTGGCAGGCGCGGGGATGTTCGTGTTCGGCGTGGGCCCGATCGAACCGGTGAATTTCCGGCGTGCGAAACTCGCTCCCTGACGGTCGCCGCTCCGTGTGCAGCCGTGTATCTCGTTCGGAGCCGCGACCGGGGTACCCTCTGGGTCGGGAGCGTTTCTTGGGTTGGAGAGACCCGTCATTGTGTGAGGCGCAACTCCCCCGCGCATCGGTGTGATACCCTGCGGGGCGTGAAGCTATTACTCGCCATGACGCTCATTGCGGCGGCCCTCTGCGCGCAGGATCGTCCGCTCGCCTCGCTGCCTTACACGCCCAGCCTGGAACCCGCGTTCCTCGAGCGCAGCGTAGACCCCTGCGTGGATTTCTTTCGCTATTCGTGCGGCAACTGGAACAAGCTGAATCCCATTCCGCCCGACCAGGCGAGGTGGAGCGTCTACGGAAAGTTGGCGCAGGAGAATCTGCAATTCCTCTGGGGAATACTGGAGCAAGCCGCTAGCCCCGCGGCGACGCGCACGGCCAACGAGCAAAAGATCGGCGATTACTTCGGCGCCTGTATGAACGAAGCTGCCGTGGAAAAGGCCGGCGCGGCGCCGCTCAAGGCCACGCTGGACGCCATCGCGGGCCTCAGTACCCTGCAGGACCTACCGCCCGTTCTGGCGCGCATGCATCTGCAATCGGCGCGCAGCAACGCCATCTTCGGGTTCGGCTCCTCGCAGGATTTCGCCAACTCCGAACAGGTGATCGCCTTCGCGTCGGCCGGCGGCCTGGGACTGCCCGATCGCGATTACTACACCAAAACCGACGCCAAGAGCGAGGAGACGCGCGCCAAATACCTGGAACACGTAGCGCGCATGTTCGAACTGCTCGGCGATGCGCCCGCGGCGGCGAAGACCGAAGCGCAGACCGTCATGGAGATCGAGACGGCGCTCGCCAAAGCGTCGCTCACGCGGGTGGAACGCCGCGACCCCTACAAGCAGTTCCACAAAATGCCGCGCGCCAAACTGGCAACCATGACGCCCTCTTTCGGCTGGGCGGCCTACTGGAAGGCGAGCGGCCTCGCCGCCACGGGCATGGTCAACGTGACCGAGCCCGAGTTTTACGCGGAGGTGGAGAAGGAACTCAAGGCGCGCCCCATCGCGCAGTGGAAGACTTATCTCCGCTGGCACGCGGCGCACAATCGCGCGCTCTATCTCTCCGCCATTTTTGTCCAGGAGGACTTCGACTTCTTCAGCCAACATCTGCGCGGCGTGAAGGCGCCGCCGCCGCGATGGAAGCGCTGCGTCCGGCTGGTGGACCTGGATCTTGGCGAGGCGCTGGGACAGGTCTTCGTCGCCAAGACGAACGCCAGCGACGTGAAGGGACAGGCGCTGGCCATGGTCAAGGAGATCGAAAAGGCGATGGACGCCGACCTGCGCCAGGTTCCCTGGATGAGCGAAGCCACGCGCCAGAAGGCGCTCGAAAAGCTGCACACCATGGTGAACAAGATCGGCTACCCGGACCAGTGGCGCGACTATGGCGCGCTGCGCATCGAGCCGGGCGATTTCGCCGGCAATGTGGAGCGCGCCAGCGAGTTCGAATCCCGGCGGCAATTGGCCAAGATTGGCAAGCCGGTGGACCGCAAGGAGTGGTTGATGACCCCGCCCACGGTGAACGCCTATTACAACCCGCAGACCAACGACATGAACTTCCCGGCGGGCGTATTGCAGCCGCCGCTCTTCGATGCCAAGCTGGACGACGCGCCCAACTACGGCAATACCGGCGGCACTATCGGCCACGAACTGACCCACGGATTCGACGACGAAGGCCGCCAGTTCGACGCCAAAGGAAACTTGAAGGACTGGTGGACCAAGAAGGACGCCGATGAGTTTATTAAGCGCGCCACCTGCATCTCGAACCAGTACTCGCAATACACCGTCGTCGACGAGATCAAGATCAACGGCAAGCTGACGCTGGGCGAGGACGTGGCGGATCTGGGCGGCCTGATTCTGGCATACAACGCCTGGAAGAGCGCCACCGCGGCCCAGAAACTGGAGCCCTTCGGCAGCTTCACCCCGGACCAGCGTTTCTTCATCGGCTTTGCCCAGTGGGCTTGCGGCGACGAGCGCCCCGAAAGCAAGCGCGCCAACGCCATCACCGACCCGCATTCCCCGGAAGAGTATCGCATCAACGGCGTGGTCGGGAACATGCCGGAATTCGCCAAGGCATTCTCGTGCAATGCAGGACAACCCATGGTGAGGCCGCAAGCCTGCCGGGTCTGGTAGGACAGGCCTCCCGGCCTGTCTCCTCCTGGCCTGTCTGTCATTGTGCTACAAATGCATCGTGACAATGCTCTCGCCATGTCGGAATGACAGGCCAGGAGGCCTGTCCTACTTAAATTTCACGCGGCGCAGTTTCTTACTGGCCGCCGGAACCGCGCCGCTGTTGCGCGGCCAATCCCTCTTGCGACGCGTGTGGACCGCGCGGTGGATCGCCGTCCCCAAGGCGCCGCAGACAGAGTACGGCGTCTATCACTTCCGCAAGACCTTCGAGTTGGCCGCCAGGCCCGAGCGCTTCCTGGTGCACGCCAGCGGCGACAACCGCTATCAGTTGTTCGTCAACGGGCAGCGCGCGGCGTGGGGTCCGGCGCGCGGCGACCTGTTCCACTGGCGCTACGAGACGGTGGACATCGCGGGCTTCCTGCGGCCTGGAAAAAACGTGCTGGCGGCGGTGGTGTGGAACTTCGGCGAGCATGCGCCGGAGGCGCAGATCACGCTGGAGACGGGCTTCGTCTTGCAGGGTGATGGCCCAGCGGAACTTGTTGCCGATACCGGCCCCTCGTGGAAGTGCGCCCGCAACCAAGCCTACGCTCCGGTGGCGATTACCAGCGGCACAGTGCGGGGGTATTGGGCCGCGGGTCCCGGCGACCGGGTGAACGCGGCGGCGCATCCCTGGGGATGGGAGTCGCCGGAGTTCGACGATTCGGCGTGGACACCGGCGGCGGTGGTGGCGCCGGCGGCCGGCCGCGAGGCTCGCGACGTGCACTCCCGGTGGATGTTGGTGCCGCGCACCATTCCGATGATGGAGGAGCGCGCCGAGAAGTCCCTCACCGTGCGCCAGGGAAGCCTCGCTAACGTCGCCAACTCGAAAACTACCGTGCTGTTCGATCAAGGGTACCTCACCACGGCATATCCGAGATTGACCGTTTCGGGCGGCAAGGGCGCCGTGGTCCGCATGCGCTACGCGGAGGCACTGTTCAAAACGTCGCCGCGCGAGAAGGGGAATCGCAACGAAATCGAGGGCAAGGAGTTCATCGGCAACTACGATGAGTTCGTGCTGGATGGCGGAGCGCGCCGCGTATTTCGCCCGCTGTGGTGGCGCTGCTACCGCTATCTGCAACTGGAGATCGAAACCCGCGACGAACCGGTCACCGTGGAAGGCATCTCCGCCACCGCCACGGGCTTCCCCTTCGTGCGCCAGGCGAAATTCGACGCCGGCCTGCCGGAGCTGAACCAGATCCTCGACGTCGGCTGGCGCACCGCGCGATTGTGCGCCCACGAGACCTACATGGATTGCCCCTACTACGAGCAGTTGCAGTACGCGGGCGACACGCGCGTGCAATGCCTGGTCTCGCTGTTCCAGACCGGCGACGCGCGCTTGATGCGCAACGCCATCGACCTGCTCAACGACTCGCGGCAGAGCGACGGCTGCACCATGAGCCGCTATCCCACGCGCCTGGAGCAGTACATCCCGGGGTTTGCGCTCTGGTGGGTCGGGATGGTGCACGATTACCACTGGTACGTGGCCGACGTCCCCTTCGTGCGCCGCATGCTGCCCGGCGTGCGTACCGTGCTCAGCTTCTTCGAAGGCTATCAGAAGGAGAACGGGTCGCTCGGTTCCCTGCCCTGGTGGCGTTACTTCGACTGGGTCCCGGAGTGGCCCAACGGCGACGCACCGCAGGACGCCGATGGCAGCGCGGCGCTCTTCGATCTGCAACTGCTGATGGCGTATCGTTGGGCCGCCGCGTTGGAGAAAGCCGCCGGCCTCCCCGAACTGGCGCAGGTCTATAGCGAGCGGGAGCGCGTTTTGCGGGCGACCATCCGCACGCTGTATTGGGACGCGGGGCGCGAGTTGTTCGCGGATACTCCATCGAAGAAGATGTTCTCGCAGCACACCAACACCATGGCGGTGCTGGCCGATGTAGTGTCCGGCGAACCGGCGCGCTCTCTCATGCTGCGCACGCTCACCGCGCCGGGCCTGGCGCAGGGAGCGCTCTACTTCAAGTTCTACATGCACCAGGCGCTGGCCAAGGTGGGCGAAGGCGATCGCTACCTGGAACAGTTGGACGATTGGCGCGGCATGCTGGCGATCGGCCTGACCACATTCGCCGAAGTGGTGGATCGTCCGGGCCAGCCATCGCGATCCGATTGCCACGCCTGGAGCGCGAGTCCGAATATCGAGTTGATGCGCACCGTGCTCGGGGTCGATTCGGCCGGCGCGGGTTTCTCACGGGTCGTGGTGCGGCCCCACTTGGGTCAACTGAAATTCGCCGAAGGCACAGTGCCGCATCCCAAAGGATTGATCGAGGTCCGCGTGGAGGCCGGCGGCAATGTCAGCGTGAACTCGCCGGTGGACGGCGAGTTCCTATGGCGCGGCACACGGCACGAACTTCGCGCGGGGGCGAATCGGTTTACGGTTTCCGCGGGCTAGGTGCAATGCTGCTGCCTGGGTTGCGATCACGCACGTTTGCGGCGTTCGGATCGCGTCGCGACCGCCAGCAGCGCCCGAAGGGCATCGTTGACCGACTTCGAATCTGGAAAGGCGTCGGCCAATGCTGGATCAAGGAGCACCACATTGGTTCCGCGGCGGTATCTGTCAACGTACTTGCCCCGCACGCCGCCGGAAAAGTCGTACTCCGCCCTCATCTCATCGGTACTCCGCTTAGAGGGAGGTTTCTTCATAATTGCGTCTCTCATGCTTCGTTGCCAGGCGAGCGCTGATCAGGCGGATCCGCTCACCTCTAATAGTATGAACCACGACCAGCGGATTTCGCTGGCTGGACAGCCCGATGATCACGAAGCGCTCTTCGTCACTGGCGTGGTCCGGGTCCGGAATCGTCGTCGAAAGAGGGTCGTCGAAGACGGTGGTCGCCTCCGTAAATCCGACGCAGTGCTTCCGCCGATTCGCCAAATCCTTTCTCCGATCCCACTCAAAAGCGATTCCGTACATCTCCCTTCGAGCTTACCGAATCGGAGGCCATCCCGAACGGCGCCCCTTCACACCGCGACCGTCTTCCATTTGCCCCGCCGGAACAGAATCACCGAAACTACGGCCAACAGGGATTCCGCCCCGCAGATCGCCAGGTAGACTCCGCGCGGGCCGAGATGCTGTGCGAGGTACCAGGCCAGCGGGATCTGTACGCACCAGTAGCAACCGATGTTGATCCAGGTGGGCGTGGCGGTGTCGCCGGCGCCGTTGAAGGCCTGCTCCATCACCATGCCCCACGCGTAGAACGGGTAGCCGAGACTCACGTATTGCAGGCACGTCACGGCGATCGGGGCCACCAGCGCGCCGGGATGGAACAACCCCACAAGGCGGTGCGCCGCGGCGACGAAGACAACTCCGACCACGGTCAGGAAGCCCATGTTGTACAGCCCGGCGAGCCACACGGCGCGCTCGCTGCGGTCGGGACGTTTCGCGCCCAGGTTCTGCCCCACCAGCGTGGCGGCGGCGGAGCAGATGCCCCACGAAGGCATCAGCGCGAACAGGATGATGCGGATGGCCAGCGAATATCCAGCCACCGCATCACTGCCGAAACTGGCGTTGATGCGCGCCAGGCTGAGCCAGCTCGCGGTGCCGATGAAGTACTGCAACATGGCGGTGCGCGCCACCCGGAACAGGCGCGCCAGCACCGGCCAATCGAGGCGCAGGTGGCGGCGCGCCACGGCGACGCGCGCGCGTCCTCCGGCCAGCACGTGCAGTTGATAGAGCACACCCAGACTGCGGCCGATGGTGGTGGCAACGGCGGCGCCGGTCACACCAAGCTTGGGGAACGGGCCGAGTCCATAGATAAAGCAGGGGTCGAGCGCCATGTTGATCAGGTTGGCCATCCATAGAGTGCGCATGGCGATGGCGGCGTCGCCAGAGCCGCGGAAGATGCCGTTGATCAGGAACAGCATCACGATAGCCAGATTGCCGCCGAGGATGATGCGCGCGTACCCGGTCCCGGTCCGAATCACCGAGGGCGTGGCGTGCATGAACGTGAGCAGTCGCGGAGCGAAGGTGTAGCCCGCGATTCCCATGAGGATGGCGAGCACAACGCCGGCGCCGATCGCCTGCACGGCGGCCACCGATGCGCCTTCGGGATCGTGCTCGCCGATGCGGCGCGCCACGGTCGCGGTGGCGGCCATGGCGAGCCCCATGGCGATAGCGAACACCAGCACCACGACGGCTTCGGTGAGTCCGACGGCAGCCATCGCGTCGGGGCCGAGGCGGGCCACCCAGAAGGCGTCGACCACGCCGAAGGTGGACTCCATCACCATCTCCAGAATGGTGGGAATGGCGAGCAGGGCAATGCCCCGGGTCAAACTGCCTTGCGTGAAATCCTGCGTGGTGCCGGCCAGCGCTTCACGCAGGAATCGCCACTTGCGGCGGGTTGGCGACGAGGTGGTCGATGGCATATGAGCCTTTCCGGATTACGTCATCCGAGCTGACTGGTTGGAAAGTCCTGCGCTTCAGAGAATCCGAAGCACGTTGTCCGTGGCGAGGGGAACGCTAGCGCGAAAGCCGGAGCAGGTGGAGAGACCCGCGGCGGATTTCGCTAGCGAACCATCGGACAAATTCGGTCAGAGGTATACATAGTCGACCTACTTGAAAATCAGGTTAGCACATCCGGCGGGCGGGTGAGGGGGGCTGCCGCCTCCGGGGTGAAGACGGGCACGGGGGAGGCGCGAAACCCCTTAGGGTCGCGAGTGACGATGAGGTCGCAGCGGGCGGCGGCAGCGGCGGCAGCGGTTACGGAATCCTCGAAATCGGGGCCATCAGCGTCGAGCGCGCTTTGGATAATGGCGTGATCGACGGGGGCTACGGAAAAGATCCGCAGAAGCGCACGCATGGCGCGGCGGCTTCCGGCAGCGCCCAGCTCCTGGCGCATCAGGTAATCGATGGTGGTTACTGCGTGGGCTGCCAGAAAGCCCTCCGCCCGCCTCAGTTCGATGGCCGCCCAAATGGCCTTGCTGGCAGCGGCGTGAGGCTGGCGCGCTAACAGAACATCGAGGATCACGTTGACATCCACAAGGACGCGTTTCATCGATACTTTTTCGACAGGTGCTTGTGATAATCTCCGATGTCGGCTTTCTTGAGGATTCCAGCGAGAGAGTCCAGAATCGGCGTCTTCTCTTCGCGCGTCTCCGGCTCTATGACCGACGTCAAGTACGCTTCGACCATGCGCGAAACGGACGTGCCCCGGCCCTTGGCATAACGCTTGGCCCGGGCGGCCACATCGGGATCGACGCTGAGCGTGAGTTTGGGCATCCTGTACGTATGATAGCAGGCGAATGGCACGTACTGCACGATGCCGGGTTCGCCAGAGGCCGAAAATGATACGATAAATCCGCAGTGAAGGGATGAATTAGCCTATGGTTCCCATCATCGAAACCGAGCGTCTCAAATTGCGCGGCCACCGGATGGAGGATTTCCGCGATTGCGCCGAGATGTGGGCGCACCCCGACGTGGTTCGCTACATCGGCGGCAGACCGTTCTCCGGCGAGGAGGTCTGGTCGAAGTTGTTGCGTTACGTGGGGCACTGGCAGTGGATGGAGTTTGGCTTTTGGGCGATCGAAGAAAAGGCCACCGGCGGCTTCGCGGGCGAACTGGGATTCGCCGAGTTCAAGCGGGAGATGGAACCCGCAATCCTGGGCATCCCCGAAATTGGTTGGGTACTGCCCCCTCGTGCACACGGCCAGGGCTATGCGACGGAAGCCGTTCGCGCAGTGGTCGCCTGGGGCGACGAGCGCTTCGGCTCGACACGGACGGTGTGTTTGATCCATCCGGAGAACCTGCGATCGGTTCGGGTCGCGGAGAAATGCGGTTACAAAGAATTCCAGCGCACCACTTACAAGGGACAAGAGACGATACTTTTTGAGCGTTTCAGACAGGGGGAGCCCGGGCTGCAATTCGCGGGGAATGGCCCCACCACGCTCACTTCGGAAAATCGTTGAAGTGCAGAATCGAGTTGGCGAGCATGTTGAACTCGCCCAGATTCTGCCAGCGATACGCCGGGTTGGTGGAGAAGATGACCACTCTGCCCTGCCCCACCGGTTCATCCAGGATGGCCGGACGCCCGCGAGTCTCGGCGACACCGCGCATCAAACCGCTCAAAATGCTGCTGTCATTGCCGGGGAAGCGCATCAGGACGCTCTTGCGCGCTTCCTCGGTTGGCACGCGCAGCAGCGGTCCGCCGGCCCAGCGGACCGGGACGACGCGCTCCGAATAGCCGTAGAAGATGGGATGCTCGGGCAGCAGAATCTCGGCTTCCACGATAGGTCCGGGGGCGTAAAAGGCCGCCGTGGTGCGGGCCGCATCCACGGTCTTGGCGATGAACGTCTCGGGCGCGAAGTAACTGGCGGCGCCGAGAGTGATCAGCACGCCTCCCGAGTTGACGAACTTATCCAGTTCGGCGACACCGGGCAGGCCCATGCCGCCGGTAATGTCCGCGCTCTCGCCGTAGGCGCCGAGGCTGGGGAAGGCGGGGTCCTTGGTGTACGCGAAGGTCTTACCGGGGCGCGGGTCGATATCGAAAATCAGACCCTTGGCGCCGCCGCCGCGGCCACCCTGGCTGGGGATCACGATCACGTCGTAGGCGGCGCGCAGGTTGCCCTGTTTGATGCGCTCCTTGTAAATCAGGTCGTAGTCGATCTCGAACTTATCGAACGCGTAGCGTATCCAGCCGAGGTCCTGCGTGCTACCCCAGGTGGAGAACATGGCGAGACGCGGCAGGTCGATCGCGTGCTTTTTGACATCGGGCGCGGCGGCGAGGGCAACCGCCTGTAGACCGAGCTTTTCCACCTCGGCTTTGACGCGCGGGCTGGAAGCCACCAGCATGGTGCCCGCGGGCAGATCGGTATTGCCGGCCTTGGCGGGCTTCTCAATGGCGTCGAACTGCAAGTCCTTCAAGCGATAGCGCAAGGTGATGAGATTGTTGGAACCGTTGTGCAGAATGGCGGTGACGGCGCCAGAGCCCTTGACCGCGCCGGCGGGTTCGTACATGCCGGCGAGGTTCTTCACCGGGACATCCAGCACAGTCTTATCGTTGATCTCATCGACCTTGGCCTGCGACATCAGGCCCATGGTCCATCCGGTGTCGTCATATGTCGTCTGCGCATCGCTGGGGAAGTTCTGTTTTTCGAGCAGAATTTTGGCCAGGCGTCCGTAGGGCTGGTTGCGCTTGAGCACCAGCGATCCGGCGGGATAGGTGACCGCGCCGAGTTTGAATTCGCCGGTGGCTTCGCCCACTTCGATACCCTGTTTGCGCAGCACGTTGACCACGAAGGCGACCCGCGTCAGATCCTTCTGGCTGGCGGGGAAGACGTAGCCGTAGGGCGCGTCCTTGGAACCCGAATCGACGGAATTGCGGCTCTTGAGGTAAAAATTCTCGAGCACGGTTTTGGGGATGCTTGCCGTCAGTTCCAAAGCGGAGAGGACTCCGGTCTCCATGTAGTTCGTGTTGTTCCGCATGCTCCAGGTGAGGGTGCGTGGCGGAGGCAGCGGGCGGTACCATTCGCGCGCGGTCATGCCGCCGCCCCGCCCGGCGGGGGTTGGAGCAGCGGTGTCGCCAGCGGCGGCTCCACCGCGCCCGCCGCGGCCGCCACGTCCGCCCGCGGCCGCGCCATCCGGAGCCGCGGCAGCGGGTGCAGCCG
>Ga0208587_1000956_pt1 | contig 15696 bp, 24 predicted proteins | sample NGESurdeep092012_7_FD_184472 | JGI IMG/M metagenome (GOLD analysis project Ga0208587, IMG submission 184472) | Arctic peat soil microbial communities from Barrow, Alaska - NGEE Surface sample 210 deep-092012 (SPAdes) | ecosystem: Environmental > Terrestrial > Soil > Wetlands > Peat ...
AAGAGCCGTATGACGGGAGACTGTCACGTACGGATCCGTGGGAGCCGGGGGCTGAGATGCCCCCGGCCACCCGACCATGCCTGGAGGCCCTCAATCCCTCAATTGGCACGAGCCCCGCCTGAGCTCGCAGCCAATCGACGACTACCCCGTCGTGCTCATTGTCTCGCCAGAACACCATGACCGGGAGGCGGTGCCGCCTAGCCAGATTGCCGGTCATCCTGCGATGCCATTGCAGACTCGGGCGTCGGTCGTCGTCAACACGCTCGTGTCCACATGGCGAGGGCGTAACTGTGAACCACGGCGTAGCCGGCTGCATGTAGTTCGACGCCCATCCAGTGACCTGCACCGACATTGGACGAGTGAACATGAACCTGCCCCACGTTTTGTGGCGCTCCCTCTTTGGCCAGCCGGACCAGCAGTTCGACGACCGGACGGATGGTGTCCTCGCCCGCTAGAGGTCGTGGTCGAGCCACAGGTCGTCAATCCGCCTGTCCCGCAGCTCATTCAGTAGATCCAGGGCTTCCTGGGATGAGCGAGCCACCAAGGCGGGGCGTTTGTCCCTGAAGCCTCTGACATCGTCCACGAGGACCGTCAACGGTGAGGGAAGAATTGGTTGTGCGGTCGGCATGGCCACTCCGAGTGTCGCTGGTTCCGCCGCCTTTTGGCGGTCGGCTAGTCCCCATCTGGGATGGCACCCGGCGCGACCGGGTTGCCGGGACTTCGACCAGCGAAGTCCGCTCTTGACCTGTGTTGAATGCTACCGCGCAGTGCCGACAAGGAAGACTTCGTTGAGGGGCTGTGCAAGCCAATGCCATCGCCTGGAACAAGCGGGCCGTCCGGCTCAGGGACGGTGGACACCCCCGCAGGTCGATAGTGCGGCTCAGGTTTGTCGCTGTCTCCTGAGAAGGGAGGACACGCGTTTGACTCGCTACCGTAATTCAGCAACCGGATGGCGCCGGATGCAGCGGAAACCGATGTGCGTGGTCGAGGAGTCCTCGGACTCCGGCGAACGCGCGGCCGGCCGGAAGCGCAGGCAGTACTGCGGCGAGCACAGGTGCGATCCGCCCTTGAGGACCCGGCGTGGACCTTCGCCGGGGACATGCGACATGGGTGCGCAGCACGGAGGTGCCGACGACTGGTGTGACGCGCTCCACGGTTCTACGGTCCACTCCCAGACATTGCCCGTGACATCGAACAGGCCGTAGCCGTTCGCCGGGAAGCTCCCCACCGGCGACGTCCCGACCCAGCCCCTGGCACCCGTGTTCTGGTAAGGAAAGTGGCCCTGCCAGGTGTTGGCCGTGAGCTGATCGCCCAGGCGCGGATCGTCACCCCACGCGTACACGGCACCCTGAAGTCCGCCCCGGGCAAAGTGCTCCCACTCGGCCTCGGTCGGGAGCTCCTTGCCGGCCCAGACCGCGTACGCCCTCGCGTCGTAGAAGCTGACCTGGACGACCGGATGGTTGTCAAAACCCGCCAGGTCACTGCCGGGCCCACGAGGGGCACGCCAGCAAGCACCAGGGACCCAGGTCCACCACCGGCGCCAGTCGCGCAGATCGACCGGCCCATCCGTCGGGCGAAACACCATCGATCCGGCGGAGTAGTCATCGAGGTCGGGGAACACCTCTGGGTCTAGCGGTTGCTCGGCGGTCGTGACATAGCCGGTGTCGGCGACGAATGCGGCGAAGTCCGCATTGGAGACAGGTGCGCGATCCACCCAGAGTCCCTCGACAGTGGCCTGGTGGACCGGCCCCTCTTCGGGGTAGAAGTCCAAGGACCCCATGGCGAACGTCCCGCCAGTAACCCACACCATCCCGTCACTTTCCAACTCCTTCGAGGTCACGCCGCCACGCTATCCGAGGTCACGCCCCGCGCCCGACACCCCCAGCCAGCGCGAACGTATCGCTGGTCCAGTTAGACCTCAATCAGGCGGGCAAAGCCGCCGTTCTCGTCGAACCGGGTGAACCCGCCGGCCACACAGATCACTCGTGGGTTCCGCCAGTCGATGTCGTTCGCTGCATCCGGGGCCAGCTTCTGCATCACCAGCAGCTGGAACTTACCCTTGTGGTCCACGAGCCAGTCCAGGTAGAAGAGGCCCTGGTTGATGACGCTCTCATTGACCGCCCGCTTGTATTCGAAGGTGACCGGGGAACCGGTTTTCGTCCAGCCCCAGTGAGTCGATGCGGCCCCTGTGATTAGCACCGGTGACATACTCCGTCGCTAGGAAGCGCACTCCGAAGAGGTCTCCATGTTCTCCTCGATCAGGCGCTGCAACTTGACCTCCAGAGCGCAGAAGTGCCCTTCAGCTCTTGGGCGGCGGCTTGTCGGGATGACCGTGGACGTCCCGACAAGTTGCCCGAATTCGCAACCGGTTCGGAATTGGCCCTGTCATCCTGAAGGTGACGGCATCAAGTACCGACGACCTTGCTGAGGGGGAGTAGAGGTGGCATTAGGAAAGACGCCGGAAGAGAAGGTAGCCGAGGATCGGCGGAAGCTAGCAGAGCGTGAGGCACATCAACAGGATTGTGAGAGGCGGTTAGCAGTGCGCGAAGCCCGCCCGAGGCGGTCGGCGGAGGCAGCACAGGCAACCAAAGTGGCCAAGGCCGAGGGAAGCCTCGAGGAGGAGCTCCCGGGCATCGCCAGCGCAATCAATCAGGAGACCAGTGCTTTGAACACGGGCTCAGGGGGCGCGGTCCCGGCACGCGATAATGCTGAAGAGGCGAAGGAGGTGACCAGGGGTGACCAGAACTTTCCGAAGGTGATTGCCGCCGTGGAGGTGATTGCCGCCCGTGGCGCGGGCGTCTACCTGCTCGACCTGGGCAACGACATGGGCCAGACCAAGGCTTGCCGATTCGACCCCCCAATCACCGCGAGGTATTGGGGGGCGCCGCGCCAACCGCCGGGACCCACCGCAGGGACTCGGTAAGAGTCGTCCTCACCGGGTGCGACTGCCAGCATCGGAAACAGCTAAGGCAGCTGCGCACCTTGCTCGTTGTCGGCATCCTGGGTGCTGTCTCCAGCAACCGCGGCATCCTGGTCAGCAACGGCAGCATGGGCGGCACCATGGCTGCCATCGCAGCCAGGCTCGGCTCACGGTTGTTCACCCTGGATAAGCTCCAGGTTCTGCTGGACCATCTGCGCCGGACACCATTGGATGGGTCAGCCTGCCCGTCTCCGGACGGAGATGCGACCAGGCTGCGCTCCGGTGTTCGTGCCGACGGCTCACTCACAACGATCCCTCCCTGCCAACTGGGCCCGGCGTCTAGTCCGCAGGGAGTCCGCAAGACGTTCGTAAACGCTCAACGGCAACCAACGACCCTCAACGGTATATGTGCAGGTCAGAGACTTGTGGCCCGAATCACAGCAGGTCAGGGGAGTGACAGGAATAGAACCCGGCGTATCGACCGACTCATCCGCCTAAAGGCCGCTGACCTGCGACGATGCGTCTACCGGTAGCTGATGTCCTCACAGAAGCTCAGCAGGACGACGAAGGACGTGGGTCGACAGCCTCCCGAGTGCGGTCGCCGGAGTCCGGTCCCAGGTGGCTCTCGGTGTGGAGCGCCTCGGCCGCGTTCCCACCCCGAGCCTGTCCGGAACACGAGCCAGGCACGGTAGTGGCCCAGATCGTGGGAGCCCAACTCCTCGAGTCCGATCCATTTCGTGACCCACAGCCACATTGTGCCGCAGTTGGATCGCCGGATCAGGTCGCGGGTGCGTTGGTGAAGATTAAAGCTCTCGCTGGGGAAGGTCGCCAGATGGGCAGCGAGCGCGTCGACGACAACAGTCGGCAGCGGGACCACCCGAACGCTCACCGCCGTCCTAGCAGGCTCGAAGAACGGCACCGGTCCTGGCCTGCCCATAGGCCCTGATCTACGGTGATGGACTCTCGGATGAGCTGGCCCTGTCGCCAAGACCGAGGTTGCATGTCGGGCTCTGCTGATGGCCATGCGTATGGTTGATGGCACCCAACCTAATCAAGTGAGGTGACGCATGGCCAAAGCGGCTCGTACTGCCACGGCGAACGAGGACGATCAGCGCGCAGAGGCGGCTGATCATGTAAGGGCAGCCACCGGAGCAGAAGACGCGATTGCCGAGTCCGCGTCAGCTGTCGATGTTCTCGCCACTCGCAAGGGCGAAGGACGAGACATGGCTGAGGTCGGCGCGGCCGCAGCAGTGGGCCCGGCGGCTGACATGCTTGCTCTGGCAGAGAAGTTGCACGAAGAGTACGTGGCCGAAGGCAAGGACACTCGCGAGCGCCTCATCACGGAGGGGCAGTCACACCATGACCAGGTTGTTGCCGAAGCCACAGCGAAGCATGAAGCGCTTCTCTTTGACAGTCAGGCTAAGCACGACGAGTTGGTGTCCATCGGCGAGGCCAGACACGACGCCCTCATGGCCGACGCGGACGTGCTGATCGCCGAGGCCACCGCCGAGCATGAGCGCATGATCACCGAGGCGCGGGAGCGTTCGGCTGGAATGGTCATCGAGGCCCGGCAGGAGAGGGCAGAGGTTCTTCAGGGGCTCGGTGGCGAGCGAAGCGTGCTGCAGGAAGAGATCGAAGAGCTGAGAACCATCAAGCGTCACAACCACGCCCGTCAGAAGTCCTACCTCGAGGGCCGGCTGATCGAGCTGGAGCAGACCGGCGCCGACGAGCCCGGCTCATAGCCAAGGCCAGCAGGTTCTTGCTCGTTTCGTCTTCGTAGCCCACGATGGTCACGGTGTCCGGGTCTATCAGGAGGGCACAGTAGTGAGCCAATGTCTTGTGCGGCCGAGGGCATCTGGCCTTACCCGATGTCCTGCAGCTCACGTGGTTGGGATGCAGACATGGCCGTCGTGCAGATCGTGATGGCACGCGTGCCTGTGAAGTGCCTAGGACCTTGCCGCGATGGCATTCGTGAGCGTCATTGACTTCTTGGACCTTGGGCGTGCCAACAACGGCGTGAGCGGACCGTGTCGCAGAACTTGGCTGCATGCACCAGCTCTGGTGGTGGTTGGGGCCATTAATGGCCTGGCCTGTGCCGGACTGGCCGCGGGATCGGTTGCGGCGACGTAGCCGAGGCTCCCGTGAGGCCCGCCTATGACACAGAACCTGTCCCAGCGCACGATTTTGAACACATCGAAGGGAAGGATTTTCGAGTGCCCGAAGGATCCATCGTGAAGACCGAGCAGCGCCACCCTGGCAGTCGAGTCCTCCATGCTCTGGACCGGTGTGCGTCCAGGCCTACGCTTGCGCTCAGTGCGGTTACAGCCGTGGTGGTCTGGGTTCTGTTCAGCACCCTGTTGGGGTTCCCAGCCCGGTTGGAGACCGTGTTCCAGACGCTTGCTGCTGCAACGACTCTGGCTATGGTCTTCGTCTTCCAACACACACAGTCCCGGGCGCAGGAGGCGACCCAGCGCAAGCTCGATGAGATCCTTCGGGCTTCGCCGGAAGCTAACAACTCGCTGATCACCTTGGAGGAGGCGCCTGACAACGAGCTGAAAGCGGCGACCGACGCCCACCGTGACGTGCGCCGTGACACGAATCATGGGCCGCCTGCCTGACACCTGAGGATTGGGCACCTCGACACTGGCTGCCGCGACCTCACCGGATCCGAGCACACCTACCCAGGCAGGCCACGGATCTGAAGGCGTCCTTGCCGTCGGTGAACACCCGGGGTCACGCCCGGACGCTCAGCGTTGCCTTTTGGCCGCGGAAGAGCTGCTGCGGCGACCAGTGACGGCTGCCTCGATCGCTGCCGCGTCGTGGTCAGCAGCTTCAGCTTGCCGTTGACAATTGTGTCCTTGATGATGGCTGATAGCCTCCCACGGGAACCGGAATGGTCCGGGTCATGTAGTCCTGGTCCACTATCGAGTGCGTGATGACGCGTTTGTCGTTGACTTGGCGTTGACCTTGGCGTTGACTTTTGTGTTGGCCTTGAGAGAATCAGGAAAACCTTCTGCCGCCCGACTCACCCGACGCTGACCCAGACCTCGATTCAAGGAGTCCGATCCTGATGACTTGGCGTGACCGTGCTGCCTGCCTGGACGAGGACCCCGAGCTGTTCTTCCCCATCGGGAACACCGGCCCCGCCCTTCGCCAGATCGAAGAAGCCAAGGCCGTCTGCCGTCGCTGTGAGGTTATTGAGACGTGCTTGAGTTGGGCCATGGAGTCCGGCAAGGACGACGGGGTCTGGGGCGGACTGTCCGACGACGAACGGCGTGCTCTCAAACGCCGCAATGCCCGGGCCCGTCGGGCTGACCCCGCGACACCTCTGTGAGGGATTCGTTGAACCTGCCACTTGGAGCAGGAACCGGCGCCGTCGACAGGCTCTGGCTCGTCATGCAGCCCAGGCATGCGGCGCAGCCAGTGCGTCTGGTTGTCAATTCGGTTCGTCCTGCATGATCGATTCATTGATCTGCGGACCTCCAGCTCCTCACTGTGATCGGCGGAGCCATTGACACGATGCTGTGCGCGGAGCCTGAGAAGTTGCACAAGAGCACGATTCGCTTCGGTAGAGACTTGCCAGCCATGTCGGCCGATGTAATCGCGGGAGGTGGAATTGACCGTCCTGCCTGCGCCGAGGTGCTCATGGCGTCGTTGATGCCGGCCTTGGCGCCGGCGAGCCCATAGTGCGGTTGGCGTGTAAACAGCGAAGATCCCTGCGCTGGGGTGTCTCACAGCAGGGTACGAGGTACCGGTCCCCTGTTTCGAGGTGAAAGGCTGGCAGGGACTTGATGTCCATGGGAAAACTCCAACGCTGGTTGGTCGCCTATGCCGAAGCAGCTCACCCCGGTAGCTCGCCAGGAGTACGTCCTTGATGAGGACACCGCGGCCCCTCACGGGCAGTCAGGCGACCACAGCTACGTGCACTGGGGCGACCGGGCACCACGGTATGCACATCAGTGACCATGAGGTCGTCCACTTCAAGCGGCAAACGGGAGTGGCCACCCAGGGCCGGGCCGGATCATGGGGTCCCGCGACGCACTGGCCACCTCCTGGCTGCGCCGGCCGCTCGAAGGGGAGTTGCGTGATCGCAGCGTGCTTGAGCGAAATACATACCCAGAGAAGCTGGTCTTCGCAGTCCCGAGCTTCTTGCCGTTCAGAAGTTCGCTGTCCTGGGCTCGCGCATTCAGACGGCGGCGTTGTTGTCCACCCAGTCGGCGGCCGCCAGCAACGCACGAGCGACCGATCGTGCGTGCCTGGTTGTCAGGTACTCGTCATGGTCGGCAGACAGCCACACGCCGATGTCTCCATTCTCGTTCTGCACGGCAGCCACGTCCGCCGAGAAACCTTCGTCGCCCCGCAGAGGTGGCCAGTGCGGCCCGTAGTGTTTGGACGGCCCGATTTCCCCCTCGGGATGCTTGGTGTGGCACCAGCTCGGGCAGGTTGTGGAGGTCATGGCTTCAGTCTGCGCCTACCCAAGGGCCGCAGGAGAGCCGGGGGAAGACTCCTGCGGTTCGGGGGCAACCGGCGTCCTGTGGAAAGTCCTCGGCGGGTTCATCGCGACCATCACCGGCCAACAGTCTCCCACGGTTAACGTGCAGGTCAGAGGCATGATAGAGCGAAAAGTGCCGCAATGGTAGCCGGTGTACCGACCGGCCCCTCCACTCCTGGCAGTGCCCTGCGGCACATCACCTCCGCGGTGGAAACCGTTGACGCCGTCGGTGCGAACCGCCGCACGCCGCAGCGCCTGTGTTCACCTTCTCGAGTGGGGGCGCCGTTGTGCTCATGAGGTGGTCCAGTGCGCGACGGTCATCCTGCCTGAGTGAGCCGCGACAGCCGCAAGGCGCGTCTGACCTCGGTCAACACGGCGATGGAGCGTTCGACGACGTCAAGGTCGCCCTGGCCCAGTCGCGAGTCGACTTTGACCCGATTCTGGTCCTTGTCGTCATTGATGCTGAGCATCACCACGACGGCGGCCCCGGGCTGACCGTCGGTGTAGATCGCGGACTCCCAGATCTTTGCCATCAGGTCACGCTCTGAGCTGTAGCAGATCTCCCCCCCGCTCGCAGACGGGATCCGAAGGGTAGCTGGCTCGCTCGTGGTGTTGTCGGCTGCTGACGCGTGCGTCGTGCCCCTCATGGTCGTTCTTCCTTCTGTGAAGTTCAGCGGTGTAGGACCTCGTCGAGGTCATACACCCCTGCCCGCGACTGTTCGCTCGTCCATTCTCGTCCGCGGTGGTGGCCAGGAAAACGGGTTCACGGTGAGATCTTCACCACCGAACGTTGGCATCGTGACCAGCCAGGTCTCCTTGACGGCACACTCGGACCGAGACGAGCTCGTGCGGTGTCGCGCGTTGAGCTCCCGGTTCGGGCGGTCCTTGCTGACAGCGCCTGCGCCCACAGCCTCGCCCGGCACCCCTGCTCATCGGAGCGGGACCGCATCTCGCCCATTGGTGACGTTGCGGCGTGCGCGTGGTGGACAGATAGCAAGAGGCGAGCATTTCGCCTGAAGGGCCAGAGCGAGCGCCTAGGGTTCTCAGGGACATGAGAGGCCTCACGGACATGACGGGCCCAGGGATGATGGGGTAGTGCTCGGTCGGCGACCTCGTGAGCTACTCGCCGTATCCGTCAAGCAACTCGCGTGAGCTCATTTCTTCAAGTTCACCCTTAGAGTATTTCTGCGAGAACTCACCTCGCCCTTGGCTGGTCGTGGCCGCGGTGATGTCTCGCATTTCTGTTTCCTGGATGATTACGCTCATGGTCGTTCTTCCTTGTGGCTAGGCGGACCGGTCATAGGTTTCTCGTCGTGAGCATTTCTTCACGCTAGGCCCAATCTGCGGCCGATGGTGGGAGGCCTAAACCTGTGTCGTGATGATTGGGCCGAGTCTTCTGGTGGTGAATCTCGCCGAAGTCTTTGTCCGTTGACAGCCTCCGGGGGCCGACACGTTCGTCGCATTCGCTGCTCAGGTAGCAAATTGGTGTATCAAGCCGCAGCGCTCGACGCCGTTCATCAGTGTTCGCCAATGTCGAAGTCGTTGGTAACGGCTAGGATTCGGTCACCGGGGCGAACAGTGAAACCAGCTGCCGAGGTCCGGGGGGGTCATGGGGTTGCAGGTCCAAATCCTGTCGTCGCGATCGGAGGCAGCAGTTGTTCCGAGGCTGTCTCGGAACAATTCGAGGTGCCCTCTTTCCCGTTAGTCGCGCCCTCACGACCGCCGAAGACGGCGGAACCCAGATGATGGTGAGGGAGCCACGTAGCGAAAGCAGCAAAGTTAGCCGAGTTCGTTGTGGGGCTTCAGGTCTGAGCTCGTCGACTCCGTGGCCGAGCTCTAGGTTCCGGGGTGGTGGTGTATTGTTCTGCACGCTGCGTCGCCCCAGACAAGGGTGACGAAAGCTCTTCCCCGTGCTACTCCCGAACCTCGGTGGCCCGTGTCCGCACATTCCGGGACCATCCGAATCGAGTTTCGCCATCGTTCAGCAGTTACACATTTCACAGGACCTTCCCACCGATTTCGACCACCACTTCGTCCTTTTCCCAACCAGGTATGCGCCCTACGTCCCCGCAGCACTTCCAGCGCGCTCAGCCGGTCGTGCCGGCCTGGGTCGGCAGGTCTCGGCCAGGACGCGAGCCATTCGTCAGGTGTTGGTCCTTGAGGTAGCAGGTCGGCTCAGTGATGTCGGCGATGATCTGGACCAGGCTATACAACTGGCCCTCGCCGAGGGGCCCCGTGGCGTGGTCTGTGATCTGTCGGGTGTGCTCGAGGGCTCCGAGACCGTGGCGGTCGACGTCCTCGCAACGGCGGGGCGCCACGTTCGCGACTGGTCCGGGATCCCCGTAGCCGTGGCGAGCCCAGACCCGAAGGTTCGCGAGAAGCTGCGCGCCCACCCCCAGGGTGCGTACCTGATTGTGACCGAGTCGACGTTCTCCGCGGTTTCCGCGGTGCTGTCGACCCCCACCCCGGCCGTTGAGCGGATACGACTTGCGCCGCACCCGACTGCGCCACGCGCGTCGCGCGAGTTCGTCGCCCGAACCCTGAAGAACTGGGGGGTGCGCGAGGTCATCCCTTTCGTGAGCCTGGTTGTCAGCGAGCTCGTGGCAAGCTCGTCAATTCACGCCGGCACCGATATTGACCTGTCCCTGGCCTGGGACCTTGGGGCATTGCGCCTGACAGTTCGCGACCATGGCCCCGCCCTGCCGGGTCAGCAACCTCTCGACGCTGATCTGCATGGGCGAGGACTGACTGTCGTCGCTGGCCTGTCACGCACTTTCGGTGTTCTGCCCAGCACCGACGGCGGCAACGTCGTGTGGGCCGTGTTCGATGCCCCGCGGCCGCACCCATCGACCAGCCATAGGATGCGCAACCCCCAAGGCAAGCCCTCGAAGAACGCCAGCGTCGTCAAGCTCTCCAGGCACCGCCCGGGCAGCAAGTCTTCGCTGCGCCGAGAACTCATCGAATAATCCACAGGTTCCGAGTGTTTGTCGCACTCGACAGGACCCTCCGGGGTGAGGCCGACGCCCCCGCTGTTTTGTCGGGCAGACAGCGGGGGCTCAGCGGCGCACGCCAGGACAACCACGCAAGAGCACGACGGTCGTTCGGGTCGGTGGGGTAGTGCATCCTTCGCACTGGCAGTCCTGCAGCCATAGGAGCAGTGGCCTTGGCGCGGGGGTCGGCATCGTGCTCGAATCTCAAGCTCGCTGCCTGCTGGCCTGTCGCAATGGCACGGTGGCCGCCACACGACCGACGGCCCCGAACACGTCAGCAGTGCGCGGCCAGGAGACATTGCTCACACATCGTTTGAGGAAGGCTCTGACCCGCAGCTGGTTGTAGCTATCAGCAGTCCAACCAGAGGAGCCACCCGTGACCGACCTTTTCTCTCCCTACCAGCTTGGGAGCCTTGACCTCGCCAACCGCTTCGTGATGGCGCCGCTCACCCGCAACCGAGCCGGCGCTGGTCAAGCACCAACCGCGCTCGCCGCTGAGTACTACGGCCAACGGGCCACTGCCGGGCTCATCATCACCGAGGGCACCCAGCCCTGCGCGGTGGGTCAGGGCTACCCGCACACCCCTGGTCTGCACACGGACCAGCAGGTCGCCGGCTGGAAGCTCGTCGCGGACGCGGTTCACGCGCGGGGTGGTTTGATTGCCGCCCAACTCATGCACGCCGGCCGTATCAGTCACGAGGCAATCACCGGCCTGCGTCCGGTAGCGCCGTCAGCGGTCAAGCCAGCCGGTGAGGTGTACACGGAACAGGGCATGAAGAGTTTCGAGGCGCCCCGCGCTCTCGAGGCTGCCGAGCTTGCGGGTGTCATCGCCGAGTTCGTCGATGCAGCGCGCCGTGCGATGGAGGCGGGTCTTGACGCGGTCGAGCTGCACGCCGCCAATGGCTACCTGCTGCAGCAGTTCCTCGCCGACGGCAGCAACACGCGCACCGACGGGTACGGCGGGTCCCCGGAGAAGCGTGCGCGTTTCGTGGTCGAGGTTGCCGACGCCGTCTCCTCGGCCATCGGCGCCGACAAGGTGGGGATCCGGGTGTCGCCGGGGGGAACCTTCAACGACATTACCGAGACGCAGACCGAGCAGACCTACGCAGCGCTGCTGGACGGGCTGAACCCGCTGGGCTTGCTCTATCTGCACATCCTCGAGGGCCCAGAAACGGGCTTCCGCGAGCAGCTGCGCAAGCAGTGGGACGGCGCCGTCATCGTCAACACGGGCTTCACCGGGCCATCGGACCTTGCCACCGCGCAGGAGGCCATCGACACCGGCGCTGCCGACCTTTTCTGCATCGGCCGCGGCTTCCTGGCCAACCCAGACCTCGTCCAGCGCCTGCACATGGGCGCCGAGCTCAACAAGCCCGACATGGCGACCTTCTACAGCGGTGGGGCGAACGGCTACACGGACTACCCGGTGCTGTCAGCCAACGCCTGAGGGCAGCGGCTGTTCTGGAGGTTCAGGCGTCGCGGGCGTACGTCCGGCCGCGCTGGCGGTGCTGATCATCAGCACCGCCAGCGCGGGAGTTGGGGGCACCGGCGTCGACTGTGGCGAAGCCGATGGACGTCGCGGTCTGGGCCCAGCTGAGCACCCGCGCCTTCGGCCTCGGGCTGGCCGGTGCCCGTGGTGGTCAGGCCTCGCGGGCGGGAACCGAACATGACCCACCCTCAGGCGGGATCAGCAGGCGGCCGATCCTCTTGACCGAGGCCCAAGGTGGCCGACAGATTTGTCACACCACGTGGCGTTGTCAATGTCCCACAGGATCTGGGCCTTCAGAGGGTGCTCGCACAGTGGCTGCCGTGCCCCGCTCCGCGCGCTGCTCCTCGATGAGCTGTTGCGCGTAGTCGAGGAGGTGCTGCTTGCGGTCCTCGTCTAGCAGGTTGTAGTAGAGCGTGAGCATCTGGACCTCAAGGGCAGGCACGGGAGACTGCGGTTCGTGCAGAGCTGTACTCACGACTGGTTCTCCTCCTACGTGGGTAAGTCGGTGCAAGCCCCTGGTCCTGCGCTCATCCCTGCGCCATCCTGGCCTTGTCCTAGCCCCATTCTCGGCCAATTGCTATACGTGCGGCCTCATTGATCCGGATGCCTGCGGTGGCTGCGGGCCTGGTCGGGGGACTTCGCCGATCCGCAGACCGCCGCGGGTGGGAGCGCCCCCGGCCCCACGCCGGATCAGATGGGTTTGCCACGTGGGACGGCCAATGTTCGATGAGCTGTCTGGTTCGGGGCCCCCGAACCAGACACGGGGGCCCTGCCTCCCACAGTGTTTGGGTGATGTCGGGGCCGATCATGATGAGCAACCTCAAGCGCGGCCACCATCGGCCCGCATCCAAGACGTTGTCCCCGCTGGTGGCGGTGCCCGCCGTGAGGACCAGGGCGTCGCTGAGGGGATTCAGCCCTGCCGGAGACCAAGGGTGTTCCCATCCGGGTCGTGCATCCATGCGGCACGAGCAGGGCCAAGCTGGGCGATGTGACCCGTCGTCACCAGCGGCCCCTCGGTGTAGTCGTCGAACTTGACGCCCTTGGCCTCCAGGTCGCGGACCACAGTGTCTAGGTCGGTTACCTCGAAGTGGGCAAGCGTGTGCTCAGTGACGGTCTTAGGGCGCTTGAAGACCGAGATCTCGCTGCTGTCCCCGCAGCGGAAGCGAACCGAGACGGGGTTCTCCCACAGGAACTCCAATCCCAACGTCCCGCCATAGAAGGCTTTCGACTGCTCAATGTCGGTGACCGGCACTGTCGCCACAACCATGATTGCGCTGATCATTGATGACCTCCTGCTCGATGGCTCGCGCGGCTTTCTCCTGTGACCAGAGGGGCTGGATACGGGCCACGGCGGGCCAGCCATGTCGGACCTCGTGCCGCAGTCTTCGTCACCCCGGGCGCAGTGCCGTGACCCGTCCGCCGACAGTCAGGGTCTTGTCGCCTTCCTTGAGCTCAGGGAAGGCGACAAGGACCCCCGACAAGGACTCCTCAGTCTGTTCCTTTGGTTCGTCGTGTTGGGTCAGTTCACCGGGACGGTGACGTCACCTTGCTGTTGCAGGAGCTGGTCCCACGTGTCAAAGCTCATGGCGAAACGTCCACCGAGGCCGTACTGGGTGCCCCAGCTGTTCCAGAACCAGACGAGGTTCTTGTCAGTGTCGATCCCGTCGGCGACGATCTCGTGGCCGCCGCGAACCGTGGCGCCGGGGGCGATCTCGACGATCCCCGTTTGCGGGTCGGGGGTGTCGAAACTGGTGTACCAGCTGACGCCGGTGATGACCGGACGCATCACGAGCGCTTCAAGGGCATGCTGTACACCGAAGGCGTGCAGGTAGGAGCTGATCATCCCCAGCTGCTTGGCTGCCTTGCAGACCATCAGCCCCGAGCCACCCGGATCGTTGGGCGGGTAGGGCTTGCCTTCCATCTTGGTCTCCAGCTCGTAGACCCGCAGGGCGTTGGCCTCGGTGAGCGTCGGACCCCCGGCGTAGTCCGGTGCCGAGTCCAGCGCACCACACAGCGCGTTGGCGGTGCATGAGCCCAGGCTGCCTTGATCCAGTGGCAACCCGGTCGACTGATGGGTAACGCTCACGATTTGGGGCGCCCGGGTGGCATGGAACTGCAAAGAGCGCGGATCGTGCTTGACGTGACGGCCGAGCCGCTTGCCTTCGATCTGGTATTCGGGAAGCGTGACCGAGGTGATGTTTCCTTCAGGCATGGCATATCCCTTCGAGTGATTCTCAGAGTTGAGCTAGAGCTGGCTCCGTTGCTACTGAACTCGTTTGCCTCCGAACGCGGCACAAACCGCGCTCCGGAGAGCAACTCACCACTAAGGCAAGGCTAATCTGGTAAGTGGACGAAAAGGAAGCCTCCTCAACGGCAGATCTCACATCGCGACGTGCCTGAGGGCACCGGTGGCCACCCCCATGTGACCAAGGCTCACCGGCGGATCGGTTAGACGGTATGTAGGTGCCCGCGTCTTGCGGGCCGGGGCCTCGCTCACACAGTCTCGTGGGTTACCGAGCAAAGCCCTGTTCGGCAGTGCCTACATGTGTTGGGAGGCCCCGGTGTTTACCGAGCGTACGAGTGTTGGTTTGGATGTGCACGCACGATCGGTCGTCGCGGCGGCGATCGATGGCGTCACTGGTGAGGTGTTCCGGGCGAGGTTGACGCCCAGCAACGACGATGTCCTCGGATGGGTTCGGGCGTTGCCTGGGCCGTCGGCGGTGGTTTACGAGGCGGGTCCGACCGGGTTCGGCCTGTCCCGGACTTTGACGACGGCGGGGATCCGCTGTGAGATTGTGGCTCCGTCGAAGATTCAGCGCCCGGCTGGTGACCGGGTCAAAACGGATGCCCGAGATGCGATGCACCTAGCTAGGCTCCTGCGCCTGGATGAGATCGTGTCGGTGACCGTACCGACGGTCGAGCGGGAGGCGGCCCGGGATCTGGTACGGGCCCGGGATGATGTCCGCGGTGATCTGATGAGGGCCCGGCACCGGGTGTCAAAGCTGTTGCTGCGCCAGGGAATCGTGTACTACGGCGGCAGGGCATGGACCGGGGCTCACCTGGTGTGGCTGCAAGCCCAGCACTTCGACGCGCCGGGGCTGCAGTTCGCCTACGACGCAGCCCATGAGGCCGTGTTGCAGGCCGAGGCCCGCCGCGGCCGCCTCGACAAGGCGACCACCGCGATGGCCGCAGACAGTGAGTTCACCCCGGTCGTGCACCGTCTGGGGTGCCTGCGGGGTGTCTCGACGCTGACCGCGTTCGGGTTGGCCGTCGAGGTCGGGGACTGGGACCGGCTCACCGGTGCCACCATCGGGGCATACCTGGGGTTGGTGCCCACCGAGTCCTCCTCGGGGCAGTCCCGCTCCCAGGGTTCGATCACCAAGACCGGCAACACCCACGCCCGCCGGCTGCTGGTCGAGGCGGCGTGGCACCACCGCAAGCCCTACCGCAGCCCCGGTGTCGCGATGAAGGCCAGGTGGGAGCTGGCACCCGCGGCCGCCCGGGCCCGTGGACACGCCGGCAACCAGCGGCTGCACCAGCGGTGGCTGACCTTCACCGACCGCAAGAAGAAACCAGTCATCGCCAACGTCGCAATCGCCCGTGAGCTGGCCGGCTGGTGCTGGTCCCTGGCCGTCATGGACGGCTAAACCGGACAGGGACGTGGTCGGACAGATGACCAGGAACGAGCCCAAGCACCGTTTCGACCCCGCCAGGGCCGTTCCTCGCCCGGTCATGGTCTGCCGGTGCTCCTCGGCGTCAACGTCGTTCATGCTCGCTGCGCTGCGCGCGGGCCACGTTGACTCCTCCC
>Ga0208587_1000959_pt1 | contig 15677 bp, 12 predicted proteins | sample NGESurdeep092012_7_FD_184472 | JGI IMG/M metagenome (GOLD analysis project Ga0208587, IMG submission 184472) | Arctic peat soil microbial communities from Barrow, Alaska - NGEE Surface sample 210 deep-092012 (SPAdes) | ecosystem: Environmental > Terrestrial > Soil > Wetlands > Peat ...
AAGCCGGCTCGGAGGTGAAGGATCAGCGGGAACGCGGCGCTGAAGCGCCGCTCTACCCGTGCTCGCTCGACTACAGTAATTCTTAAACTGCTCTAGACTGAGCCGCGCCTACCTCCACCCCACTTCGCCCGCCACGGCGGGGCGCGAAGCGGGGACTCAGGCTACGGCGCTGGATTTTTGCCCATCCAGTCCACCGGCAAATACCAAGTTTAGTTCGACGTGCCAGGTCTAAACCCACCGCCTTTTAGGCGGTCAGCTTCTAGCGTTCTTCTTAGACAGCGCTTGTATGCTGCAAGGAGCAGGATATTGGAATGTGTGGTCGTCGACGAGGTCGTTGGGGCAGGGAAGCCAAGCGCGAAGCGCTTCAGGCGACCTGAGTCGCCTGCCCGCGACTTTCAGTCGCCCAATAACCCACCGCCTTTCAGGCGGTGGTACTTAAGTTTTCACACACGCTCTTCAGGTTGGCGTCGAGGACGTTACACCGTAGGCTTGTGCCTGGCTACTCTCGATCGGTCAAGTAGGTTCGGCTGATGCGATCGTGCCAGCAGAGGGTATCCACATCCACGAACGCCCAGAGCAAGCCCATGACGAAGGAAGCCGTGGAGAAATAGAGAGCCATAACGCGATGGCGACGCTCCCGCCGGCACGGCGATTTTCCCTTAAAGGTGCTGAGGCGAATTTTGGCGACACGCATACCTGCAGTGGCTCCGCCGTAAACCAGCAGCAGGTACTGATAGATGGCCCATAGCAGTAGCGGCAGCGTGGCCGCCGTCAACAGCACTGGCTTGGTGAAGGTCACCTTGGGCAGCATCTTGTAGCCCACACCTGCGAAGACAGCGGTGCCCGCAGCCACGAGGACACAATCCAGCAAGGCCGCGTACAGGCGGTGCGTCCTGGCGGCAGCCCGAAAAGGAAGCTCGACGTTGTCCGCATGAGTAGCGATGACTGGTTGCGTATTGGGTCCAAATTGCAATCCGTCGAGAAAGGGCGTGGTGGGCAACGCTTCCAGTTCCTCAGGCACATCCAGGATGCGCGGCTGTTTCGGCAGAACCGGATCGGCCAGGCGATATATTTCTTGGGCTCCCGGCGCCTGGCGTGGAAAGGCGATGACTTTGGGTTGGGGCCTGGGGCGCGGCAGACGAGCCGGTGGCGATTCAGGTTCAACCAGCGACTCCGGCAGCGCTGGCGCTCCAGAATCAACCAGCAACTCCGGAAGCGCCGAGGATTCCGTGGACGACACTTCTGGCTCCCTGACGGCGAGTTGCGGCGCAAGATCGCAGGCCTCGGATCTGGCAATCTCGGTGGCGGTGGTTGGCACAGCGCTTGCAGTACTGGCTGCAACGAACTGTTCCTGGTTCGGCGAGTCCGCTGGTCCGCTGGTTGCCGAGCCGGGCACGTCGGGTTCAAGAGGAGGGAAGGGAAAGCGCATGCTGTACGCTCCCTCGACGCGGCGGCCGCGGCGCGTGCGATAGCCGGCCACGCGGGCGTGAATTTCCTTCCGCCAGATGTCGCTGGTGGTCTGCGGCAAATTTCCGGATGCTTCAGAACCCAAGGTCTGTTGGTCGGTCATGTGGTGGTGCGACTATTCCTTCTACCCGCTTCATGGGCAAGGCACGTGCGGCGCGTTGCGCGAGAGCACGGGTGAATCACAAATAAAAATAAGAAAAAGAGGCCGTCGGCTCGCGTCCCTGAGGCGTGGCAAGCTGTGCACCCGATCGCGTGCATCGCGCAACCAGTGGACATCGAGCGGGTTTAGGAGAAAGTCCAGAGCAGCGTGGAACCAGCGCAAAGCGGATAGCGTTTTACCTCTCCGTAGGCAACGTGCTAAGTTGCAAGGTTCTGCTCAATTCAACCGAACCCGGTGAGGGGACGCCCGCTTTTCGATGATTGCCCGCACTCGAATGATTATCACGGCGCTGGTGGCATGTCATCTGTTTCTGCAGCCCGCTATGTTAACCAGCCAGTTGCGTCCACCGGATCAGGCTGATCCATCGGCACAATCTGCACCGCAGTCTAGTGCATCACAGCCAGCTTCGGATCCGGCAACTGCCGCGGAACCGCAACTGCCCGACGACTCGACCTCCGATATTGATCCCACGCAGCAAGTCCCGCCCGCCGAGCCTGGAGTCACGGTGAAAACCGATACGGGCCAGGAAGACAAACAAACCGAACAGATCATTCAGCAGGAAATTCAGTCGGGCAGCAATGACCAGGAGTTAGGCCCCCCGCGTCCTTCCCTGAACGTTGCCTTAGGCCGGGATGAAGCGCTGATCCGCGGCGACGAACAGGAAAAGAACCAGGACGTCTACAAGGCCCGCGGCCATGTCGTGATGCGGTTTCGCACCTACACGCTGCACGCCGACCAGGTCACTTACGATTCCACCACCGGGCAGGTCACCGCAAACGGGCACGTAGTCTTCGAGGGCGGTCCGCACAACGATCGTCTTGTCGGGATGCACGCCAGCTACGACGTCAGCCGCGACACGGGAACCTTTTACGACGTAATCGGATCGAGTGGAGTCAAGGTCAAGAACAAAGACATGTTCCTTACTTCCTCGACTCCATTCTTCTTTACCGGTAAGGTCGTGGACAAGCTTGGCCCCGACCGTTACCGGGTCAACCACGGCTCCATTACTTCCTGCCAGTTACCGAAACCCAAGTGGCAGTTCAATTCCCAGACCGCATTCGTGGAAATGGGCGCCGACGCCACTATGCATCACGCCACCTTGCGCATCCATGGCATTCCCGTCTTCTATTTTCCCTGGGTGGAACACCCGGTCGATAACCTGGGGCGCAGGAGTGGCTTTCTTATCCCGGTGATTGGGCAGTCCAGCACCCGGGGCACCATCGTAGGAGACGGGTTTTATTGGGCAATCAATCGGAGTAATGACGCCACCCTGGGGGCCTCGCTTTACTCCGCTCGGGGATGGGCACAACACGGGATCTTTCGCTCGATTGGCTACAAGTACCAGTTCAAGGCCGAATATTTCGGAGTGATTGACAACCAAGGTGCTCCCGAGACGGGACCGAGCCCGGGACAGAACCAGGGCGGCCAGGAACTGAGAGCTAACGGATCGATCCTGCTGCCGGAGGGATTTCGCGGGGTGCTCTCGGTTGACTATCTCAGCTCTTATTTATTTCGCCTGGTGTTCGCCCAGGGTTTTACCCTGCAGTCCATCAGTTCCGAGGTCCGCTCCGGAGGATTTCTCAGCAAGAACTGGAACGGATACTCGCTGGGCTTCCTGTCCTCGCTGTATCAGTCCTACCAGAGCACCAAGGCCGGCGAGGTGATCGATATCGCGCACACTCCCACGCTTGAGATTTCCTCGGTAGAACGTCCTTTCAGCCGCGCAAACCTGGTGTACGCCTACGACGTAGCGACGGAAGGCCTTTCCCGGCATGAGATGGGATTTGAGACGGCCCCGGTAGTCGGCCGCCTCGACGCCCATCCCTACGTTTCTCTGCCTACGTTTCTGCATGGGTGGACTTTTCGACCGGAGGCCGGGGTACGCGAGACCTATTACACGCAGAGGCTGCGGAGCGGAGGAGAGGTGGCGGTGGGGAGGGCGATCAGCGATCCGATCAACCGCAATGTTCTCGCCGGGTCCATGGAGGTCAGGCCACCAACGGTATCGAAGATCTTCGATCGCAAACTCTTTGGCTACGTGATGAAGCACACGGTCGAACCGCGGGTGGTCTATCGCTACCAGACGGGCATCGAGAACTTCAGCCAAATCCTCCGCTTCGACCAGCGCGATATTCTGGCCGACACGAACGAAGTGGAATACGGCGTGGTCAATCGGCTGTTCGCGAAGAAAACGAGGGCGACGGCGGAATGTTTTCAACATCCGAAATACGCGCTTCTTTCCCAGCAGAAAGAACTCGTGGCCAAGGAGACCACTGGGACGGAAGCCGATACTTGCGATGACAAGCAAGGTCCGGCGCGTGAAGTCATCACCTGGGAGACCGCACAGAAGTATTTTTTCGATCCAACTTTTGGCGGAGCGTTAGTGCCCGGTCAGCGTAACGTCTTCGACAGCACCATAGATTTCACCGGCATTGCGTTCCTCACGCAACCGCGCCGCTTTTCGCCCATCATCTCCCGTCTCCGGATGCAAGATGCAAAGAGCGACGTGCAATGGGCGGTAGATTATGATCCGGTGCTGCATCAAGTGAATGCCAGCACCCTCTTAGTTGGCCGCAGGCTTGGCAATAGCGGCAAGTGGTACGTGGCGGGTGGGCAGACGTATATACGTGAGCCCGCGGAAACGTCCCCCATCGCCGGTCAACCGACGCTCGGTCTCAACATCTACAACCAGTATCGCGTCCAGGTGCAATACGGTAACGTCGCCCAAAGAGGGTTGAGTGGCGCGGCAGCTGTGGGCGTGGATGACCGGCTCAATCTCGTGCAGTCGGCAACCGTACAGGCCAACTACAACTGGGACTGCTGCGGCGTCGCCTTCGAGTATTCGCGCTATGCCTTTGCCCCCACTGTTAGCCAAGAGAACAGTTTTCGCTTCTCGTTCAGCCTTGCCAACATTGGGACGTTCGGCACCATCCGACGGCTGCAAAGACTGTATTAGACGGCGGGTGTGGTGGTCCCAAATCAAGTGCTACAGTAGATGCGCGAGGGGTAAGTCATGGCGAGCGGCTTCACGGCGCATAACATCAGACTTGACGACGGATCTTTCACGAAGCCGGAGCAGCCCTGGCAGATGGAAGATCTCCCGCTGCTTAAGTTCACGAAGCAGTTCCTGCGGATGCTTTTTCCCGATGGTGCCGCTGGCAAACGTGTTGTCGATCTTGGATGCCTGGAGGGTGGCTACAGCGTCGAACTCGCGCGCGCTGGCTTCGATGTGTTGGGCATCGAGGTTCGGCAAAGCAATTTTGAGAATTGTCAGCGTGTCAAAGCGGCAACCCATCTGCCCAACCTGACCTTCGCGTGTGATGATGTCCGCAATCTGGGGAAGTATGGCGTCTTCGATGCGGTTTTCTGCTGTGGCCTCCTTTACCACCTGGATGAGCCGCGCAAATTTGTCGAACAGATGGCGCAGGTGTGCCGGCGCGTCGCTATTATCGATACCCATGTCGCTGATACCCGGCGCAAGTCTGCTGTTTCCAAAGTTACCCAGAACGAAGGCTGGACTGGACGGTGGGTTCGCGAGCACAACGAGCATCATAGTCGGTGGTTTCACACACGACATGAGGAAAAGTGGTCGGCTTGGAGCAATCGGAAATCATTCTGGCCGATGAAGCGGGACTTGATCGAAGGCTTGTGTCAGGCGGGCTTCCCGATGGTTCTGGAATATCCCATCTTAGACGCCACCCGAAAGGAATATCACCCCAACCACCGTGAATTACCTTATAGGGTGACGATCGTCGCCTTGAAGGGCTGACCGTTTGCAACGTTGATTTGTGCTGCCGCAGCGCGCGCCGCTTGCGCGAATTGGGTTTCGCTATCTCTAGAGTTGTCATCACGAACGGCCGAACCGGGGTCCCCAACGAGCGCCGTTTTTGCGCTTGTTGGGGTAAAGTTCAGGCCGTGAGGGATCTGCTGTCGTCCCCTCCGTCGTTCCAGGCGCAAACAACAGCAGATTCCTCGCTTCGCTCGTAATGGCAATTTCAGAAGCGGCAATTCCAAACGACCCACATGGGACATTACTTGTGCAGCGATCTTTAGTTCGCAACATTCTCCTCCCGGCTAGTGTCTTACAATTGAACGATGTCTGTGGTGAGCTCCAACCTTCCTGTCGAGGCCGAAGTTCTTGCGGCCAAGTCACGTGCGCTGGCGGAACACTTGCATTCCCTCGGCCGATTGCTGGTGGCCTATTCCGGCGGCGTTGATTCGGGATTTCTGGCTTGGGCGGCGCACCGCGAGTTGGGCGGCGACATGCTGGCGATGCTGGCCGACTCTCCCAGCCTGGCACGCTCGCAAATGCGCGATGCCGTCGCTTTCGCCGAAGAGCAAGGCATACCTCTGAGCGTCATTGCCACCGAAGAGACGGAGCGTCCCGAATACCTGCGTAATGATGGAGCCCGTTGCTATCACTGCAAAGACGAATTGTTCAGCGTCATGGAAGAGCGGCGGCAACGCTTGGGGTTCGATGCCATTGCCTACGGCGTTAACCTAGACGATCAGGGTGACTTCCGTCCCGGACAGCAGGCCGCCCGCCAGCATCGTGTGGCCGCGCCCTTGCTTGCCGCGGGATTGGCCAAGGCCGACATCCGGCAACTGGCATCGCAGGCGGGACTACGTATCTGGGACAAACCTGCGTCAGCGTGTCTGTCTTCCCGGATCGAGTATGGCCGTGCGGTGACTCGGGAAGCGCTCTCCGCAGTGGAGCAGGGTGAAGATGCGCTGCGAGAGCTTGGGTTCCGCCAGGTGCGCGTGCGTCATCATGGCGAGATTGCGCGCATCGAGATCGCGCGCGAAGAATTAGCCCGAGCGATGACCATGGAAATGGCAGCCGAGTTCACGCGAATCTTCAAGGCCCTGGGATTTGCCTATGTGACGCTTGATCTCGAAGGATTTCGGTCAGGCTCGATGAATGCTGTGCTGCCGGTGGGGAAACTGCTGAAAAATGTCGGGAAGGATTGAAACCTCGGTCTTGGGCTAACTTCAATTTCGCCCCTGCGGGACTGGATTTGCGGAGGCTTTGGCGGTCTTGCCCACCACAAATTCATGCCTCGAGTTTCCTGCCATAGCCTGCGAGCCGATCTTAGAGAGACGCACCACTCGTCCAGTCCATAGAGGCTCCCCCTCGCCGCGACTGCTGGGAATGCGTTCGCCATGAGATAATCAAGGTTCAGGTTCTACCCGCGAAGGTGGTTTTCATTTTGCTCTTGAGACGACTGGCTGTCTTTTTGCTATTGTTGTGCGCCGGGTGTTCGGCGCAGTCGAATTCATCCTCAGCCCCTCCGGACGTGACCCAAAGGGTCCAGCGGCAGGTTCGGGCCTACTTCAATATTCCTCCCGACGTAGACATCAAGCTGGGACCGCTCACTCCAAGCGAGTTTCCCAACTACGACAACCTGACCATCACCTTGAGTCATGTAGGGAAGTCGCAATCCGTCGACTTCATTCTTTCGCGGGATGGCAAGAGCCTGATTCGCGTGACCAAGTTGGACATGACCAAGGATCCCTACGCCGAGACGATGAAGAAAATCGACGTAGCCGGCCGGCCGGTGCGAGGCAATCCGGACGCCAAGGTCACCATCGTGAACTACGATGACTTTGAATGTCCGTTCTGTTCTCGCATGCACAGCACGCTGATGAGCGAAATCCTGCCACAATACGGCGATAAGGTAAAAATCATCTACAAAGATTATCCGCTGCTCTCGATACATCCGTGGGCGCAACACGCTGCCAACGACGCCAATTGCCTGGCCAAAGAGAGCGGCAAAGGCTACTGGGAGTTTGCCGATTACGTGCACGCCAATCAGCACGCAATCAGCGGTCCTCAGAAGGACCCGCAACAGGCTTTCGGTGAATTGGACCGTCTTACGCTGGATATCGGCAAAAAGAATGGCGCCGATGCCACTCGTTTGCAGGCATGCGTGAAAGCCCAGGCAGACGCCACTGTGAAGTCCTCGATGGCCGAGGCGGATTCCGTGGGCGTGAGCGCGACCCCGACGATGTTTGTCAACGGAGAACGGCTGGAAGGGGCGATGGACGCCGACCAGGTGAAGACGGCGTTGAACCAGCAGTTGCTGGCCGCGGGAGTGCAGCCACCGACGCCCGTCCCAGCCCCAGCCTCAGCACCGCCGCCAGCGACCAGTAAATAGGACGCGAGCTCGGCATAGAAGAGGCGGCTTTACAGGCTGGGGAAAGAATCGGGAAGGCAGATCCCCTGGGGCGGTACAGGTTCTCACGCGCACTGATAGTCCCTGAAGATTTACAGCGGCATGGACGCCGGTCGAAGGCTGGCTCTACCCAATGTCTCGCGTGGCATGTAGTTTTCAGAAGGAGCGGAGTTTGAAACCGAAACGTAAGGGTGTGGCGAGTCTCGCGATCATAGCCACTTTTTCGATGGCCGTCATCGCGCTGCTGTCGAGCATGGGCTGTTCCGGAAAGCATGATGGCGAAGACGTAATGGCGCGCGTGAACGGCCGCAAAATTACCCGCACTGAAGTGGAGAAGTATTTCGACAACCAAGCCGCCGAGTCACCGCAAAAACCCAGCCAGGAACAGGCTGACAGTTTACGCTTGAGCATCCTGCGCGAGCTCATCGATAACGAAATCCTGATGCAGCGCGCGGAAAAGCTGGGCCTGCTGGCGACGGACGAGGAAGTGAACAGCAAGCTGGCGGAAATCAAAGCGCCCTACACGCAGGAGGAGTTCGATAAACGGCTAAAGGAGCGCAAACTCACGCTCGACGACTTCAAACGCGACCTGCGCCGCTCCATCACCGTGGACAAGGTGCTCAACAAGGAAGTCACATCGAAGATCAACATTACCGACGATGACATTACTAGCTACTACAACCAGCACAAGGCCGAGTTCAACCTGATCGAGCCCCAGTACCACCTGGCGCAGATCCTGGTGACGACGCAGCCCAATCCGCAAGTGAAAAGCATGAAGGCCCAGAACGAGGGCGACGCGCGCAAGAAGATCCAGATGATCGCGAATCGCCTGGATAGCGGCGAGGATTTTGCCACCGCCGCCATGAACTACTCGGAGCAGCCGGAGACCTCGCAGAACGGCGGCGACCTGGGTTTCGTTCCGGAATCGTCACTGAAGTCGGACCGGATCGCCTATGATGCGATCAACAAGCTGAAGCCCGGACAATACACCCTGGTGCTGCCCGTGGCCGATCCCAACAGCCATCAGATTTACGGCTACCGCATCGTCAAGCTCATCAGCAAGGAAGTTGCCGGTCAGCGCGAACTCAAGGACCCGCGCGTGCAGCAGGCGATACGGGAACAGCTTCGTGACCGCCGGGAGCAGTTGCTGAAAGCGGCGTACTACGAGTCCATCCGCGACAAAGCCTCGGTGGAGAACTACTTCGCCGACGAAATTTTGAAGAAGGCTGGAACGATGAAGTAGCTGCGCGCAAGAGCGACCAAGAAAAATAGCGGAAGCTAGGAGCTTCCGCTTTATTGTCTCTGAGATTTCCTACGCTATTCGATGATGGCCAGCGTGTCTCCCGGGTTCACGACCGACCCTTCCGCAGTCAGTATCTTCTGTACCCGGCCATCTTTGGGCGACTTCATCTCGTTCTGCATTTTCATGGCTTCCATCACAATAATGCCCTGGCCGGCCTTCACTTCGTCTTTCTCGTTAACCATGATGCGGACGATCTTACCCGGCATGGGAGCCTTGAGCTTCTGCGGACCGACATCGGCGCCGCTGACGGCACGCCGCGTGCGCAACGAGCGCGGGTCCTGGACCTCCACCGCATAGCGCGCGCTGCCAATGACCATGTGCAGCTCGCCTTGCAGCGAGCGCTCGCGCTTAATCTCGTAGGCTTTGCCGCCGACCAGCACGGAGAGCACGTCACGCGCGGTGAGCGCGGCATCCACTTCGATCTCCTGGCCGTCCACTTTGCACAGCCAGGTCTTCTCGCCGCGCGTCAGCTCCACCGGATGGGTCTTGCCGTCAACTACAATGTCGTAGGTCATGTTTAGCAATTAGCACTCAGCCAGAGTTCCTCAGGCATTGCGCCACCCTTACCGCTCGCGCACGGCTTCGGCGCGCGCGGCGCGCCGCCAATTCGAGGCCGGCGGCGGAGCCGTATTACCGTTCATCGCAGTGGCGCCGTTTGCTCCAGTCAATGTCGCCTTGGGTTCCATGGTCGCGAAAATTGCCGCCCCGATCGCCGCTATGATCGGACGACGCGGGTCGGTCTCATTGCTGGGTTTGGCCAGCAGCCGATCCAGAAAGCCCGTGTCCAGGTTGCCCGCGCGGAAGTCCGGGTCCTTTAGGATGCGGCGAAACAGCGAGATGTTGGTCTTGATGCCGCCCACGAAATATTCGTACAGAGCGCGCAGCAGGCGGTTGATCGCCTGGTCGCGGTCCTCGCCGTAGCCGACCAGCTTGGCCAGCAGCGGATCGTATTCGATGGGAACGTTCCAGCCTTCATACATGCCGCTGTCACGGCGAATGCCCGGACCCGACGGCGAAATCAGCCGTGTGATCCGCCCCGGCGATGGGAAGAAATTGTTGTCTGGATCCTCGGCATAGACGCGACACTCGATGGCGTGGCCGCGCAGCCGGATGTCTTCCTGCTTGAACGGCAGTTTCTCGCCCGCAGCGACGCGCATTTGCAGGTGAACCAGATCAAGGCCAGTCACGAACTCGGTGACGGGATGCTCGACCTGCAAACGGGTGTTCATCTCGAGAAAATAGAAGTTGCGCTGCTCATCGACCAGGAACTCAATGGTGCCGGCGTTGTGATAATTGGCGGCCTTGGCCACGCGTACGGCGATCTCGCCCATGCGGTGGCGCATGTCTTCGTCCACAATCGGAGAGGGCGATTCCTCCATCACTTTCTGGTGGCGGCGCTGCACCGAACATTCGCGCTCGCCCAGGTAGACGATGTTGCCGTGCTCGTCGCCGAAGATCTGCATCTCGACGTGGCGCGGGTTGATTATGTATTTCTCGAGGTACACCTCGTTGTCGCCGAAGGAGCGCTGGGCCTCGCTGCGTGCGTTCTCATAGGCGGAGTGCAGTTCCCCGGCCGACTGCACCAGGCGCATACCTTTGCCGCCACCCCCGGCTGCGGCCTTCAGCATGACGGGATAGCCGATCTGCTCGGCCAGCCGTTCGGCGGCATCGATGTCCAATCCGCGCTCCGAGCCCGGCACGAACGGCACGCCGGCGCGCTTCATGTTCTGGCGGGCGCGCGTTTTGGAGCCCATCATCTCCATCGACTCGGGGCTGGGGCCGATGAACTTGAAACCATGGTCGGCGCAGGTCTTGGCGAAACGGGCATTCTCGGAGAGGAAGCCATAGCCGGGATGGATGGCCTCCGTCTGGCTGCGGCGCGCCACGTCGAGTATCTTGTCCACGTTGAGATAGGACTCGCTGGCTGTGGCGGGACCGATATGGTAGGCGTAATCGGCTTTGCGGACGTGCAGGGCCTTACGATCCACGTCGGAGAAGACGACGACCGACTCGATGCCCATCTCGCGGCAGGCGCGAAGGATGCGCACTGCAATTTCACCGCGATTGGCGATCAGGACTCGTTTGAACATGACCGGGACTCGAAGGCGCTAAGACGCAACTTAATTGAATGTTCTGCGGGAACCGACGGCGGAAAGAGGGCAGCCAACCCGCACACTCCACAGAAGAATGGATTGTACTGCATGGGCGGCGGGCGGGGAGGGGCGACGTCACCGGGGCGTGTGAGACGGGAGGCGGGCCCCCCAGGTTTACGCTGGCATCGACAGTTACGATCGGGAAGGAGGGTGATGTGGGATCTTCGCAGGATCGACTCCGAGCTTGCGCACTTCCTCCAAGGCGGTTTGGTAGTCCTTCGCATCGACCGCGTTCGAGAGCAAGAACTCAGCCCTGCGCTCGGGAGTATAGATTTCGATAGAGGCGTCCGCAGAGTTTGAAGAAATCATTTCAAGATACCTCAGGGACTAAAGAGACTTTGCCGCAACCTCTACCGTCCCTACGGGACTCGGCCTTGTTTCCCACTTTTCCCAGCGCTGAAGCGCTGGGAAAAGCTCTTTCGCCCCATTCGGGGCTGCTTCTTGTGTGCTTCCTTCCGCTGCGGCGAACCGATACGAGGTCGCAAGACAGCCTCTAGCTAAAGCCCTCTCTTCTGGCGATCCGCTTACGCGGCGCTAAAGCGCCGCACTACCCGAGCAAACCCAAAACAAAAATCCCCATCCGCGCTGACGACGCAAATGGGGCCGATTGTCTACGCTGGATGCCGTTACAACTACACCCATTCCAGCGCGCCCTTCTTCCAAATCCAGATGTATCCCACGATCAGGATGCCGAGAAAGATCATCATCTCCAGCAAACCGAACAAACCCAGCAGCTTGAACTGCACCGCCCACGGGAACAGGAAGATGGTCTCCACGTCGAAGACCACAAACAGAATGGCCACGATATAAAAACGGACCGTGTAGCGGCCACGTGCGCTGTCGAATGGCGTGATGCCGCATTCGTAGGGCATCAGCTTGGTTTTGAATGGGTTACTGGGGCGGACCAGGTAGAAGATGGCAAGCGTCCCGGCCGCCACCAGAAATGCTAAGAAGGCGAAAATGAACATCGGTACATAGTTCTGCGGCATAAAGTGGTGTCTCGCTGGTCGCACCGAAGCGCGATCCGGATATGAACGAACGCGCCACTATACCGCCTCGCGGGCCGGGATTCAATGACATGCGTCACAAAAACCGCTTTTCGCTGTTCGCTGTTCGCTCTTCGCTCTTCGCGTCCGGCAAACCCCGGTGTCGAAGAATTATCCTTCGCTGTTGAACAAGCTTCCGGGTTTCGGTGTAGGAGTCGTAACGGCATTCTTCCCTCAACCCGTCGGGAAGGCAGCCAAGCGCGATCAACTTCTCCACGACTCCGCAACGGCATAGCGAACATGGTCCGTTTTCGTATAAGCCAAATTTCGTACCCCTATTTCAAGGGAATGAAGGTCATCGATCTTCACAGGCTCACGTAGGCGGGCCTCAATCAGTTGAAAGTCTCCCGGTTTGTAATTGTTTACCAGAAGCTCCACCCCATCCCCATGCCTTCCGGGCGAATCCAAAAGGCGAAGCGCTAGATCTCTAATTGCAGGATTTGTCAGTTGTGAGAGCACCTTCCCAGCGGAGCGGGCAAGCTGAACGTTGTTGCTCTTCGCAAGCTCAAGGAGCCGAGCAATAGGGCCGGGAAATCGTTGAAACCAAAAAATACGAAGGTATGCCAGCAGTCGTGATTCATCCATTTCCGCGATCAAATCCGAGGCAGCTGCATGAAGCTCCTCCACGGTGGCGGTTCTGCCCCAACCGACATAAAACATGGCTCCGGGTTTCTGTGCAATCATTTCCTTCAGGGCCTCGTAGTCGAGCCGCTTCTGATTTTCGCGAGGCTCGAACCTACTCTCATACAAACGACTTCTTTCAAGCATCTGCGCGAGGGGTGGCGACTCCTGCTCCGCCCGCCAAATGGCATCGTTCGCTGCTTCCACGCCATCGCGATCCTGAAGTGCGGTGACAAGGGAATCCACCTGCCACAGATTGTCCTCGTGTAAGTAGTTTGGAACGTGTTCGGCGGCGACGAGAAGAGCAGGTAAGCCGTCTAATTTGATCAGGTCCTCGTAATAAATGGGTTCCCGTTCGAATCCCGCATCGGCAACCGCGCGGTACATCGCCTGCTTTATCTCATCGTCGCCCTTTTCTGCAAAGTTCCGAGCCAATTCGACGGTTTGTCCCAAGTCGAACCTCTCAGGATCTTTGGGCGGCGTCCTCAGTGCCTCCAAAAGTCCGTTTCGAAAAAAGTCCTGATCAGCAACGCAATTAATCAGGTCCAGTAAGTAGATTTCGCGATCGCCTTCGCACTGCGCGTCGTAGATAAGATCGTGCGTGCAGGCATAGAGCACTGCTTCCCGATAAGGTGCAGGATCGTGCGTGCGTAGGTGCAGCACAGCCCGACCAAGGCCCTTTTGCAGCCACTGGTTAAATTCCAAAAGGTTCACCATGAGTCTCTGACTGAATTCGTTTTAGTGAGTTACGGGATTGCCGAAAAAGCAGCACGAACCCTTCAAGCGCGCATTAGCCTGAGAGGGTTGATTGACGCGAGGGTTAAGGGGTGAATGACGGAACTACAGAATACCCTGACCCCCGCCCCATGACAAGCGAATGCCCTACACCGGCCTGCCGCATCTATAATCAAGCTTCTCCAACTCTCGGCCCTGCGTGTACCGGGGTCGCTAGGAATATCGTGGCACTTGACCAGAAAATCTACGCGCTCAGAAAAGAAAAGCTGAAGCAGATCGAAGCGCTGGGGCAGCAGGCTTACCCCTATCGCTACGAAACCACTCACACCGTTCCCCAGATCCTCGAAGGGTATTCCGCCAAGACCGGGCCTGAGCTTGAGTCCCCACGCGTGAACGTCAGCGTCGCGGGACGCCTGATGTCCATCCGCGTGCAGGGAAAAGCGGGCTTCGCTCACCTGCAACAGGGCGGGCAGCGCTTGCAGATTTACGTCCGCCTCGACAACGTGGGCGAAACGGCGTTTCAGCTTTACAAGCTGCTCGACCTCGGCGACTACATCGGTGTAAAGGGCTATCTTTTCCGCACCCGCACCAACGAGCTGACCGTCCACGTGGAAGAGATCACCTTCCTAGTGAAAGATCTGCTTCCTTTGCCCGAGAAGTGGCACGGTTTGCAGGACGTGGAGACCCGCTACCGCCGCCGCTACGTTGACCTGACGATGAACCCCGACGTGCGCGAGGTCTTCCTGAAGCGCGCCAAGGTCGTACAGTCGATGCGGCGATTTCTGGACACCAATGGCTTCATCGAAGTCGAGACGCCGATGATGCATCCCATCGCCGGCGGCGCGGTGGCCAAGCCGTTCATCACCCACCACAACACACTCGACGTGGACCTGTATTTGCGCATCGCCCCCGAGCTTTACCTGAAGCGGCTGGTGGTCGGCGGCATGGACCGCGTGTACGAAATCAATCGCAACTTCCGCAACGAAGGTATCTCGACCCAGCACAATCCCGAGTTCACCATGCTGGAGTTCTACATGGCCTACGCCGACTACCGGGACATGATGGACTTCACCGCGCAAATGCTGGCGCAGGTGGCACGCGACGTGAACGGCACAACCATCGCGCACTTCAACGGGCACGAACTTAATTTCGGAAACTTCCAGCGGCTCTCGATGCGCGAGGCCATCATCAAGTTCTGGCCCGAGAACGCTGGCGATAAGCCCGAGATGGGCGACTTCTCCAGCGCCGAACAGATTGCCGCAATGGTGCACCGCTACAACGCAGAGAATCCCCACATCCCGTACGATCCGGTCGCGCCTGACGGCAAGACCATAGCCGAGATTTTCGAGTTTGTTGCCGAGCCGCACCTCATTCAGCCGACGTTCATCTACGACTTCCCTCTCGCCATTTCGCCACTCTCGAAGAACAAGCGCGAACCGGAGGAGAACGCCGAGTGGGTCGAGCGTTTCGAGATCTTCATTGGCGGACTTGAGATTGGCAACGCTTTCAGCGAGCTGAACGATCCTGAGGAGCAGCGCCGCCGCTTCGAGTTGCAGCTCGGGGAACGCGCCCGCGGCGACGAAGAAGCCCACCAAATGGACGAGGACTACATACGCGCTCTGTCGTACGGGTTGCCTCCGGCTGCGGGCGAAGGCGTCGGCATCGATCGCCTGACCATGCTGCTAACCGATTCGCGCTCCATCCGCGATGTGATTCTCTTCCCGCTGCTCCGTCCCCTGAAGCGCGAAGAAGAAGAGGAGCTGAACAGCGCGGAGGAAGAGCCGGAGAAGAAGAGCTAGAGTGATTCCAGAGTGGCTGAGGCTCGGGTGGTGCGGGCCTTTCAGAGGGTGTGTGAGAACCCCTGTCGTCCCTACGGGACTCCGTCTTATTTCCACCTTACCCAGCGCTGAAGCGCTGGGCTAGGGCCTGTTAACACTAATTCGTAATTCTGTGATATGCTGCGATGCATGGAGATCATCGAAGCGCAGTACCAGCATATTGCCTCCAGTCTTCCCC
>Ga0208587_1000961_pt1 | contig 15674 bp, 14 predicted proteins | sample NGESurdeep092012_7_FD_184472 | JGI IMG/M metagenome (GOLD analysis project Ga0208587, IMG submission 184472) | Arctic peat soil microbial communities from Barrow, Alaska - NGEE Surface sample 210 deep-092012 (SPAdes) | ecosystem: Environmental > Terrestrial > Soil > Wetlands > Peat ...
CGAACTGCGGCGCGCGAGCAAGGTCGCCAGCGCACGAATCTTGCCTTCCTTCGCCAACGCGAGGCCGGGCACGGTGCTCGCAATCACCAGGTCGATGCGACCACCAAGCAGGTCCGTAGTGGCCGGCGCATCGCCCTTGTAAGGCACTTGGAGCATGTCGATGCCGGCAAGCGACTTGAATTGCGCGGTGGCGAGGATGCTCGTGGTATTGCCCGTACCGTAGTTGAGCTTGCCGGGATTGGCGCGCGCATAAGTCACCAAATCGGCGAGCGTTTTCGCCGGCAGGTCAGCACGGGTGAACACAAAGAAACTGAATCGCCCAACCATCGAAATCGGCGCGAAGTCGGTGACCGGGTCGTAGGGCGGATTTTTCCGCAGCGTCGGCACCGCGGACAGCGTGCTATTGGTCGCAAGCAGCAGCGTATAGCCGTCGGGTGCCGCCTTCATCACGGCTTCACCGGCGATCGCGCCGTCCGCGCCGGGGCGATTGTCGACGATTACCGGCTGCCCCAAGGCCTGCGACAGCGGCTGTGCCACGATGCGCGCTACCGCATCAGCGATGCCACCGGCCGGAAATTGCAGCACCAAGCGTATGGGTTTGTTTGGATACTGCGCCAGCGCCGAGAGCGGTGCGACGACGAAGGCGAGTGCGATAAGTAGTGCTATTCGGCGCGTCAGAACTTGCACGATTTCCTCCATATGTCGAAACCCGCTTCGCCGACGGTATGCATCCGTCGTGGCTTTGGCCAGATTATCCCAAACCGGCGTTCGATGCCAGCCGCAGCGACAGTTCGCCGGCAGGACTCTCTCTAGCTTGCAGGGACGACCGCGGTCGCTTCGAGCTCGATCTTGCCCGGGCTGTCGAGCAGATCGGAGACGAAAATCATGCTCATACACGGGTAATGCCGTCCCATCAGGCGCTTCCAGATCGCGCCGAGCTGCGGGCGCGCCGCGAGATAGGCCGGCTTGTCGCAGCAGAACGCGGTGATGCGGCAGATGTGTTCGGGGCGGCCGCCGGCCTCGGCCAGCACCGCCAGCACGTTGGCGAGCGCCTGCTCGAACTGCGGCGCGACGTCGGCGGAGTGAAAGCGCTGCTCGGCGTCCCAGCCCACTTGTCCGGCGATGAACACGATGCGTCCGGGCGCGGCGGCGATGCCGTTGGCATAGCCGATGGCCGGCGCCCAGCCCGGCGGCAAGAGTACTTCCATGTTTGCTCCTTAATCAGACAGCACCGGCGGATCCGGATCAATTTCCCAGTTGGAGTCGGGCACCGGGGTGCGCTTGAGCCAATCCTCGATCAGCCGCACGTGCTCGGCCTCCTCTTCCTGCATCTCCAGCGCCCCCTTGCGCACTCCGGCGTTGGCAGCGACCTTCGCCAGATGAGCGAAGAAGTCGCGCGCGCGCTTTTCATTATGCAGGGCAATCTGCAACGCATGATACGGCTGCATCAGGTAATGCAGCTCGGTCGGGTCCGCGGTCTCGGGCCCCTCGGCCCCTTCCCAGCGGACGTTGATGGACGACACCGGCGATTGCTTCCAGCCCATCTGTTCCAGGATCTGGTCGGCGTGCCGCTGCTCGATGCGCGACAGCTTGCGGAACAACTCGGCCACCTCGCGGTTGTTGTGGACTTCCATCGAATCGGCGAACTCGGCGTAGCGCTCCGCAGCCTCCGCCTCCATGGCATAGGCATGCGCCATGAACTCGGACGCGCTGGCGACCGGCGTCGCTTTTCCTTCCGCTTTGGCCGCACCGCGTTTCGGCGCCGTTACGCTCTTCGGCGTGGCGGCGGCCTTGGTCTTCTTGAGGCCTTCCTTGGTGCTCTTGTTCGTGCTCTTTTTCGTGCTCATATTGCGAACTCCGCTTCCAGGTCGGATGGACGTTTCTTCCCCTTGCCGATCGACGGCTGGTAAGGCTTGCGCTCGCCCTTGTACAGAATGCCAATGTTGAAGCCGTCGTCGGTCATGATGCGCCGCGCCGCGCGCGCCGCGTCGTCGGTGGTCGTGACCGGCGCCGGCCGCGCCAGCTGCTTCCACTCGCGCTGCTCCGGACGGAAAGTCACGCACGGACTCAAGATCTCGACGAAGGAAAACCCGGGCGTGCGTATCGCCTCGGCGATGATGTCGGCGGTGCCGTTCGGGTCGCCCGAGAACGCGCGCGCGACGAAATTGGCGCCTGCGGCGAGCGCGATCACCAGCGGATGGAAGGTCCGCAGGCCGGTGCCCCCGGGGGAGAGTTTCGAATCCCAGTCGGGTTCGGTGGTGGGCGAAGGCTGGCCCTTGGTCATGCCGTACACATGGTTGTCCATGACGACGTAGGTCAGGTCGACGTTGCGCCGGCAGGCATGCAGAAAGTGGTTGCCGCCGATGGAGTAGCCGTCGCCATCGCCGCTCGCCACCACGACCGTGAGATCGGGCCGCGCCAGCTTCAGCCCGCTCGCGGCGGCGAGCGAGCGCCCGTGCACGCCGTGAAATCCGTAGCAGGTGGTGTAGGCCGGGATGCGCGAGGAGCAGCCGATGCCGGAGACGACGGCGATGTTCTCCGGCCGCAGATCGAGCTTGGCGAACGCCTTGGTGAATGAGGACAGCACCGAATAGTCCCCGCAGCCGGGGCACCAGATCGGCTTGTAATCGGACTTGAATGCCTGCGCCGTGATCGGCGCGGCAACGGCAGGGGCATTCATGAGCGGCTCCATTCGGTGATTTGCTGGTGAATTTCGTCAGGGCGCATCGGCAGCGGCCCGGGGTGGCGGAAGCTCTTCACCTCGCCCGGCAGATCGTACTCCGCGCGCAAGTACCGGTATAACTGTCCGGTGTGGTTCTGCTCGACCACCAGCACCCGCTTCGCGCCCGCGAGCGCAGCGGCCAGGCGCTCGGGTTGCGACGGACTGAGCAGGCGCAACGATACCAGCCGCGCCTTGATCCCGTCAGTCGCAGCGCGCGCCAGCGCTTCGCGTGCCGCGCCGGTGCAGGAACCGAAAGTGACGACTGCGAGCTCGCCCTCGCCTTCGATCTCGGCCCAGCGCTCGCCGTAATCGAATTGCGCAAGCTTCTTGGCGCGCTTGTCGAGTTGCCTGGTGTGGTCGGCCGATTGGCTCGAAGGCAGACCGCGCTCGTTGTGCTCGAGCCCGTCGGCCGTGTACGCAGTGCCCGGCGTGCCCGGAATCGCCATCGGCGAGATGCCCGACCCGGTGATGGCGTAGCGCTTGTAGCCCTCGGCCGAACTCGGCCCCTGGTCGGGCGCTTTGAGACGTTCGCCGGTGAGCCCGATATCGGCGGGACGGTCCACCACCGCACGCGTCTGGCCGAAGTACTGGTCGGAGAGCACGATGGCCGGGCACTGCATCGCCTCGGCCAGGTGCACCGCCCACTGCGTCGCGGCGACGCAATCGGCGATCGAGTTCGGCGCCACCACCAGGCGCGGCGCATCGCCGTGCAACCCGCTGAGCGCGATGCTGACGTCGCTTTGCTCGCTTTTCGCCGGAAGGCCGGTCGAAGGTCCGCCGCGCATCACGTCGATGACCACGATCGGCACTTCAGCGGCGACCGCCAGCCCCAGCGCTTCGGTCATCAGCGACAGCCCGGGTCCGGAGGTGGCTGTCAGCGAGGGCACGCCGCCGTAGGAGGCGCCGATGATCATGTTGATCGAAGCCAATTCGTCCTCGGCCTGCACCAGGGCGCCGCCGACTTTGAGCAGCGCAGGCGCCAGCCATTCCAGCACTTCGGTCGCCGGCGTGATCGGATAGGCGGCGACGAAACGCACGCCGCCGCGCACCGCGCCGTAGCCGGCAGCTTGATTGCCGGTGATCAGCCAGCGCGAATCCCGGCCTGCGCCAGGCGCGGATTTTTCGCCTGCGCCCGGCGCAGCGTGCCCGGCGAGGCGCGGCACCGCCGGCACCTTCGCGGCCGCGGCGTATCCTGCTTCCGCGGCGGCGAGGTTGGCGGCCATTTTCTCCCCGCCGCCTTTCTTGAGCGACTTCTGCAATATGGTTTTGACCGAGTCTACGGGCAGGCCTACCAATCCGGCGGCCAGGCCAAGGGCGATCATGTTGGGCCAACTCCCGGGAATCGCCTTGGCCATCTGCTTGAACGGCAACGGCGCGTAGCGCGCACCGCGTTTGACGAACACCTCGGGCGGCTCGCTCTGGTCGGGATCGCCTACCATCACGCTCGCGGCATCGAGCGGAATTTCGTCGGCGAAACGGTGGATGTTCTGCCAGTCGATGCCGATCAGAACGTCGAAACGGTCGTCCAGGCATTCGATCGGCGCATGCGAAAAGCGCAACAGCGCCGCCGCTTCGCCGCCGCGGATCTGCGGTCCGCTCGAGCGCACCATCAGGCCGTACCAGCCGGCCTGCGCTGCAACTTCGAGCAGCAGGTTGCCCGCGGTCATCACGCCTGCGCCACCGCTGCCCGTTATCGCAAGCGAAATGCTTGGTTTGTTTTTTTCCTTATCTCTTGACATGGTATGACCTCCGTCTTGCCGGGCAGTTGGCGTGCCGTTTCCGATCTTGCCTGAGTGCGTGTATGTTGCACTTGACTTTAAATACGCATTCTAGTACCATAATACTGAAATAAGCCTGAAAAAGTCAAGTCGAACATGAAATACGAGTACAAACTGTAACCGCGGCAGCGCCGATTGGAGGCAAGGGCATGAGTACAGTCGCACACCGCTGGATGATGACGGCGCCGAAGGTGCCGATGGTCGAATCGGCATTCGATCCGTTCCCGCCCCAGCCCGCGGAGGTGGTGATCGAGGTCGCCGGCTGCGGCGTCTGTCACACTGACCTCGGCTATTTCTACGACGGCGTGCGCACCAATCACGCCCTGCCGCTCACCCTCGGCCATGAGATCAGCGGCCGCGTGGTCGCCGCCGGCAGCGGCGCCGAGCGCTGGCTCGGCAAAACGGTGATCGTGCCCGCCGTCATTCCCTGCGGCGAATGCGACCTGTGCAAGCGCGGCCGCGCCGCCATCTGTCGCAATCAGAAAATGCCCGGCAACGACATCCAGGGCGGCTTCGCCAGCCACATTGCGGTGCCTGCGCGCGGGCTCTGCCCTGCCGACGAGCAGCGCCTCGCCGCCGTCGATCTCACGCTGGCCGAAGTGTCGGTCGTTGCCGATGCCGTCACCACCCCATACCAGGCGGTGCACCGGGCCGGTGTCACCCCCGGCAGCCTCGCCATCGTCATCGGCGCCGGCGGCGTCGGCGGTTACTGCGTGCAGGTGGCACACGCGTTCGGCGCGAAAGTCGTCGCCATCGACGTCGATCCGGCCAAGCTAGCCGCGATCTCGCAGCACGGCGCCGCTCTCACGCTCAACGCGCGCGAACTCGACGGCAAGGGGCTCAAAAGCGCGGTGTCCAAGTTCGCCAAGGAAAACGGGCTGCGCGCGACCGAGTGGTTCATTTTCGAGTGCTCGGGCACCGCCGCCGGCCAGCTCAGCGCCTACGGGCTGCTGGTGCACGGGGCCACGCTTTGCGTCATCGGCTTCACCATGGACAAGGTGGAGGTCCGGCTGTCCAACCTGATGGCTTTCGATGCGCGCGCCATCGGCAACTGGGGCTGCACGCCCGAGCACTATCCGGCTGCGCTGGAACTGGTGCTCGCGGGCAAGGTGAAAGTGAAGCCCTTTGTCGAAGTTCATCCGCTCGCCGACATCAACCACGTATTCGAGGCGACGCACCAGCGCGAAATCAAGCGCCGTGCCGTCCTGGTTCCGTCACTTTAAGGAGGTTTGTTCATGAGCACTGCTCCAGCGTCCGCCGCGCAAGCCGCGACCCGGGAATTCAAGAATCACGAACTCGACGAGGACTTCGCGCGCCCGGGCGTGCGCTACGAAAAGCGCCCGGCGCAGACGCCCGACGGCAAGGTCGTGCCCGGTCTGTACAACGCCTGGATCTGGCTCGACAACGCGGGCCAGTTCAATTCCTACACCACGGACATGGTGAAAGGCGTGATCCTCGCGTTTCGCGCCGCATCGAATGCGCGCGACGTCAACTGCGTCGTGTTCACCGGCGCGGGCGACAAGGCCTTCTGCACCGGCGGCAACACCAAGGAATACGCCGAGTACTACGCCGGCCACCCGCAGGAATACCGCCAGTACATGCGCCTGTTCAACGACATGGTGTCGGCGATTCTCGCCTGCGACAAGCCGGTGATCTGCCGCGTCAACGGCATGAGGATAGGCGGCGGCCAGGAAATCGGCATGGCCTGCGACTTCTCCGTGGCGCAGGACCTGGCGCGCTTCAGCCAGGCCGGACCCAAGCACGGTTCGGCACCGATCGGCGGCGCCACCGATTTTCTTCCGCTCATGATCGGCGCCGAGCGCGCGATGGCTTCATGCGTGCTGTGCGAGCCGTTTTCGGCGCACAAGGCCTATTTCATGGGCGTGTTGACCGACATTGCGCCGGCGCTGAAAGTGGACGGCAAGTTCATCGCCAATCCGCTGGTTGAAAGCAGGCAGATGACCGACGAGTTCGGGCGCCTGGTGTTCGGCGATTTCAAGTCGGGCGACGCGGCGAAACAAGCCAAGGCACTGATGGCGCGCGGCAGCGTGGACCTTTCCGCGCTCGACGCCAAGGTCGAAGCGCTGTGCGCCAAGATGCTGCTCACTTTTCCCGACTGCACCACCAAGACGCTCGAGGAACTGAGAAAGCCCAAGCTCATCGCCTGGAACGCGAACAAGGAAAATTCGCGCGCCTGGCTCGCGCTCAACATGATGACCGAGGCGCGCGCCGGCTTCGTCGCCTTCAACGAGGGCACGAAGGAAGACCGCGAGGTCGACTTCATCGGCCTGCGCCAGAGGCTCGCGCGCGGCGAAGGCTGGGGCGACGCGCTGCACGACGCGATCCAGCCGAAGAACAAGCACAAGGGTTGATGCCGTGGCCGCAGAGTTACCACTAAACGTCGCGCCACTGAACGTCGGGCCGCTGAAAGTCTGGGTCGAGCGCGACGGAGCGCTGCTGCGGCTGCGCCTGGCGCGGCCCAAGGCGAACATCGTCGATGCAGCCATGATCGCGGCACTGCGGGGTGCGTTTGACGCGCACCGCGGTAATACCGGAATCCTGGCGGTGCTCGTCGACGCCGAGGGGCCGCATTTTTCCTTCGGCGCAAGCGTCGAAGAGCATCTGGCCGAGCGCTGCGCGGCAATGCTCGCGAGCCTGCACGCGCTCATCCTCGCCATGCTCGAATGGCCGCTGCCGATCCTGGTCGCGGTCAAGGGCCAGTGCCTGGGCGGCGGACTGGAACTCGCCCTGGGCGGCAGCCTTATTTTCGCCGCCGGCGACGCCAAGCTCGGCCAGCCGGAAATCCAGCTCGGTGTGTTCGCGCCGGCGGCGTCATGCCTGCTGCCGCCGCGCATCGGCCAGGCGGCGGCCGAGGACCTCCTGTTCTCCGGCCGCTCGGTCGGCGCCGACGAAGCACTGAGGCTCGGCCTGGTAACATCCGTATCGGCCGACCCGGAGGCCGCGGCGCTCGCTTATTTCGATCAGCACCTCGCGGGCAAAAGCGCAAGTTCGCTTGCCTGCGCGGTGGCCGCAGCCCGCGGCGGCTACCTCCCCGAGGTGCGCCGGCGCATCAATGAAGTCGAGCGGCTCTATCTCAACCGCCTGATGCAAACCCGCGACGCGAACGAAGGCCTTGCCGCTTTCATCGCCAAGCGTCCGCCAAAATGGGAGCACCAATGAGCCAGACCGTGCCACAGATTATCGAGCGTTGTCAGATGCTATTCGACGACTTGAACTTCACCTCGGTAAAAGAATGGAAAGCCGCCGTGCCCGGACGCAAGGTGATCGGCTTCATGCCGATCTATGTGCCGCGCGAAATCATCCACGCCGCCGGCATGCTGCCGGTGGGGATCATGGGCGGAGGCGACCAGCTCGAAGTGATCCAGGGCGACGCTTATTACCAGAGTTACATCTGCCGCATTCCGCGCTCGACCCTCGAGCTCGGCCTCACCGGACGCCTGGACTGCCTGGACGGCATGCTGTTCCCCTCGATCTGCGACGTCATCCGCAACCTCTCGGGCATGTGGCAGATCCTGTTCAAGGACAAATACGTCAGGTATTTCGACGTGCCGCAGAACTACCAGGACGGCGTCGGCGGCGAATATTACATCCACGAGATGCAGGTGCTGCGCGAGGACATCGGCAAACTTGCGGGCAAGCCGATCTCGGACGATGCGCTGCGCGCCTCGATCGCGGTGTACAACGAAAACCGGCGCGCGGTGCAGGACCTGTACAAGTACCGCGCGGCCAAGCCCTGGCAGGCCCCGACCTCGGAAGTGTACCTGGTGTTGCGCGCGGGGATGGTGCTGCCGGTCGAAGAGTTCACGCAGCTGGTGCGCGACTACATCGCCGCGACCGACGCCGTGGCCAGGCCCATGCGCGACAACGCCCGCATCGTGTTGACCGGCGCCTTCTGCGAGCAGCCGCCCCTCGGCCTGATCAAATCGATCGAGATGGCCGGCTGCTACATCGTGGACGATGACTTCATGCTCGTCATGCGCATGCTGTTCGACGACGTGCCGGTCACCGGCAACCCGCTCGAACAGCTGTCCAAGGCCTTCCTCCACCGCTCGATCCAGACCTCGTCGAAGTACGACGAGCACAAGAAAGACAAGGGCAAGTATCTGCTCGATTCGACCAAGCTGAATGCCGGCGAAGGCGTCATCTTCGCCGCGCCCTCCTTCTGCGACCCGGCGCTGCTCGAGCGGCCGATGCTGCAGTCGGTGCTGGCCCAGCACAAGATTCCCTACACGGCGTTCAAGTACGCCGAGAACACCGGCCAGATGGCGCCCATCCGCGAGCAGGCCGGAACTTTTGCCGATTCAATTAAACTTTGGAGTGCGGCATGAGCCCCCCCGTACAGATGACGCCGCCGCAAACCTCGAAAAAGCCGGTCCCGCCGGCGCAGAAAGAGGACGCGATGCTGCTGCAGAAGGAAATGATCAACCGCAACTACCACGAACTCGCCACCGCGCACGACCGCGGCAAGAAGGTCGCGGCCACCTTCGTGCCGGGCAACCTGAACGAGCTGGTGATGTGCTTCGATTTCGCCCGCAGCCTGCCCGAGACCAACGCGCTGCAAAACGGCATGCGCAAGAAATCCGGCAAGATGATCATGGACGCCGAGCGCGACGGCCATTCCGAGGACGTGTGCACCTATGTCAAGGCCGACCTGGGCATGATGCTGGGCGGCGAGGTCGGCCCGACCGGCGAGCCCCTGCCCCGTCCCGACTTGCTGCTCTTGTCCTACACCGGTTGCTTCACCTTCATGAAGTGGTTCGAGCTGATCCGGCAGAAGTACAACTGCGAGACCACCATGCTGCATGTCCCCTACCAGGGCGACGGCAAGATCTCCAAGAACATGCGCGACTACGTGGTCAAGCAAATCAAGGAAAGCGTGATCCCGTCGCTGGAGCGCGTGTCCGGCGTCAAATTCGACATCGACCGCCTGCGCCAGTACATGAAAGAATCGGCCAAAGCCGAGGAGGACCTGGTGCACGTTCTGCAGTCGGCGAAGAACCGGCCCTCGCCCATCGACGGCTACTTCGGCGCGGTGTATTACATCGGACCGATTTTCACCGCCTTCCGCGGCACCAAGGAGGCGACGGAATACTACCGAGTGCTGCGGCAGGAGATCGAGCAGCGCGTGCGCGAGGGCAAGGGACCGATCACCCCGGAAGGCGAGATGGCCGAGGAGAAATACCGCCTGGTGGTGGAAGGCCCTCCCAACTGGACCAGCTTCCGTGAATTCTGGAAAATGTTCTACGACGAGGGCGCGGTGGTGGTCACCTCCACCTACGCCAAGGTCGGCGGCGTCTACGACTTCGGTTTCCGCCACGATCCGGACCACCCGATCGAGTCGCTGGCCGAATACTGCCTCGGCTGCTACACCAACCTCAATCTCCCGCAGCGCATCGACATGATCTGCAAGTACATCGACGAGTACCAGGCCGACGGCCTGCTGATCAATTCGATCAAGAGCTGCAACAGCTTCTCCGCCGGGCAGTTGCTGATCCTGCGCGAAGTGGAGAAGCGCACCGGCAAGCCCGCCGCGTTCATCGAATCCGACCTGGTGGATCCGCGCTATTTCTCCGCGGCCAACATCAAGAACCGGCTGGAGAGCTATTTCCAGATGATCAAGCAAAAACGCACCGCCGCCGCCGGCGCCGTTCATTAGAGATTAGGACCCCAAGGAAACCATCATGCGCTGCTTCATCGGTATCGACCTCGGCTCGACCACCACCAAGGCGGTGGTTATGGACGAGGACCGCAACGTGCTCGGACGCGGCATCACCAACTCGCGCTCGAACTACGACACCGCAGCCGCAATCGCCAAGCAGGAGGCGCTGGTCAACACCCGCTTCCACCTGTTCCGCAATGCGCTGTCAAAATCAGGCGCGCTCAACGGCAAGCTCGATGATTTCCTCGGGCACCTCGAGCGCGACTTTCGGCTGGAGCAGTTCCTGGAACAGCTCGCCGACCTGGAGGCCACCTGCCGGCGCAACGCCGAGGGCACGCGTTTCGGCGACAACGCCGCAGCGGTCGCCGCGGCACTGAACGAAGTTTTCAAGCGCCTGCAGGCGGAGGCGCCGGAACTGTTCGCGCCGGGGGCGAAACGCAAGTCGGACTTTTTCCGCGACATCGCCGGCAGCCGCTACCTCGCCATCGGCGAGACCGTTTCCAAGGAGATGGGCATCCGCTACGACATGGTGCTCAACGTATTCGACCGCTCGATCATCGAAGTCGAGAACCGCGTCTACGCCGACGCCATGACCACGAACCTGATGCGCGCGCTGGAGCGCACGTTCAAGAGCATGCCGGAAACCGCGGGCCGCGCAGCCGCCATTCGCGCGCCGATCCAGGGCGTGCTCGATACCGCGCTCGAGGAGAGCTACGTGGTCGGCACCGGCTACGGCCGCGCGCGCCTGCCTTTCTCCAAGGAACACATCCGCTCCGAAATCCTGTGCCACGGCCTGGGCGCGCACGTGATGTACCCGGGGACGGCCACGGTACTCGACATCGGCGGCCAGGACACCAAGGCGATCCAGGTGGACAATCACGGCATCGTCGAAAGCTTCCAGATGAACGACCGCTGCGCCGCCGGCTGCGGGCGCTACCTCGGCTACATTGCCGACGAGATGAACATGGGCCTGCACGAACTCGGGCCGCTGGCGATGAAGGCAACCAAGAAGGTGCGCATCAATTCGACCTGCACCGTGTTCGCCGGCGCCGAGCTGCGCGACCGCCTGTCGCTCGGCGAAAAGCGCGAAGACATCATGCTCGGCCTGCACCGCGCGATCGTCCTGCGCGCCATGTCGATCCTGGCGCGCTCGGGCGGCGTGCGCAACGAATTCACTTTCACCGGCGGCGTCGCCAAGAACGAGGCCGCGGTGAAGTCGCTGAAGGATCTGGTGCGCGAGAACTACGGCGAAATCAAACTCAACATCGACCCCGACTCGATCTATACCGGCGCGCTCGGCGGCGCGACTTTCGCCTGGCGCGCGGTGGTCGAGGAAGGCAAGCTTGTGGAGGCGAGGACGTGAGCGCCGAGCAGGGGCCCCGCCGCCAAGGCGGGGATGCGACCGCGGCGAACGGCCTCGCGAGCCGACAGCGCGATGTAGAAATGATCACACACTGGAAGGAGGCGAGAGTATGAACAAGAACATTGCGGAGGCGAGGACATGACCATTACAGTCGGCATCGACATCGGCTCGGGCGTCGTCAAGACGGCGCTGTTCAAAACCGAGGGCGGCAGGATCGAGTGGCTCGCGCGGCGCGTCGAGCGCATCCGCCGGCGCGACAACCTGCAGCTGGCGAAAGCGGGTTACGACGAGGTGCTCGAGGAGGCCGGGCTCAAGCCCGCCGACGTCGATTACGTCGCCACCACGGGCGAAGGCGAGAACGTCAAGTTCGCCACCGGGCATTTCTACTCCATGACCACGCACGCCCGCGGCGCTATTTTTCTCAACCCGGAGGCGCGCGCCGTGGTGGACATCGGTGCGCTCAATGGCCGCGCCATCTTCATCGACGAACGCGGCAAGGTGCTTGCCTACAAGATGACCAGCCAGTGCGCCTCGGGCTCGGGCCAGTTCCTGGAGAACATTGCGCGCTATCTCGGGGTCGCAGTCGAGGAAATCGGGCCGCTGTCCAAGTCGGCACAGACCCCGGAAAAGATAAGCTCGATCTGCGCCGTGCTGGCGGAGACCGATGTCATCAACATGGTCTCGCGCGGCATCCCCACGCCGGACATCCTCAAGGGCATCCACCTCTCCATGGCCTCGCGCCTGGTGAAACTGCTGAAAGTGACCGGCATCATGAAGGGCACGGTGCTGCTCACCGGCGGCCTGGCGCTGGACGTGGGCTTGCTCCTGGCGGTACAGGAAGAACTGGCGAACGAGAAGATAACCGGTCTGACCGTGGTCAGCCACCCCGACTCGATTTGCGCCGGAGCGATCGGCGCGGCGCTATGGGGCGCGTTCAGGCACGGCAAGCTGCGCGAGCTGCAGCAGCGCGTCGCGGCTTGACCCCACGACCGACAATCAAAAGGAAACTATCATGGCCCTGCTCATCAACGACGACTGCACCGACTGCGACGCGTGCGTCGCAACCTGTCCGAACAAAGCGATTACGGCCGGCACCCCTTATGTCATCGACCCGCTGCTGTGCACCGAGTGCGTCGGCGCCGAGGACGAGCCACAGTGCATGCTGGTGTGTCCGGCCGACTGCATCGTCCCACACCCGGATTTCCGCGAGAGCAAGGAGGAATTGCTGGAGAAGTACAAAGGCATACACGGCTGACGCCTTACCTTGCCGGCGGTGCCACCGCGGCGCCTTCGATGCGATGCCGCTCAAGCGCGCGGGCGACGAACCCTGAAGCCTTCATCTCCTCAATAAACTCGCGCAGGTACTTCGCACCGGCCTCGCGCCCTTTCGGCGTTCCCATAGCCTGATTGATCACCATGAACCGGCCTTCGAGCAAGCGCAGACCGGGGATTCGCTTCGCATCGGCCTCGAGTTGCTGTTTCACGCCGGCGGCGACATCGAGCCCTTGTGCGACAAACAAATCCGTGACTGCCTGCGAAGTGGGGGCGCGAACGATCTTCGCCTGTTTCAGCTCGCGCGAGAGAAAGAGGTCATACGCGCTCCCGGTCGCAGCGGCGACGCGCACACCCGCGCGATCAACTTCGGCGTTGCCGCGTATCGGCGAATTCTGCCGCACCAAGTAGGCGCCTTCAATCACCACATAGGCCGCGGAGTAGCTGATCTCGTTCGCGCGCACCGGATCGATTGCGACATAAGCGACGTCCCACGCACCGGACTTGAGCGCCGCCACCACCTTGCCCGCCGCGTTGTAAGTCACCAGTTCGAGCGGAACGCCGAGGCGCCGCGCCAGTTCGCGCGAGAGATCGACCGAAACGCCGCGCGCCCCCCCGGTGGACGCATCCCTGGCCGCGAGAATCGGATTGCCGAAGTTGATCGCGGCACGCAGCTTGCCCGTCGGGGCGAGGTCCGAAACAGCGGCGCTCGGGGCCATGGGTGTGGTTGCGCAGGAGGCAAGGAAAGTCACAAATAAGAGCGGGATCGCGAGTCTAAACATGCTTGGCGTTCTCCGGAATATCTCGGGACAGGATTGCTGTCTGCGCAGGCTACCGATTGCACGGTCACCGCTAGTCTATCTCCATACTGCGCAAGCGGCGAAACCTTTTTTGGCCTTTAGGCGAAGAGCCGCGCGATGTCGGCTGCGCTGAAGCCGACCGGCACCTGGATTTCGTCGGCGCGCCCGCCCAGGCCAATATGTGTTGCATATTGGACTTGTCCCGATTCCATAGTCGAGGTACCCTTGCCGCCCTGACCGATTAAGGGAAAAAAACAAATGAAACCATTCATCGTCTGCGGCCGCTTCGTCGGCGCGGCTGCGCTTATCGTCTGCACCAGCATCGCGCCGCATGCCTTCGGCGCGGCGCTCGAGCCCGTCGTCGCGCTCGCGCAACAGGAAAAGGCGCCGTTGCTGGACACGCTCAAGGACTTAGTATCGATCGAGTCAGGCAGCGGCGACCGCGAGGGACTGGATAAGATCGCGAATCTGATCGCCGGCCGCTTGCAGGCGCTGGGCGGCAAAGTCGAAACCATCGAACCCGACCCCGCCGACACTTACCGCATGGTCGACACGCCCAAGCAGATCGGCAAGATGGTGCTGGCGCGTTTCACGGGAACGGGAACAAAGAAAATACTCCTGATTGCGCACATGGACACGGTATATCTGCGCGGCATGCTCGCGCAGCAACCGTATCGCATCGACGGCAATCGCGCCTACGGTCTGGGCATTTCCGACGACAAGCAGGGCATCGCCCTGATCTTGCACACGCTCGCCATGCTGAAGGCGATGAACTTCCGCGACTACGGTGTCGTGACCGTGCTGATCAACGCCGACGAGGAGGTCAGTTCCGCGGGGTCGCGCAGCATGCTCACCAAACTGGGCGGCGAGCATGATGCCGTATTCTCATGCGAGGCCTCGCGCGTCGAATCCGACAAGCTGTCGCTCACCACCGCCGGGATCGCGGCGGTGGTGCTCAAGGTACAGGGCAAAGCATCGCACGCCGGCTCGGCGCCGGAAAACGGCCGCAACGCGCTCTACGAACTGGCGCATCAAGTGCTGCAGACGCGCGATTTGTCGGATCCCGCAACCGGACTAAAGATGAACTGGACGGTCGCCAGCGCCGGCACCAATCGCAACGTCATTCCAGCCATCGCATCGGCGACCGCCGATGTCCGCGTGCTGCGCGTCGCCGACTACGACGGCATAGAACAGAAAGTGAAGGAGCGCATCAAGAATCAGCTGATTCCCGACACCAGGATAGAAATGACTTTCGAGCGCCGACGGCCGCCGCTCGAGCTTACGCCGGCAGCTGAAGCGCTGGCGAGACATGCGCAGCGCATCTACGCCGAGATCGGCAAGGAGCTGGTCATCGGCGCCGTCGCCGAAGGTGGCGGAACCGATGCGGCGTTTGCCGCTCTCAAAACCAAGGCGCCCGTGATCGAACGCTTCGGGCTGCGCGGTTTCGGCGCGCACTCGAGCAACGCCGAGTACATCGAAATCGACTCGATCGAGCCGCGCCTCTATCTGATGACGCGGATGATCATGGATGTGGCGCAGGGGAAAGAGCGGTAGAGTAACCGCGGCTTCGCGGTAAGCCCTGGCACTGCGCCGCGGATGGCCCCCCATCCGGCCGGAAGCAACATCGGACTGAAAAAACGGCGCACAATTGCGGTAGGGTGGACCGCATGCGGACCCCGGGGGTCCCCCCGTCCGGTCCGCCGCCGGGCATGCGCGGAAGACCATGTATTACGGAGAACGCCTCAACAGTTACACCCACCTCGCCGGCACGGTATTTGCGGCCATCGGCGCGCCGCTGCTCGTCGTCCTCGCGGCGCGCACCGGGGATGCGTGGAAGGTCGTCGGCTTCAGCACCTACGGCGCAGCCCTGTTCCTGCTCTATGGGGCTTCGACCCTTTACCACAGCGCGCGCGGACGGGCGAAGACCATCCTGCGCAAGCTCGACCACTGCTCGATCTACGTGCTCATCGCCGGCACGTATACGCCGTTCGTCCTGGTGACCTTGCGGGGGCCATGGGGCTGGACGCTGTTCGGCCTGGCCTGGGGACTCGCCGCCCTC
>Ga0208587_1000967_pt1 | contig 15601 bp, 13 predicted proteins | sample NGESurdeep092012_7_FD_184472 | JGI IMG/M metagenome (GOLD analysis project Ga0208587, IMG submission 184472) | Arctic peat soil microbial communities from Barrow, Alaska - NGEE Surface sample 210 deep-092012 (SPAdes) | ecosystem: Environmental > Terrestrial > Soil > Wetlands > Peat ...
CGGATCGAGTTGGTGACGAGGGTCGGCTTTACCATCTCTGGAACGGCCCGTGGTAGGCCGCGATCTTGGTGACGGAGCTGACAAGGGCTGCCGCCATGCCCCCCAGGAAGATCGCGTTGGCGATCCAGAAGTGGTCCGCCATGGTCATCGCGAGGACCAGGGCGGCGATCGAGCCGGCGATCATCAGCCAGTTGCCGACCCGCTCACCGAAATGGTCGATCTCCCGGTCGCGCTGATCGTTCCTGTCCGCCTCGCCCGGGTTCGAGGCCGCGGCCACGACGTTGCCCAGGATGTTCGCCACGATGAAGCCGGCGATCGCGAAGATCATCGGCTGGACCCAGGAGACCTCAGCCATCGGCTTGCCGAGCACCTGCGGCACGATCACGGCCAGGTAGACGAGAAGCGTCGGCACGCCGACCACGAGCACGACCCAGTTGCTCTTCTCCAGGAATGTCATCGGCGTCTCCCATGTCAAGAATTGTTGACATGGGCAATGTAAAGGATCGCCAACAGCATGTCAACTATCTTTTACACCGCGTTTCGCGCTAGCCACGAGGGAGACCAGGGTCCGCAACCGGAGGGTCGTTCGTGAGCAGCCGAAGTGCGAGCACCACGTCAGGTCATGCTGGTAGCCGTCGCCACGTTGTTGGCAAGGTTGCCTGTCAGGATTGGCGTCGAATGACCGACCTGGGAACTCACCCGTTGGGGAGAAGGCGGACAGTCGTGCGTCACTCGCAGGCTTCTCGTCCGGTCGCTGAGTGCGCGTGGAGAACGTCACCGTGACATGCGGTCGAGACTGCCGGGACGACGTGCCTGCTGTCGGCTGCTGAGGCGTCATGGTCGCGATCCTGCTCGCGCTCGCCAGCTCACTCGGCTACGGTGGTTCCGACTTCGCCGGCGGCCTGGCAGCCCGTGATGCGCACGTCGTGCGTGTCGTGGCGGCCGCAGCCCCGGCAGGACTCGTCGTCAACCTGCTCCTTCTCCCGGTCCTCGGCGCGGATTGGTCAACGTCGGCAGTTGCCTGGGGCGCTGGATCCGGTCTCGCATCGGCCGTTGCCTTCACGCTTCTCTATCGGACCCTTGCTCTCGGCCCGATGAGCATCCTTTCCCCGCTCACGGCGGTCATCGCGGCGGCTATACCCGTTGGCGTCGGCCTCATGGAGGGCGAGCGGCTCGGGGCCCCGGCGGTGACGGGGCTGCTGATCGCGGTGCTCGCGATCATCCTCGTCGGGGGTGGCCCCTCAGCGGAGTCGAGCCGGCCCAGCCGCCTCGCGCTCGTCCTCGCCATCGGGGCGGGCGCCGCGATCGCCGTCCAGCTCATCTGTTTGCACCAGGCTCCGGAAGGGAGTGGTCTCGCCCCACTGCTCGCGGGGAGCGTCGTGTCTGCGGGCGTCCTGCTGGGTGCAGTCATGATCCTGCACCGGCGCATTGACACGAGGCCTCCCGCCTGGGGACTCGCAATTGGTTCGGGCGCCCTCAGTGCCCTCGCGAACCTGGCCTTCCTGCTGGCCGTCCGGTCCGGCGACCTCTCGATCGTGGCGGTGATCACGGCTCTGTATCCCGGCGCGACGGTGGTGCTCGCGCGGGTCGTGCTGAGCGAACGCCTCCACCTGGGGCAAGTCGTCGGTCTCGCCGCAGGCGCACTCGCCGTGTCGCTGCTCGCGATCGGGTAGTAGGCAGCCGGATTCCTGTCGCGGCACGAGCGGCTGTCCGGGCGATCCATCAGCGGCGGCTCTAGTCGCTCCCCGGCTTCGTCAGCTCGGGGCGCCGCCAGTGGGAGGGCGGGATCTCGGGCAGCTTGCGGTGTCGATCCTCGGCGCAGCGCCAGGGGCCTCAGTGGCGAGGGAGGAGTGACCTCGGTTGCCCGGCGGGCGTCCGATCCTCCGACAGAGCGGGGCGCCCTCTGAGGAGCCCACCGGCCGCGGTAGCGGGCCCGACCTGTCCGGCGGCCGTCCCGGGCGGCCTACTATCCCCACGACAGCTCGCAGGAGGTGGGTCCCCGATGGCCGACGGGAACGAGACAGGTCCAGGCCGGGCGTGTCCGTGGTGCTCGGCCCCCGTGCCGCCCGACGCGACGCACTGTCCGGCGTGCGGCGATGCCCTCGCCCAGCGCGAGTCGATCGACGATCTCGCCATCCCTGGCGTGACGACCGTGGACCCCGTGCTCGAGGCCTATGCCGCACAGCCACTGCACATCCCGTTGCCGACGCCGTCGAGCGTCGACCCGATCGGCGGGTCGATCAACCTCACGGGGATGGCTGAGCTCGCAGCCCCGGCTGCGCCGGATGGCAGCCGTGCCGACGCGCCTGTCGATCCGAACACCGTCGGGAAGCCGAGCGACGCGGCCCTCCGGGCGGTCGAGCGGCTGGACCGGGAGGACGTTTCACGCTGACATCAGCGCGAGTCGAGGCAGGCCCGGAGCGCGGGGGAGAGCGGCGCGGGGTCGCGCAGAATGGGGCCGTCGTTCGACCATGCTGGGCAACAGGGGGAATCGCACGAATGCTGCCGGACCGACGCGTCCACACCACGCTCCCGACCGCGGACCCGGAGCGGTTGCGGACCTTCTACGAGGAGACCCTCGGCTTTGCGCCGTTCGCGGAGCGCCCGGGGGCGATCCTCTACCGAGCCGGCGACGGGTCGCTCTTCGCGATCTCGAAGGCCGGCGCTCGTGCGACCGGCGGCCACACCCAGATGGCCTTCACCGTGCCCGACATCGCCGCCGAGGTCGCGGGGCTCCGCGCGCGCGGCGTCGTCTTCCTCGACTACGACGTGCCCAAAACCGAGCATGGGATCGGGCGCGTCGGAGCGGGCCGGGCCGCCTGGTTCAGGGACCCGGACGGCAACCTGATCGGCGTGCTGGAGTTCGACGACCCCGTGTGACGCCGGCTCACTGACCCAGACCTTCGTTGTTCTGGCGCGCACAGAGGGCATCGCGCGCGCACAGACTACAGGCACCCAACGAAGGCGCTGCGACGTTCGGGCACTCGATTCCCTCGCAGCGATCGCCGAGACGGTGAGTTGGCCGGCAAAGACCGGGAAGAGCGGGGCGAAGCTCGCCGACCGCTGACATGCGGCGAACTCATCGGCCGAGAGCAGAACCCGGCCTCTTCTCCGCCGCGCCACCGCGCGCTCTCACCGCGCCACCAGTCCAAGCCTGTAGGCGATGCTCGCCGCCTCCGTTCGGCTCGCAGCGCCGAGCTTGCCCAGGATCCGCGACACGTGGATCCCGGCGGTGTAGACGCTGATGTACAAAGTGTCGGCGATCTGGCGGTTCGTCACGCCCTGGGCGAGGAGCTCGAGAACCTCGCGCTCGCGTGCCGTCAGCCTGAGCTCGGCCGCGAGCGCGGCGGCTTCGTCAACTTCGGACGCGCCTACCTCGGGCACCGCGCCGCCCCTCTTGAGGGGGACCCGGGCTCGACGCCCGAGTGCCTCGACGGCCTCGAGGAGGGGTCGGGCACCGAGCCCTGTCGCGATCTGCACCGACTCGTCAAGCGCCTCGGTCGCCCCTCTTCGGTCGCCGCGGGCGAGGCTTGCCTCCGCCTCTCGGTAGCGCGCGTAGGCGCGGTGGTAGGGGCGCTCGCGCGCCAGCCATCGCGCGGCCGCCTCGCGCCAGGCGAGCGGGTCGCTCGTGCCGTGAAGGCGCGTCTCCTCCGCGACGACCGTCGCCTCCTCGGCCGCGAGCTCGATGGCGAGCCCGCCATCCGTCTCGGAGATCGCGTGGATCGCCGGGATGGTGCGGGTCCGCAAGGCCGCCGCGAGGCCGAGCGCTTCCGCCTCGGCGGTGGGATCCCGACGATCGCGGGCGATCTCGGCGAGGTCGGCGGCGGCGCGCGTCCCGAGGCGGAGCAGTCGCATCCGGTAGCGGATATCGTCGGTCTGCTCGAGGCGGGGCAGAACCTCCTCGATCGCGGCCAGGGCCTCGCGGGGACGGCCCTGCCAGAGCGCGAGCTCGGCGTGGGCACACGCGTACGGCCCCGTGTACTGGTACTCGGACTGGAATCCGTTGCGCAGCTGCTCACAGACCCAGGTCAGCTTCCTCGTCGCGGCAACCCAGTCGCCGGTGCCGACGTCGAGCTCGACGTTCTTCGCGAGGGCCTCGACCCTGTTCGCCAACGGGAGAAGGTCGTTGTCATGACCCGGAACGTCAAGGCGCCACTCGGCGAGCATCCGGGCGGTCTCGGCCCATCGTCCGCACTCGTAGAGCACCTCGGCCGCGTGGAGCGCGATCTGCGCGCCATCGACCTCGCCGATCCCGAGTGCAGCGGAGCGCTCAATCCCGGCCCGCGCGACCTCGAGGGCGCGCTCGTCGCACCCGCAGATTCCAAGGATCTCCGCAGCATTGCTGTAGGCACGCTCGATATGGTCGGGATCGCCGAGCTCGAGGGCGATCGCCAGGGACCGCTCCATGCTCTCGGCGCTGAGCTCGCATTTGCCGAGACTCGCCAGATCGCAGGCGAGCGTGTTGAGGGCGTGGGTCTCGATCCGCCGGTCGCCGACGACGAGGGCCATCGCGACCGCCGCCTCGGCGAGGCCCTGCGACTCGCGGTCGCTGCCGTCGAGCATGAGGTTCTGCGCGAGGCGGGCGAGGATCCACGCTCGCTCGACCGTCGGCGGGTCCGGTGGGACGAGCGCGAGCGCCTCGCGGTACGCCGCACGCGCCTCCGCGGGATGGCCGTTGACCCATAGCGCAAGGCCGAACCGCCCGCGCAGGACCGCGCCGCGCCCGGCATCGCCCCGCCGGTCGGCCTCCGCAACCGCCTCGCGGAGCAGAGGGAGGGTTCCCTCGCTCCGGAGATCGCCCGGCGACGCAGCCGTCGCAGCCCGGCTCAGGAGCTCGACGCGGTCGAACCCGGCGATCGCCTCCGGGTCGGGCACGAGCTTCCAGCCCGCCAGGGCGCGGCGATACTGGGCGACGGCCGCGGCCCACGCGAAGGCGTGCTCGGCCTCCCCCGCCGCGCGGAGGACGGTATCGAACGCGCGAACCTCATCTCGAGCGGCATCCCAGTGACCGGCAAGCTCCGCCCAGCGACCGGGTTCCGGCGTGCCCTGCGCCGCGATCCGGGCCGCGAGCACCTCGGCGATGGCCCGATGCAGGCGAATCCGCTCGTCGGGCAGGATGCCGTCGTACACGACCTCAGCGATCAGCGCGTGGCGGAAGGCGAGCCGATCCTGTGCCTCGGCGCGGTCGACCATGAGGAGGCGCCGCTCGAGGCATGCGTTGAGGCCTGCGTCCATGGCCTTCGGCGCGAGGGCACTCACCTGGGCCAGGAGCGCCGCATCGACCGTCCGGCCGGCGATGGAGGCGACGGCGAGGATCGACTGCGCCTCGTCGGAGACGCTCCCGACCCGAGACATGAGGATGTCCCGCAGGCTCGGTGACAGAGCCGAGGCTCCGGCATGGCCGGATTCCCGCGCTAGGAGCTCCTCGATGAACAAGGGGTTGCCGTCGGAGCGGCGCTGGATCTGGTCGACGATCTCTCGCGACGGGACATCGCCACGGATCGCCGCGATCAGCTCGCCCGTCTCGGCCGGCTCGAGCGGCCCGAGGTCGAGTCGGTCCACCGTTCCCAGCCGCTCGATCTCACCGAGCCAGGGGCGGAGAGGATGGCGCCGATAGAGCTCGTCGGAGCGGAACGTGAGGAGCAGCCCGATCCGCTCGTCCCGCAGGGAGCGGAGAAGGAACACGAGCGCGTCGAGCGACGCCGAGTCGGCCCAGTGGAGGTCCTCCACGACGAAGAGGACGGGAGCATCGCGGGAGAGGCGGCCGAGAAGTCCGAGGAGCGCCTCCATCAAGCGCCCTCGGTCGGCATCGGATGGCCCTGCTTCGAGCGCGCGCGCCTCCCGCAGGCTCAGAGCGGGCGTGATCCGGGAGAGGACGGCGCCATCGTCGGCGATGACGGCCGCCAGCGCCTGCGGATCGAGCCGGCGCGCCAGCCCGCGCAGGGCCTCGCCGATCGGCGCGTAGGGAAGCTCACCGGACTCGAGGTGGACGCAGCCGCCACGAAGGACCTGGAACCCCTCGGTCCGCGCGAGATCGGCGACCGCCTCGCTGAACCGCGTCTTGCCGATCCCTGCCTCGCCCGCGACAAGGCGGTGGGAGGTGCGAGCGGCCTCGATCTGCTGGAGCATCGCCTCAGCGGCGGCCAGCGCCTCCCCTCGTCCGACCAAGGTTGGACTCACGAGCTTGCCGCTCATCGGGGCGAGCATACGCCCCGATGCGGTCTACAGACCCACGAGAAATAGCGAACGCCGATCCCGGGAGATAGCGAGTCCTCGAGATGCCACCGCGCGCGTCGCCGCCCACGCTTGTCCCAGCCGGATCGGAGACCGGCCACGAGAGGAGGTCAGAAGCAATGAACGACTACTTCGCGGCTGGGCTTGCCCACGAGCGCCAGGCCGACTATCTGCGCGAGGTCGAGCACGACGAGCTCGTCGCGCAGGTCCACCCGGTCGACCGTCCTTCGTACGCTCCGGTGCCCGATCGATCGACCGGCGGAAGCGCGGGGCGCTTGCTGATCACGGCGCTGGCGGCCGTCGCGCTCGTCCTTGCGCTCGCCGCGCCGGTCGCGGCGGACAACGCCTCGTACCCCGGGTGCTCCAACTTCGGCGCGGTTCAGACTGGCGACGTCGCGCCGCACGGCGTGCTCGGTGCGGTGATCAAGTCCATCGCCCCGACGGGCCCCGGCGTGCTCAGCGGCATCGTCCAGGAGGAGCACGGCGTCTTCTGCGCGCCGCACTGATCGACCAGTGGTCGACTGCTCGTCCTCCTGTCCCGGTGCGGCACGACCGGGGAGTGGGAGCCCGAGCGGGCGTCGCGGCGATCGACCGTGAGACGTGCCCCTCACGGGCGTCCGCCGCAGCGCGCTCGACCACACCTCGAAGGGCAGCACGTGCCGCCTGGGGATCCATCTCCGGACGCGCTCGCTTGCCGGCGGGTCTGGCTCCGCTGACTGAGGGCCGTTCGTCATCGGTCATCTCCGTCCGTCAACACGCTCACGACGGTCTGGTCACGACGGTCGGATGGTAGTGGAAGCCCGCGACGCGAACGGGCGATCGCGGGCGCCTCCGGGTTCAACGCTGGCTCCTGACACCAATCGAGGCGATCGCTGTCAGGTGGCTCGACTGCGCGCGAGAGTGTCGTTCGCCCCGTCGCCGATCATGGCTCTCGGGATGCTCGCCGGCATGCACGCCGGCGGGGTGATTCGGATCACTCCCATTGCTACGTGCCTGACGTAGGTATAGGCTCGCCCTGATCGTTCGGACCATCCGGAGTATCCCGGTGCCAGACGTCCCACGGGGTACTGCATGACCAGCCACGATCCGCTCGCGGTGTTCCACGAGGTGCCTGTCGCGGCTCCGGCACCAGAGCCCGCTCGGGCGACGGCGAGTGACATCTCGGAGCGAGATCGGGCGACCCTCGAAATCGCCCGGCAACTCGCCACGGCCATCCCCCCGACGCATGATCCCGACCTCACGATGCGTCAGCTGTTCGTGCTGCACCTCCTGTCCCAGGCGCCGCGCCCGATCGGCGTTCTCGCCAAGGATCTGGGCATCACGATATCCTCAGCGAGCGGGCTGATGGACCGGCTGGAGGCGACGGGCCTGATCCGGCGCGTCCATCCCGACGCGCCGGAGGACCGTCGGCGAGTCATCTGCCACCTCACCGCAGCGGGCACCACCGCGCTCACCGATCATCTCCGCCTCGGCAACCTGCGCCTCGAGGTCCTGCTGACCGAGCTGTCCCACGACGAGGTCCGGCTCGTGGAGCAGGCGATGGAGCTCCTCATCCGAGCCGCGCGGGAGGTCATCGCGAAGGCGAAGCCCGCCCCGCCGGGCGCGCCGCCAGCTCAATGACATCAGCCAGCGCGTCCTCGCGCCAGGGTTGGCCGGGGTGCCAGGGGCGCCTCGGCACCTCGATCCAACCCACCACACCCACCCGATAAGGAGTCCCAGGCATGGCGCTGTTCCTCTACCGGCTCGGCCAGACGACCTACCGGCACCGAAGGCTGGTGCTGGGTCTCTGGTTCCTGGTCCTCGTGGGCGCGAGTCTCGCGGCAGCGACGCTCAAGGGCCCGACCTCCACGAGCTTCTCCATCCCCGGCACAGAGGCACAAACGGCCATCGACACGCTCCAGGCGCGTTTCCCGGCCGCTCAGGCCACGGGTGCCTCGGCGCGGGTCGTCTTCGCCGCGCCCGAGGGTGGGTCGCTGGCCGATCCCGCGAACGCGGCCAAGGTGGGTGACGTGCTGGCGGCCCTGCGCGCGACTCCCAAGGTCGCCTTCGTGAGCGATCCGTTCAAGTCCGGCACGGTCAGCCCCGACGGGCGGGTGGCGCTGGCTCAGGCGACCTACACCGTGCCCGTCATCGAGCTGACCGATGCCGACCGACAGGCATTGTTGGCAGCAGCGGCCGCCGGCCGCGCCTCGGGGCTCACGGTCGAGATCGGCGGGGACGCCCTCCAGGCCATCCCGGAGCAAACCGCATCCGAGGCGGTCGGCATCGCGATCGCGGCGGTCGTGCTGCTCATCACCTTCGGGTCCTTCATCGCCGCTGGCCTGCCCCTGCTGACCGCGCTGGTGGGCATCGGCACCGGCGTCGGGCTGATCACCGCGGCCACCGGGTTCGTGTCACTGAGCGCCACGACGTCGATCCTGGCGGTCATGATCGGCCTGGCCGTCTCCATCGACTATGCCCTGTTCATCCTGTCGCGGTTCCGCTCGGAGCTCGCCGATGACGCCGACCTCGACCCGCTCGAGGCCATCGGCCGGGCGGTGGGCACGGCGGGCAGCGCCGTCTTCTTCGCGGGCCTCACGGTCGTCATCGCCCTCACCGGGCTGTCGCTGGTGGGCATCCCACTCCTGACCGAGATGGGCGTCGCGGCCGCGGTCACCGTCGCGGTGGCCGTGCTCGTGGCGCTGACCCTCCTGCCGGCCCTCATCGGGTTCGCGGGGCTCCGGGTGCTCGGGCGGCGCATCGAGCGCCGCGTCAAGAGCAGCGGCGAGCCGCCGCGCCGGACGGTGTGGCTGCGCTGGCCGACGTTCATCTCGCGCCGGCCGCTTCTCGTCCTGGTGGGCGCGGTGACGATCCTCGTGGTGATCGCTCTGCCGGCCCTCGACCTTCGACTCGGGTTGCCGGACGACGGCGTCGCCGGGCCATCCACGACCCAGCGCAAGGCGTATGACCTGGTCGCCGCGGGCTTCGGGCCGGGCTTCAACGGTCCGCTGACGGTGGTGCTCGACGCATCCGGTACCACCGACGTGAAGACTGCGGCGCAGAAGGTGGCGAGCGACATCGGCACGCTCGACGACGTCGTCATGGTCGCGCCCGCGGTCTTCAACGCGGCGGGCGACACGGCGATCCTGAACGTCATCCCGAAGAGTGCCCCGAGCAGCGCCCAGACCGTCGGGCTCGTCAGTGCCATCCGGGCCGCGGCCCCCGCCATCAAGGCGCAGACCGGCATCACGGTCGGTGTCACGGGCCAGACGGCGATCATCATCGACATCTCCCGGAAGCTGGGCGACGCCCTCCTGCCCTACCTGCTGGTGGTCGTCGGGCTCGCGTTCCTGGTGCTCACCCTGGTCTTCCGGTCGCTCCTCGTGCCCTTGACCGCGACCCTGGGATTCCTGCTGAGCGTCCTCGCCACCCTGGGCGCGGTGGTCGCGGTCTTCCAGTGGGGATGGTTCGGCGGCGTGCTCGGGGTCGAGCAACCGTCGGCCATCGTGAGCATGCTGCCGCTGTTCATGATCGGGGTCGTCTTCGGGCTCGCCATGGACTACCAGGTGTTCCTGGTGACGCGCATGCGCGAGGAGCATGTGCACGGCCTTGAGGCCGTCCAGGCCGTGATCCTGGGCTTCACCCACGGAGCGCCAGTGGTGACGGCCGCCGCGACCATCATGATCGGCGTCTTCGGAGGCTTCGTCCTCGGGGCCGACGCCTTCATCAAGTCCATCGGGTTCGCGTTCGCGGTAGCCGTCTTCTTCGATGCCTTCGTGGTCCGGATGACCATCATGCCCGCCGTGCTGGTGCTGCTCCGCGAGCGCGCCTGGTGGCTGCCGGCCTGGCTGGACCGATCGCTCCCGAACATGGACGTCGAGGGGGCCAACCTGGAGCATCGGGTCGCAAGCCGCGAAGCGGCTCTGGCAGAGAACAGCGACGCCCCGATGCTGGCGGTCACCCCAGAGCCGAGAGGGCAGGAATGACGGGCACGGACGGTCTCGCGCTCGCCATCCGAGGGCTTCGCAAGAGCTACGGCTCCCAGGTCGCCCTGGCGGGACTCGACCTGTCGGTGCCGAAGGGCACGGTGTACGGCTTCCTCGGCCCGAATGGCGCCGGCAAGACGACGACGATGCGCCTGCTCACGGGCCTCATCCACCCCGATGCCGGGAGCATCGAGCTCCTCGGCCGGCCCTTCGGGCGACGCGACCGCCATCGGCTGTTCGAGGTGGGTGCGCTCATCGAGTCCCCGGCCTTCTATCCATTCCTGTCCGGTCGCCAGAACCTCCGGGAGCTGGCCGCCACCGGAGCTCTGGTCGCACCGGGACGGATCGAGGAGCTCCTCGAGCTGACGGGCCTCCGTGATCGCGCCGGCGACAAGGTCTCGACCTACTCGCTCGGCATGAAGCAACGCCTGGGGATCGCGGCCGCCTTGCTGAGCGATCCCACCCTGCTCCTGCTCGACGAGCCCGCGAACGGCCTCGACCCTGCCGGCATGGTGGCGATGCGCGAGACGCTCCGCCACCTCGCGGCGATCGGCAAGACTGTCTTCGTGTCGAGTCACCTGCTCGGCGAGATGCAGCAGATGGCGGACATCGTGGGCATCATCGCGGCCGGTCGCCTCGTCCGGGAAGGCCCGATCCAGCAGCTCCTGAACTCGGAGGGGACCGTCCGAGTCCGCGTCGCGCCGGACGAGGTTGCACGGGCAACCGCGGCGCTCGGCGCGTTCGGCGGGCCGGGCGGCGTGACGTCGTCGGTCGCCGAACCGGGCTGGATCTCGGTCCGAGCGACATCCGATCGGGCGGGCGAGATCAACCGCGCCCTGGCCGGGGCCGGCATCTGGGCGACGGGCCTCGAGTCGGGCAATGACCTCGAGATGCTCTTCCTCGGCCTGACCGGCGGAGAGCCGGTCCAGGGTGGGGAGGGCACGTTCTTCGGGATGGCGGGTGCGGGTCCCGGTCCGAACGCCAGGGGAACGGGGTCCGTGGCATGAGGCTGTTCCTGTCCGGGCTGCGCAAGCTCGTGCGGCGCCAGGCCACGTGGGTGACGTTCGGGCTCCTCGCGGGCCTGCTCGCCCTGATCGTCGTCGCCGTCGGTGCGACGGCCAACCGACCCGGCGCCTCCTCGGCCGAGCGCGCTGCCGCCCTCTCCCTCGTCACGTTCCCGGGCGCCTACGATGCGATCCTCTCCTTCATCCTCGGCCTGGGTGGCCTCTTTGCCGTCATCTACGGCGCCGCCGTGGCCGGGTCGGAGTGGACCTTCGGCACGCTGAAGAACGCCGTGGCCCGGGGCGAGAGTCGCAGTCGATACACCCTGCTCTCCTTCGCCTCGATCGCCGTCGTGATCGCGGTCGGCCTCGTCGCTGCGTTCGCGATCGGCGTGGTCGCGGCCCTCGTCGGTGCGAACATGGCCGGGACATCGACCGCTGGTCTCACCGACGCGGCAACGCTTGGACGACTGCCCGACCAGTTCGCCCGCGGGTGGCTGGCGATCATCGAGGAAGGCGCACTGGGCTTCGCGATTGCGACTCTCGCGCGCAGCCAGCTGGCTGGCATCGGCGCCGGGATCGGCCTGTACTTCGGGGAGACGTTCGCGGGGATCTTCCTGCCCGATATCGTGAAGTACCTCCCCTTCAACGTTGCCACGGCGTCGGTCGCGACGGGGGCGGCGACGGGTGGTGGGTTCGGCGGCGGGGCGCGGATCGCCTCGGTCGATGCGAACACGGCCATCGTCCTGGTCGTGTTGTGGCTCATCGGCGCGCTGGCGGTCGCGGCGCTGTTCACGGAGCGCGCGGAGATCAGCGGGTAGCGCAGTCGTCCGAGCGGCACTCACTCCGGCTCTAGATGCCCTCGCTCAGCCGAGTGCGGGCCCCCCCTTGCGGGCCCGATACCCGCGGGCGTCCCAACGGCCCTGTCTCACTCCCGGGCTCGCGCGCCTCTCGGCCATTGACTCCTCTGCCGGGACGACTACCGTTCGCTTGAGTCCCAGGCGTCTGCCGGGCAAGGAGAAGGGGGGTCGCATGGGACCCGTGGCGCGACGCTTGCTGCTCGTGGGGATCGGGCTCGTGGTGGCCGGCTGCGGCGCGACTGCCACGCCGTTGCCATCACCCTCACCCGCGGTGGCCTCGCCGAGTCCGGCCCCAAGCCCGGCCCCGTCGATGTCCCCTGCGGCAAGTCCCAGCCCGTCGCCGTTGCCATCGCCATCGCCGGCTCCCAGCGCCCTGCCCTCGATCGCTGCCTGCGCCCCAACTACCCTGGTCGCTCGGATCACGCTCTGGGAAGGCGCGGCGGGACAACGGATCGCCCATGTCGAGGTCACGAACACGGGCCCGACCTGCACCCTGTCGGCGATGGCCCAGCCCCAGCTCGTCGAGAGTCACGGCGCCGTGCTCATCAACGGGGCCGTGCCGGCGACGTCCGCACTCCTGACCGTCGGCGCGGGCGGGCTGCTCAAGACGCTTGTCCAGGCCGGCAACTACTGCGGTCCGGCGCCCGTGGCCCCGGTGACCGTCGCGTTCGTCCTCGCCGGCGGCACCGGCCGAGTCGTCGCCCTCCCGTTCTCGGCGACCGACACGTCCGGCGTGCCCCCATGCCTCGGCGCACCCGGGTCGGCGGGCTCGGTCGAGATGCATCCGTGGGCGCCCTGAACCCCGTACGGAGCCCGGACCAAGTGCGGTAAGTCCGACAGTCGTCGACAGCGGACCAGCCAGGGCGGCGGCACGCAGAACCCCGAACCAGGGCGTGCAGCCCGCCTCGACCATCTCGGCCTTGGCCTGAGGTCAGACGCGTCCCGACACGCACGCGGCCGGGCGTCACGCGAGCACCGGTGAGCCCGTCGCCCCGCTAGCATTGGCGGCCATGTCCTCGGTTGCCCTCGTCACCATCCTCTCGAGCTTCCTCGCGTCTGCGGTCGAGTTCGTCGAAGCGGTCACGATCGTCCTCGCGGTCCGCGTGACCCGCTCACATGTGTGACGCTCGACCCTCATCGGTGTGCTCGCCGCCCTCCTCGTCCTCACGCTCCTCGTCGCCGTCTTCGGCAGGCGACCGTCAACCGGGTCGCTCCCAAGTGTCACCGACCCGTCGTGGGTCAGCAGCGTAGACGCCGTGGCCCTCATCAGCGCCGCGCGTTCGCTGGTCGGCGCATGGCCGAAAGCCGGAGCGCCCGCGACCGGAGGACGAGCCGCGCGAGTTCAGCCGTGCACGGCGGTCCCGACGAGGCTGCCCAACCCAAACGTGACCGCGGCAGCAAGCATCCCGAAGATCACCTGCCTGCCGCCGGAGCGGAGCGCGCTCGACCCGGTCACGATGGTGATGGCCACCCCGACGGCCATCAATGCGATTGCGCTGAGGATGATCGAGGCGACGACCGCGGGGAACCCGCTCGCCACGATGAAGGGTGCGACCGGGACGATGGCGCCGAGCGCGAAGAGACAGAACGAGGTTCCGGCGGCGACCCAGGCCGAGCCCCCCAGGGCCTCTGGATCGATCCCAAGCTCCTCGCGCGCGAGCGTGTCGACCGCGCGACCGACATCGCCGCCGATGATCGAGCGGGCCGTGGCGCGCGACTGCTCGGGACTCAGGCCCTTCGACTCATAGATCAGGGCCAGCTCCTCTTCCTCCTCGTCGGGGACCATCGCGAGCTCCTCGCGCTCGACCGTGACCTGGTGGGCGTAGAGCTCCCGGGCGCTCTGCACCGAGAGCCACTCGCCGAGGGCCATCGAGAGCGATCCGGCCAGGAGTCCCGCCACGCCGGCCACGAGCACCGCCCCGCCGCCGCCCGAGGCGCCGGCGACGCCCATCGAAAGGCTCAGGTTGGAGACGAGGCCGTCGTTCGCTCCCAGGACCGCGGCCCGGAGCGCGTTGCCGCCGGACGCCTTGTGGCGGCCCTCGATCCGGGCCAGCACGCCCCCCTCTAGCCCGCGTCCCCCGGAGAGCTCACGGAAGAGCCGGGCATGGGAGCGCTCGTCGGCCGGCATCGTCGCGGTGGCTTCGGGCTGGCTGTCGTACATTGCCTGGTCGCTCGACTCTCGCCCGGCGATCGTGGCGACGATCACGGCGGACCCGAATCGGCGGGAGATCAGCATCAGGATCCGAGCCCGCCAGGACGGCCCGAGGCCGGCGGTCGAGATGCCCGCAGCCTCCAGATATTCGCGCCAGACCGCGCCGTGGCGAGTCTCCGTCTCGGCGAGCCGGCGGTAGAACTCTTTGAGGGAAAGGTTCGCTTCCGCATCGACCATCGCTCGGTAGAGGGCGGCCCCGTCGATCTCGCCCTGGAGGTTGGCCCGGTAGCGCTTGAGATCGCCAGGGGTCGGCGCAACGCCCGGCAATGGCGACGACAGGGTCATGGCCACAGTATCCGGCCGTCTCCGGGCGCGGGATAGCGCCGAGCGTCACATTCTCGAGGGTGAACGATCGCCCGCTAGTTGGACGTCCGGACCGCGGTGACGCCCAGCATGGTGCCGACGAGGACGAGGTTGTCCCAGAGCGTCGGCGAGGCGAAGTGGGGCACCGAGCCGACGCCGATCCGCGCCAGCACGTCACCGGTCGAGGGAGACAGTGCCTGCAGCTCACCGGTCCCGAGCGCGAGGCTCCAGATGGCGCCGCCGCCGATGACGGGCGGCCCGTTCGCCCCGGCTTGCGCCTGCCAGCCAACGCGAATCGAGCCGGTCGACCCGACCTGGACCATGCGGAGCCCGTTCGCGCACGGCAGGTAGATCGTCGAGCCGGTCTGGGCGGCGCCCCCGAAGGCGGCACACACGGCCCGCGACGAGACCTGGCCGCCCACGCCGCCGAGGGCTCCCGCGCGCAGGACGTAACCGATGCCGCTCTTGCCCGCGATGAAGACCCAGCCACCCGGCACGAGCACCGGGCTCAGCGAACCGAGGTCGGCGTCGTTCGCGTTGTCCTTGGCCCATTGAGACGGGGCGAACCACGAGCGGAGGCGGAGCGTGGCGGAGAGCTCGACGATGGAGTCGCTGCCATCGTAGGTCGTCGTCGAGCTGCCGTTGCCGATCGAGACGTAGAGGTTGCCGTGGGCGTCGAGGACCGGGCCGCCGGTCGCCCACACGGCGCCCTCGCGCGCGACCGGCACCCGGTAGGCGATCGTCGAGCCGTGCCCCGTCACCGGCACCCCGACGACCTCGCCCCGGTAGGCCCCGCAGTCGCCGGCCAGGCCGCCGAAGCCGACGTACACGTAGCCGTTGCCGACCGCGAGAGCCGCCCGCTGCTGGTAGGCGAGCGGATTGTCGCCGGCGAGGTCGACGCTTCGCGACCATCGGACCGCGCCGGTTGACGCAGCCAGGGCGAAGAGCACGTGGCGCGGTCCCGAGACCTCGGCCACCACGAAGAGCGATCCGGTCGTCCGATCGTAGACCGGGGTGCTCGTGATC
>Ga0208587_1000968_pt1 | contig 15591 bp, 14 predicted proteins | sample NGESurdeep092012_7_FD_184472 | JGI IMG/M metagenome (GOLD analysis project Ga0208587, IMG submission 184472) | Arctic peat soil microbial communities from Barrow, Alaska - NGEE Surface sample 210 deep-092012 (SPAdes) | ecosystem: Environmental > Terrestrial > Soil > Wetlands > Peat ...
CCCGCCGAAGCCACATTAAACCGAGTGAACGTTCCACCCACCTGCGCCCCCACCGGCGCACCCACCTGGTAGAAACGCAACTCGGCGTCGAAGGTCCCCGCCCCTCCGTTGTTGTACATTTGGAGCAGCGCCGACACGGCGTTACCGGCCGCGACCAAGTGGATCTGGTCGCCGATTCCGGTATACGGCCCGGTCGAGTAGATCAGCGTATGCGACTGGTCTACGGTAGTGTTGTCGTAGAGCAGGCCGGCGAAGGCGCCGGACGCGCTGGAGAGCGCCAGTAGAACTACGCACGGCAATGGGCATTTCATAATCGATTTCCTCCGGTTGGCTAGCGCGGGCCCGCGCCCAACACCCTCGCGCTGTAAGTAAAGGCTTGGGTGCCGGTACGGGTGAACTCAATGCCGATCATCACCTTGGCGCCGGGGCTCATCGCCCCCAATTCCTTGTAGGGACTGCCGGCGGGCACGGTGGCGAAGGTAAATCCATCGGGCGAGGTGATCGCCACGCCTGCCGGCAGACCATCCGCCACGTATGCCGCCGACCCTAGCGCGGCGCCATTGTTCGTAATGGCGACCGTCTGGCTGTAGCGGCCGGTGGCTCGATTGAGAGTCACCACGGTTCGCGTGATGCTGAACTGCGAGGTGACATTCGTCGCCACGCCAGGCGTCACGCTGTTGGATGCCGCGGACGGACTGGAATCTCCGGTCGCATTGGACGCCGTCACGGTGAACGTGTAGCTGGCGCCGTTGGTGAGCCCCGGCGCCACAATCGGAGAAGCGCCCCCGCTGGCGGTAATGTTCCCCGGGTGCGAGGTCACGGTGTAACCGGTGATAGCCGATCCCCCGTTCGATACCGGAGGGGTGAAGGAGACGGACGCTTGTCCGTTGCCAGGTGTGGCGACCGGGGACAGCGGAGCGGAGGGGACGGTGCCACCGGTTTCCACTCCTATCGATGCGGCCGGCTCCGGGTTCACATAATTGCGCACGAGCACCCAGTCCACCGTAGCCGTGCCTTTGTAGTTCCCTAGTTGAATTGGCACGTGGTCAAAACTCGTGGACCAGCTCGTGCTGGCCCCGATATTCGAATCGTTGACGTCGAATTGGATGCTGGGGTACGCCATCTTGATTTCGGACGTGTTGTACTGGTCAAAGCCGTACGCTGGTCCGAAAGTAGTCTGCAAAGCGCCATTTTGATCGTAGGCAAAAACCATTTGACCGTTATTCCGGCCGGAACAGACTGGGTTGCACGTGCCCATGATGTTTGTGAATCCCAAATAGGAATCCCATGAATCGCTCGATGGTTCTGAATTCTTGGCTCTTACCCGTATTGCGGTGTTCGACCTGCTGAACGTAAGATTGCTTTTGAAAGAGTCCGCCCACGCAGACACGTTCACCGTTGACACGCCCGCGCAATCTGTAATTGAGGAAAGGCCGGACGCAATCCACTTTGTAGGGTCCAGCGAGCCATAACCACAACCGGTACGGGTGGTCAAGGGCCCGGAAGCAAAAGCGCCGACGTATCCCGTCTGATACAGGTCGGCTTTGTAATAGAAATCACCCGTACCACCGCCGTCTCTTACCTGAAGGGCCTGGTATCCGCCCACCTGTTGGCCGGATGTGTCGTACCACAAGCCCATGATGATCTTGCCGCCGTAAAATGTCGGAATACTGCTGGCGACCCCATTTAAGAGAGGGATCGTGGAGACTACCGATCCATCCAGGGCATTCAAAATCAGCAGCTTGTTATAGTCCTGATCGGAATAATCGTAGGTCCCCGCATATACGTAATTGTAATCGGCCAGAACAGAGGACACTTCCGCTCCGTTGTCGTAGGCGGTTGTATTGGTCCAGAGTATGTTTCCGCTGTTTTGGGTATTTAAAGCGTAGATCTTCGAGCGGTATGGGTAGCCCGTCTCCCGCGCCGTGACATACCACACGTTATTGTGATAGGCGCCTCCGCGGTTGAAATTCCAGCCGTCGGCTTCCACCACCTTGGACCAGACAACCGATAAATCCGCTGGATTGACCGCGAACGCGGTGTGCCCGGTGGAGTTCGTCAGGTACAGCCGATTGTTTATGGAATCGTAAATAATTTGCGAATAGGAACTGAACGCGTATGGGGTCGCCGGAAGGCCCGCTGCCGTAGCGTGTGTGGATGCGGCCGTAATTCCGGTGCTGAGTGAGATCTTGTAGAGCACGCCGGAATAATCCTGCCAGTAGACGTAGGCGCCCACGATCAAGGGAGGGTCGATTTCGCTGCTCCCGTAGGTTAGATTTACGTCTCGATTGGTCCATGCCACGGAATAATCGGAAGCTCTCACCGCGCTCAGGCTGCCGTCGTTCTGGGAAGCGATCAGAATGGTGTCGTTTACCGGATCGTAGGCGAGTGCTTCCCAATCCAGCGCGCTCGCTATGTTCAACGTCTGCAAGACTGTCCCTGTGTTTGCATCAAGCTTCTTGATAAAGCCGCCGCAATCGTAGATATGCAGGTATCCATTCCTGTCGAATGCCGGAGCCGCGGCGGTACAGTAGCCGGGTATCGTAAAGTGTTTGATCACCGAACCGGTAATTGGATTGAGGACTACCAGTCCTCCATTCGCTCCGCGATCGCTATCGTAAAGCGGCGCGTAGAGCTTGCCGTCATGAATGATGGCGTGTTCGCCGATGATGTTGTTGGTGTAGTTCCAATCACCCGGCGTGCCGCCGCTTCCGAATGTATCGAAGAGAGTGAAGGTCGTATCCCCGTTTGACAGGCTTACAGCGGCAGGGTTCCCGTAGTATGCATAAACCGTAGCCGCATGGGGAGCGATGGGCACTGACGGTACTTTGACCCAAACTACCGCGGTGGAGCTATCCGCTTCCGTCTCCGTCCAATAGCTCAGCATCGTCGTACCGCTTGAATCGGTAAACCGGAGATCGCTGAAATCGGCCTTCATTCCGGCGGCATAGGCAACGGTAACCTTCACCGGATAATTTGTCTGTGCCCCCGCGGTCGAACCAGCAACCGTGATTGTCTTGCGCTCTGTCCATAGGGCGTTATACCAGGGAGCAAGAGCAGCCGACGGAACGACCGTGTTGGACGCCCCGGACGCCGCGGAGGCGCCATGGACGTTCGTCGCCGTCACGGTGAACGTGTAGCTGGTGCCGTTGGTGAGCCCGGAGACCGCAATAGGAGGAGCACCGCCGAATGCGGTGATGCCGCCCGGGTTGGAGGTCACCGTATAGCGGATGATCGCGGAGCCTCCGTCTGATACGGGAGGCGTGAAGGAGACCGACGCCCCCGCCATGCCGGGTGTGGCAATTGGAGAAGACGGGGCGGAAGGAACGGTGGAAGCATGAGCCTGGCCTGGCGCCAGGACAAACAAAACAGAGACCGCACCGAGACCAGAGAGGGCCGCCGACAAGCATCTTTTCGTCTTGATCATTTCATCACCCTGAATCTCCTCAATACGCTCTGCTTGCGAATGCTGCCTAAGGATAGCAGCTTTGCGGATTATGGGGAGTTCCGCCGGAGCGGCCGCGCGTTTGAGCCCGCGCAACGATAGGTATGCAAACAAGGGCTTGATCCCGCGGTTTTGAGGGGGGCCAGCCCACGACGGTGCGGGCTGAGACCGGCTAGATCGAACGCGAGCCCATGGAAACGATGTCGTCGATCTGCATGGCTTCCTTGACGACGAAGGGCTCGCCGTACTTGACGCCGATCAGGTTGCCGTAGAAGCGGGCGACGGCGCCGAGGCGTTCGCGAATCTCCTGCTGGTTGGGAAACAGGGCGCCGCCCTCGATGGTTTCGCCGTACTGCGAGGTATAGCTCAACAGGGCCGTCATGCGGCGCTCGAACTGCGCGCTGATGTCGACGATGAACGACGGCTTGACCTCGGCATAGACGCTGGCATAGAGGATCTTGAACGGGCGGTGGGGCTCGGAGTACTCGTCGAGTTTGCGAAGTCCGGCGAGGAAACAGGCCTCGAAACCGATTTCGCTGGCGCGGTAGTGGTCGGGATGGCGCGCCTCCCAATAGGGCAGGATGACGACGCGCGGTTTGAGTTCGCGGATCTTGACCGCCAGGGTCATGCGGGCGGCGAGGGTGTTTTCCAGGCGGGCGTCGGGGAAGTGGAGGTTGTCGCGCCACTTCAAGAGCAGGTGGTGGCCAGCGACCTCCGATTCGGCGACGCGCTGCTCGGGGGAACCGCGGGTGCCCATGTCGCCGGCGGTGAGGTCGAGCGTGCCGGCGCGGTATCCCATTTCGGCCATTTTGATCAGCGTACCGCCGCAGGTCTGCTCCACGTCGTCGGGGTGCGCCGCGATGGCTAACACGTCCACACTCATACGCTTGCCGCCAGTTTCTTCAAGAAATCGTTGATATTTACTTTGTATTTAAAGGCCTTCCTGCGATTGATGGTGATCACGGGTACTTCATGGCTGTAGAGACGGACCAGGTCCGGGTCGCCATCGATGTCGATTTCGGCGTAATCGAAGTCGACGCTCTGGCGGGCGGAAGAGATCACCTGTTTGGCGTCGTCGCAGAGGCAGCAGCCGGCGCGGGTATAAAGTGTCACCTGAGGTTTCATTTACCAGTGAACATCCTGCCGCCGGGTATAGTTCTGGCGCGGCACCAGCAGGTAGATCAGGGCGATACCCGTCAGGAAGCCTCCGACGTGGGCGACGAACGCGATGCCTCCGCCCTGGGAGGCGTGGGAATAGCCGATGGAGCCCACGCCGTTAAAGAACTGCATGAAGAACCACCAGATCAACATGAGCCAGGCGGGAACCTCCACCGTGGTGAAGAAAAAGATGATGGTCACCAGCGAAAGGATGCGCGAATGCGGGAACTTGACCATGTAGGCGCCCATCACGCCGGCGATAGCGCCACTGGCGCCGACCATGGGGACGCGGGAACCCGGATCGGCCAGAAACTGCGCCATAGCGGCGGCGACGCCGCACAACAGGTAAAACAGCAGGTACTTGGCGGAGCCCAGGATGTCCTCGATATTGTCGCCGAAGATCCAGAGGAACCACATGTTGCCCAGCACGTGCAGCCAACCGCCGTGGAGGAACATGGAGGTGAGCACGCTCAGAAAGCTGAAGTGATCCGGCACCAGGCCGTAAATGGCGATGAACTCGTTGCGGGAATAGGGATCGAGCGAAACCTCGAAGAGGAAGACGAGGATGTTGATTACGATCAACAGCACCGTGACCACAGGCTTGGAGTAGCTCGGTTGTGTGTCGCGTAAGGGGAACATTTATTCGTAGATAGAGCCGCGGACGGCGCGCAGCACGTAGTCGGGATGGGAACGGCGCTCGGCCCGGCGCATCAGGGAAGCCACATCGTCGAGGCCGCGAATGCCGCCGCGGGCGCCCAGCGCGGTGCAGTTGAGAGCCGCCATGGCATTAGAGAAATCGAGGGCTTTCTGCATCGGCATGGCCTGCAAGACAGCATAGCAGAACGCCCCGTGGAAGACGTCGCCGGCGCCGGTGGTATCCACGCAGTTGACGACAAACGCGGGCGCGTAGTAAAACTTGCCGTTCTCGCGGGCGAGAGAGCCGTGGGCGCCCAGGGTCATGCCGGCGACGCGGATGCCGTACTCCTTCTGGATGGTTTCGAGGGCCTTGAAGGGATCGGTCTCGCCGGTCCATGCGGTGGGAAACTCGCTGGACGAGACGAGGTAATCGACATTGGGGAGGACGCGGTCGAAGCCGTGATAGATGGTGTCGACATCGACCGTGACGGGGATGCCGTGGCGGCGGGCGATTTCGGCGGCGCGGGCGACGGCGGGCGTATCGTGGCCGTCGATGTGTAGCAGACGCGCGCCAGAGATCATGTCCTCGGTAATCTCCTCGGGGAGCACCTTGAGGCAATCGTCGCGCCGCCACAGGACGGTACGCTCGCCGGTGGAACGGTCGATGATGATGTAGGCGGATTGATTGGGACAGCCGTGGCGGACCATCACATGATCGAGGTTGATGCCGGTGACCTGCAGGCTTTCCAGTTGGATACGGCCGCGCAGGTCGTCGCCGACGGCGCCGATGTACTTGGTGCGCAGGCCCAGGCGGGCGCAGGCCACCAGGGCGCTGGCCACCTGGCCGCCGGGGCTGAAGTGCTCTTCCTCGAAGGGCACCTTGCCGGCATAGGCCGGGAAGTGCGGGACGATCAGCAAAGTATCGGTGGCATTGAGCCCCAGTCCAACCACGTCGAATTCAGGCATCCAGGACACTATTGTAAGGGGAGTGCGGGCAGAAGAGCGCGGATTTCGGGGGAGTGGCATTTGCGGGCCCAGCCCGTAGTTCCTATACTGGAGAAGGTCGAGCTCACAATGCGCCGGCATTTCGATCCACCCAAGGAGGACAGCCCTCACATGAAAACGTACACCGCGGTCGTGGAGCGTTGCGCTGACACTGGCCTGTTTGTGGGCTACGTTCCGGGCTTTGCCGGGGCACACAGTCAGGGAGAGAGTCTGGACGAACTCAACAGAAACCTTCGAGAAGTCATTGAGATGCTGCTCGAAGATGGCGAGCCTAGGTTGGACACCCAGTTCGTCGGGACTCAGACCGTCACCGTGAGCTGAATGTGGGCAGAGTTCCAGTTCTCAAATCGCGAGAAGTCATTGCCATTTTGGAACACCTGGGATTTGCGGAGGATCGCCAACGCGGCTCGCATAAGCAGTTTCGGCATCCAGACGGCAGGAGCACGACAGTCCCGGTTCATGGAGGCCGGGATATTTCGCCGATCATGTTGCGACTGATCGCCAAGGACATCGGACTGACGGTCGGCGAGTTGGTTGGACGCGGCTAGACCGGCTGAACAGGTATTGCTTCAATTCAACGGCCGATGGTCGGGGGCGTTTGCGCCGAGGAGAGGAGCAGACTCACCAGCAATACAAGCGCGGCGGCACCAGCGACGAGCATCATGACTGATGGTGCGGCAGAGGGACGCAACGTTTCACGCTCCGAACGAAAAAATTCCTCTTGACAGCGCGATTCCGTCGTGCTAATTTTCTAGCATGATGCTAAAAATCCAGCAGAAGGAAAGCCAGTGAGCACCCCGGGCAGCCTGAGCCGCCGGGAGCGGCAGATCATGGACATCCTTTACCAGCGCGGGAAAGCGTCGGCGTCGGAAGTGCGCGAAGCCATGGAGGCGGCGCCGGGCTACTCGGCGGTGCGCGCCATGCTGCGCGTGCTGGAAGAGAAAGGCCACGTCAAGCATCAGGCCGAGGGCTTGAAGTACGTGTACGTGCCGGTGGTGGCGCGCGACAAGGCCAAGCGGAGTGCGGTGAAACACGTGATGGAGACATTCTTCAACGGGTCGGCGGAACAGATTGTGGCGGCGCTCTTGGACGTCTCTTCCACGCGGCTGACGCGGGAGGAACTGGACCGCATGTCGGAAATGATCGAGCAAGCCAAGCAAGAGGGCAAATAAAATGTTCAACTGGACCGCATCGGCGTGGCCGATTCTGGCCAGCGCGGCGCTCAAGAGCACACTGGTGCTGGGCGCGGCATGGCTGATCGCTTATCTTCTGCGCGGCCGAACGGCCGGGGCGCGCCACATGGTATGGACGGCCTCGGCGGCGGCGCTGGTGGCGCTGCCGTTGCTCTCGGTTGCGCTGCCCGCGTTGCGCGTCCGGTTAGCCAACGCGGTGCTGCCGGCGGACGCGGGAATCGTGTTCCGCGCGACGGCAGTCACGGCGGCGGAGGCGGCCGGCGCGGCGGCGGCCCAGCAGGCGCCGGCCGGCCGCACGGCCGCGACGCAGGCGCCCGCGCGCGGCATCGACGGCAAACTCGCCCTGATGCTGCTGTGGATGGTGGGGATCGCCGCCGGATTCCTACAAATGCTGGCGGCCTGGGCGATGCTGTGGCGGACGCGGCGGGCGGCGCGAGTATCACCCGATCAGGGTGAAGCGGACACGCTGGCATTCCACCTCGGGATCGATCATCCGGTGCAAGTGCTGGAGACATCTTCGGGGATGCCGATGACGTTCGGCGTGCTGCGGCCCACGGTGTTGCTGCCCCGGGAAGCGCGCGCGTGGAGCGGCGAGCGGCGCCGCGTGGTGCTGCTGCACGAGCTGGCACACGTGCTGCGGGGCGACGCGGTGACGCATCTGCTGGGGCGGACAGCGCTTGTGCTGCACTGGTGGAATCCGCTGGCCTGGACTATGTGGCGCGAGTTCCTGAAGGAACGCGAACGCGCCACCGACGATCTGGTGCTGCGGGCGGGAACCACGGCCAGCGATTACGCGGGCCATTTGCTAGAGATCGCGCGCACCATGCAGGTGCGGCCGGCGAGCGCGGCGGCGGGTGTCGCGATGGCACGCCGCTCGCAGTTGGAAGGCCGGCTGCTGGCGATTCTGGACGGGCGCACGGCGCGCGGGCAGCAGGGGCGCGCGGCGACGGTGGGCGCCGTCGTGCTAGCCATCGCAATCATGGCGCCGCTGGCGGCGGTGCGCGCGCAATCGCAGGCGGAACAGAATGCGCCGCCGGCAGTGGAGGCCACGATTCTGGCGGCCAACGCGCAGAAGAATCACGACATTCTGGACCAGGCCGCAGTGGCCTACGAGCAGCTCCGCAAGTTCGCCGAGGCGCAGAAACTGCGCCAGGCGTCGCTCTCGTTGACGGAACAGGTATCGGGCCAACTGAGCAAGGACTACGCGATCGCGCTGGTCAAACTCGGCGATCTGGCCCGCAAGCGCGGCGCTTACCAGGAATCCACGGACTATTACACCAAGGCGCTGGAACAGGGCGACCGCCCGGACGTGCTCTCCGCCCTCATGAACCTGGGGCGCGATTCCTGGCGCGGGGATGTGAGCGGCGTCCTGGGCCGACTGTTGACAATTAACAAAGACCCGGCCAAAGCCCTCGAGTACCTGACGCGCGCCCGCAATGTGGCCAGCAATGGGAACGATCTGGGCACCGCCATGACGTGGATGGCGATGGTCCGCCAGGCTGACCCGGAGGGCGCGGCTGAGGCCGATTCCCTCTACCGCGGAGCCATGGCATCCGAGGAGCCGGATTCCGCCGCACAGGCGCTGACCCTGGATTTCTATGCGCAGTACCTCAATACCCACGACCGCGCCGAGGAAGCCGCCGTGCTGGAAGCCCGCGCCAAGGCCATTCACACAGCCCGCGCCGCGGCTCTATCACCCGTCCTGGCAAGTTGGTCCCAGGCAGTAAGAGTGGGTGGCGGGGTCACGGCTCCATCCCTGCTGAGCAAGATCGAGCCGGAATATTCGGAAGAAGCACGCGCTACCAAATTGCAAGGCACGGTTCTGGTTAAAGTGGTGGTAGACACCGATGGACTGGCAAAGGACATCCAGGTACTCAAGAGCCAGGGCATGGGTCTCGACGAACAGGCGGTGATCGCCATAACGCAGTGGAAGTTCAAGCCCGGCATGAAGGATGGCGTGCCGGTGCCGGTGCTGGCGCAGATCGAGATCAACTTCCGGCTGAAGTAGAAGAAGGGCGGCGCGCGCTCATTTGGGATTGACGCGGAAGTCGTCGAAGTAGGTGACGGAGTCGGCCACGGTCCATAGGCCGACTTTGCCGCCGGTCATGAAAGTGCTGTCCCAACCCTGAAGAATGCGGCGGTGGTCCATGTAGACCTGGAAGCGATTGCCGCGCGCGGAAACCTTGAGGATGCTCCAGGCGTTGCTGGGGATCTCGTGGCGGACAGCTTCCATGATGGGCACGCGGCGGCCGTTCTCCACTTTGAACACCTGGACGTTCTTTTGGAGGGCGTTGGCGCGCGCCAGATAGTAGTTGTTTTCGTCGCGGTATCGCCAGACGAGTCCGCCGGCCTGCACCTCGCGCCCGGAGACCGGTTTGAGGCGCACGCTGACATCGCCATCGCGGAAGGTGACGCCGTTGAAGATCGCCAGGGGACAACGGTCGCGCGCCGGGTCGGCCGAGACCTGCGCGAACACGTAGGGCAGGGTGGCGGCGGACATGTCCTTGACGATCTCCCACTGCGGCGCTTGCCCGTGGTTGGTCATGGCGACGGTCCATTCGGGCGGAGTCTGGCCCAACGGACCGTTATCGAAGGTGACGACTCTACCGGTGGCTGCCGTCAAGCCGAAGGCAAGCAGCCAACTCAAGATCCTCATACGGAACCACTACGCGGGAATGGCGCTATTTCCAATCTCACCCTTGACTCCGTTGTAGCACATTACGTGGCGCGGCGGCGGCCCCACCACGTGTTGACCAGCGTCGCGGAAACGATCACCGCGCCTCCGGCGAGGGCCCACGCAGTGGGACGTTCGCCGTGTGCCAGCCAGGTCCACACCGGGCTCATGGCGGGTTCCAGTTGCAGCATGGTGGTGGCTTCGAAGGCGGCCACGTGGCGGATGGCGCGGGTCAGACACCAGTAGGCCAGGCCGACCTGGACGGCGCCGAGGTAGAGAATCACGGCCGCATCGCGGGCGCCGAAAGCATGCAGGGGCAACGCCATGGGGAGCGCGGCCAGGAAGGCGATCAGGTTGCCGGCCGCCACCGTGGCGATGCCCGAATCCTCGCCGCCCTGGCGGCCGTGCCAGCGCAGGCCGGCCAGCATCAAGGCGTAGGTCACGCCGCTGGCCAGGGCCAGCAGGTTGCCGCGCGGCGGATCGGGCGCGGTGATGGCCACGGTATCGCGGCCCGCGAAGAACAGCGCGAGACCCGCGCCCACGGCGAGGATGTAGAACAGATCGGCGCGCCGGATGGGTTCGTGCAGCAGAAACGGTCCCAGGAGGAGCACGTAGAGCGGGGCGGTGGCCTGGAGAAAAATGGCGTTGGCCGAGGTGGTCAGGCGGTTGGCGAGGACGAACAGGATGAGCGTGGCCGCATAGGCCGCGGCCACGGGAAGCATGCGCCAGTGCCATCGGCGGCGCGCGTTGGGGAGGGCGGCGAGCAGCACCACCGCCGCCAGTCCGGAGCGGAAACTGGCCACCTGCCAACCGGTGAGACTGGCTGCCTTGATGGCCGCGCCTCCGGTGGAGAAGAGCAGGCCGGCGGCCACGAGAAGCAATCGATTGCGAACCGCGGATTCCAAGAGTTCAAGTTAGCACGGGCGTGGCCGACAAACCGCTCAAAATACTCAAATGAGCTTTTCTCTTGTGCAGATACCAATTGCCGCCCCATGTGGTTTGCATTCGGCTTTCGAAGCCGGGTGGATGCATCTCCGATAAGCGATCCAACGCTCCAGTCCGCTCACACAAGCGCACGAGTGCGGAGAACTCTTTCACATCCGCCAGGGTCTTGCCCACGGCGGTGAACCCACGGTAGAAACCGGGCGCCTCGATTTCCGAGTGCGCTATCCACTGGAAACCACCCTTGTCGTGAATGCGTTTGAACTTGAATTGTTTGACGAGCATCTGCACTCCTGTGGAAGGCAACTCACTGCGCCAGCACGACGCGGCCGGGGGCGGGCTCGGGCGGAGGGACGCCGTCGGCCTGCTTCATCCAACGGCGAGCTCAGCGACTCTGCGGATGCCCGGGATCTCGCCGCTGGTCAGGTCCCGGTACAGATCGCGGAGATTTTCCTCCAATTCCGGAAGGGTCTCGCCTTGGGTCAGGTAATCGGGGAACACTTCAAAATAGCCGAGCCACATGCCACCATCTTGCCAGTGGACGTAACGAGTCGTGCCCATGACATCATTCTACTTCACTGCGCCAGCACGACCCGCCCCGGCGCGGGCTCGGGCGGCGGGACGCCGCTGGTGCGCACGCGCGCGATGATGGCCAGCGCCGCCAGATAGAACAGGCCGCCGACGATCAGCGTCTGCACTAACCCAAGATAGATGGCGCAGACCAGCGCGCCGACCGAACCCAAGACGCTAGAGGCGGCATTCAGCGACCACGCCCAGCGCACGCTCGGCGCGTGCCACTCTTCCAGGCGCTTCAGGCCGGTGGGGAACGGCATGCCCATGACGAAGCCGAGCGGCGCGATCAACGCCACCGTCAACGCCACCTTAAGAGCCCACGGCAGCCAGACCAGCGAGGAAAGCAGCGAAGACACCACGATGGCGAGCAGCGCGGTGAGCAAAGCGATCAGGCCCAGGGCTTTGATCAGGCGGCCTTCATCGCGGCCCAGCAGGCGGCGGCTCGTGAAACTGCCGATGCCGCTCGACACCAGCATCGAGAAGATCACCACGGTGAGCGCGTACGTCGGGTGTCCCAGGAAAAGCACGAACTTCTGAATCAGGCCGACCTCGATCAGAATGTAGCCCGCGCCGATGAACAGAAAGTAGACCAGGAAGCCGCGCACGCCGCGGTGGCTGGGCAGGCGGGCGCCCAGCACCAGGGGCGGCGCCAGCAGAATCAGCAGGGTGGCCACCAGGCTGATGGCCATCAGGGTGAACAGCAGGGGCACGGCCTTGTTGACCTTGCGGTCGGCGGCCTCGGCGCCGCCTTGCATGAAGGCCCACAGGTCGCGCGGCTGCACGGTGTAGAAGAAGAACGGGCGGTCGTCGGTGACGGGTGTGATGTCGAAGGTGTAATTGCGCTCGTAGGCGGCGGGATTGGGGCTGAGCAGCAGATCGCGGAACTGGTTGGGCAGTTGGCTGCCGGGATAGTAGATGGGCTGCTGCACGCCGGCGGCGAAGATGGCGCGGGCGCGCGCGATATCCGCGGGCGGAAACGGCTGGCGCGCAATCAGCACGGTGTCCAGCGCGCCGAAGCCCTGGGTGGAACCCTGGCGCGAGACGATGACGTGACGCCACGGCTCTTTTTCGCCGATCTGGCCCAGCGCGTCGATGGCCAGCGAGATCAGACGCAGGGATTCGCGCGGCGGATCGAAGCCCCATCGGGTGATGGCGAGCACGCCATCGTCGGTCAGGTGCAGCAGATAATCGCGGAAGGCGTCGCTGGTGTAGAGGTTGTTTTCGGAGAGGGCGAACGCGCCGGCGGCAGTGGCGGCCCAGGTATCGACTAAGGTGGCTTGCACCACTTGGTATTTCTCGTCGCTGCGGCGCACGAAGCTGCGGCCGTCCTCCACGAAAAGGTGAACCTCGGGGCGCAAATAGAGGCCGTTGCTGAGCCCGGCGAAGCGATCGCGCATGATGGTGTCGGCGATGATGCCGTTGATTTCGACGGCGGTGACATCGGTGCTGCCGCTATAGAGGGCGCGGGCCACATCCCACCCGCCGCCGGGTCCGACGATCAGGGTTTTGGCACCGGGGCGGATGGCATAGGGGAGCGCGGGGCCTTGCAGGGTGAGGTCGCGGCGGTCGTCAGGGGTGAGGTTGGCGAGATCGAATTTCGCGATGGAGGTGGCGGCGTCGGCATCGATGACGATGTTGTGGCTGCCATCGGCCTGACGGACGATGCCGATGCGCGAAAGATCGTTCCACGTGGTGAAGATCTCATTGGCGATTGCCTGCCCCTTGGCGTGGCGGATGGTCAGCACGGGGTGCTTGTGGTTGTAGACCAGGAAGGCGACCAGGGCGAGAGCCAGGGCGACGCTGCCGGCGCGCCCGCTGACCGACCCCGCCAGGCTGTGCCAGATGGCGGCGGCGGCGGCGAAGGTGACGGCGGCGGCGATCACCGTGTCCGGACCGCCCACCAGCTTGAGCAACGGCAAAAGGAGAAGGCATCCAGCGGCGGCGCCGGCGAGGTCGAAGAAGTAGACCCGGTTGACCTGCTGGATGGTCTCGCCGATGGCCAGCGAGACGATGGCGCCGGCGGTGAAGAAGGGCAGGGCGGTGGTGAAGTAGACCAGGGCCAGGTCCCAATTGGAGAGATTGTCTCCCTGAGCGAGGAGGACGGCAAGCGCCAGGATGACGAGCAGGCTATTGACGACGCTGAGACGCCCCAGGCGGGTGAACAGCGGGGCCTTCCAAGTGGCCACCACATAGGAAAACACGCCGCCCAGTCCCAATCCGAAGAGCGCGATGGAGATGGCGAGGAAGGCGAAGTGGTAGTAGAACACCACCGAGAAAATACGCGTGAGGGCGAGTTCCAACAGCAGGGTCGCCATGGTGGTGAGAGCGACGCACAGGTAGACCTCACGCGATTGAGCGGAGTGTGGTTTCACGGATGTCAACTTTAATGGTAGTGGGTGGCGGCGAACCCGCGCTACTACTGAATGAAGATCAGCACGGAATTGCTAGTCGAATTGCCGAACGCGAGGCTCACGTAGACGTTGCCTTTGGGCGCATTGTCTGGAATCGTCACATTAACCTGGTACAGGCCCGCGTAGGTCGGGGTGAGACCGGCGAACGACGGGATGGCGGTGGGGCTGCCGACGCCGCCGCCAAACGTGACCACCGGCGTGGATGTCAGGCGGGCAAACGGTTCGACCGAGGGTGCGGGTTGCCCGGTCGCGACATAGGGGCTGGTCGGTCCCAACCCGATGGCCCAAAGCGTCAGTGAGTCGCCCGCTTTGGCCGGGTGAGTGGTCACGCCTGGCCAGGACCCATTGGGCATGGGCCGGCTGTAATCCGGGAAGGTGATAACGCCGTACAGACCGAGACCAACGAGCAGTCGCGGCGCGCGTGAAGCGATGTCCACCGTTACCAGATTGCTGACCTGTCCGTCCTGCCGCTTGACTTGAACCAGCGACGTTCCAATGGGCGCATCGGTGGGAATCTGACAGGCGATCTGACCGTAGAGGGTGTAATACAGCGGCAGCGGCTGGCCGTTGAAGAGGACTTGCGTATCGCTGAGCTGGGTCGAGAGGGGCGGCGCACCGGCTTGCACGAAATCCTTGGCGGACAACTGCTGCCCTTTGACGACCGCAATATCGCCTGGAGCCACCGGGTCGCCGGGAACGAACGTCGCGTTGTCTTGCACGCCCTGGAAATCCACTACGGGCGGTCCGGCGCTGATCACTTCCAGTTCCACCTTCACCGTAAGGCTGGTGGTATCGCCGAGCGCGCCCGCGTAGGCGGCGGCATTCGAAGTGAAGGTGATGCCGTCCTGGTAGATTCCAGGCGCCAGCGTCTTGGCATTGATCGTGACCAGAACCCCATCGGGTATCAAGCCGCCGCCCGGGTATGGCGCGGCGGTGATCCAGGCGGCGCCGGACGTCTTCGCGTCCTGCACATGCAGCGTTCCCTGCCCCAAATTGGCGAGCGAGATGGCGGTGGTGTAGACCGGCGCGCCTTGCGCCAGGCGGACGCGGAGACGGTCGACGGACGCTTGGGCAATCGGCTGCGTGGTCACGCGCATGGTGACCTGGATGGTCTGGTTGTCCGGGGTGAAGCTGGAACCCGAGGTGGTGATGGTGGCGGGGTAGGTTCCCTGCCCCATGCCGGCGGTGGGCGCGAAGTGGACCCGATAAGGATACGAGAAGCGGAAGCTGCCGGTGCCGTCGAGCGCGAGCGAGAGCCACGGGCCGCCATCGTTGGTTTTGACCGTGGCGCCGAGCTGGCCGTTGGTGGAGAAGCCCAGATCGCGGGTGGCGCCGGGAGCGACGTAGACATCCAGGCTGGAGGGTACGGCGCCGCCGATCTGTACCGTGACAGTGATGGTCTGGGGCGCGTCGACGGCGTTGGGGTCGCTCACCGTGACGATGCCGGTGGCGGTTCCAGCGGGTAGCGCGGAGGTGTTCAAGGCGAACTGGAGCGGGGTGCAGAGACCGCTCCGACCGCTCTGCGACGAGCAGGCACGCTCGGCGCCGGCGGGA
>Ga0208587_1000969_pt1 | contig 15580 bp, 16 predicted proteins | sample NGESurdeep092012_7_FD_184472 | JGI IMG/M metagenome (GOLD analysis project Ga0208587, IMG submission 184472) | Arctic peat soil microbial communities from Barrow, Alaska - NGEE Surface sample 210 deep-092012 (SPAdes) | ecosystem: Environmental > Terrestrial > Soil > Wetlands > Peat ...
AGCGGCGTTACCGTGAGGCTCAGGCATTGGCGAAGGAAGCAAGTCATGGCAAAGATTAATGAATCGAGCGGCAACATCTTCCTGGACCTGGGATTTTCGCCCCACGAAGCGGCAGTGCTGCTGCTGCGGGCCGAGTTAGCCGAGGCACTGCGTCAGTGGATGGAGAGCGAAGGCATCACGCAGACCCAGGCGGCCAAGCGCCTTGGAATCACGCAGCCGCGCGTCTCCGAGATCATGCGCGGGAAAATCGAACTGATGTCACTGGACTACATGGTGGGGCTGTGCGCCAAGGCCGGGGTCAGTGTGGAAGTACGGCTGGCCGCGTAAGCTTCAGATCGGCATTTCAGTCGGCGCAGCAAGACCGACTTGCCCAAGCTGCGCGCGAAAATCGGCATGGTGTTCCAGAACTTCGAGCTGTTCCCGCACATGAAGATCACCGAGAACCTGACCATCGGCCGGATCAAGGTCCTCGGCCGCAGTCCGGACGAAGCCAGAGAAAGGGGGCTCAAGATGCTCGACCGCGTGGGCAAACCTTGGTCAAGAATTGCTCCATCTGGCATTGGTTGCAGGTAAAATTTGGCCACAACTATGACCAATGCGGGAAACATGAATACCGTCAGTCTTGCTCAAGCCAAAGCAAAACTCAGCGAAATTCTCAAGCGGGTGGAATCCGGCGAAGACGTGGTGGTCACGCGCCACGGGCGGCCGATCGCACGCATTTCCGCTGTCCGCGCACCGAAAAAACCGCCTGAGTCGCTTGCTACCTTTCGCGCGACGATGCCGCGCTGGAGTAAACCCAGCGCCAAGCTGCTGCGGGAGATGCGTGACGAAGGCTTGTGATGATTTATTTCGACACCGGTTTTCTGGCGCCGTTGATCCTCGAAGAAGCAAGCAGCGCGCGGGCGACGCGATGCACCTCGCGCTCGCCAAGAATCATGCCGCGACGTCTTTACTGACCCTGGACAAGGGAATGCTGAAAGCGGGCAAGCTGCTAAAGCTGCCGGTGACACACGGCATAAGGCTCTAGAGACTCGCCTCAGTTCTTTCTCTTCAGCGCCTGCTCCCGTAGCGCATCCAGCGTGGTATTGGGCGTGATCGCCTGCGGATCGATCCTCAATTCGATCAGCGCCGGCTTGCCCGCGGCGGCCGCGCGCTCGAACGCGGCGGCGAACTCGGACGTGTCCTCGACCAGTTCGCCGTGCGCGCCGTAGGCCCGCGCGAGCATCGCGAAGTCGGGGTTGGCGAGCGCCGTGCCGTGCACCCTTGCCGGGTACTCGCGCTCCTGGTGCATGCGGATGGTGCCGTACATGCCATTGTTGACCACAATGAAAATCACGTTGGCGCCGTATTGCGCCGCGGTGGCCAGTTCCTGTCCGCACATGAGAAAGCAGCCGTCCCCATTCCATGAGACCACCATGCGCCCCGGATGCACGATCTTGGCCGCGACCGCGGCCGGCACGCCATAGCCCATGGCGCCGCTGGTGGGCGCGAGCTGGGTGCGGAACATCCGGTGCGGGTAGAAGCGGTGCAGCCAGCTCGAGTAATTCCCCGCGCCGTTGGTCAGGATGGCGTCGGCGGGCAGCCGCCGCTTGAGGAAGTCGACGATGTCCCACAACTGCACCTTGCCCGGCATGGCCTTGCGTTTGGTCCATTCGAGGTAGTCCGCATGCGCGGATAGCGCCCACTCGCGCCACGCCTTTGCCTCGACCGCAGGCATGGCGGCGAGCGCGGCGGCGATTTGCGCCATGCCCGAGTTGATCAGCAGATCGCCCTGGTACACCCGCCCCAGTTCTTCCGCGCCGGCGTGCACGTGCACGAGCTTCTGCGCCGGCCGCGGCACCGACAAGAGCGTGTAGCCGCTGGTGGTCATCTCGCCCAGGCGCGCGCCGACAACCAGCAGCAGGTCGGCGTCCTTCACCCGCTGCGCCAGCTTCGGATTGACGCCGATGCCGATGTCGCCGGCGTAGTTCGCGTGGCTGTTGTCGAACAGATCCTGGAAGCGGAAAGCGCAAGCCGCAGGCAGCCCGTTCGCCTCGATGAACTTGCGCACATCGGCGCAGGCTTTGGCGTTCCAGCCGCTGCCGCCCAGTATCGCGAGCGGCCTCTGCGCCGCGGCCAGCAGCGCGCGCAGCTTGGCGATATCGCCGGCACCGGGATGGGCCGCGACCTCCTGGTAAGGATCGGTGTCCGCGGCCGCAGCGGCCTGGGTGAGCATGTCCTCGGGCAGGGCCAGCACCACCGGCCCCTTGCGCCCGGACATGGCGCAGTGGAAGGCGTGGCTCAGGTACTCGGGCACGCGCTCGGCACGGTCTATGCTCGCCACCCATTTGGCCATCTGGCCGTACATGCGGCGAAAATCGACTTCCTGAAACGCTTCGCGCTCGACGAAGTCGCTGCCCACCTGGCCGATGAACAGGATCATCGGCGTCGAATCCTGGAACGCCGTGTGCACGCCGATCGCCGCATTGGCCGCGCCCGGGCCGCGCGTCACGATGCAGATGCCGGGCCGGCCGGTGAGCTTGCCGTAGGCCTCGGCCATGTTGGCCGCGCCGCCTTCCTGGCGGCAGACGATGAGCTTGATCGCGTCGCGCGCGTCGTAGAGCGCATCGAGCACGGCAAGGAAGCTTTCGCCCGGCACGCAGAATGCAGTATCGACGCCGTGCACTTTCAGCGCGTCCACCAGAAGCTGGCCGCCGGTGCGTGATTTCAGTTCGTTCTTCATGGTCTGGATGGAGCGGAAGAGAAAAGGACGTTCTAATTTTACGCTACAATTTGGCCACAGTCCGATCTCAACCGGCCCGCTTATGCACCACGACATCCAGACCCTGCGCCGCATCCTGCACGAGAACCGCGTCATCGCCGTGGTGGGGCTGTCGGCCAACTGGTACCGGCCGAGCTATTTCGCCGCCAAATACATGCTGCAGCATGGCTACACCATCATTCCGGTCAATCCCGCCTACGCGGAAGTGCTGGGACAGAAATGCTACGCGAGCCTGCGCGACATTCCGTCTAAAGTCGGTATCGTCGACTGCTTCCGCAAGACCGGGGAGATCATGCCCATTGCCGAGGACGCGATCGCCATCGGCGCCAAAGTCCTGTGGCAGCAACTCGGCGTCAGAAACGAAGAGGCGGCGCGCAAGGCTCGAGGCGCGGGCCTGGACACGGTGATGGATCGCTGCGTGAAAATCGAGCACGCCCGCCTGTTCGGCGGCCTGAACTGGGCCGGGGTCAATACCGGCGTGATCTCCGCCAAGCGGCCGCGCTGGTTGCCTTAGTGAGCCCAAGACACCGGTTTTCGAAAGGAGCGCAGCCATGAGCGACCTGTACGGATTCGACGCCTTTTCCCCGCGCGAGATTGCCGAGCGCGTCGAGAACGTCGGCGTGGCCAAGGCGCATCTGCCGTTCCTGCCGCTCGTCATGTTGAGCCTGCTGGCGGGCGCATTCATCGGGCTCGGAGCGCTCTATTTCACGCTGGTCACGAGCGATGCCACGCTCGGCTTCGCCGCCTCGCGCGTTCTCGGCGGCGTGTGCTTTTCGCTCGGCCTGCTGCTGGTGGTGGTCGCTGGCGCGGAGCTGTTCACCGGTAACAATTTGCTGGCGATGGCGTGGGCCGAACGCAAGATCACCACCGCCGACGTGCTGAAAAACTGGATTGTCGTGTGCCTCGCCAACTTCATCGGCGCCTGCGGGCTCGCCGCGCTGGTGTTCCTCTCCGGCTACATGGGCATGAACGGCGGCGGCGTGGCGCAGCAGGCGGTGAAGATCGCCGCGGCCAAGGTATCGATGCCGCTGATGGAGGCCTTTTTCCGCGGCATACTGTGCAACGTGCTGGTGTGCATGGCAGTGTGGATGGCGTACGCCGGGCGCAGCGTCACCGACAAGTTCATCGCCATCGTGTTGCCGATCTCGGCCTTCATCGCCGCCGGCTTCGAGCACAGCATTGCCAACATGTACTTCATCCCGCTCGCCCTGTTGCAGCAGGCGAGCGCGCCGCTGGCGCTGCCCGGCGCCGAACTCATCGATGTGTGGCACATGCTGCGCAACCTCGCCGCGGTAATCCTCGGCAACATCGTCGGCGGCAGCGTGCTGGTGGCTCTGGTCTATCACGTGATCTACCACCGCGGCCGCACCGCCGCGGCGCCGGCGGCAATTGAGGCAAACAAACATGGCTGACCGAAAATTCGGCTTTGGCACCTTGTGCCTGCATGCGGGGCAAATTCCCGATGCGGCAACGGGCGCGCGCGCAGTGCCCATCTATCAGACCACCTCCTATGTGTTCGATTCGGCCGAGCACGCAGCGAGCCTGTTCAACCTGCAGACCTTCGGCAACGTCTACACGCGCATCTCGAATCCGACCACGGCGGTGTTCGAAGAGCGCATGGCGGCGCTCGAGGGCGGGCGCGCGGCGCTGGCGCTCGCCACCGGCCAGGCGGCGGAAATGACGGCGCTGCTCACGCTGTGCGAGCAGGGCGACGAGATCGTATCGGCGTCGACGCTGTACGGCGGCACTTACGCCCTGTTCGAGGTGAATTTCCGCAAGCTCGGCATCAACACCACCTTCGTCAATCCCGACGAGCCGGAGAATTTCCGGCGCGCGATCACGAAGAAGACCAAGGTGGTGTACGCCGAGACCATGGGCAACCCGCTGATCAACGTGCTCGACATCGAAGCGGTGGCCAACATCGCGCACGAGGCCGGCATTCCGCTGATCGTCGACAACACCTTCGCGTCCCCGTATCTTTGCCGCCCGTTCGAGTTCGGCGCCGACATCGTGGTGCACTCGGCGACCAAGTACATCGGCGGGCACGGCACCACCATGGGCGGGGTGATCGTCGAGTCGGGAAAATTCCCCTGGGACAACGGCAATTTCCCCGGCATGACCGAGCCCTCGCGCGGCTATCACGGCGTGCGCTTCTACGAGACCTTCGGCGATTTCGGCTACACCATGAAGGCGCGCATGGAGACGCTCCGAACCTTCGGCCCGGCGCTGTCGCCGTTCAACGCCTGGATGCTGCTGCAGGGCCTGGAGACCCTGCACCTGCGCATGAAGGCGCATTGCGACAACGCGCTCAAGGTGGCGCAGTTCCTCGAATCGCACGCGCAGGTGAGCTGGGTGAACTACCCCGGCCTCGCTTCCAGCCGCTACCACGCGCTCGCCAAAAAATACCTGCCCCGGGGCTGCGCCGGAATCATGACCTTCGGCGTCAAGGGCGGCGCCAGGGCAGGCGAAGCCTTCATCGATGCGGCGCAGTTCATGAGCCACCTCGCCAACGTCGGCGACACGCGCACGCTGGTGATCCACCCGGCCTCGACCACCCACCGCCAGTTGTCCGAGGAAGAGCAGCTCACGGCCGGCGTTTCGCCCGACATGGTCCGCATCTCGGTCGGGCTGGAGGAAATCGACGATATCCTCTGGGACCTGGATCAGGCGCTCGCCGCGGCGGCGAAGATTTAAGACATCAAGCCCGGTGTTGAAACTCCCAACCCGAACAAGCGGGAAGCAAACAGCTTCGCTTGTTCCGGAAACTTCCATCTCGCAAAATTGTGTAGTTGCGCGGACGAGAAGCCGTCTGCGCGGATCGTCGATTGCGCACGGATGAAAAGCACATCCGTGCGCAATCGACGATCTTGTATAAAACCCCCACGCCGCGTTTGGTGTTAACCATAACCGTGTTTTCTGTACGGATGCGCTTTTCATCCGTACAGAAAACACGGTTGGCGCGCGCAGCGCGCAAGTCCGCTGGTGACTTGCGACAGTTACTTAAGACTTAAGACGCCGTATATAATCCCGTCAACGTTTCACCCACAAACTACTAAAGGATGTTCTGCATGTCCGCCTTCGACTGGCAGTTTCCGTACGCCTCCTACCGCAAGCCCATCCTCGCCCGCAATGTAGTGGCGACGGCGCAGCCGCTCGCGGCGCAGGCCGGGTTGCGCATGCTGCAAAAGGGCGGCAGCGCCATGGATGCGGCGCTGGCTACCGCCATAGCGCTGACGGTGCTGGAGCCGGTTTCGAACGGCATCGGCAGCGACGCTTTCGCCATCGTCTGGGACGGAAAAAAGCTGCACGGCTTCAACGCCTCGGGCCGTTCGCCCGCCGCCTGGACGCCGGAATTGTTCAAGGACCACAAGACCATGCCGCAGCGCGGCTGGAACACGGTGACCGTGCCCGGTTGCGTCTCGGCCTGGGTGACGCTGTCGGAACGCTTCGGCAAACTGCCTTTCGCCGAGCTGTTCGAGCCGGCCATCGGCTACGCCCGCGACGGCTACATGGTCTCGCCCACCATCGCCAAGCAATGGGCGAACCAGGCGGCGGAGTTGCAGGTGCAACCCGGCTTCAAGGAAGCGTTCATGCCCCGCGGCCGCGCGCCGCTGCCGGGCGAGAAATTCAGCTTCCCCGATCAGGCGAAGACGCTGGAACTGATCGCGCAAACCCGCGGCGAAGCCTATTACCGCGGCGAGATCGCGCAAAAAATAGCGGCTCACGCGAAGCAGCATGGGGCGCTGATGACTGCGGCTGATTTCGCCGCGCACACTTCGGACTGGGTCGAGCCGCTGGCGCAGGATTACCGCGGCTATACCCTGCACGAACTGCCGCCGAACGGCCAGGGCATTGCCGCGCTGATGGCGCTGGGCATCCTGCAGCACTTCGATGTGGCGAGCTACCCGGTCGATTCGGCCGACAGTATGCACCTGCAGATCGAGGCGATGAAAGTCGCGTTCGCCGACGTCTACCGCTATGTGTCCGATCCCAGGACCATGACGGTACGCAATGCGGAGCTGCTCGACCCGGCGTATCTTGCCGCGCGCGCGAAACTGATCGACCTGAAGCGGGCGCAGAACTTCAATCATGGCACGCCGGGGAAGGGCGGCACGATCTATCTTGCCGCCGCCGATGCGAGCGGTATGATGGTGTCCTTCATTCAGTCCAATTACATGGGCTTCGGCTCGGGCGTGGTGGTGCCGGGCACCGGCGTCAGCCTGCAAAATCGCGCCACCACGTTCACCCTGCAGGCGGGGCATCCGAACCAGGTGGGCCCAAGCAAACGCCCGTTCCAGACCATCATCCCCGGCTTCGTTACCAAGAACGGGCAGGCGCTGATGAGTTTCGGCGTGATGGGCGGCAGCATGCAGCCGCAGGGCCACGCACAAGTCATGGTGCGGCTCGCCGACTACGGGCAGAACCCGCAGGCCTGCTCCGACGGCCCGCGCTATCGCGTAGTCGAGGGCCTGCGCGTCAACGTCGAGTCCGGATTTTCCACGGAAACGCTGGCGGAGCTGGAGCGCCGCGGCCACGAAATCGTGGAACTGGCGCAGGGTTATATGGATTTCGGCAGCGCGCAGTTGATTTACAAGCTCGAAGACGGTTATCTGGGCGCCTCCGACCCGCGCCGTGACGGGCAGGCGGTGGGATTCTGAACAAAAGGATTGGTTTTGACGCGAGGACGCAAATGGGTCGACGCCAACTTGCCAGCTCGTTCGCGCCTTTCGCACTCAATTAGGAACTAAGCATGCTGAAGCTTTGGGGACGCAACAACTCGGTCAACGTACAGAAGGCGATCTGGTGCCTGGAAGAGCTGAAGGTGCCTTACGAGCGCATCGATGCCGGCATGCAGTACGGCGTAGTCAACGAGCCGCAGTTCCGCAAGATGAATCCCAACGGCCTGGTGCCGGTGATCGAGGACGGCGGCGCGGCGATCTGGGAGTCGAACGCGATCGTACGCTATCTCGGCGCGAAATACGGCAAAGGCAGCCTGTGGGCCGAAGACCCGGCAGTTCGCGCGCAATCCGACAAGTGGATGGACTGGTGCGCAACCGTGTACTGGCCGCCCATGCGCACCGTATTCTGGGGCCTGGTGAGAACGCCGCCGGAGAAGCGCAACATGGAAGAGATCGAGGCCTGCCGCAAGAAGGCCGGCGAGACCCTGAAAATCCTCGATGCCGCGCTCGCCGGGAGCGACTACATCGCCGGCAGCCAGCTCACCATCGGCGATATTCCGCTTGGCACCATCAGCTGGCGCTGGTTCGGCATCGACATGAAGCGGCCGTCGCTGCCCAACGTGGAAGCCTGGTTCAAGCGCCTGAGCCAGCGCGAGGCGTTCAAGAAAAGCGTGCTGCTGCCGCTCAGCTGAAAACCATGACTCAACCCAAATTCAAAGACAAAATCGCCGTCGTCACCGGCGCCGCCAGCGGCCTCGGTCTGGCCATCGCCGAGCGGCTCGCCGCCGACGGCGCCAGGGTAGTCGTATGCGACATCAACGCCAGCGCAGGCAAAGACGTGGCGGCCCGGCTGGGCGGGACGTTCGTGCAAGCCGACATGGGGAAGCGCGCCGATTGCCGCGCGCTCATCGCCCAGGCCCTGGCCGCCTACGGCACGGTGCACATCCTGGTCAACAACGCCGGCTTCCAGCACGTCGAGACCATCGAGGCTTTTCCCGAGGACATGTGGGACAAGATGCAGGCGGTGATGCTGACCGCGCCGTTCCTGCTGACCAAGTACGTCTGGCCGGCGATGAAGCAGCAGCGCTGGGGGCGCATCATCAACATCTCCTCCATCCACGGCCTCATCGCCTCGCCGAACAAGGTCGCCTATATCAGCGCCAAGCACGGGCTGGTGGGCCTGACCAAGACCGCGGCGCTCGAAGGCGGCGCGTTCGGCATCACCGCGAACGCCATCTGCCCCGCCTACGTGCGCACGCCGCTGGTGGACAAGCAGATTGCCGACCAGGCGCGCACCCGCGGCATCCCGCCTGAGGAAGTGATCGAGAAAATCATGCTCGAGCCGGCCGCGGTGAAGCGCCTGATCGAGCCGGCGGAGGTCGCGGACTTCGCCGCCTATCTGTGCGGCGAGAGTGCGGGCGTGATCACCGGCGCGGCGCTGACCATGGACTTGGGCTGGACTGCGCGCTAATACCTGCTATGGCGCACTAGCCGACAAGCGTGCGTCGCGCTCTTCCTTGGGCAGTTTAGCCAGATCTTTCGCCGCGGCGTAGAAGCGCGGCAGATCCCCGCCCACGCGGCGGAGCAGCGCCTGGAAAGCCGGCACCAGTTCGGTGTAGAGCGCCACCGAGGCGAGGGTCGCGTTGTTGGGTTTGCCGGCGAACCAGCGGTCGTAGCCGGCGAACCCGCCCCATGAGGCCTTGAGCTGCCGGTACTCTTCTTCCATTTCGGCGAACCGCCGCGCCTTGCCCAGGCGCTTTTCTTCCACCGGCAGATCCTGCCGGTAGTACTGCTCCACTATCGCCCGATACTTGACGACCAGCGCAACGAACTCACGTCTCATCCGCTGCAAACGCCCGTAGACGGCACGGTCGCGATCGCTGCCGTTTTGCGCCAGCCAGCGCTCCACGCCCGCCTGCTCTACCGTCGCGGCAAAGGATTCGTTGAAACGCGTGTCGTTCTTGACATAGAGCACCTGGTGCGCGAGTTCGTGGAACATGAGGCGCGCGAGCCCGGCTTCGGGGTATTGAATGAAGGTATTGAGCACCGGGTCGTCGAACCAGCCCAGGGTCGAGTACGCCGGCACGCCGCCGACATAGACGTCGTAGCCCTGCGCACGCCGGGCCGCGCCCTCCGCCTGGGCATCGGCCTCGCTGAAATAACCGCGGTAGCTGACGCAGCCGACGAACACGAAGCAGGAATTGACCGGCTCGAGCGAAAATTCCGGCGCGACGAATACGTTCCATAGCGCGTACTGCCGCCCCAGATCGGCATAGCTCTTGTAGCTGCCGTTGTCGGGCAGCCCGAGCTCGCGGCTGGCGAATCGGCGGATGCGCAATACCGCTTCCAGTTTGGCTTTGAGCGCAGCCGGAACGGCATCGCGTGCGAGCTGCTCGTCTATGGGAACGGCGCGGCGCATCAGATCCAGCTGCCCGCTCACCGCCTGCGAGTAGTAGCGCAGCGTGGCGCAGCCGCAAAGCAGCGGCACGAGCACAGCGTACAGCAGCAGGCGACGTGCGCGCATCAGCGCCCTTCGCGCGTGAATGCACCGCGGCCTTCGTGTTCGAACGCGCCGCGACCGTCGTGGTCGAACGCGCCGCGTTCGAGGAAGACCGCGACTTCGCGCGCCACGCGCGCTGACACCAGCATGCCGCTGTGGCTGACCGGCAGCACGATGCGATCGCGCATGCCCGCGACCTCGGTCTCCTCCAGCCGCACCACGCCGTCATTGGTACCCGGCAGGCGCATCACCAGGCGCCCCAGACCCCAGGGGCGGCTGCCGGCGATCACGCCCAGTTCGCACTGCGGCCGGTAGTCATCCGGCAGGCTGCGCCAGATGTCGCGGCTGGCACCCAACAGCCGCTCTCCCGCGGCCAGGTTCTCCAAGCGCAACCCCGCCATGCATGCGCGCGCCGGCGTACCCAGCAGCACCATGCGGCCGATGCGCTGCTCGCCATAAGTCCTCAAGTAGCGCAGGATCACCAGGCCGCCCAGACTGTGGCCGACCAGATGAACCGCCGGTTGCCGCAATTCGGCGATACGCGCGGCGAGCCGGCGCGCATGCTCGTCCAGGCTTTGCGCCATGGAGCGGTAGTCGAGGGCAGTGGCGGCATAGCCGCGGCGCGAAAGCAGGAGGCGCAGGCCCTGCATCGCCCAGCCGCCCATCCACAACCCGTGCACGAGGATCACGGATTCGCGCACCGGTTCCTCCACAGGCAACGGCACGCAGCCTGCAGCAGCTCGAGCGACTGCGCGAGTTGCGCATCGGGCGCTGCCGCGCCGCCGCTCAAGGCGGCGCGCCGCTGCGACAATTCATTCAGCCATGCCGGCATAGTCAGGCCCGACGCGCACTCAAGAGCAGGCGCAACCCGGCGAGCGCGGGCAGCAGGCAGAACACGAGATACGCCTTGCCATAGCTTCCGGCGAGCGCGACTACGAAGCCGAACAGTGGCGGCGCCGCCAAAGCTCCGATGAAAGTTAAAAACTGCGTGCCGCCGGTGATCGCGCCTACCCGACCGGGGGGAGCGAGCCGCGCCACCTCCGCGAGATAGACCCCATTCCAGCCCACTGCGGAAGCTCCGAACAGCGCACTCATCAAAATCACCGCCGACAGCGGCCAGGCCGCGCTGAAACCTGCCACCCCCATGCCGGAGAGCGCCATCATCACGCCCAACAGCCCGAGCATGCTGCGCGGCGACAGCCAGCGATCGGCCACCGCTCCCCAGGTGATGCGTCCGACGATTCCGGCCGCGTGGGCCGAGGAATAGATCAAGCCCGCGGCTACCAAGCCGTATCCCAACTCCAGGTTCAGATAGGAAACGAAGTAGACGATGAGCGCGAGCTGCGCCGAGCCGAAGATCATCGAGACGATCGCCAGCTCCAGCACCGGCGGATTGGCGAACACCATGCCCAGCGGCGCGAAAAAGTCCGCCGCAGAGCCGGTTCCAGTGCCTCGTTGCGCCGCAGCGTCGGCGGCGCGCGCCGGCTGGATCACGAGCGCAACCGAGAGGCATAGCAGCGCCACCGCCACTGCGCTCCAGCGCCAGCTCAGGGCTAAAACGAGCGGCGGCACCAAGACACCGGCGAGCGCGCCTCCCAAGGGCACGCCCGTCTGCTTAATCGAGAAAATCAGCGACATCATGCGCGGCGGTGCCGCGCTCGCGAGAATGTGCGAGCTCACCGGATTGACCAAGCCGTAGCCGGATCCGATCAGGCCCGCGGCGGCAAACACCGCGGGCAGCATCGCACCGGTACCGGCAGCGAGACCTGCCGCGGCGAGGCAGACGGAAATCTGGCACACGCGCACCGGGCCGAAGCGCCCGATCAAGGCACCGCAGGCGAGTCCAGAGAGCATGGCGAACAGATATTCCAGCGCCACGAACCAGCCTATGCCCTGGGGAGAAACGCCAAGCTCCAGCGCCGCCACCGGCGCCATCACCGAGGGTGCGATCATCGCCATGGAAGTGATGGCCTGCACGGCGAGTGTGATCGCCAGCGGCAGAACGACGCCTTTCATGTGCCGGCAAGCGCCGCCGGATTCGCGTCGTTCAACTCCACGTAGAGGCTGGCGCTGAGCGTATCGTTCGGCGCCTCGCGTTGCGCCTCGGCCTGCAGCTCGACCACGTTGTAGCGCAGCGCCGGATCGGCCGCGAGCGCAGCGCCGGACAGCGCCAACGCTGCCGCGAGGTAAAGCGATTTCAAAGCGCGCATGATTGCCCAAGCCTGAAGAGAAAACCGGAGTATAGCCGCTTGACCACCACGGGCAGAATACGCGCCCCGGCCCACAACCGCATCCGCTGGATGAACCCGCGCGACGCCCCGCGTTCCCCTGCTGGCGAACGTTCGGCGCAGGGAACTTCGTATATAATGAGCCGAAGCGCGGCCCACAGAACCGCCATCCGCCGTCCGCAAGACACATCAACCCTGCAAGAGGAGACCGATATGAGAAAATTCATCCAAGCCTTGGGCGTCGCAGCCATGGTCGCCCTGTCCGCGCCGCTCGCGGCCCAGGACAAAGTCAACATTTCCATCGCCACCGGCGGCACCGGCGGAGTGTATTACCCGCTGGGCGGCGGCATGGCCGCGGCCTTTTCCAAATATATCCCAGGCATGGAGGCCACCGCCGAAGTCACCGGCGGTTCGGTCGACAACCTCAAGCTGATCGGCAGCGGCAAACCCTACATCGCGCTGACAATGGCCGACGCTACCCTGGACGCTTACAAGGGCGAGGATAAGTTCAAAGGCAACAAGATCCCGGTGCGCACGCTGATGATACTTTATCCGAACCGCATGCACGTGGTGTCGGTCGAGGGCCGCGGCATCAACAAAATAGCCGACCTGAAGGGCAAGCACGTATCGACCGGTTCGCCCGGCAGCGCCACCGAAGTGATGGCCTTTCGCGTGATCGAGGCCGCCGGCCTGGACAAGGACAAGGACATGAGGCGCGAGCGCCTGGGCGTGGCCGAATCGGTGAATGCGATGAAAGACAACAAAATCGACGCCTTCTTCTGGGTCGGCGGGCTGCCTACCGCCGCGGTGACCGACCTCGCCAACACACCCGGCACCAAGATCAGGATGGTCGACCATGCCGAGCTGGTGCCGGCGATGAACAAGAAGTACGGCAACCTGTATATCGAAGACAGCATCCCGAAGGCGACCTACCGCGGCATGGACACCGATAACAAGCAAGCCACGGTAATGAACATCCTGGTCGCCAACGCGAACATGGACGACAAGACCGCCTACAACATCGTCAAGACGATCTTCGACAAGCGCGCCGACCTGATCAACGTGCACAAGGAAGCGGCGAACTTCAAGCTCGAGAACCAGAAAGCCTCGGCCTCGCCGATCCCGTTCCACCCAGGCGCGGTGAAGTATTTCGCCGAGCATGGCATCAAGCTCAACTGAAACCTGTCCCCGCCACGACCCCGCCAGCCGGCGGGGGGTTTTTCGTTTTAGCCTGCCGCCCGGCAGGCTGAACCCCAAGGCGCAACCCCGTCGCACAGAAGAGGCGCTCAAGTCATGAGTGAACAGACCAGACCGGAGGAGAACCTCGAGCCCGTCATCAGCGACGAAGCGCTGAAGAAGGCCGAGGAGTTCATCGAGGAGGAAGAGGGCGCGGCCAACAAGCTGAGCGGCCGGCTCGCCGCCTTTGTGACCTTCACCGCGGTGGCGATGTCCGCGTTCCACTTGTATTCCGCCTATGGCATCGTCGCGACGCAAACGCTGCGTCCGGTGCACGTCGCCTGGGTGCTGTTTCTGGGGTTCCTGGTGTTTCCGGTGGCGCAGCGCTATCGCCACCGCATCATGTGGTGGGACTGGATCCTGGCACTGTTGTCGGTTGCCGTGGCGGTGTACCTGATCCAGGGCGGCGACGACATCACCGACCGCAACACCTCACCCAACAGCTGGGACATTTTCTTCGGCGTCGCCCTGATCCTGATGGTGATGGAGGTCATGCGCCGCACCAACGGCTGGATCATGCCCGCGATCACCAGCGCGTTCATACTCTACGCCTTGTTTGGCGCCTACCTGCCCCACCCCTGGACGCACAAGGGCTACGAAGTCGGCCGGCTGATCGGGCATATGTACATGACACTGGAGGGGATCTACGGCGTGGCCGTGGACGTGTCCTCGTCCCTGATCATCTTGTTCACCATTTTCGGCGCCTTCCTGCAGTATTCGGGGGCGGGCAAGTTCTACATCGACTTCTCCTTCTCGGCGATGGGCGGCAAGCCCACCGGCGCCGGGCGCACGGTGGTGCTCGCCTCCTTCCTGCTCGGCGGGCCCTCGGGATCGGGTGTCGCGACCACGGTGACGCTGGGCGCGGTCGCCTGGCCGATGCTGGCCAAGGCCGGCTACGAGAAAAACGCCGCCGGCGGCCTGCTCGCAGCGGGCGGCCTCGGCGCGATCATCTCGCCGCCGGTACTGGGCGCCGCGGCCTTCCTGATTGCCGAGTTCCTGAAAATCTCCTATCTCGACGTGCTGCTGATGGCGTGCATCCCGACCATCCTGTATTACCTCGCGCTGTTCCTGATGGTCGAGATCGACGCGCGCAAATACAACATGGGCAACTTGCTGATCGAGAAGGCCGACACGGTGTGGAACCTGACCAAGCACTATTGGTACCACTTCCTGTCGCTGATCTCCATCGTCGCGTTCATGATGTGGGGCTTCTCGCCGGTGCTGTCAGTGTTCTGGGCCACCGTGGTGTCGTTCCTGACCAGCTTCCTGCGCAGCGACACCGCATTGTTTTCCTACGACCTGTTCCGCGGCAAGCGCCCGCTGCTGCCGCTGATCTTCAAGTCGCCCTTCGTCAAGGCGATGGAGGGCGGCTCGATCGGCGTGCTCAACGTCGCCGCCACCTGCGCCGGCGCCGGCATCATCGTCGGCGTGGTGACGCTCACCGGCCTCGGACTGAAGTTCAGCTCGATCGTGATCGACTACGCCGGCGGGTCGCTGTTGCTGACCGCGATCTACACCTCGCTGGTGGTGTGGATCGTCGGCCTGGCGGTACCGGTGACCGCCTCCTACATCATCTGCGCGGTGATCGCCGCGCCGGCGCTGATCAAGCTCGGCGTCCCGGATTTCGCCGCGCACATGTTCATTTTCTACTACGCCGTGCTGTCCGAGGTCTCCCCGCCCACGGCGCTGTCGCCGTTCGCAGCCGCGGCGATCACCGGCGGCGACCCGTACAAGACGACGATGCAGTGCTGGAAGTACACGGTGCCGGCTTTCCTGGTGCCGTTCATGTTCGTGCTCGATCCCGCCGGCCAAGGATTGCTGCTGATGGGTTCGACCAAGGCGCTCGCCGCAGCCAACTGGTGGTCGATCGCCGAGGTCACGCTGACCGCGGCCGTGGGCATCGCCGCACTAGCCGCCGGCTTCCAGGGTTGGGCCCTGATCAAGGCCAACCTGCTCGAACGCTGCATGCTGCTCATCGCCGGGTTTGCGCTCGTCTACCCGACGGCCACGGCCGATCTGATCGGCTTCGGTTTCGTGGTGGCTGCGCTCACGTTGCAGGTCCTGCGGCGCAGCACCGCGGCTGCGCCTGCCTGACCGGAGGCACGCCTCGAGCCGAGCGATTGTGGGAGCGAGCTTGCTCGCGAACGATGGAATTCGCGAGCAAGCTCGCTCCCAC
>Ga0208587_1000970_pt1 | contig 15573 bp, 12 predicted proteins | sample NGESurdeep092012_7_FD_184472 | JGI IMG/M metagenome (GOLD analysis project Ga0208587, IMG submission 184472) | Arctic peat soil microbial communities from Barrow, Alaska - NGEE Surface sample 210 deep-092012 (SPAdes) | ecosystem: Environmental > Terrestrial > Soil > Wetlands > Peat ...
GGGAAACGGGGCGGCGCTGTTGCGCCAGTGCTCGCGCCCATCCTCGACTCTACCGGCATTCTTCGAAGAACGTCGGCAAGGACGCCGACGTGGCAGCCTGGAAGGCTACTCTACAAAGTAGTACTAATACCCGAGATTGGGGCCGAAGTCCGGTGTCAGGCCGGCGCGCACCAGCGCGATCCACTCCGCCAGTTTGCCGCGGTTGCCGTTCCAGAACTGGGCGCAGGACTCCAGGTATGCCAGCACGGTAGCGGTCTCGCCAGAGTCCAGGAGGTCCTTGGCCAGCGCCATATTGGGGCCAAGGGAACCCAGGGACGAACTGCCCGGCGTTCGGCCCGCGGCCAGGAGATAGCGTTTGGCGGGCTCCAGTTTGGATTCGCGCAGCGCCAGACGGCCGAGGATGATGTTGCCCTGGTGAATGGCGTCGCCGGTCCACCAGAAGACGCCGTGTTTGGCCGCTTCCAGGGTCTCAAGAGCCAGACCTTCGGCGCGCGCCCACTCGCCGGCGGCGAAAGCGGCACGCGCCATCCGGGGCAGCAGGGGATTGCGCGAAATACCATCTTTGCCGGCCAGCATTTCCAGGTGCTGGAGTTCCAGCAGCGGAGAAGCCTGGGACCGGGCGCGCAGGTTCAAAAGCGTGGCGTTCAGGCGCATGGCGAGGCGCGAGGCTTCGGGCCAATCCTCGGCGCGGATGGCGGCGCGGATCTGGTCCAGCATGAGGTTGAATTCCTTCTGGTCGGGTTTCGGCTGAGCGCCCGCCAGCGCGGCCGCCGCCATCCACAGAAGTACCAACCTCCGCATGCAAGAACTCTACTACAGATTGACGGGGACGACTTCCTCGAAAATCGCCGGCGGCACGGTCACGCCGCTGATGCGCAGGCGCTCCAGTAGTTTGGGCATGACGCCGGTGGCCCGGAAGCGGCCCTGCACCTTGCCGGCATCGGTCACGCCGATGCGTTCGAAGGTGAAGATCTCCTGTAGATCCACCTTTTCATCCTTCACGCCCAACACTTCACTGACGCTGAGGACTTTACGGGTTCCGTCCTGCAGGCGGGAAACCTGCACAACCAGCTTGAGGGCGCTGGCCAGTTGCTGGAGAATGACGCGCGTGGGGATTTCGAGATCGGCCATCATGACCATGGTTTCCAGGCGCGAGAAGGCGTCGCGGGGCGTATTGGCGTGCACCGTACTCATGGACCCCTCGACGCCGGTGTTCATGGCCTGCAGCATGTCCAGGGCTTCGGCGCCGCGGCACTCGCCGACGATGATGCGGTCGGGGCGCATGCGCAGGGCGGTACGCAGCAGGATTCGCTGGTTGATGCCGCCTTCCTTGTTGAGGTTGGGCGGGCGAGTCTCGAACTTGATGACGTGGCGCTGCTGGAGCTGCAACTCCGCCGTGTCTTCGATGGTGATGATGCGCTCTTCCTCGGGGATGAAGCGCGAGAGCGCGTTGAGCATGGTGGTCTTGCCGGAGCCGGTTCCGCCGGAGATCAGCACCGTGACCTTGCACTGCACGCACGCCGAAAGGAAACGCAGGATGCCCGGCGTGAGGGTCTTGTACTGCAGCATTTCGTCCTGCGTGATGACGTGGCGGCCGAAGCGGCGGATGCTGAGGCAGGGGCCGTCGAGCGCCAGGGGCGGAATGATGGCGTTGACGCGCGAGCCGTCCTGCAGGCGCGCGTCGACAATCGGCTGGGCTTCATCGATGCGCCGGCCCACTTGCGAGACGATCTTTTCGATGATGTGGAGCAGGTGCGCATCGTCCTTGAAGCGGACGGCGGTTTCGGAGAGCTTGCCGTTGCGCTCGATGAATACCTTGTTGTAGCGGTTGACCAGGATATCGCTGATGCTGGGCTCTTTGAGCAGGGTTTCCAGGGGGCCGAGACCGAGGACTTCGTCGAGCACTTCCTCGACGATCTTGGTCTGCTCGGCGGTGGTCATGGGGACGCGCTCTTCGTCGAGCAGGCGTTCCACGACGCGGCCGATCTCGGCGCGGATGCGGTCCTTGGGGATGGACGAGGCGCGCTCCAGGTTGAGCACGCCGATGAGCTTGCGGTGGATCTGCGATTTGAGCTCGAAGTAGCGGTCGGCGCCGCGGGTGGCGATGGGCAAAGCGCCGCCACGCGCCGGCAAGGGTCGATTGGATCCCACTTGTTCTCCCTGGAGGTTGCTCCTGGTGCAGTGCAGCCGATACCGATTATATCGCGGCGGGTCGCTCAGGATCTTCGGCGGTCACCGGACTCCGGTTTGATCGTTAGCGTTAGTCCGACAGCACGCAGAATTCCGAGTAGGCTACTGTATGTTGGATTGCCCTTCGCCGCGAGCATTCGATAGATTGACTCTCTAGCAATACCCGCCTCCTCGGCGACCTTGGCCATCTGTCTAGCCTCGGCGACGTCCCTGAGGGCCACCAAAAACATTTCTTCTGAATCCTCCAATGCCGCATTGAGGTAGCATGCAGCTTCTTGCGGATCAGCCAAATCAGCAAGAAGGTCATCGCGAAAGGCCGTCGTTCGCTTAGGCATTGTAGTCCTCCAAACATTCTTTAGCCTTCTTGATATCGGAAGTCTGGGTGCTCTTATCGCCGCCGCCCAAAAGAATTATCTCGTTTTCATCAATTCCGAAATACACTCGATACCCGGGTCCCATGTCCAACCTCAGTTCAAACACTCCATCCCCAACCGACTCACAATCGCCATAGTTGCCGTTCACCTCGATGCGTCTGATTCTGGAGTTGATCCGGTTGCGGATGTCGCCATCAACTCTTCGGGTGATCCATTCACGAAACGGGCTCTTGTCGGCCGCGTTTCGGTAGTTCTTCGCCTTTCTTGCGATCGGTTCCACAGGTGACACGTCGCCAGCATACGTGATTTATATATCACACTAGAGATCGTACCACGCCGCGGGATTGAAATCATCGTAGCAAGGAGCACGCATTACGCCACGGGTTGTCACACCCTCGCATCACAGAAAGCGCTGGACCTGATCGCGGAAGCGCGTGTAGACCCAACTGACCGCTACCAGCAGCAGTCCGAGGACGATGAAGCTGACGATGCGCGGCAGCGTTTCCAGATTGCGCAGGTCCCAGAAGAAGAGCTTCAACGTGCAGATCAGAAACAGCGCCAGGCCGGAGAGGCGAAGCACGCGATCGCGCAGGGCGAATCCCGCGGCCAGCAGCGCGACGGCCTCCATACCCCAGGCGACGGTGAGCACCGAGCCGCTGACTTCGTGGAAGATCAGCGCGCCCAGCAGCATCGTGGCGAGCAGCGAGTCGTACATCCGGTGGAGGCTGCCGATTTCGCGGCGCAGCATCGCGGCCCAGAAACAGGCGATGGTGGGCGCGATGGCCAGGACCGGCTGAAGCGTTCCCATGTCGATGGCGAGACAGCGGGTGGCGACAACGGCACTCACCAGAAGCGCTTGCGCGCGCAGGCTGCGGCGGTCGAATTCGGCGAGCCCGAGCGCGGCCAGCGCCCAAGCGGAACTGACGGCCCAGGCCGGCAGTAGTGCGGCGAGCCCGGTCAGCAGGAAGAGGGTGGCCGGGACGGTAGCAACATCCAATACGCGGCCGCCGGCTTCCTTGCGGGCGCGCAGGGCGAAGGCGTAAGTGAGGACCGACGAGACCAGGGCGAGTCGGCTGGAGAGATCGAAACCGGCCACGCGGCCGGCGCCGAGGATCCCGACCATCCAGGCCAGGTAGCGGAATTCGCCGGGCAGTTCGCGGAGTCCCGCTTCCAGCAGCACGAGAGCCAGCGCCAGCCACGCTAGCCCCAAGTATTCGCCGGGGACGAGACGCCACACCAGAGTGCAAAGGCCCAGCGTGGTGACGCAGGACGCGGCCACCCGCAGCGCGTCGCGTTCCCGCTTGCCGAAACGGTCTTCGCCGCTCCAGAGCGTAGCGTGCACGAAGGCGTAAGCCACGGCGGCGCCCACGGCGAGAGAGAGCGCCGGGTACGGCAGGTAGATGGCGGTGGCGGCGGCGCCGATCGCGGCCAGTGCGTAGCCCTGCACTCGGAAATCGAGCAGGCGGCGCCACCAGCCGAGGGCGAACGGGCCCAGCGCCATGAGGCTCCAGACGACCCCGCGCCACGGTTCGCTGGTTTCGAAGCCGGAGATGAGCGCGGCCATCCCGGCGGCGGCATAGCCGTACCAGACTTCGCTGGTTTGGAGCGCGCGATTGAGGTAGAACACCGCGACGTTGAGCGCGGCGACGGGCTCCCAGGAGCGCTGGGGAAGTTCCCCGGCGACGACCTCGATGAGCAGGTCGCCAACTTGCAGCACGAAAATCGCGCCGGCCAAGTTGCGGAGGAACGTGGAGCGGAAGCGCACGCCCGCAAGGTAGTAGAGTTCAGCCTCGATGAGGAGGGCGAGCGGCAGCCATTGATCGTGCAACTTGAGCACGATGGCGGTGGCGGCGAGCGCGGCGTTGAAGAGCACGGCGGGTTTCCAGCGGCCAGCCCGGGCGCGCACCAGGGTGCTGGCGAGATACAGCGCAGCGGCACCGGCAGCCAGTTGCCAGATGTCGTTCGGGGCGGCGTGCGTCCATTTGCCCGCGGAAAGCGCCAGGAAGCCGAGCGCGTTGAGCGGCAGCAGCCAGGGGTCGGCGCGCAACAGGTCGAAGCCTTCAAAGATCAGCCAGTAGACCAGGAAGAGGCTCTGCGTCTGCCAGAGCGGCGACCCGGTGTCCTTGTGCAGGCCGCAGGTGATGTAGGTGGCGATCAAGCCGAAGAGGGCGATGTGGTTCCACGCGTTGCGGGAGGCGACGTAGAGCAGCGAGGCGGCGAGCGGGACGAGCATGAGCACACTAAAGGTGGTGACTTCGGCGATGGCGAGCGTGACGAACGCCAGGAAGTAGGCGAGCCCGGTGACGGTCTGCGAACGGTACTTCAGCGAGTGGACGATCATCCCGGCGGCGACGGCGAGCAGCAGGATCGTCGCGGCGAAGGCGTTGTCCAGAACCTTGGCGGCGGGGATGGCATACATCGCATAGACAGTGGTGTAGAGCGCGGCCCATCCTCCTCCGATCAGGCCATAGGAGAAGGTGCGGTACTTCTCACGGCGTTCAAAAACGACGCCAGCGGCGAGCATGGCGAAGCTGGCGCCCAGGCTGAGAGAGACGCGCCCGGCGGCGCCAAGTTGCGTGTAGGCGTAGTTGAGCAGTAATGCGATGCCGATGACGGCAACGAAGACGCCGATTTTGTTGACCCAGTTGCCGCCGATCAAAGCTTCCCACTCTTCACTGGTGCGATGCACCGGGGCTGCCACCGGCTGGAACATCGGCCGGAACGCATCGGGTAGCGGAGGGGCAGGAGCGGGGGGAGGAGGCGCCGACGCGGTGCGGGGCTCTGGCGGAGGCGTGGGCAGCGGCACCGGGAGTTCTACGGGCGGTGGCGGCGCCGCCGGCCGGGCGGTCACGGTGGTGACATGCCCCGCTTCGAGAACCGCGACACGACCTTCCAGAGCGTCGATGCGGTTGCGCAGGTAAATCCAATGAACGCTGTCTTCCATGAGGGCGCTCCTTATTTAAGACTAACTACACCTTTTCACAAATGCACATTCATGTTGGCAGGCTGAAGGCCTGCCCCACCCAGTTCCTGCGCGCGATTCCTTACGCCGCGCAGGTCTAGTTTGCCGGTGCCGAGTTGGGGAAGGGCTTCCACCGCGTAGAGGTTTTCGCGCTTGGGGATCCAGAGGCGCGGCATATCGGTTTCCGAGATCTGCCGGTACAGTTCGGCCGGCGTGAGCGTGGGATGCACGTACAGGGCCACCAGCCGCTCGCCGCGCACGTCGTCCGGGACGCCGGTCACCACACACGGGGCATCGCCGAGCACGTTGAGGATGGCTTCTTCCACTTTGAGATGCGGCACCATTTCGCCCGCGATCTTGCTGAAGCGCGAAAGGCGGTCGGTGATGCGCAGGAAGCCTTCGTCGTCGAGCAGCGCGATGTCGCCGGTGATATACCAGCCATCGCGGAAGACTTCGGCGGTGCGCTCGGGCTGGTTGAGGTAGCCCAGCATGCGGTTGGAGCCTTTGACCAGCAACAGGCCTTCGGTATTGGGCGGCAACGGCGCGAAAGTGACCGGATCCACAATGCGCGCGGCGACGCCGGGCAGCGGGTGGCCCACGGTGCCGGGCTTGTTGCCGGTCTGGGTCTCCTTGCCGGCGCTGTAGTTGGGAGCGTTGACGGCCACTGCCGGGGACATCTCGGTGCAGCCGTAGCCTTCCAACAGTTCCACGCCGAACTTTTCGCGGAACGCATCGGCGATTGGCTGGCGGAGCTTCTCGGCGCCCACCAGAACGTAGCGCAAGCTGGCGAATTCCTCGGCGGAGCACTTGTGCGTATACGTCGAGCAGAAGGTGGGAGTGGTGAGCAGCAGGGTGGCCTTGTGCTGGTGGACGAGTTCTCCGATGGCGCGGGCATCGGTGGGATTGGGGTGGTAGACCACGCCGCAGCCGGAGAGCAGCGGGAACCAGATGGTCACCGTGAAACCGAAGGAATGGAAAAACGGCAGCACGCCCACGATGCGGTCGCTGGAGTTGATCCAGAAGAGTTGGGCGATGGCTTCGATCTCGCTGATCAGGTTGTAGTGGGAGAGCATGACGCCCTTGGGGACGCCAGTGGAGCCGCTAGAGAAGATGACGGCGGCCAGGGAGTCCGGCGTGCGGCGTCCGCGCGAAAGCAGCGCGGCGGGGGCGAAGCGCGCGGCCAGCCAGGCGCGCAGTTTGGCAAAGGTGGTGGCGCGCTTGAGCAGGTCCTCGATGTAGACGGTACCCGGCAAGGGTTGGATCTTTGTCTTGGCGAGGAAGGTGTGCGAACTGATTACGGTGCGGATGCCGCATTGTTCGATGGCGGATTGCATGGCGTCCGCGCCGGCGGTGAAGTTGAGGTTTACCGGGACCGCGCCGCGCAGGGTAAGGCTCACGTTCACCAGCGCACCGGCCACCGTGGAGGGGAGGAGTACGCCTACCATTTCGGCCGGGGCGGGGCGTGGCCCCACCCTGCCCAACAACACGGAGGCGGTCAGCATTTCGCCGTAGGTGAGCGAACGGCCGGTGGTGTCGGCCATGGCGAACTTGCTCCAGTTGCGGCGCGCCACGTGGATCATCCGGCGGTCCAGCAGGTCTCCCGGCCGCTTGCGGTCCGCGGTCGCCTCGGCGGAGAGTTCCTGGATAGCCTGGCGCACGGTTTGCGCGCTGCTGCTGGAAGGCAGCGGCGCACCGAAACTGACGGTCACGGGGTAGGGAATCCGTTTGGGCCACTTCCAGAAAAACTTGCCGCTCGCGAAGCTGAAGATGCTGCCCCACAGGCGATCGAGGTGCACCGGGATTATGGGCACATCGGTGCCATCGACGATCTTTTCCATGCCGCGTTTGAAGGGCCGCATGTTGCCGGTGCGGGAGATAGCGCCCTCGGCGAAGATGCACACGATGTGGCCGGCGGCGATTTCGCGGCGCGCGGCGCGGATCGATTCCACCGCATCGCGCCCACCGCTGGTGCCCACCGGGATGGCGTTGGACAGGCGGAGGAACCAGTGAAACGCTTTCATCTCGAAGAATGGCTTCCACACCATGAAGCGGATGAAGCGCTGTACCGAGGCGCCCACCAGGAGACCATCCACGTGCGACATGTGGTTGGCGACCAGCAGCGCGGGTCCATGGAACGGCACGTTTTCCTGGCCGTTGATGCGGATGCGGAAGAAGCTGTGGGTGAGTAGCCAGAGCACGAAGCGGACCAGATAATCCGGGACGACGGTAACAATGTAAGCCGTGGCCAGCAACATCGACACGCCGAAGCCGAGCATGATGGTGGCGGCGCCCAGGTGCAGGCGGGTGTAGCAGAGCCACATCACCGCGCTCGCGATCAGCATGCCGATGGTCTGGTAGAAATTGTTGGCGGCCACCACGCGGCCCTTTTCGCGGGCGTCGCTGCGCTGCTGGATGTAGGCGTAAAGCGGGACCACGAAGAGGCCGCTGGCCATCGCCAGGAAAACCACCGCGGCGGTGGAAAGCGCGAAGGAGTGGCGCGCGGCCACCAGGGCGAGCGCGAAGCAGCCCATTAACCCAGCGCCCATCGGGACCAACCCGAGTTCTACCTTATCGCCGGAGAGGCGGCCGGCCAGCATGTTACCCGCGCCGATGCCGATGGCGAGGAAGGCCCAGAGCAGGGAAACGCCGCTGTCGTCAGAGCGCAGCACGTCCCTGCCGAAGTATTGCAGGTCCGTCTTGAGCAGCACGCCGGCGAACCAGAAGTAAGACACGCCGAGGACGGCGAGCCAGAGCGGCTTGTCGTGGAGCAGGTGGCGGGTGCTGCCGGAGATCTCGGCGAACGGGTTCCAGCGGAAAGGCTGGGTGGCGCCAGAAGCCGGGACGCGCGTGATGCGCAGGCTGGTGGCGAAGCCGATGGCGGCGATGGCGAGCGTGGCCGCGCCGATGCGCCAGGGCGCCGCCTTCCACACCGCGAACAGCACGCCGCCGCCGGCGATGCCCAGGACGATGGCGACGAAGGTGCTCATTTCGAGCAGCGCGTTGCCGCGCGAGAGGTCGCGGTCGCCGAGCATCTCGGGGACTATGCCGTACTTGGCGGGGCTGAAGATGGCGGCGTGCAGTCCCATCAGGAAGACCACCAGCAGCATGCCTTCGGTCCAACCGGTAATCAGCGTGGTGAGCCCGAAGAGCATGATGGCAATTTCGAAAAGCTTGACGCCGATCAGCACGCGGCGCTTGCTGACCAGATCGGCCAGGTGGCCGGAGTATCCGCTGAACAGCAGCGAGGGCAGGGTGAAGACGGCCGGCACCAGCGGCACGTAAGCCGGATTGGCGTTGCCCACGTGGAGGGCGACGATGGTCTGATAGACGCTGTCGTTGAAAGCGCCCAGGAACTGGGTCCATAGGAAGGCCTGGAAGCCTCCGTTCTTGAGGACGTTGCTGAATCCGCTTTGTGCCATGCCCACATGAGTGCAACTGAGCTACCCATCGACGGCAGGAGCTAAGCTGCGTCCTGGTAAGAGTTTACGCGAGGGGAAGAGCGTAGTCGATAGGCCGCGGGTGTACATTGAATGTATGAGATACGTTCATTTTGTGCAGTTGTGGAAGGTCACTTGCATCTCGGCAGAACGCTCCCTTACGGTCGCGGCTCCGATCAATGCCGCAACGCTTCCAATCAGAGCCGCGACCGTTAGGGAGCGGTTTCTTCGGAGTACACCGAACTCGAGGGAGGCTCCATGCCCTTTCTAACCTCAGCCCAGCGCACACTGCTCCAGGGAGTTTCGCGCTTGGGGTACGCCAATCCGTTTCTGCCGGAGCGGGTGGAACTGGAGCGGGCGGTACTCGGCGGCGAATTCATCGAAGGCGAACCGGTGTGGAGCTACCGCGCGGAGCATCCGGAACCGCGCGCCAATGTGTGGCGCATCGTGGCCCGGCTAGAGCCGCTGGTGGAGCAGCTTGGCGCCCGCCTGCGCGCCGGGGTCTCCGCGCGCGAGCCGGAGTTGGCGCTCTACGAAGATGCCGCGCTGCAACTCCTCTACCAGCGCTGCTATCCGAAATTCTACGCGGCGGGGTTCGGCAGCGAGCAGTCCAACCCGGGGCGGTGGCGCTTCTACAACGAGTTCCTGGCGGACTGGCGGCACTTTTTCGCAATCGATGGTGTGAGCTTCCCCAACGAACGGGATCCGCGGCATACGTTCGCCTGTTTCCGGCAGATCCAGCGCGCGTTCGACATCACCTTCCGCGACATCATCGGCAGCTCCCTGCCGGCGGCGCGATTGCGCGGGGCGGTGTGGCAATCCATCTTCACTCACGATATGCGGCGCTACCGGCGCACGCTGTACGCGCGCATGGGCGAGTTCGCCACCCTGATTACGGGACCCTCGGGCACCGGCAAGGAGTTGGTGGCGCGATCCATCGCGGAATCGCGCTACGTGCCGTTCGACGACCGGCGCCTGGGGTTCGCGGACGACGGCGAGCCGGCGTTCCTGCCGATCAACATCTCGGCGCTCTCGCCGACGCTGGTGGAATCGGAGCTGTTCGGCCATAAGCGCGGCGCCTTCACGGGTGCGGTGGCGGACCGGCGCGGGTTCCTGGAGACGTGTCCCGAACTGGGATCGGTGTTTCTGGACGAGCTCGGCGATATGGACCCGGGCATACAGGTGAAGCTGCTGCGCGTGATCGAGACGCGCACCTTCCATCCGGTGGGCGACACGGCGGGTCGGCAGTTCCGCGGCAAACTGATCGCCGCCACCAATCGCGATCTGGCGCAGGCGATGCGCAAGGGGCAGTTCCGCGAGGATCTGTACTACCGGCTGTGCTCGGACCAGGTGACCACGCCCTCGCTCGCGGAGCAACTCGCCGCGTCGCCGTCCGTGCTGCGCGAACTGGTGTTCTACATGGCGCGGCGCGTGGCGGGAGTGGAAGGCGACGCGCTGGCGGGCGAGGTGCTGCCCTGGATCGCGGGGAACCTGGGGACGGAGTACGCGTGGCCGGGGAATTATCGCGAGCTGGAGCAGTGCGTCAAGAACGTGCTGATCCGGAGAAATTACCGGCCGGCGCTGGCGGGCGCGGAAGATCCGGTGGAGGAGTTCGCCAACCAGGTACGCGCCGGACGTCTGACGGCGGACGAGTTGTTGAGGCGGTATGTGACCGTCGTCTACAGCCGCACCGGAAGCTATGAAGAGACGGCGCGGCGTCTGGGGCTGGATCGGCGGACGGTGAAGGCGAAAGTGGACGCGGCGCTCCTCGGGAGGCTGCGGGGGGCTGTCGGGCGCTCGAATTCGGCGGCTCGTTCGATCTGCTGAAGATCGTCGGCTCTGACGACAAGATGTTCTGTGGGGCAGACCCCGACCGCCCCACGATTTATGCAGGCGCGCTTCCGATTCGGGCAGCTTTTCGAAATCGGGCATCTCCTTGGCCCCACCCTACCTGGGCTTATAGGCGATGGCTTCGATTTCCACGTGGATGCCGGGGACCGCGAAGCCCGTCACCACGGTGGCGCGCGCCGGTTTGGCTTCACCGAAGAACTCGGCGTAGACCGCGTTCATGGCGGCAAAATCCTTGCCGTCGCCAAGATACACGCCGCACTTCACCACGTCCGCCAGCGTCGCGCCGCAGCCTTCGAGCAGGGCTTTGACGTTGTTGAGCACCTGGCGGGTTTCGACCGCGATACCGCCGGAGATCAGTTGTTGGGTGGCGGGATCCACGGCGACCTGGCCGGAAACGAAAATGAAATCGCCGGCACGCGTTGCCGGGGAATAGGGGCCTCGCGGCGCGGCTACGCCGGGAGGAGAGATGCGCTCGATCATGAGTTAGTGTCCTTCCGCTTCCAGAAACTTTTCGACTTCGATGGCCGCCATGCACCCGGCTCCGGAGGCGGTGATCGCCTGGCGGTAAACGCGATCCTGCACGTCGCCCGCGTGGAAGACGCCCGCGACATTGGTGCGCGCGCCGCCCTTGGAGACGATGTAGCCGTCGGCGTCGGTTTCGATCTGCCCCTTGAAGACCTTGGTGTTGGGGATGTGGCCGATGGCCAGAAAGAACCCGTCCACCTCCTGGTCCCAGACCTGGTTGGTCTTGCGGTTGCGCAACCGCACACCCGTGACCATTTGCTTGGACACATCGTGGACCTCTTCCACGATGGTGTTGGTCAGGAACTTGATCTTGGGGTTGTGGCGGGCGCGATCCAGCATGATCTTGGAGGCACGGAACTCTTCCCTCCGATGCACCAGCGTGACCTCGCTGCCGAAACGCGAAAGGAAGTTGGCCTCCTCCATGGCGGAATCGCCGCCGCCGATCACCATGATCTTCTTGCCGCGATAGAAAAAGCCGTCGCACGTGGCGCAACTGCTCACCCCGTGGCCGATCAGTTTCTGTTCGTTTTCGAGGCCCAGCCACCTCGCGCTGGCCCCGCTGGCGACGATCAGCGTGCGCGTCTCGATCCACTCGCCTTCAATATTGAGGCGGAACGGAAGCTGCGACAAATCCGTGTCGATCACGGAGCCGTGCAGGAACTCGGCGCCGAAATTCTGTGCCTGCAACTTCATGTTCTCCACCAGATCGGGGCCGTTGATTCCCTCGGGGAAGCCCGGAAAGTTCTCCACCAGGGTGGTCAGCGAGAGCTGCCCGCCGGCTTCGTGGCCCACCACCACCAGTGGCTTCAGATTGGCACGGGCAGTGTAAATGGCGGCCGTGCTGCCGGCGCAGCCGGAACCTATGATGACTACGTTTCGCATCGTTAGAATCTCAGGTTAGCACGGGGGCGAGGGGCGCCCGCCTGGACAGGCCCGGAGGCCTATCCTACCGGTTTTCGTACCACTTCAGGCGCGTCGAATCGATGCAGGCGATGTCGGGGCGGCCGTCTTTGTTCAGGTCGACGACGGTGCATGCCGCGGCGCCCATGCCGCCCTTATCCAGATCGCCGCGCGTCCAGCGCTTGGCCGCGGCGTCGAAGCTGTAGAGGTAGACGCTGCGCGGCTGCCCGCGGAAGCCGGCGATGATTTCGTCCACGCCATCGCCGTTGAGGTCGGCGGCCTGGATGGTGTGGCCGTCGTTGAGGCTGCTATCGATCACTTCGCGCTCCCACTGCGCGCCGCGCTGGGTGTAGACCGCGACCTGGTTGCCGTGCCAGGGTTCGATGGCCGCCAGAAATCGCGTCTTTGCCAGGTGTCCAGCGCCCAGGTGCCCCACGGCGATATCGCTGGAACCGGATTTCGGCCACGGCGCGGGGTCGCCCTTGGCCACTTCGGTGCGCGTCCAGCGCGCGTCCTTCGTAAAACGGAAGAGGTGGATGCCAGTGAAGCTGGCGCTGAGGATGCTCTCGCGGCCGTTGCCGTCCCAATCGGTCACCAAGATTCCGTGCACCACGCCCGAGTTCTCCGTGCCGATCACGCGGCGCTTCCACTCGCCAGGGACGTAGTACACCAACGGCGTCTGGTCGCGATAGTCGGGCGCGGTGGCGCCGGCGCCGGTGAGAGGGGCATTGATCACCACCAGCTTGCCGGAACCGTCAATATCGGCCGTGCGCAGGCGGTGGCTGGTGGGCAGACGGTCGATTTCGGTGACCGTCCAGGGTTCGCGCGGATCCCTACCGGGGCGCAGGACGCTAACCACCCCGGCGCTGTCCTTGGCTTGCATGGAGAATTCGCTGGCCAGGACGATTTCGTTGCCCACCACGGCGCAATTGATCATGCGGCTCTGGCCCGCCGCCAGCACGTGGCGCTGCCAGCCGGGGTTTTCGTACCAGACCAGTTCGCTCATCCCGCTGGCCAGCGCGATCAGGTCCGGGCGCCCATCGTGATTGAGATCGGCAGCCACCACCTGGTAGCCGCCTTTGAGATCGCCAGCGATCGTGTGCTCCACAAAGGCCGCCGGCGCGGCGGCCAGCAGGGGGAGCGTCAGCAGGAGAGTGAACAAACGGCGCACGCTCCACAGTATACTAGCTCATTACACCTATGAAAATGACTGTTTTTGTGGCGATGGCGGCGACCGCGGCGGCGGCGGGCCAATCGTCCCACCTGGGCGGGTTCTCCCAACTGACGCATGGCGGCCAAAACGCGGAGGCCTATTGGTCTCCCGACGGCAAGCGGCTGATCTTTCAGACCACGCGTCCGCCCTACGAATGCGATCAGATCTTCATTATGAACGCGGATGGCACGGACCAACATCTGGTCTCGACCGGCAAGGGCCGCACCACGTGCGGCTACTTCCTGCCGGACAACAAGCACATCGTTTACGGATCCACCCACTTGGCGGGCGATGCGTGTCCCGCCCCGCCGGACCGCAGCAAGGGCTACGTCTGGGGTGTCTTCGCCGGCTACGATATCTTCGAAGCCACCGACACGGGCAAGATCGAAAAGCGCCTGACCGATGCGCCAGGCTACGACGCCGAAGCCACCGTGAACTACAAGACGGGAACCATCGTCTACACGTCGCTGGCATCCGGCGATCTCGACCTGTGGACCATGAAGGCGGATGGCAGCGCCAAGAAGCAGATCACGAAATCGCCGGGGTACGATGGCGGCGCGGTCTTCTCGCGCGACGGCAAACAGCTCGTCTGGCGCGCCGGATATCCCAAGGACGCCGCGCAGTTGGCGAAGTACAAAGAATTGCTGGCGGACAATGTGACCGCGCCGATGAAGATGGAACTGATGGTGGCCAAGGCCGATGGCAGCGATCAGAAAACCATCACCAATTTCGGCTGCGCCAGTTTCGCGCCCACCTTCACGCCGGACGGCAAGAAGATCCTGTTCGCCTCCAACAAGCTGGAGTGCGACAGCCGCAAGTTCGAACTGTTCCTGATTAACGTGGATGGCAGCGGCCTGGAACAGGTGACGACCTTCGGCGGATTCACCTCGTTCCCGGAGTTCTCGCCGGACGGCAAGACGCTGGTCTTTTGCTCCGACAAGGACGCCAAGGAGCGCTACGAGTTCAACATTTTCACGGCGAAGTGGGGGAAGTGACGATGCCCAGGCCTAGGCTCTGAGCGTCACCAACGTCTTGATGCCGATCGCATCGAGAATCTCCTGCAGCCTCGCGATGGCCACCGTCTGGTACTCAGACTCTTCGTAGCGGCTGATCACTTGCTTGCTCACCCCCAACCGGCGCGCCAGTTCGGTTTGCGACACGCCCTTGGCAATTCGGATCTTCGCGATGAATGGGGCGACCTGGTCGAGCCGTTCGACGTGCGGCAGAACCAGCTCGCCGGACTTTAGTTGTTCGTACTCAAGGAGCTCGTCTTCGAGTTGCCGGATGACGCCTTCATAGCTGCCGCGAACCGCCGCCGCGCGCTTGCCGGGCGCCTCCCGCTCCACCTTGGCGAGTGCCTGACGGAATCCCGCTATCTGAGCCACCGTCCGTTCTCTTTGAGCATCGCTCTTGATCATGATTGTCGCGCCTTCACCACCTGAACCACGCCTCTGGGCTGACCTTCCCGGTCCCGCCGGAAAAACTCCGGGAAACCGGCATCCGGACTGGCCTGCATGGCAGGATGGACAAAAAACTCAACGCCGTGGTCTGCCCACATCCGCCACTTCCACTTCCGTACGTGCGGAACAAGGATCAACTGGAAGTCGGCCCAATACGGATCGAGACGATCATAGACGCCCGGGTCCGGCTCGACCCAATAGCCATCGATATCCCCCGGATCAGGCTTCTCCGTACAGAAGCTGCCGTCGATGTCGATCTCCTCGATCCCGGCATCCCAAAACGCGTTGACGGCGGAACGAAGCCCTTTCAACAGCCAGCGACGCCGAGGCGTGAACGCGAGACGCCTGCCTATCTCCTCCAACGTTGCTCGATGATCACCCGGCGGCAACGCACCGGTTCTGGGGTCAAACGCCGGAATCAAGCTACCTCAATCATTTCAGAGACAACGCCAGTTGTCAACATTTATGATGTCAAGGCGCATTGTCATTTTGCTGCGACGATCTGCCGAGTAAAATCACGCCTTCGGCTGTCGCCGCATCGCGCAGTTCCTTATCCAAGGTGGCCAGCGGCAGTCCCCGGCGTTGCGCCAGCTCCAGGTACGCCGCATCGTATACGGTCAATCTGTGCCGCGCGGCCAGGCGCACCGTAGCGCCCCAGGCC
>Ga0208587_1000972_pt1 | contig 15558 bp, 8 predicted proteins | sample NGESurdeep092012_7_FD_184472 | JGI IMG/M metagenome (GOLD analysis project Ga0208587, IMG submission 184472) | Arctic peat soil microbial communities from Barrow, Alaska - NGEE Surface sample 210 deep-092012 (SPAdes) | ecosystem: Environmental > Terrestrial > Soil > Wetlands > Peat ...
CCCCCTGGACCCGCTTTTCGCCAATGAAATCAGCATCATCCACACTGCGGCGAGCCGACGGGGGCGTCGTCCCCAGTGGGGACCCCAGGACCGGGGGGTCCGCCCCACAATCAATGCAGACTGTGCGGTACTGGGAAAAGTATGCGGCATTGGGCTTCAGCCGCCTGGAAGGCTGCTCCACGGAGGGATTCACAGCTTCCTCCGGAAGAAATCGACCGCCGCATGGTAACCGCGCAGCCAGGAGGCATGCCGCAGGAAGCCGTGGATCTCGTCGGGCAGGATGAGCTGCTCGAAATACACACCCTGCTGGCGGAGCGCATTCGCGAGCGTGATGGTCTCGCTGAAGTTGACGTTGCGATCGTCGTCGCCGTGAATCAGCAGCACCGGGGAGCGCCACGTCCGCACGCTCGCCATGGGCGACGATTCAAACGCCGTGCGCGCCGCGTCGGCATTCCCGGTCATGCGCGTACTCCAATCGTGGACGCCGTGGAAATCCACGCCGGCGGCGAACAGGCTGGAAGCGCGCGCCAGTCCAAGCGCGGTCAGGTAGCCGCCGTACGACCCGCCCCACAGGCCGATGTGCGCCGCGTCGACATCGGCGCGCGTGCGCAGGTAGAGCCCGGCGCCCTCCACGTCGTTAAACTCGCTGGCGCCGCTCGCGCCATAGTTGATGGCCTCGCGGAAGTTGAGCCCGTAGCCGATGCCGCTGCGGTAGTTGATGGAGAGCACGACGTACCCTTGGCTGGCCAGATACTGGTTCATGCCGTAAGCGTTGTTGTAGTAATCCATGTAGTGCCAGCCGAGCAGCATCTGGCGCCGCGATCCGCCGTGCATGAAGACCAGGGCGGGATGCTTTGCGCCGGGCGCACCGCCGGGCGGCAGAAAAAGCTGGGCATGGACCGGCATGCCGTCGCTCGCGGTGTAGACGACCTGTTGGGGGACAACCAGATCGTCCGCCGGGAAATCGGCGGGGATGGTCTCCGGGGCGATGTCGCGGCTAATTGTGCCCAACTGGATGGTGGCGCGCGCGGGACGCCTGGCATCGCCGCGGATGTATGCGAGGCCGCCATTCACCAGCACCGGCGACCATTCCAGTGCGGCGCCGTTCGTCACCGCGGCCGCGGGATGTCCTCCGGCGCTGTTCACCCGCCAGATGTGGCGACGGTCGATATCAGTCGGGTCGGATGTCACCTGGTTCGAGGAGTAGACGATCTCGCTAGCGTCCTCCGAGTAGGAGACGTGCTCCACTTCGAACTCGCCGGGCGTGAGCAGGATTGGGGCGCCACCCTCCGCGGCGACGGAGTAGAGGTGCGTCCAACCATCGCGTTCCCACGGAAAGACGATGCGGTTGACCGCGGTCCAGACCAGTTGGTCCTCGGCGACCACCGCGCGAAAGACGCTGCCCGCGCCCGGCTGGGCGATCCAGACCTGGTGGCCGGCGCCGTCTGAGACGCTGGCGACGCGGATCGCCCACGGATCTCCTGTGCGCCGTCCGCCGCGCCCGCCGCCCCCGCCGCTGGTCATGCGGGTGAAGGCGACCTGCTTGCCGTCGGGCGACCAGGTGGGGTTGGCATCGCGATCCACGCTGGGGTCCAGGTAGCTCAGCGACTTGGACGCGAAATCGTACACCGCGATAAAGCTGTGATTAGTGCGGTCGCTCACGTAGGCGAGCTTGCTCCCGCCGGGCGACCAGCGGACCTGCCCCGCGGTGACGCCGGAGCGAGCCTGAATCAGCAGCGAGGCCGCGCCCGCGCCAGAGAGCGGCGCAATCCAGATCTGCCCGCCCAACAGGTAGGCAACCCGGTCGCCCTTCGGCGACACCACGGGCGTTTGTCCGGCGCCGATCTTGCGCGGCGCTTCACCGGGGGCGGCGATCCAGATGGATTGATCGACGCCGGCGGGGTCCGCCATTGGGTTGGGGTCCGGCCGTCCGAGGAATTCCAGGTCGCCGCCGCGCACGTAGATCACGGCTTTGGCGTCGGGGGTCCAGCGCAGTTGGCCCACATCCTGGCCATCATCCTGGGTGTAGTTGGTGAGGCGCACACCCTTAAAGTCGGGGGCGGCGGCGGTCCATACGTTGCGCGCGCCGCGTTCGTTGAGCAGCCACGCCACCTTGCCGCCGCCGGGCGCGGCAATCAGTTCGTAGGGAAATGGCGCCGAGAGCACCTGTTCCAAGGTGAAGCTCTTGGCCAATGCCAGAGATGCCAGCAAAACACCGGCGAGCAGTGAGCGTTTCATGTTGAACCAGTCTACTCCAGCGGACAACTCGGGCGTGCTATGCTTTTTTACTAGCGAGGGCTTCGCTCCTGTGGACTTTCCCGCCAATTTCAAGCTTCTTGTAACGCCGACCTTCGGCAGGCACGTCCCTATACTTATCGCTATGTGCCGCTGACGTGGACTCATGTTCGAACTCCTCTTCAAATATCCGGCCAGCATTTTCCATAAGGGCCAGTTCGTTTTCCTGACGCCGTGGCCGGTCTGGGCGCTGGCGATTGCCATTCTGGCCGCGGCCGGGGCCCTCTTCTGGCACGTGCGCCGCAATCACGGCATGCTCTCGGGAGCCCGCCCGCTGGCCATTTGGCTGCTCGAAAGCGGTTTGATCGCCCTCATCCTCTTTCTGCTCTGGCACCCCGCGCTGAGCATCGCCACCCTGCGCCCCCAACAGAACGTGGTGGCGGTTTTGGTGGACGATTCGCGCAGCATGTCGATCGGCGATTCGTCCGGAACGCGCGAGGCGGCGGCACAATCCACGCTCAATTCCGGGATGCTCAAAGGGCTCAGCGACCGCTTCCAGGTAAGACTTTACAAATTTGGCCGCGAGCCGGAGCGGATTCAGAAACCCGACCAGCTCACGGCGACCGCCCCGGCCTCCCGCCTGGGCGACACCCTGGAGCGCGTCCTGGCCGAATCCTCCTCGCTACCGCTGGGCGCGATCGTCATGTTGAGCGATGGCGCGGACAACGCGGGCGGCATCGACCTGGCTACCATCGCCGCGATTCGACGGCAACGAATTCCCATCCACACCATCGGCTTCGGCAAGGAGCATCCCGATAAAGACGTCGAAATCACCGACGCCGTGGTGCCGGCGCGCGCCCTGCCCGATTCCAAGTTGACGGCTACCGTCACCCTGCAAAGCTGGGGACTCTCCGGCGTCAAGAGCAAGCTGACCGTGCGCGAAAGCGGCAAGGTGCTGGTCTCCCAGGACATCACATTCAAAGAGAACGGACAGTTGCAGCCGGAGACCCTGGTGTTCAATGGCGGGACGGCGGGGCCCAAGACGCTAGAGATCTCGGTGGACCCGATTAACGGCGAAGAGAACCAGCTCAACAACAAAATCACCCGCGTCGTCAACGTGGAGGCGCGCAAGCCGCGCATCCTGTATATCCAGGGCGAACCGGTGTGGGAGTACAAGTTCATCCGGCGCGCCATTGAGGATTACCCCGACATCGGCATCGAACTGCCGAGCATGCTGCGCACCACGCAGAACAAGATCTACCGGCAAGGCATCAAGGACGCCAAGGAACTGGAAGACGGCTTCCCGGCCAAGCCCGAAGAGCTGTTTGCCTACCAGGGGCTGATCATCGGCAGCGTCGAGGCGAGCTACTTCACCGCGCCGCAGCAACAGGCGATTCGCGATTTTGTGGATCGGCGCGGCGGCGGTCTGCTGTTCATCGCCGGGCGCGCCTCTTTGAGCGATGGCGGGTGGCAGAATTCCGCCATGGCCGATCTGGTTCCGGTCCGGCTGCCGAATGATCGTGGCACGTTCCATCGCGATTTTTCCAGCGTTTCCCTCACCGCGCAGGGAGCGCAGGGCGTGCTCTGCCGCCTGGACGAGAATCCGGCGCGCAACGCCGAACGCTGGAAGAAGATTCCGCAAATCGCCAATTACCAGGATGCCGGCGAGGCCAAACCGGGCGCCACCACGCTGCTGGAAGTGGCTCCAGCGGGCAAGCGGCCCCAGCCGCTGCTGGTGACCCAGAACTACGGACGCGGGCGTACCGTGCTGTTCGCCACCGAAGGAAGCTGGCGCTGGAAGATGTGGCTCGACCATGCCGACAAAACCCACGCCACCTTCTGGCAGCAGATGTTCCGCCACCTGGTGAACGACACTCCGGGGCAGGTGGTGGCTACCACGCCCAAATCGGTATTGAGCGACGAGACCAAGGTGCCGGTCCGCGTGGAAGTCCGCGACAAACAGTACAAGCCGGTGACCAACGCCAAGGTCCAGGCGCGTTTCCTTGAGCCCGACGGCACGAGCGCAACTATGGAACTTTCCCCCGTTCCCCTGGAAGAAGGGATATACGGCGGGGAATGGACGGCGGAGAAACCCGGGTCGTATGTAGTGGAGATTCTGGCCGGGCTGGAATCGGAACAGATCGGCCACGACGTGCTGACCTTCCGCCGCGAGGACGGGGTGGCGGAGAACTTCCGCACTTCGCAGAACAAGGAACTGCTCGCCAAACTGAGCGAGCAGACCGGCGGGCGGTACTACAAGCCGGATGAGGCGTCCAAGTTAACGAATGAAATTTCCTACTCCGAGGCGGGAATCACGACACGCGAAACCCGCGATCTTTGGGATATGCCGGTGATCTTCCTCCTGGCACTGGCCATCCGCGCCTCCGAATGGCTGCTGCGCAGGAAGTGGGGCGTGGTATGAAAACCTTGGCCATGCTGCTGCTGGCCGCGCTCTCCGCGCCGGCGGCGACGGGCGCGGTGACGTACTACCTCACCATCGCCGGGCTCGGCGGCGAACCCGACTACGCGCAGCGCTTCAAGATGTGGGCCGAGGATATCGATGGAAGCCTGAAGAAGGCCGGCGGCGATTCATCGGTGACCACCCTGAATGCGCCCCAACTGGAGCAGATCCGCACGCGCTTCGCGGACCTCGCCAAACAGGCCAAGCCGGCCGATTCCCTGGTGGTCATTCTGATCGGGCACGGCACTTACGACGGGCACGATTACAAGTTCAACATCCCGGGTGCCGACCTGACGGCGACGGAATTGGCCGCCCTGCTGGATCGTGTACCGGCGCAGCGCCAACTGGTGGTGAACATGACCAGTTCGAGCGGCGGATCCGTCGAGCAGTTGCGGCGTCCCAACCGCATCGTGATCGCCGCCACCAAGACGGGGTCCGAAAAGAACGCCACCAACTTCGCGCGCTATTTCGCCGAAGCCTTGCGCGAACCGGCGGCGGACACCGACAAGAACGAGTCCATCAGCGCGCTCGAAGCCTTCCGCTACGCGCAGACCAAAACCACCGAATTCTTCGACACCCAGAAGCGCCTCGCCACCGAACATTCGGTGATCGAGGACACCGGAAAAGGAACGGGCGAGCGCACCGTCACGACGGAAAACGGCCAGGGCAAACTGGCGGCATCCTTCACCGTGGTGCGCCTCGGGGCCAATGCCGCCGCCGCCCGCGACCCCAACAAACGGCCCCTGCTGGACAAGAAGGAACAGCTCGAACAGGCCATCGAAAAGTTGAAATTCGAAAAGGCCGCGATGCCGGCCCAGGAGTACAAGCGCCAGCTCACGCAACTCCTCCTGGAACTCGCCAGAACGCAGGAGGCCCTCGACAAACCGTGAGGGAAAGCCAAGTGAAATACCTCCCACGGCTGGGCGCCGTAACGCTTCTGCTCGTCCTGACTCTGCCCGCGCAAACCCTGCTCGCCCAAACGCTGGACCAGGCGGAAGCATTGTGGAAGGCGCGGCGATTCAAGGAAGCCAATGAGGTCTTCCTGGCGTTGGTGGCGAAGGAGCCCAAGAACCCGGATTACAAAGTGCGTTTGGGCCGCATGGCGATGGAGCACACCGAACCCGACTACGCACAGGAGCTCTTTGCCCAAGCCCTGGAAATCAAGAAGGACCACGCGGGCGCACTGGTGGGGCTGGCGCTGCTGGCATCGGAGAACTTCGAGGCGCGCGCCGGCGACCTGGCCAAGAAGGCCCTGGAGATCGACCCCAAGCTGTTGGAGGCCCAGGAACTCCTGGCGCGCATCGCGCTCGAAGACAACGATAATCCCAAGGCCACCGAGCAAGCCAAAAAGGCGCTGGCGATCGATCCGAATTCCGTCCAGGGCAAGGCGGTTCTGGCCACCATCGATCTGTTGGCGGACAAGAAGGATACCTCGTGGGACCCGCACACCGCCCGAGGCTATGAAACCATCGGGCATTTCTTCGTGATGAACCGGCGCTACGAGGAAGGCATCCAGTATCTCCGCAAGGCCATCGAACTGGACCCTCAGTTGTATAGCGCGCGCTCCAAGCTGGGCATCAACCTGATGCGCCTTGGCCAAAACGAAGAAGCTTACCAACAGCTCGAACTCTGCTTCAAAAACGAATTCCAGGACGCCGCCACGCGCAATTCGCTGAAGCTGATGGATACCTACAAGAATTTCGTCACCTTCACCACCCCCACGACCATCCTCAAGCTCGACAAGAAGGAAGCGGAACTGCTGCGCCCCTACTTTCAGAGCGAGATGGATCGCGCCATGGCGACCTACGAAAAGAAGTACAAGCTGAAGCTGGAAAAGCCGGTGCAGGTGGAGGTGTACCCCAACCACGAGGATTTCGCTGTGCGCACGCTGGGCCTGCCGGGACTGGGCGCTTTGGGCGTCACCTTTGGCTACTCCGTGGCCATGGACAGCCCCTCGGGACGCAAGCCCGGGACCTTCCACTGGGCGTCCACGCTGTGGCACGAAATGAGCCACGTGTACACGCTGACCGCCACCGGCCATCGCGTGCCGCGCTGGTTCACCGAGGGGCTAGCCGTGCACGAAGAAACCGCCATCTCGCCGGATTGGGGCGACCGTCTGAACCCGGACGTCATCAGCGCCATCAAGAATAAGAAACTGCTGCCCATCGCCGAGCTGGATCGCGGGTTCGTGCATCCGGTGGCGCCGGCGCAGGTCATCGTCAGCTATTTCCAGGCCGGGCGCATCTGCGATTACATCGACGAAAAGTGGAGCTGGGATACGCTGCTGGCCATGCTGCACGATTTCGGCGCTGGCGAAGATACCGTGTCGGTGGTCCGCAAGGAATTGAAAATCGAGCCGGCGGAGTTTGACCAGAGATTCTTCGCGTTCATTGAAGCCGACACCAAGAATGCCGTGGACCATTTCGACGAGTGGAAAAAGGGTCTGAAATCGCTGGTGGAAAAGTCCACCGCCAAGGATTGGGACGCCGTCATCAAGGAAGGCACGGCGATCCGCGACATGTATCCCGACTACGTCGAAGAGCACAGCGTGTACGAGGCGCTGGCCGCGGCGTACCTGGCCAAAGGCGACAAACCGGCGGCCATCGCGGAGTTATCGCGCTACGAGAAGATCGGCGGGCGCGATCCGGAATCGTTGAAGCTGCTGTCGAAGACTCTGGAAGAGGCGGGCCGCACCGCGGAGGCCGCCGACGCGTTGAACCGCTTGAATTTTATCTATCCGATGGACGCCGCGGCGCATCGCAGCCTGGGGGGCCTATGGCTGGTCCAGGGCAACGTCAAGGGGGCGATCCGCGAATTTGCCGCCGTACTGGCGCGCAATCCGCAGGACCCCGCGCAGGCGCATTTCGACCTCGCCCGCGCCTATCGCGCCGACAAACAGGACGAGCAGGCGAAGGAAGAATTGCTGGCCGCCCTGGAAACGGCGCCGGGGTTCCGTCCCGCGCAAAAGCTATTGTTAGAATTGAGCACTACCGCAGACAGGAAGTAGAAACGGACAAATCATGTCAACAGTGACGCAGTTGGAGCCGGAAGTTTTGAGATCGCGCATCGCGCGCTTTCGCCAGGTGCAGCGCGAGATCGTGACGCAGGTGCGTCGCGTGATCGTGGGCCAGGAGGAGGTTTTGGATCAGGTGATGATCGCCCTGTTTGTGGGCGGCCACTGTCTGATCACCGGCCTCCCCGGCACCGCCAAGACCCTGCTGGTACGCACCATGGCACAGACGCTGGGCCTGGTGTTTAAACGCATCCAGTTTACCCCCGACCTGATGCCGAGCGACATCACCGGCACGGACATCATCGAGGAAGATCCCACCAACGGACGACGCACCTGGACGTTCGTGCAGGGCCCCATCTTCGGTAACATCCTGCTGGCCGACGAAATCAATCGTACGCCACCCAAGACGCAGAGCGCCCTGCTCGAGGCCATGCAGGAGCGCAGTTGTACGGTGCGCGGCAACATGTACACGCTGCCCAACCCGTTCTTCGTGCTGGCCACCCAGAACCCGATCGAACTGGAAGGCACCTACCCGCTGCCCGAAGCGCAGTTGGACCGCTTCCTGTTCAATACGGTGCTGGACTACCTCTCGGCGGACGAAGAGCAGACGGTGGTCGATTTAACCACGGTGACCACGGTCTGCACTGCCGACCCGGTGACCAACGCCAGGGAGATCCTGGACTTCCAGCAGTTGGTCCGCATGGTGCCGATCGGCGCCAGCGTATCGCGCTACGTGGTGGAAATGGTCCGCGTGACGCGCGCCAGCGACGAAAATTCTCCCGACTTCGTCAAAAAGTACGTGAACTACGGCGGCAGCGTCCGCGCGGCGCAGTTCCTGGTACTGGCGGCCAAAGCGAGAGCCCTGATGAAGGGCCGGTACCACGTGACCTACGAAGACGTCCGGGCGCTCTACTGCCCGGTACTGCGGCACAGGATTTTGCTGAACTTCCATGCGGAGAGCGATCGGTTGAAACAGGACGACATTTTGAAAAAGATCTTAGAGTGGAAACCCGCGCCCCGGGATTAGTGGATTTGGGAGATGTGAATTAGACGCGGAGGCGCGGAGACGCGGAGAAAGCCGCGGAGTTTTTTGAGATGACAGACAAGTCAAAACCTAGCAACGCGGAGACAGCGGAGATTCGCTCCGTCGTCGAGAATGTTTTGACTGACCAGATTATTGGATGTGCGATTGAGGTGCACCGGACCCTCGGGCCGGGGTTGCTCGAATCGGTCTACGAAGAGTGTCTTTGTTATGAGTTGAGCCAGTTGGGCCTTCGGTTTGAGCGGCAAGTGCATCTGCCGGTGAGCTACAAAGGCATCAAGTTGGAGTGCGGACACAAACTCGATCTGGTGGTAGAGGACTCGGTAGTCGTGGAACTCAAGGCGATCGATGAACTCGCCCCAATTCATCAAGCCCAACTCTTAACTTATTTGAAATCCTCGAACAAGAAAGTCGGCCTGTTGATCAACTTCAACGTGCAGTTTCTGAAAAACGGTTTGAAGCGAGTCGTCAACCGTTACGCAGGCCCCGCACTAAAGCCACCAACCTCCGCTGTCTCCGCGTTCGAACCTCTTTTGTCTTCTCCGCGTCTTTCTCCGCGTCTCCGCGACTCCGCGTCAAATTGCCTGCCTCCATTGTCAAAGGACCCCAGCTAAATGCTACAGCGCTTCCTGGACCCCGCCACGCTCGCCTCCATCTCCAGCCTCGACCTGGTGGCCAAGACCGTGGTCGATGGCTTCGTCGCCGGCCTCCACCGCTCCCCGGACTTCGGCTTCTCCCAGGAGTTTGCCGAGTACCGCGCCTACGCCGAGGGAGACGACCTCCGCCACGTCGATTGGAACGTCTTTGCCCGTACCGACCGCTGCTTCCTGAAGCGCTACAAGGGTGAGACCAATACCCAACTGCTCCTCCTGCTGGACACTTCAGCCTCCATGGGCTTCGGGTCCGCCAGCGTCACCAAGCTGGATTACGCCCGCTTCGTCGCGGCCTCCCTGTGCTACATGGCCCACACCCAGCGAGATGCCGCCGGCCTGATCGTCTTCGATGAGGACGTGAAGAACTACGTCTCGCCGTCCACCCGCCAGGGACAGCTCTACCGCCTGCTGCACGCCATCGAAAAGGCCGAGCCGGGGACGCATACCGATTTCACCAAGCCGTTCGTCCATTTTCAGAATTTCCTGCATCGCCGCGGCATCGTCATCGTCATGTCCGATTTCTATGAGGACCCCGAGGTCATCGTCAAGACCGTCGAGCCCCTGCGCTACCACGGCAACGAAGTCATCCTCTTCCATCTGCTCGACCCGCAGGAGCTCAAACCCACGTTCCGCGAGCCCGTGCTCCTTTACGATCTCGAAGAGACCACCAAATCGCTCGAAGTGTCGCCGGAGTATGCGCACAACGAGTACCGGCACAAGATCGATGCTCACATCGAAGCGCTCCGTTCGAAAGCCCGCGGGTCGGGCATGGACTACTTTCTGATGGATACCGGGCGGCCTCTGGACGAGGGGCTGCGCGAGTATCTGCAAGTTCGTAAGGGGCGCTTGTAAATCGATGGGATTCTTTACGCCATGGTTTCTCGCCGGCGCGGTGGCCGTAGGGCTCCCGGTCTGGCTTCACCTGTTGCGCAAACATAAGACCACGCCTCTGCCGTTCAGCTCGCTGATGTTCTTCGAGAAGCGGACGCAGAGTTCCATCAAGCACCGCCGCCTGCGCTACCTGCTGCTGTTCGCGGCGCGCGCCCTGCTGGTGTTGCTCCTGGTGCTGGCCTTTGCGCATCCTTATGTGCGGCAGACCGTGCTGGCCTCCAAGCGCTCTGGCGAAGTCACCGTACTGGCGGTGGACAATTCCCTCAGCATGCGCGCGGGAACGCGACTCTCGCAGGCCAAGTCGGCGGCCAAATCGGCGATCGGCGGGTTGCGCTTGGGACAACGCGCCCAGGTGCTGGCCTTCGGATCGCGTGTGCAGGTGATGAGCGAAGTCACCGACGATCGCTCTTCCCTGAACGCCGCCGTGGATGCCATCGAGCCGGGCGACACCCGCACCTCCTTCGCGGAACTTTCGCGCTCCCTGCGCTCCATCGCGCAATCCTTGAAGCTGCCCCTGGCCGTGGAACTCTACTCGGACATGCAGCAGAGCGGCTGGCCGGCCAACTTCAACGACCTGCGCCTGAGTGCCGCGGTGCAACTCAACCCGCACTCCATCGACGCCAGGGAAACTCCCAACTTCACGGTGGAAAACGTGGTGGCGCCGCGCCGCGTATACGACGCCAAACATGCGCGGGTGCTGGCCACCGTGGCGGGCTTCGGCAACAAGAAAGCGACGCGCAGCGTTTCCCTCGTGCTCAACGGGCGCGTCACCGAGACCAAGCAGGTGGAGGTGCCGGAGAACGGGCGCGCCACCGTCGAATTCCTCTCCCTCGATGTGCCTTACGGGCGCAATAAGGGCGAAGTGCGCATCGATACCGCCGACACCCTGACGGCCGACGATAGCTTCTATTTTTCGGTGGAACGCAGCGACCCGCGCCATGCCCTGTTCGTCCAGGAATCGGCGGGCAGCCGCGGACTGCTCTTCTTCAAGGCGGCGCTCGATGCCGCCGGCCAATCGGCCTTCGAGATCGATCCCGCCACGGTGGATCAGGTGGCCAACGTGGCGCCGGGCAAGTACGCCTTCGTCGTGCTCAGCGATATCGGCGCGGTCCCCCCCACCTTCGAAAACGCGCTGCGCGACTATGTGCGCGGCGGCGGCAGCGTGTGGATCGCGCTCGGACACCTTTCCGTGGGCCGCGGCAAGGTGCCGGTCACCGGCGACGCCATTCAGGAGGCGCGCTACGCCGGCCGCGAGGGCGAGCGCTTCCAGACCGCGGCGTGGCTGGATGCCGGACATCCTTCGATTCTGAAAGACGACCGGTGGGAAGGCGTCAAGTTCTACCAGGCCATTCATGTGGCCCCGGGCAATGCGCGCGTGGCGGCCCGGTTGAGCGACCAGGCGCCGCTATTGATTGATTCTCAGTTAGGTGAAGGCCACGTCCTCACGTTCGCTTCCGCCTTCGATAACGTGGCCAACGATTTTCCCATCCACGCCTCCTTCGTGCCCTTCATCGAACAGACGGCGCGCTACCTGGGACGCTTGGATGCCGGTCCGGCCTCCGTGCTGGTGGGCGGGTTCGCCGAACTGCGCGATTCCAAGGAAAAGGGCGCCGCGGTCGACGTGCTGGACCCCAAGGGCGAGCGCGCGCTTTCGCTCGATGAGGCCACCAAGGCGCAGAACATCCAGTTCACCATGGCCGGCTTCTACGATATCCGCCGGCCCAACGGGCGCAACGAACTGGTGGCGGTGAATGCAGACCGGCATGAGAGCGATCTCGCGCCCGTGTCCCAGGACAGTCTCACTTTGTGGCGGAATACAGCCCAAGGGACCGCGGGCGGGGGAAGCACTTCCGGCGACGAACGGAAGCCCGTGTCATTATGGTGGTATGTCATGCTGGCAGTGCTGCTGCTGGCATTGGCCGAATCCTTGCTGGGGAATCAACATCTTTCGGTGGATAAAGAGGCGGCGGTATGAAACCTTTGGATCGCTTGGGTGAGTATCTGGGAGCCATCGAACGGCGGCTCCGTCTCATCGCCCTGACGCGCGGCATCGCGGTGACGGCCGGCTGTGCGTTGGCGCTCACCATCGTGGCCGTGCTGGTCATCAACCAGTTCGCCTTCTCTGGCGGAAGCGTCATCGGCGCGCGGGTTTTCGTGTTCCTGGGCCTGGCATTCGCCCTCGCGGCGGCGCTCATCATACCCGTAATCCGTCTTAACCGGCGCAACGCGGCGCGGCGCGCGGAGGCGCGCTACCCGCAGTTCGAAGAACGCCTGCTGACTTTCACCGAGCGCATCGCACAGAATCCCGGCGATCCGTTTCTGGAACTGCTGGCCGACGACACCCTCCGGGTGGCGCAGCAGGCCGAACCCAAAAACGTGGCCAAGAGCGCCTGGATCTACAGCTTCTCCTCGGCCGCCGTGGCTGCCGCGCTGGCCCTCATCTGGCTCGCCACCTCCGGTCCGGGCTTCCTGGGCTACGGCACGTCGCTGTTGTGGGCGGGGCTGCCCAAGGGCGCCACCAAGCCGTTCTATTCCATCCTGGTGGATCCGGGCAACCGCACGGTCCGCAAACGCAGCGACCAGTTGATCACCGCGCACCTCACCGGCTTCTCCGCGCCCAAGGTGCGCTTCTTCGCCAAGTACTCCAGCGCCTCCCAGTGGGAGCAGGCCGAGATGGGCACGGAACCGGGCGGCACGGCCTACCAATTCCTCATCGCCGGCGTGCCGGAGAACCTCGAGTATTACGTCGAGGCCGGCGGCGTCAAGAGCAGCACGTATAAGCTGAGCGTGGTAGATCTGCCTGGCGTCAAGAAGATTCGCGTCACCTATCATTACCCCTCGTGGCTGGGCCTCAAGGACGAAGTGGAAGATCCGGGCGGCGATCTGCGCGCCGTGGAAGGCACCAAGGCCGATGTCGCGATTACCACCGATAAGCCGCTGGCCAGCGGCGTTCTGATGATGGACGACGGCTCGAAACTCACCCTGCGCAACGGGCCGGACGGCCTCTTAACGGCTACCGTGCCCATCCTCAAGGACGGTCAGTTTCACATCGCGGCGCTGGAAGGCGGCGAAGACGTGCGCCTCAGCGAGGACTACTTCATCGAGGCGCAGCGCGACAAGCCGCCGGAGATCAAGATGACCCGGCCGGGGCGCGATTTCAAGGCATCGCCCATCGAAGAGGTCACCGTGCAAGTGGAGGCCAAGGACGATTTCGGCCTCAAGAACGTCGAGCTGCACTACTCCGTGAACGGCGCGCCGGAAAAGACCGTCGCCATGGCGGCGGGCGGCAAGACCGCCACCGGCACCAGCACCATCGCACTGGAAGATTTCAAAGTGGAACCGGGCGACGTGGTCAGCATGTACGCCGTGGCCAAGGACGCGCGTGCCAAGACCAGCACCGACATCTACTTCATCGAGGTGCAGCCGTTCGAGCGCAACTACACGCAATCCCAGCAGGCGGGCGGCGATGGTGGCGGCGGTGGCGAAGAGGATCAGAACCAGATTTCCAAACGGCAGAAGGAAATCATCGCGGCCACATGGAATCAGCTCAAGGGCGCGGGCGCCAAGGGCACCGACGCCGAAAACGCCGCGTTCCTGGCCGGCGTGCAAAGCAAACTGCGCGATCAGGCCAAGTCGCTGGCCGACCGCATGAAGGCCCGCCAGTTGACCGAGGCGGGCGATTCCTTCAAGAGTTTCGTCAAGGATATGGAAACCGCGGTGGAGGCCATGGGCCCCGCCTCGGAGAAGTTGAAGGCCGCCAAGTGGCAGGACGCGCTCCCTCCCGAACAGAAGGCGCTGCAATACCTGATGCGCGCCGAGGCCACGTCGCGCGATATCCAGGTGGCGTTCGGCAACCAGCGCAATGGCGGCGGTGGCGGCGGTGGCGCCGGCGCGCGCGACATGGAAGGCCTCTTCGATCTCGAACTCGATACCGAAAAAAATCAGTACGAGAGCAATAAGTCGCAATCGTCCAGCCAGCAACAGCAGCAGCAGCAGATCGACGAGGCGCTGCAAAAGCTGCAACAACTCTCCAAGCGGCAGCAGGAACTGGCCGAGCAACAGAAAAAAGGCCAGCAGCAGACCTCCCAGCAGCGCTGGCAGCAGGAGATGCTGCGGCGCGAAGCCGAGCAATTGCAGCGGCAACTGGAAGAGATGACCAAGGGCAACCAGAGCCAGCAGTTGAGCCGTAATCAGCAAGGCCAACAGGGCCAGCAACAGCAGGGCCAGCCAGGGCAACAGGGTCAGCAAGGGCAGCAGGGGCAACAGGGTCAGCAAGGGCAACAGGGTCAGCAAGGACAGCAGGGGCAACAGGGACAACAGGGGCAACAAGGGCAACAGGGCCAGCAGGGCCAGCAAGGCCAGCAGGGGCAGCAGCAATCGGCGCAGCAACGCGCACTGCAGCAGCAACAGCAGCAGCAGAACAGCGTTCGCGGCGCCAGTCCGGAGCAGATGCGCCAGATGCTGGAACGTCTGAATCAGGCCATGGACGACATGCGCGGCGCCGCTTCGTCCCAGCAGGCGGGAACCCCGCAGGGCGAGGCGCAGGCGCGCCGCGCCGCCGAGCGTTTGAAGGAAGCCGAGCAGATGCTCTCCGGCATGCGCAGCAAGCAATCCACCAACCAGGTGGAAGACCTCGCGCGCCAAGCCGAAGAGTTGGCCCGCCGCCAGCAGGCCTTCGAAGGCCAGATGCGCAAGGCGTTCGGCCCGCAGAGCCCTGGCATGACGCGCGAACAGGCCAACCAGCTCGCCGGCGAAAAAGAAGGCGAGATCCAGGACCTCAAACGCCTGGAGCAGGGCATGCAGTCTGCCGTCCGCGACCTGCAAAACACCCAGCGCAAGGCCGCCACCAAGATGCGCGAAGCCCTCGGCGAATTGCAGCAGGCCGAGATCGAGCGCAATATGCAGCGCAATGCCGATTGGATCCGCCGCGGCATGGGCGGCTACGCCGTCATGTCGGAAGCCACCATCACGCAGGGCATCAACGAACTCAAGGAGCAGTTGAAGCAGGTCCAGCAGGCCGTGGGCCCTGGAACGAAGGACGGCAAGGGCGGCCAGGACGACAAGCTCACCGAGGCCGCGCTCGGACAGGTGGAGCGCCTCCGCCAGCAACTGGAGCAGATGAATGCGCAGCGCGGACAGCAGGGTCAAAACGGCCAACGCGGCCAGCAATCCCTACAGCGCGGCCAGCCAGGGCAACAGGGGCAACAAGGGGGCCAGCAGCAGGGCCAGGGCCAACAGGGTCAGCAGGGTGGCCAGCAACAAG
>Ga0208587_1000977_pt1 | contig 15547 bp, 13 predicted proteins | sample NGESurdeep092012_7_FD_184472 | JGI IMG/M metagenome (GOLD analysis project Ga0208587, IMG submission 184472) | Arctic peat soil microbial communities from Barrow, Alaska - NGEE Surface sample 210 deep-092012 (SPAdes) | ecosystem: Environmental > Terrestrial > Soil > Wetlands > Peat ...
CAAAAACTTTCGCCGCAAATCATTCGCGTAGGGTCGTGCCATCGGGTGGAGCGGAGAATCGCCACCAACAGTCTACACTATCGCTGGAAACGCTCTAGTAGCGCTTCCATGCGTCGCCACTCATCTCCCTTCGTCGCTCCCTCGTCCGGCTATTATAAAGAGCCATACCGACAGTGCATCGCAATCATGTTCACTGTATTGGTGAAGGCTTTCGAAAATAGTCAGCGCCTAGTTGTAGCCCGCGGTCGGTGTCTGGTAACGATCTGTCGGCTGCTCCACGCCCAGCGAACACCTATCCTGCCTTCTCCATGATGGGCAGGTTCACATTACGCTTCTGGACCATCTCAGCCGTGACCTCAAACTCCTTGACACGTTTTTGGCCGGGCAGGTTGTACATCAGGTCAAGCATTAGTTCTTCCAGGATCATGCGCAGGCCGCGAGCGCCGACCTTGCGCAACATGGCTTCCTTGGAGATGCAGCGCAGAGCTTCATCGGTGAAGCGCAGCTTGACGTTCTCGAACTCGAACAGTCGCTGGTACTGCTTCACGATGGCATTCTTCGGCTTGATGAGGATCTCGATCAGGGCGTCCTCGTCGAGATCGCTCAACACGCCAACCACCGGCAGGCGGCCGACGAACTCGGGGATCAGTCCGAACTTGATCAGGTCCTGGGGTTGCACTTGCGCCAGTAGTTCGGTATCGCGCTTGTTGCTCTCGGTGAATGCGGCTTCTTTGGCCTCGTCGGTGCGGAAGCCCATGGAGCGCTTGCCCAGCCGCCTCCCGATGGTGCGCTCCAGTCCGACGAATGCTCCACCGCAGATAAACAGTATGTTGGTGGTGTCCACGGGAGTGAATTCCTGGTGCGGGTGCTTGCGCCCGCCCTGAGGAGGAACATTGGCTACGGTGCCTTCCAGGATCTTCAGCAACGCCTGCTGTACGCCTTCGCCAGAAACGTCGCGGGTAATGGAAGGGTTCTCGTCCTTGCGGCCGATCTTGTCGACCTCGTCAATGTAGATGATGCCGGTCTGGGCGCGCGCCACGTCTCCATCGGCGGCCTGGAGCAGCTTGAGGATGATGTTCTCGACATCCTCGCCGACGTAACCGGCTTCCGTCAGGGTGGTGGCATCCACGATGGCGAAAGGAACGTCGAGCATCTTGGCCAGGGTTTGCGCCAGCAACGTCTTGCCCGTTCCGGTGGGGCCAATCAACATGATGTTCGATTTGGCCAGTTCCACGTCACCACCGCGCTGCCGGTTCATGTAAACCCGCTTGTAGTGGTTGTAAACCGCCACGGCGAGTTTCTTCTTGGTTTGCTGTTGCCCGATAACGTATTCGTCGAGGAAGGCCTTCACCTCGACTGGCTTGGGAAGCTGGTTAGGAGCGGCGGTAGGCTGAGCTTCCGAGCGGTCGTCTTCCAGAATGGAGTTGCAAACGGCGACGCATTCATCGCAGATGTAAGCGCGCGGATAATCGGTGGGAGACGAAATCAGCTTGGCGACGGCGTCCTGCGACTTGTGGCAAAACGAGCAGCGCAACACTTCATCGGAACCAGTCCTGGTTCTCACGAAAAAAACTCCTTTGCCTCACACACTGTCAGCCGGGGCCTCCGCTTCCCCGCGCTGCATTTCCCGTCCCTTCGAAACGGCAGGAGCCGTGTTGCTCCTGGAAGAAGTCCGCCCCTATCGGCCATGGGCAGCCTTCCTGTGATCCCATTCAGTGCTGCTGCAGCACTTACGCTTATTCAACCACAATTTGCCGCGCTACAAGGCACTGCTGGTGCCAGATCGCATACAACTTTCGAAGCAGTGTGGGGCAAATTTCTCCCTAAGCAATTACTACGTCGCACACCTTACTTGTGCTTGAAGATAATGTCGTCTATTAAGCCATACTCCTTCGACTGCTGCGCATTCATGATGAAATCGCGCTCCACGTCGCGCTCCACTTTTTCCAGGCGCTGGCCGGTGTGCTTCGACAGCAACTGACTGGTGATCTCGCGCATGCGCAGAATTTCGCGCGCGTGAATGTCAATATCGGTGGCCTGACCCGAAAGGCCCGACATCAGGGGCTGGTGAATCAACATGCGCGAAGTTGGCAGGGCAAAGCGTTTCTTCGGCGCACCCGCAGCCAGCAGCAGCGCAGCCATGCTGGCCGCCTGGCCGATGCAGATGGTGGTCACGTCCGGACGGATGAATTGCATGGTGTCGTAGATGGCCATGCCCGCCGTAATCGAACCGCCGGGCGAATTAACGTACAGCGAAATGTCTTTCTCCGGATCTTCGGCCTCGAGAAACAGCATTTGGGCAATGATCAAGTTTGCGACATTGTCATCAATAGGAGTGCCGAGAAAAACAATATTGTCCCGCAACAGGCGGGAATAAATGTCGTAAGCCCGCTCGCCCCTGCTGGTCTGCTCAATCACCATGGGCACAAGCATTGTTTGCGGCTCCCTTCACGCTACCCGGCCACACTTCTTCCCCAAGGTCGAAGTTGGGGGTGGAACGCAGCCCGCCCTATGCGGAGCTGCGGTACAGAGAATCCAAGGTCTTCTCGTTGCGGATGCGATGCCGAATTCTATCCAGCCCTCCATCCTGCGTCAAACGGGCGCGGACCTGTTCGAGAGTCTGTTTCGACTGGGTCGCCAGCGCTTCCAATTCGCGGTTGAACTCCGCGTCACCGACTTCGATCTTTTCCTGGTCAGCAATCTGCTCCAGGATCAAAGATGCCTTCACCTCGCGCAGAGCACCCTCGCGCTGTCCGGCGCGCAGGCGGGCAAAGTCCATGCGCTTCATGTCTTCCGTGCGCATGCCCTGTGCCGCCAGAGCACGCAACCCGCGCTCCAGGCGGAGATCGATCTGCTGATCTAACATCGCTTCGGGAACCGGGAAATCGTTGCGTTTCACCAGTTCCTCAACGATTTGGTCCTTACCCTGATGTTCGGCTTCATGTAGCTTTTCCGCCTTCATGTTCTCCCGAAGCCGGTTGCGAAGCTCATCCAGCGAGTTGAAGTCGGCGCTGAGCTCTTTGGCGAATTCGTCGTTCAGTTCGGGAATGCTGCGGCTCTTGATGCCTTTCACGTCCACTTCGTAAGTCATGGCTTTACCGGCGAGTCGCTTGTCGGAAAAGTCGTCGGCGTACTTGACTTCGAAGCTGCGCTGCTCGCCCGATTTGGCGCCGCGCAGGTTCTCGCTGAATTCTGGAATCGTAGTCTTTCCGCCAATCTCCACCATTACCTCGTCCACTTCGACGGGCTTGGAATCGGCGTTCTGCTCGCTTTCCTTGGGCGTGCCCTTAAAGCTGACGACGGCAAAGTCGCCGTCCGCCAGGGGCCGCTCTTCGTCGACAGCACTGTAGGTGGCGTGCTGTTCACGCAAGTTGTTGAGAGCGTTTTCCACGTCTTCCTCGCTCACATCGGTGTCAAGCCTTGAAATGTGGATATCCTCGTAAGGAGCGACTTTGAAATCGGGCAGCACCTCGAAGGACGCCGTAAACTTTAGCGGCTCGCCCTCATGCAGGTGAAGGTCAGTGACTCGCGGCTGCGAAACCGGCAACAGGTTCTGCTGCTGGGTCTCTTGGCGGAAATAACGAGGGACCAGGGCCTCGACGATTTCGTTCTTAATCTCTTCGGCGAAACGCTGGCGCACGATGGATGCCGGAACCTTGCCCTTGCGGAAACCGGGAATTCTCGCCAGCTTCTGATAGCGCTGCACGACGCTCTCGGATTCTGCGTTGACGATGCCGGCAGGGATCTTGATCGTGAGTTCGCGCTTGCAAGGATTGGACGGTTCGGAGGAGGAGGTGGCGTCCGTCGCGGTTGTCTCGCTCGTATTGGATTCAGTCGTCAAAGGAATCGCCTTCATCAGTTAATGTGGCCGTGTTCGACCCCGGAATGCAACCGGCGACGGGGGCGTGGAACGGACTCGGTGCCCGCGAGTACCTTCCGCCTGGGCAGCAACCAGCGCTCTCCCGGCAATTGCCACTAAGCTTAAGTGTATGAGAGCGGTGCAGGGCGGTCAAACGGCACGAGAGCGGGGGTATAAGGTTTTGCCTCCCGGTCGGGGATTCGCCGAGACCCCACAGAGCAGCGACTCGGATCGGGAGCGAATCATTCCATACAGGGCTGAGTGGCTGAATCTGCCGGCAGCATCGACATTTGAGTCGTTGTCGTAGGTTGCGCCGGGCCCGGCAGACCGAGCAACTCGGCCGCGCGTACCTGGGTTAGTTCGATCCAGGTTTTTCGCCAGCGTTGAACAACGCATTTGTCAATGCGCGTACCCGGCTTGGGGAAACCGAATCCCTCATAAAACTCCAGGATGTTATCCCGCAACGCCACATCTATGTGGTTGAAATGGTCGTAGGCCAGCTCGTCGAGCAGCTCCCGGTAGGTCGCGTCGGCCAGAGGATATTCGCCGCGCTGGGTCGGTTTACCCGTGTCGAGATCGATGTTGACCGTCTGCAGATTGTGATTCTTGACTTCGCCGAGGGCCTTGCCGAAGCGATCAATCGTCTGGTCCACGCTCTTGAAATAAAGGTCCTCGGTTTGGGGCGTCGGCTGCTTGAAGTCCATGGTGCGGAGCGGCCCTACTTTGGGCGCAACCTTGAAGAGGACAGCGAGAAAATGCGCGCCCGGCCCCGGATTCTGGTATCCCGATCCCCACGACTTGTTGTAGTCGGCCTTCGACAGACGATAGAGAAAGTGCTGCCGGTTAAAGCTGGGGATTTCGCGTTTCAGCTCGTCTCCCTTGATCAACAGCGCCACCTTGGTCATTTCCGGGAGGATCTGGCTGATGCTTCGGCGATAGGTTCCGATGGCAAGTTGTTCGTTCGGCATCACATCGGTCAGCTTCAATCCGTAGGTGTCGTAAAAGGCCCTCTCCAGCAGAGAGGCGGAGACCTCAAACCCGATGAAGTTGTGATAATTCTCGGGTGCATAGCGGCCCTTCGCGATCTGTAAAACATCAAAGCCGAATTCAGTTTTCAGATGGGCCTTGTGGTCGACGTCGAAGGGCACTGCGGGCCCGTACTGTCTCGCCAGCGCGGGGTATTCGATGCCAACCGACAAATTGATGTAGGGATGTCCGTTGATGTCGGAAATGTAGTGGGAGAGGGCTCCCAGAGCGAAAGCGTACTCATCGAGGTCCTGCGCATCGCTGAGCATCGCCAGAACGAAATCACCAGTGCGGACATAGTGTGTCAGATCGCTGAAGACGTGATTACCGAAGGGATAGTAGCCAATGTCCTGGACGACGCTGCCGCCGTAGGCATAGGCATGGGCTTTTACCAGGTTCTGCGGCGAGGCATCGGGGAATCGTGCCAGCAGCAATGGCTGGATCTGCTGGTTCCAGAGCAGGTCGATAATCTCTTCGTGAGTTAGCACCGAGTAACCCGCGCAAAGCGGTGCGAATGCAAATACGCAAATCATCAGCGTGATGCAGAACATCGCTGTGAGCGGGCGCGGAGTTGCCTGTCTCATTGTGAACTTGCAAATCTATCAGATACGGCCGAGCAGTAACAGAACGACCAGAATCAGCACGATCAAGCCCAGACCGCCAGATGGATAATAGCCCCACCCGCGGCTATATGGCCAGGACGGAAACGACCCGACCGACAATAGCAAGAGAATAACCAGCAGGATAATCAACATTCGTCAGTGTCTCCTTAAGGTCGCTACTTGCGAATGGTTTTCAAAATGCGACTCGAAGCGTGTAGTTGGAAGCGGTTTGTTGGGTCGTAGGATGCCTTGCCAGGAGATTGGAAAGCTTCACCTCGTCTGGAGGACTCTCACTTGTTCTCCATCCGGTCGCTACAATGAGAAGAATGGCTTCTGCCCTCGCCGTGCTGAACCAAGAAGTTGTGACCTGTACCCGGTGTCCGCGTCTGGTGACCTATCGTGAACAGATTGGCCGTGAGAGGCGTCGCGCCTATCGCGATTGTGAATATTGGGCGCGACCGGTACCGGGATTCGGCGATCCCGATGCCTGCGTGCTGGTGTTGGGATTGGCGCCGGGAGCCCACGGTTCCAACCGTACCGGCCGCCCCTTTACGGGGGATGCGTCGGGAAAATTCATGTATCCCATTTTGTACAAGGTTGGCTTCGCATCGCAGCCCAGTGCCGAGCATCGCGATGACGGATTGAAGCTGATGGACTGCTACATTACCGCAGCCGTGCGCTGCGCGCCGCCCGACAACAAGCCCCTGCCGTCGGAACTCGCTAACTGTGCGCCCTTTCTCGATCGCGAACTGGGAACACTGAAGAGCGTGAAAGTTGTTGTCGCGCTGGGCAGAATCGGTTTCGATGCCTATCTCAATTACCTGAAGCGGAACGACATCGTGCGGAGCAAGGCGGGATATAGCTTCGCGCATGCCGCGTGCTATTCATTGGCGAATGGCGTGACGCTGCTGGCGTCGTACCACCCTTCGAACCAGAACACCGCGACGGGAAAGCTGACTGCCGCGATGTTCGAGGCAATATTTCGCGAAGCCAAGAAGATGGCGGTCAGCGGCTCTTGATCGGCTCTTGTATTATTGACAACATGGATTGCGGCGTCACGATTCCCACGCAATTCACCCGGTTCGGGACACACATTTCAAATCATGGAGGAAACTACGATGCCAAGAAGAATCGCCGCGGTGGTACGCGTGGGGGCGTGCCTGCTTCTCGTTATGGCGGCGAGCGCTTTCGCTGCCGATACAAACTCGAAAAACTCCGCGGTCGGGACCTGGATACTGAACCCGACGAAGTCGCATTTTCAGAATATGCCGGCGCCGAAGATGGAGAGGTTGCGAGTCGTGAAGGATGACGAGAAGGGCCTGGCTTGGAGCTTGACCGGAGCGGGCGCGGACGGCAAGGGCTATCACCATGAGTACGACGGACCCACCGATGGATCCTACCACCCCATAAAGGGTGCTGAGAATCCCAGCACTGTGGCCTACACCAGGGCCAATTCCGTAACTAGCTGGGTCGTTAAGGATGAGACGGGAGCAATCATAGAGACGGGCTCGGGTAGCGTTTCACCGGACGGTCGTACCCTGACTTTGAAGGGGACTATGAAGACGTCTCAGGGAGAATCGCAATTCACGTCGGTTTACGACAGGAGATAATGAGCGTCCGTCAAATCCTACCTCTGGAGATTAGCTAGCCTTGAAGAATGCATTCTGAACGTCATCATTATTACTCCGGTTGACCAGTACGATCCAAATCTCAACGATCCCCAGGAGTTTTTGACCCTCGATCCGCGCCTTGGGAATCCTGCTGCGCCAACCCCTGAGCCCGGCACATTGTTGTTGCTGGGTACAGGACTGGTTGGGTTGTGGAAGCGCAAGCTGTTGAGTTAGGTTGCAGCATTCGAAAAACGTTTGGGAACTCCTCCTTCAGTTTCAACCTCGCTGGGCCGTTCGAATGAATGGCCCTTTTTTTCATTCCACCGCGCGAGCAGAAGCGTAAGGGGGTGACACAACTGTGATTGAGCGCATAGAAGACCCAATCGTAGCGGGCTCGGAAGGGTTTCTTGATGAACCGGACATCCGAGAGGACCTGCATGTAACCATCCGTATCGCGAGGGATTTTTATGACTTTCTTGTAAAGTTTGGTGACAGGCCCCCTGCAAAAGAGGTCGCCTACGTGACGGATACGATCAGGTCCGGTATGGACGAGTTCTTTGCTCTCGCGTACCTTTGTCGAGTCATTAACACCGGGACAGATACCTGGAGCTTTGATCCGCACGTGCCTTGGGATTTTTCTGCATTGCGGGAAAAGTTCCTGCGCGATTTCGAACGTCTCGCCGGATCTCCCGAGATGAGCGTGGTGGATAGACTGGCGTCTCTGCTTGCCCTCACGCATCTTGAGCTTGTGTTCTTGGCGCAATATTTTCCTTCGGCGATACTAGAAGGGACCCGGTAGACCACACCATCGGGTTTGTCAAAGGCATAATTCCGCAACTTCGTCTTGCCACTGGCAGCGATTCCGGCCATAATTGATCGTGCACCCCTACGCGCTCCACCCTGACCGCGCTATTACGCTGGCGGACAGGGCTCCCCTTAAAACGGCGGAGAAAGGGAAGCGATCTCACCGGGCGCATAATTCTCCAAAACAGAGGAATCGATGTCGGCAAAGTACATCTTTGTGACTGGCGGTGTTGTGTCTTCGCTTGGCAAGGGGCTGGCCGCAGCTTCGATTGGTTGTCTGATGGAAAGCCGCGGCCTGAAAGTTACGTTGCAAAAGTTCGATCCCTACTTGAATGTGGACCCCGGCACCATGTCGCCGTTTCAGCATGGCGAAGTCTTTGTCACCGATGACGGCGCCGAAACCGATCTGGATCTCGGACACTACGAGCGCTTCACCCACTGCAAGCTGACCCGCGACAATAACTGGACCACCGGCCGCATCTACGAGACCATCATCGCCAAAGAGCGCCGCGGGGATTATCTCGGCAAGACCGTGCAGGTCATCCCTCACGTCACCAACGAGATCAAGAGCGCAATGAAGAAAGTGGCGCAGGATGTGGACCTCGCCATCATCGAAATCGGCGGCACCGTGGGCGACATCGAATCGCTGCCCTTCATTGAAGCCATCCGCCAGATGCGCCAGGAGTTGGGCCGCGAGAACACGCTGTTCGTCCACGTCACGCTCGTGCCTTACATCGCCGCTGCCGGCGAGTTGAAAACCAAGCCCACGCAGCACTCCGTGAAGGAGTTGCTTAGCGTTGGGATTCAGCCGGACATTCTGCTCTGCCGCACCGACCGCTTCCTCTCGAAAGACATCAAGGGGAAGATTGCGCTCTTCTGCAACGTGGAAGACGAGGCGGTCATCACCGCGAAAGACGTGGCCTCCATCTACGAAGTCCCCCTGGTGTTCGCGCACGAAGGAGTGGACCGGCTCGCACTGCGATACCTTCGTATGGAAGCGAAAGAACCCGACCTCAGCTCGTGGGAAGAGCTTATTCACCGCGTTTACAATCCCAAAGATGAAGTCACGATTGGCATCGTCGGCAAATATGTGGAATACGAAGATTCCTACAAATCGCTGAAAGAGGCGCTGGTACACGGCGCGCTGGCCTTCAACCTGAAGCTTAACGTGAACTGGATCGAAGCCGAGGGCCTGGAAGCGAAAGATCAAAGTGTGCAGGCCCAACTGGAGCACGTGGATGGAATCCTGGTACCGGGCGGCTTTGGCAAGCGCGGTATTGAGGGCATGCTGAAAGGCATTCAGCACGCGCGCGAGAACAAGGTCCCGTTCTTCGGGATCTGCCTGGGCATGCAGACCGCATGTATCGAATATGCACGCCATGTCTGCGGGCTGGAGGAGGCGAACTCCAGCGAGTTCGATCCGGCGACGCCACACCGCGTCATTTACAAACTGCGCGAGTTGCGAGGCGTGGAGGAGTTGGGCGGCACTATGCGCCTGGGCGCGTGGACGTGCAAGCTTGAACCCGGCACCCTGGCGCACAAAGCTTATGGCCAGAATGAGATTAGCGAGCGGCATCGCCACCGCTACGAATTCAACCGCGAATACGAGAGCACGCTGACCGCCGGCGGGCTGCGCATCAGCGGCTCAACGCCGGACGGGACCTATGTCGAGATCGTTGAGATAGCCGATCATCCATTCTTCCTCGGCTGCCAGTTCCATCCTGAGTTCAAATCGAAGCCGCTGGAGCCGCATCCGCTGTTCTCGGCGTTCGTCAAAGCCTCGTATGAAAACCGCTTGCGCCGACAACACACACTCCAGGAGACCGCGGTGGAGATGTTTCACCGGCCGGAAAAGGTGAAGCACTGACGTTGGTGTCGGCATCTCGCGGTGTAGACTGACGACTAGGCATCATTCCGCGGCCAAACTCAGATTACTTTCTCTTCGCAGACGTATGCGGACGGCCCCATGTATCTCAAGCTTGATTGGTACTATTGTGCCTATCGGAGCCTCCGCGAACCGCTTCTCTGTCGCTTCAAAATCTACAACTTGGAAATCTTCCACCGTCAGCAGGTGGGGACCAATGTCTATTGCTCTTCCGAAAACCGTAATCGGTACGTCGTTACCGCTTCTTTCCAAGCCCAATATTCCCGGACTCTGAAGTTTCTTCACGGTATCAAAGTTGTGCGCGTCCCTCATGATATTAGCTTCAAGCTGTCCACCCGATCCTATGGCACCGCCTTCCATTATGGTCTTGAGTTCGCAAAGTCCCTCTACATCTTCCGGAGACAGCTCGGCCGGCAATGTCAGATCGACTGCAAAAAAATCCGCCACGGAGACCGCGTCCTCAATAATGCGAGCACGTTTTTCCTCCTGTGGCGTGGGAGACGGCAGCGTGAGGTCCAGGGTAAAAGAAGAGTCGATTGCCAACCAAGTTACGTTGAGTTTTCCCGTCTCCCTCAGTGCCTTCCAAGCCCGCGAAAACTTGTGGGCGACATGCACATCTGCGCCGGCTGCTATCTCTTCGACGTTGACGTCAGCCGTTGGGGTGCCGTTAAATGGAATCACGACCGTCATCTTAAATCCCACGCTTGCGCCGCCCGCGACCAGCGCCCCTTCTTTAACGCCGACACGTTCAGTTTCAAACTCGATATAGGGATATGCGATAGCATTTTCTCCCGACCCAAAGACCAGTTTCGCTGGGACTTTGCGCTTTTTAGCAGCGGAACGTAGGAAGAGTTTCCCACCAACGACTGTCTCTCCTGACGTGAAATCCCCAAACGTAGATCGGAAGTCAACCAGTTCTTCAGGCCCGATCTCTTGAGGTTTGCCGGTTCGGATGAATTCAAGCATTTTTTCGGTCCCGCGACCTTGCGTTGTGAACGAAGCACGGATGGGATTCTTGTTGTAAACCTCAAGGTCGTTTACGAACGCTTGGATCGACATACCGTCCTTTGCCGGCTTATCCCGATGTTCCTCCGCAGCAAAGGGAATATTTAGTACTGGGCCACATGACACCCTGAAGTCCAAGCCCGGATGCCGCTGTCGAAGTTGGTCAACTAGTCGGCTGCCGGCCATGTGAGCATCTTTTTTGCTGGTAGATATTTCGAACGCCTCCGGCCTGATTACCCGTACCAAATCTTTGGCGACAGAGGAAACTCCGTTGTTACTGTTAGTAGCCCATTTGTCAGCCAGCATCGGCACGATCTTGAGCAGTTCGTCTTTCGAAATCTGATGCCAGACCGGCAAAATTACATCCTTGCCGTCCATCTGGCGGGCGAAAAGCCCGTCCAGTTCGCTTTGAGGCCACTCCTTTGCAAGAAAAGAGGGGCTCAGCACGACAACGCCGAACCGCGAATTAGCAAGGCCCTCCTCTATGCTCCGGCGCAGACTGCTACCTACCCTCAGAGTAAACTTGTCGAACCATACCTTGATCCCAAACTTCTGCAGTTCCTCGACGAGCGGAATGACGAAAGTTTCCTTGTCTTCCGAGGCGTGACTTATAAAGGCGTCCCACAAAAAATCGCTCATTATGCCATCATAGTACGATGCCATAAGACGTTGGATCAGCAGAGCGTTAGAAATTGAGCCCTTCTTTCAAAGTCGGATCGGTGAACATGGGCGGGGGTGATCTCCTCCTCATTGCTGGACCGTGTGTCATCGAGAGCGAGGCCCACGCGCTCAAGATGGCCGAAGCGATCGCTTCGATCGTACGCGGGAAGAAGATTCCCTACATCTTCAAGGCTTCATACGACAAGGCGAACCGCACCTCGATTCACAGCTTTCGCGGACCCGGTCTTGAGGAAGGTCTGCGCATCCTGCACAAGGTTAGCGAGATGGCGAAGATTCCCGTGCTGACCGACGTCCACGAAGCGGCCGACGTGCCGCGCGTGGCCGAAGCTGTCGACGTGTTGCAGATACCTGCGTTTCTGTGCCGGCAAACCGATCTGCTGGTCGCCGCAGGCAAAAGTGGATGTGCTGTGAACATCAAGAAGGGACAGTTCGTCTCCCCGTGGGACATGCGGCACGCAGTCGAGAAGGTTCGCGAGGCTGGCGGTGAACGCGTCTTTCTCACCGAGCGCGGCGCATCGTTCGGCTACAACAACCTCGTGGTTGACATGAGGTCGCTGGCGATCATGCGTGAATTTGCGCCGGTAGTCTTCGATGCGACACACTCGGTGCAACTTCCTTCCGCGGGGGCTTCGAATGGCGATAGCGCCGTCCAGAGCGGCGGTCAGCCTGAGTTTATCCCGCTGCTGGCGCGCGCGGCTGTTGCTGCAGGCGTGGACGGCGTCTTTCTTGAGGTACACGACAATCCAGCACAGGCAAAGTCCGACGGCGCGAATGCACTCGATTTGAAACTGCTGCCGGAAGTGCTCGATCAGTTGATAGCTGTGCACCACGTAGTTCGGCAGGTGCCTGCGCCGGAGTAGAATTTGGCGCGTCCAATTCAATGCCAATTTGTGCATTTAGCTGGCCGAAAGCAGCCCTTTAGCCGTAAAATATTGGGAGTATCCCGGCTGGTTGCTATCCTCACTGATAGACCCCCGAAGACCCTGAGCAGTAGCAGTCTGCCCAGTCGAAGTACTTTGAGTGGCCCGCCACAGCGGGCAGGAGAAGGAGTTTCGCTTTGTCCAAGAAGACCTATCTGTTTACGTCCGAGTCGGTGACCGAAGGGCACCCGGACAAAATCGCCGATCAAATTTCTGACGCCATTCTCGATGCCTGCCTGAAGGAAGATCCCTACAGCCGCGTGGCGTGCGAGACCCTGACGGCCACCGGCTTGGTTGTCATTGCCGGCGAAATTACCACCAAAGCTTATGTTGATTTCCAATCGCTGGTGCGCGGCGTGGTCGCCTCCATCGGTTACGACAACGCGCTCTACGGTTTCGATTCCAACACCTGTGCGGTCATCTCCAGCATCAACAAGCAGTCGGGTGATATCGCCATGGGCGTGGACACCGGCGGCGCGGGCGACCAAGGTATGATGTTCGGCTATGCCACCAATGAAAACGCCGATTACATGCCGACACCAATTTCGTTGGCCCACAAGCTGTGCCAGCAGCTCACCACAGTCCGCAAGAACGGCACTCTTCCTTACCTCCGGCCCGATGGCAAATCCCAAGTCACTGTGGAATACGACGAGAACCACAAGCCGGTTCGCATTGATGCGGTGGTCATCTCCAGTCAGCACTCGGAGACGATTTCGACCGAGGAGTTGCGCGCTGACATCCTGAAGTATGTGATCCAGGCCGCGCTGCCCGAGCAGATGCTGGACGAGAACACCAAGTACCACATCAATCCGACCGGTCGCTTCGTAATTGGTGGTCCCATGGGCGACACCGGACTGACCGGCCGCAAGATCATTGTGGACACCTACGGTGGCATGGGTCGTCACGGCGGTGGCGCATTCAGCGGCAAAGACCCGACCAAGGTTGACCGCTCGGCCTGCTACATGGCGCGCCACATTGCCAAGAACATTGTTGCCGCCGGACTGGCCGATCGCTGCGAAGTGCAGCTTGCCTACGCCATTGGCGTGGCTGAGCCGGTTAGCGTATTGGTCGATACATTCGGCACCGCGAAGATTGACGAAGGCAAGATTGCCGATCTGGTGCGCGCCAATTTCAAGCTGACTCCGAAGGGCATCATCGAGTCGCTTAACCTGCGGCGTCCGATCTATCGCAAGACTGCGGCCTACGGGCATTTCGGCCGTCCGGACCCCGACTTCACGTGGGAAGCGACGGACAAAGCCGCGGCCCTGCGCGAGCAGGCCGGCTTGACGGCAAAGACCGCGCATCATCAGAAGACGGCGCACGCGGCGAAGTAGGAAGTTTCGAGTTTCGAGTTGTTGAGCTTTATTCGGAGAAGCTGACGTCTGTAAACCATGAAAAAACTTGTCCACAGTCACAAAGGGGTTGGTCAACTCGAAACAGGAACGCCTTCAGGATTAATTGTTGTCATCTACGAGATCGGCGAGTATCAAGATCAGATCAGTGCAGCTAGCTTCGATCATCCCGACGCAACCGTTGAGGGGCTCCGTTCTTTTCGAGGAGTTCTGCGGACTAAAGACGGGTCGCACCTACCCTTCGGGCGGCCCGACCTCACGTTGCATCTAGGAGATGGGCGGAAGCTGAGGATCCTACTACCTTCAGTGACTGGTGCGCACGCAGAGGTTCAAGGTACTGGTGGGTTTTTTTAGGCTGAAACTCTGCTTGCGAACATGAAACTAAACAGCTCGAAACTAGAGACTATTTTTGGGAGATTATGTCCACTACAAGCACTCGCGTAGCCGGCGATATCGCCAACCTCGCACTTGCCGATATGGGCAAGAAGCGCATTGACTGGGCCAACCAGTCCATGAAAGTCCTACAGATCATCCGCAAGGACTTCATCAAGAACCAGCCATTGCAGGGCATCCGGATCTCCGCTTGCCTGCACGTCACCGCCGAGACCGCCAACCTGGCGATCACTCTGCGCGATGGTGGCGCCGACGTGGTGCTCTGCGCCTCCAACCCGCTGTCCACGCAGGACGATGTTGCGGCCTGTCTGGTGCGCGACTACAACGTGCCAGTTTTCGCCATCAAGGGCGAAGACAACGACACCTACTACTCGCATATCATGTCGGCACTCGATCACAGACCGCACATCACTATGGATGACGGTGCCGATCTGGTGACGATTGCGCTCACCAAGCGGACCGACGTGCTCGACGGCGTGATTGCCGGTACGGAAGAGACCACCACCGGCATCGTCCGCCTGCGCGCCATGGCGAAGCAGGGCGTGCTGCGCTTTCCCATCATCGCGGTGAACGATGCCGACACCAAGCATCTGTTCGATAACCGCTACGGCACCGGACAATCCACCATCGACGGCATCGTGCGGGCGACCAACTTCCTGCTTGCCGGTTCGAAGTTCGTGGTCGCCGGCTATGGCTGGTGCGGACGCGGACTGGCCAGCCGCGCGCGCGGGTTGGGGGCGGAGGTCATCGTCACCGAAATCGATCCCACGAAGGCCATCGAAGCCGTTATGGACGGCTACCGCGTGATGAGCATGGACGAGGCCGCCAAGATCGGCGACGTCTTCTGCACCGTCACCGGCAACAAGAGCGTGCTGCGCAAGGAACACTTCGAAGTGATGAAGGACGGTGCGATCATCGCCAACTCCGGCCACTTCAACGTCGAGATCGATATCCCCACGCTGGAGAAGATGTCTTCGTCGAAACGCACCACGCGCAATTTTGTCGAAGAGTTCTCGCTGAGAGACGGCCGCAAGATCAACCTGCTGGGCGAAGGCCGCCTGATCAACCTCGCGGCGGCGGAAGGCCATCCAGCATCCGTGATGGACATGAGCTTCGCCGACCAGGCGCTCTCGGTGGAGTACCTGGTGAAGAACCACTCCTCGCTCGAAAAGCAGGTTTACAAAGTGCCTGAGGACCTCGACAAGCGCGTCGCGAAACTCAAGCTGGAGTCGATGGGCATCAAGATCGACCGCCTGACTTCGGAGCAGGAAGAGTACTTGGCGAGCTGGAGCGAGGGAACGTAAAGCAGGGGCTAAAGCCGTTTAAGAATTGGTGTAGTTGCTATGGAAGCAGCAGTGCCGCCGGCTGAAGCCGGCTCCGTTATGAAGGATCAACGGGAACGCGGCGCTG